>Ga0307486_1000617_pt1 | contig 31254 bp, 25 predicted proteins | sample CBIW02metaG_FD_203663 | JGI IMG/M metagenome (GOLD analysis project Ga0307486, IMG submission 203663) | Sea-ice brine microbial communities from Beaufort Sea near Barrow, Alaska, United States - CBIW 0.2 | ecosystem: Environmental > Aquatic > Marine > Coastal | place: USA: Alaska | collected... | reverse complement strand
GGGCGGCTTGTTCGTCCACGTCCACGTCCACAGCTGGGGACCGCGCTCCCCGATGATGCGCACGGTCCTGCGAAGTACCTTTCGGTGCGCCGCCTCAGCACGTGCCAGTGTCGATCGGAGCGCTCCTACGAGGCCGGCTCGAGCGTGAGGGACTTGCTCGCGTCTTCGTTGATGGCGGCCGGGGTGAACAGCCATGGGAGGGTCTCGTGGTCACGCCAGAGCGGCGTCTGGTCGGTGTAGTTGGGGTGAAAGGCATGACCGGATGCCCCGGTGAGGTTGATCCAGGTGGAGTCGTCGAAATCGTCGAGACTGATCACCTGCCGCATCGACGGAACCCAGTCCACCTCGTAGCCCTGGGTGGCATCCCAGCCGACCGCGTTCACGACTGCCGAGCCGCCGGCGAGCTCGTACGGCCCACGGTTGAACAGCCACTCCAACGGGGCGATCCCTGATTCACCGAAGCTCGCATTCTTGAGCTCGAGGGTGTGGATGCTGCCCCACCGCCAGTCCGCCGCGTTTGGACCCATCAGGTCGGCGGCTTCTGCCGCGGCATCCGTCATCACCTTGCGCAGCATGCTGTCCTGGCTGACGGTGCCGTAGATGGGGTTTGACCACCACGGGGAGTTCGGCTGATCGAGCAGACTCGTGACGACGGAGAACGCACGGTCGCCGCCGGTGAGGGCGGCACCATCATCGATCTTGCCGGTGAACATGTCCCTGAGCAGGGTGCGCCAAATCACGTTGAAGTACGCGGCTGCCGCGCTGTCGGCGTCAACCTGATAGTCCCACTTATCGAACAGCTTCTGCGCGTCGACGGCGTCGTCGGTGAGCCGCAACTGCTGCAGGGCGGGAACCAGAGACGCGGCAATGGCACTGTAGTTGTCACCCTGAATGTCGCTCATCAGCTCTGCGGTCAGCGGAGTTTTCGCAGCGATGAATTCCTGCAGCCGTGCCGTGATCTGGTTCGCGCGGTAGCCCAAATCCCAGTCGGCCGTGAGCAGATAGGGGTAATTCGGGTCAGCGGCGGCGTTATTGGCCGTGACGATGTATCCGCTCGGCGGATTGAAAGTGCTCGGCAGGGCCTCGAAGGGAATGTAGCCCGTCCAGCCGTACTCGCTGGTCCAGCCCGGCACCGGCATCGTACCGTTGCCGCTGGCCCGAAGGGGAATGAGCCCCGGGGCCTGGTAACCGATATTGCCGTCGACGTCGGCATAGGTCAGGTTCTGTGCCGGCACCTCGAATAAGGCGGCCGCGGCGCGAAAACTGGTCCAGTCGGTTGCCTGGTTCAGAGCGAAAATGGAGGAGGCTGTTCGCCCCGGCGTCAGTGCCGTCCATTGCAGAGACAACTCATAGGTGGTCGGGTCAGCCTCCGCTTCGGTGGCCGGGGCGGGGGAAGGCAGTCCCGCGGCGTCGGGAAAATCCTTCGCTATCTGGTGGTAGGCCGTGCCCGGGAAACCGCTCAGCAGCGGGCCGTGTTCGGTCGAACGAATCTCGATTCTCACATCGTCACCGCCGGCGACGGAGATCTTTTCATCCCGCCGAAGCAGAGGTTTTACTTCACCGTCGAATTCGTAGTTGTCGCCGGTGACTTTCTCGATATAGAGATCGGCAACGTCGGGGCCGAGGTTGGTGAAGCCCCACGCGATGCGGTCATTGTGACCGATGATGACGCCCGGCATACCCGAGAAGCTGTACCCGGCGACATCGAACGGGCAGTTCGCGGTGATGGATTGGCAGCGCAGTCCGACCTGGTACCAGACCGAGGGCAGCGCCGGTCCCAGGTGCGGGTCGTTGGCGAGCAGGGGCATGCCGGTATCGGTGAGAGCTCCCGAGACCACCCACGAATTGGAGCCGATCTCCCCGCCGGCCGGCCCGAGGAGTTCGGGCACCGAATCGAGGTGTGCACGGAGTTCAGACAGGGCGTCGGCATACGAGCTGACCGCAGCGGGCTCCAGCGCGGCGGGAACATCCGTCGGGTCAGTGCTCGGCTCGGCTGCTGGCCGCGCACCGGCCGACGGCACGGTGACGGATTGGCTGCCGGTGATGGTGGGGTGCTGGTCCACCGGATAGTCGGGGTGCAGCTGATTCACCTCGGCAGGGGTGAGCGTCGTCGACAGCAGGGCACGGTCGATCTCGTCGTCAAGGTTGGAACGCAGGTCCCACGCCATGGCCTTCAGCCATGCCACCGAGTCGGCCGGGGTCCACGGCTCAACCTCGTAACCGGGGTTCTGCAGGCCGAGCACGGCATATTCCAGCGACAGGTCGGCGCCTTGATGGTCGTCCAGGTATGCGTTGACCCCGTCGGCATAAGACTGGTAATAGCTGAGGGTCACCGGGTCGAGCAGGGCTACTTCTTGCTCGGCTACGGCCCGCCAGCCGAGCGTGCGCACGAACGTGTCGGTGCCGACCTGGCTTTCTCCGAACAACTCCGACAAGCGGCCGCTTGTCACGTGGCGGCGAAAGTCCATCTCCCAGAAGCGATCCTGAGCATGCACGTAACCCTCGGCGAGAAACAGATCGGCGGCCGTCTCGGCCGTGATTTGGGGAATTCCGGCGTCGTCGCGCGTTACGGTCACCGCGCTGGAGAGCCCCGTGATATCGACGGATCCCGCCAGGGTGGGAAACGAGCGTGTTACCGTCCAGACGCCGAGCCCGGCAGTAACTACCAGCAGGCTGACCACGATCCCGAGCGCCACCAACGTTCGCCGGACCCGCCGGTGTCCCTTGCTGCGCGGTGCGTCGGTACCCACATCACTCCCTTGTGCGTTGGTCAATCGTGCGGTCACGCGCCCGCAACATGTGCGGGTTCCGCTACCCGGAGGCTAGCGGAACCCGCGGCCATCCGCTCAGATGCTAGGCGTGCAGCGCGGCGTTGAGGGTGATGCCGCTGCCCGTGCGTGCGAGCACTTCGACGGCGCCGGAGATCGAGTTGCGGCGAAACAGCAGGTTGGGCATGCCCGAGAGTTCGACCGCTTTCACCGACTGCCGGGCGCCATCCGCTGTGAGCGGTTCGCCGACCAGAACAACCTTGGTGCCGGCCGTGACGTACAGCCCGGCCTCCACCACGGTGTCGTCGCCGATCACGATGCCGACTCCGGAGTTGGCGCCGAGCAGGGCGCGGGCTCCGATGGAGATGCGCTGCGTACCGCCGCCGGACAGGGTTCCCATGATGGATGCGCCGCCGCCGATATCGGCGCCGTCACCGACCACGACACCCTGCGAAATGCGGCCTTCGACCATCGAGGAGCCGAGAGTTCCGGCATTGAAGTTAACGAAGCCCTCGTGCATCACCGTGGTACCGGGGGCGAGGTGGGCACCGAGCCGCACCCTGGACGCATCCGCTATTCTCACGCCGGTCGGCAGGACGTAGTCGAGCAGCGGCGGGAACTTGTCGACGCCGCTCGCCTGGATGCCGGCACGCTGCAGGCTCGGGCGGAGCCGAGCAAAATCGGCCGGCAGCATCGGGCCGGCATTGGTCCAGACCACGGTGGGCAGGTACGCGAAGATGCCGTCGAGGTTGATGCTGTTCGGCAGGACGAGGAGGTGCGAGAGCAGGTGCAGCCGCAGGTAGGCGTCCGAGGTGCTCGCCGGCGCTGCGTCGAGGGTGATTTCCACGGTGACGGCTTCGAGGCGCACCGCGCGGCGGGGATCGTCACCGGAGGCTTCGCTGAGCTCAGCGGGAACGATCCAGCGATCGCGGCCGGCCGGCAAGGAACCGAGCGCCGGGGAAGGAAACCAGGTGTCGAGCACGGTGCCGTCGACGGCGACGGTCGCGAGACCGTATCCCCAAGCCTGGGTTGACGAGGTGGGCAGGGCATCTTTGGAAACAACAGTGGGCATACCTCTAGGTTAGTAGGGTGACTTCTACGACTCCGGACCCGTCCACTCCCGCCAGCACCCCCGCAAGGCCGGCACAGCTCACCGTGCTTGACCTCGCGACAACGTCAATCGACCTGACCAGGCAAATTTGCGACATGGAGTCGGTCTCGGGCAATGAGACCGCCCTCGCCGACGCAATCGTTGCCGCCCTCGCCGGTTTCGAACATCTCGAGATCATTCGCGACGGTGACACCGTCGTCGCCCGCACCAATTTGGGCCGCGCGCAGCGCGTTGTCATCGCCGGCCACATCGACACCGTCCCGCTCAACAACAACCTGCCGACGCGGTACGAGACGATCGACGGCACCGAGTATCTCTGGGGCCGCGGCACCGTCGACATGAAGGCCGGCGTGGCCGTACAGCTCAAGCTTGCCGCCGAACTGACCAGCCCCGGGGTCGACGTGACGTGGATGTGGTACGACCACGAAGAAGTCTCGGACGAGCTCAACGGCCTCGGCCGTCTGGCCCGCAACCGCCCCGACCTGTTTGCGGGGGATTTCGCCATTCTCGGCGAGCCGACCAGGAGCCAGGTCGAAGGCGGCTGCAACGGCAACCTGCGGGTGGAGATTCGTACATTCGGTTTGCGCTCGCACTCGGCGCGCAGCTGGGTCGGAGAAAACGCGATTCACAAGGCTGCTCCGATTCTCAATATCCTGGCCCAGTACCATGCCCGCGAGGTCGAGGTCGAGGGTCTCGTTTACCGAGAAGGTCTCAACGCCGTGGGTATTACCGGTGGCGTAGCCGGCAACGTCATCCCCGACGAGTGCATGGTGCACGTGAATTATCGATTCGCCCCGAGCCGAAGCGCCGACGAAGCCGTTGCCCACCTGCGCGAGGTGTTCGCCGGCTTCGACCTCACGGTGGTGGACCGTGCCGAGGGCGCCCGCCCCGGCCTCGACGCCCCGCTCGCCCGCGAATTCCTCAACGCCGTCGGAGGTGTTGCCATGCCCAAGTACGGTTGGACCGACGTCGCCCGCTTCTCTGGTCTCGGCGTCCCGGCGGTCAACTATGGCCCCGGCGACCCGCTCAAAGCGCACGCCGACGACGAACGCGTTGCCGTGGCCGAGATCACGGCCTGCGAGAACGGCCTGCGTGCCTGGCTGAGCGCATCGGCCAGCTGACCCGCACAGAACCGATGACCGAGCGGATGCTCCGCCCACATCGCCCGGTCGCCCGCCGGCTTCCGGCCGTCTGGCACGCCCGCTACCGGCTGACGCCGTGGTGGGGCAAAGTGTTCGTGGTCTGGGCGCTATCGCGCCTGGTCACGACGAGCCTCGTGCTTGTGTTGGCCAGCGTGCAAGGTCCCAACGCCTGGACCGGCGCGAGCCCGAAATATGTCGACTTCGCCAATATGTGGGACGGCAACTGGTACAACATCGTCGCTGTCAGCGGCTATCCGAGTGTGCTCCCGATCACCGAGGCCGGGCAGATCGGAGAAAACGCCTGGGCTTTCATGCCCGGCTATCCGATGCTCGCTCGCCTGCTGATGGAGCTCACCGGTGTCTCCTGGGCGCCGATCGCAGTCTTCGTGTCAGTCGCCTTCAGCCTCGGCACCGCGTTGCTGTTCTACCGGCTGATGGCGCGAGTGCAATCGCCGGCCACGGCGCTGTTCGCCGTCGTGCTGTTCTGCGTCGCCCCGCTGTCGCCGATTCTGCAGTTCGCCTACGCGGAATCGATGTATCTGTTCTTCTTGACCCTTGCCCTCTACCTGCTGCTGGAACGCCGCTACGGGCTGCTCTACCCCGTCATCGCGGTGATGGCCCTGACCCGCCCGAGCGGGCTCGCTTTCGCTCTGGCCCTCGGGCTGCACGTGATCTACCGTTTTGTCACGCGATCCCGCGACCCGTTTGCACTGCGGGAGCGGATGCTGGCGGCATCCGTCGCCCTGTTCAGCGCTCTGATGGGCCTGGCCTGGCCGGTGGCAGCCTGGGCGGCCACCGGCGATCTGACGGCCTACACCGACACCGAGCTGGCCTGGCGCGCACCGTATATCGGCTATCAGGAACTCGTGCCGTTCACCGCCTGGTTTCAGAGCGGTGTCTGGTGGCTCGGCAGCCCGTGGGGCATCGTTGTGGTCACCGCCCTCATCGCGGCTGTTGCCGTATCGCTGTTCACGCCCGCTGTGCGGCGGCTCGGCGTGGATCTGCGACTGTGGGTGGCCAGTTACGGCCTGTACCTGCTCGCGGTGTTCTTTCCGCAGTCCAGCACGTTTCGACTGCTCATGCCGATGTTTCCTCTGCTCGGCGCGGCCGCCGTGCCGCGCAGCCGGATCTACCGCGTGTTCATCGTTGTGCTCTTCGTGGCAGGCCAGTGGGGCTGGCTGTTGATCTGCTGGGGTGTGGACGGATATGACTGGACGCCGCCGTAAAAGGCCGTCTGAACAGCAACTGTGATCCCCGCATCTGACGCTGCGTCCGACCCGAATTATCGTCTCGGGCCGAGATAGTCGATAATGGGTATACAAAGACGAATGGAAGGGGAGTTCATGGCGGCCATGAAGCCACGCACCGGAGACGGTCCAATGGAGGCGGTAAAAGAGGGGCGCCTGATCATCGTGCGTGTACCGCTCGAAGGTGGGGGTCGGCTCGTTGTCTCAGTCAATGACGCCGAGGCCAAAGAACTTCACGATGCACTTGCTGGGGTAGTCGCTGCGGCGAAATAGCATCCTGCCGGCGTGAGCTACTGCCGGCATCAACACGAGTGACACACAACAACGGCCGCGCAGTGCTTGCGCGGCCGTTGTTGTGTGCCAGGAGCCTCTGCGTCGGACAGGCTTAGGCTCGGAGTCGAGTGATCTGCAGCAGGCCGTCGCCGACGGGAGACAGGGCGCTGATCACTGCGCTGGATGCGGCGATCTCGGTCAGGAGCGTGCGGAATCCGGTCGCGACATCGTCACGCTGGGCAGGGTCGGCCACCCGGCCGCGCCAGAGGGCGTGCGCGACCAGCACGGTTCCGCCCGGACGGGCCAGGCGCAGCCCATGTTCGACGTATTCGATGACCGACTGCGGGTCGGCGTCAATGAACACAATGTCGTATGAATTCTCGTTCATTCGCGGCAGCACCTCGCCGGCCTTGCCGGTGATGAGACGCACCCGATTGGCCGGAATCTTGGCCTCGGCGAAATTCGCCTTCGCGTGCTGCAAATGGTCGACCTCGGTGTCGATCGACGTGAGGGTTGCGCCGGGCGCCCCGGATAGCAGCCAGATTCCCGATACTCCGGCACCGGTGCCGACCTCGAGGATGCTGCGCGCCCCGGTTGCGGCGGCCACAACGGCAGACTGCGCCCCGACGGAGGGCGCGATCGCATCGATCCCCAACTCGAGGGATTGCTGGCGCGCTCGGGCGATGGCTTCGGACTCCACGACACAGTCGTCGGAGAATTTCCAGTTCAGTTCAATGTCAGACACAAATAACTCCAGTAGATGATTAGGTCAAGACTAGGGCCGCGGCGCGTGTGGTCTGTGGATGCCTCGCCGGGCAGTTATTCTAAGGACATGTTTGGGCTGACGTTCGAGAAGATTCTTCTGATCGGGATCATCGCTGTCTTCTTGCTCGGCCCCGACAAGTTGCCGCACTATGCTGCCCAACTCGCTCGGCTCGTGCGCCAGCTGCGCGATATGGCCAATGGTGCCAAGGACCGCATGCGCGACGAAATGGGCCCCGAATTCGACGATCTGGACTGGAAAAAACTGGACCCGCGCCAGTATGACCCGCGCCGCATCATTCGGGAAGCCCTCGCCGACGAAGACCCGTTCAAAGACACGCCCGCGACGATTTCTCGCGCCGAGCCGAATCCCGACGGCGCCTATCTGAAACGCAAACGTGCCAGAGAAGCTGCCCTGGCCGCGCTTGAGCCTGCTCCGTTCGATTCTGAGGCCACGTAAGTTCCAGCGACCGTTCGCAAAGGAGTCTCGATGTCAAAAAGTTCGCCGACCGGTGTTCGACGGGTCAAGAAGAAGGTCTACAGCGCCGAGCTGGCCCGCCTCCAGGCCGAACTGGTCACGATGCAGCAGTGGGTGAAGGCCTCGGGTGCCCGGGTCGTCGTGATCTTCGAGGGCCGTGACGCCGCAGGCAAGGGGTCGGCCATCAAGCGCATCACCGAATACCTCAACCCGCGTGTTGCGCGCATCGTCGCCCTGCCGATGCCCACCGAGCGTCAGCGTGGCCAGTGGTATTTTCAGCGCTATATCGAGCACCTGCCGTCGACCGGCGAGATCGTGCTGATGGACCGCTCCTGGTACAACCGGGCCGGCGTCGAGCGCGTCATGGGCTATTGCACCTCCGATGAATACCGCCGGTTTCTGCATCAGGCACCACTCTTCGAACGGATGCTCGTCGAAGACGGAATTTTGCTCATCAAGTACTGGTTTTCGGTGTCTGATCTGGAGCAGGAACGTCGGTTTCGTTCGCGGCTGAACGACCCGATGCGACGGTGGAAGCTTTCTGAAACCGACGTTCTCTCGATCAGCAAATGGGTGGACTATTCCAAGGCGAAAGACGAGATGTTCGTGCACACTGACATCGCAGAAGCGCCCTGGTGGGTGGTGGAGAGCGAAGACAAGCGTGCGTCCCGGCTGAATGTGATCAACCACATCCTGTCGCTCGTTCCGTACGAGAAGATCGACCCGCCCAAGGTGCACATTCCGCCGCGACCGCCGGATTCCGATTATGAGCGGCCGCCGCGCGAAGAGAGCCACCAGGTTCCCGACCACTCGGCGACGCTGGCCAAGCCCAAGGACTAGGTGCTAGCGGGGACTGAGCCCGAGGCTGAGACCGGCCAAACCCCTGGCACGCGTCTTCATGCTGTGGGCGAGGTCCAGAATGGCGCGGGCGGCGGGGTCGTCCGGCGCCCCGAGCACGATCGGCAGCCCGGCGTCCCCGCCGGAACGCAACGGCAGGCTCAGCGGAACCTGTGCGAGCACCGGAACAGGGCTGTCCTGCCCCAGCGACAAGCGCCGAGCCACCTCGGCGCCGCCGCCAGACCCGAACAGCTCGAGCAGGCTGCCGTCGGGCTGCACCATCGCCGACATGTTCTCGATCACACCGAACACGCTCTGCCCGGTTTGGCGGGCCACGACTCCGCTGCGCTCAGCCACATCGGCTGCCGCCGCCTGCGGAGTGGTCACGACGATGACCTCGGCGTGCGGCAGTAGCTGGCCGACGGTGATGGCGACATCGCCGGTGCCCGGCGGCAGGTCGAGCAGCAGCACATCGAGGTCGCCGAAGTACACGTCGGTGAGAAACTGCTTGATCGTGCGGTGCAGCATCGGACCGCGCCAGGCTACCGCGGCGGATGCATCCTCGATGAACATTCCGATCGAGATGACTTTCACGTCGTAGGCGATCGGCGGCAAGATCATATCGCCGACCTGGGTGGGCTTCACCGCAAGACCGTCGTGCACGAGGCCGAGCAGACCGGGCACGCTGAAGCCGTGCACGTCGGCGTCGACGATGCCCACCCGCAGGCCCTCGGCGGCCAGTGCGACAGCCAGGTTCGCCGTGACGGTGGACTTGCCGACACCGCCCTTGCCGCTTGTGATCGCGTACACCCGTGTGAGTGACTCCGGGCCGAACTGCACGGTGCGTTCCACCTGGCCGCCGCGCAACTTCTCGGTGAGTGCTGTGCGCTGCTCCCGTGACATAATCGCCACGTCGACGCTCGCCAGGCCTGCCCCAGACACCGACTCGGCGGCGGCGAGAACGTCGCTCTCAATGCGCGCTGCGGCCGGACAGCCGGCAATGGTCAGGAGGATGCCGACGGTCACGTACCCGGTATCGCTCACCGTCACGCTAGAGACCATGTCGAGATCGGTGATGGGCTTGCGAATCTCCGGATCAGTCACCCCGGCCAAAGCGGTGAAGACCCGTGAGCGGATGCTGTCGGTCGGAGGAAGAGATGTCATGCGTGGGGGAGGCTTTCCGTCGTGCTGGTTTCGGGGTCTTCGTCGGTGTGACTGCGCTCATCCAGGTGCTCGAGCAATGCCCGCAGTTCCGCGCGAATGAAATCTTTCGAGGCCATGTCCTTGATCGCGATCCGCAGCGCCACGACCTCACGTGCGAGATATTCGGTATCGGCGAGGTTTCGTTCTGCCCGCTGTCGGTCCTGTTCGAACTGCACCCGGTCGCGGTCGTCCTGCCGGTTCTGGGCGAGCAGAATCATCGGGGCGGCATAGGAAGCCTGCATCGAGAGCACGAGAGTCAGCGCGATGAACCCGAGGGCGACGGAGTCGAATCGCCACGCCTCAGGGGCGAGGGTGTTCCAGGAGATCCAGGCGACGGCGAACAGGGTCAGCCCGAGCAGAAACCACGGCGTGCCCATGCCACGGGCGATGGCCTCGGTCAACCGACCGAATCGGTCACGGCTGCGACCGTTGCGGCCGCGAACGACGATGTTGCTGGTGCGAAGCCCCTTGGGTGCGTCCAGGCGCAGGTCGGCGCGGTTATTGCGTGCCACGAGTGGTCCTTTGCGTTCCGGGCAACGGGATGCTGCCGGTTCTCAATTCGCTGCGGGCAGCGGCACGGCGGCGTACATCGTCATTGCCGTCGTGGCTGCGCCAGTCGTCGGGCAGTAGATAGTCGAGCACGTCATCAATCGTCACCACTCCGACGAGTCGGTGGTTCTCGTCGATCACGGGCACGGAGACGAGGTCGTAGCTCGCGAGAATGCGGCTGACTTCGGCGGCGGACGTGTCGGCGGTGACCGGATCCAGACCGGCGTCGAGCAGCGTACCCAGGCGTTCGTGCGGCGGGTAGCGCAGCATCCGCTGAAAGTGCACCATGCCCAGAAAGCGACCGGTGGGCGCTTCATACGGGGGCAGGGTGACACAGATCGCCGCGCCGAGCGCCGGCGCCAGATCGTGACGACGGATGCGCGCGAGGCCTTCCGCAACGGTAGCGTCGGCCGAGACGATGATCGGTTCGGTCGTCATGAGTCCGCCGGCGGTGTCGGGGGCGTAGGAGAGCAGAAATCGTACGTCTTCGGCTTCCTCGGGCTCCATCAGATCGAGCAGCTGCTCGCCGCGCTCTTCTGGCAGTTGCGCGATGAGGTCGGCCGCGTCGTCGGGCTGCATCTGGTCGAGCACGTCGGCGGCGCGCGCGTCGCCGAGGCTGGTCAGAATACCGACCTGATCCGTTTCGGGCATCTCCTCGAGGACGTCGGCGAGGCGATCGTCGGGCAGCTCCCCGGCTACCTCGAACATGCGCTCGCGCGGCAGATCCAGCAGGGTGTTGGCGAGGTCAGCCGGTTTCAGGTCGGAATAGGTCGCGATGAGTTGCTCGGCGGACTGCGCCTGCCCCTTGATTTCTTTCTCGCGCACCTCGGCCCAGGTCGCGAAAGTGGTGACGCCCTTCACGAACGGCGAGGCACTGGTTTTGGGACGGCGGACAAAAAGCTGGCTGATCGCCCAGTCGGCCTCTGTGCCTTCTTTGATCGCGACGTCTTCAATGGTGGCTTCGCCGGAGCCATCGGTGAAGAGCACCTTGCGGCCGAGCAGCTCAGCGATGACGCGCACTTCCCCGCCGCGTTGTTCGAACCGACGCACGTTGATCAGACCGGTCGTGATGATCTGTCCGCTGCCGATGCTGGTGACCCGGTTGATCGACACGAAAACGCGTCGTTTGCCGGGGATCTCCACGATCAGACCGACCACGCTGGGCGGATCGTTTTTTCGGTACACCACGAGAACATCGCGCACCTTGCCCACGCGGTCGCCCGCGGGGTCGAAAACGGTGCACCCGGCAAGTCGGGCAACAAAAACTCTGGTGGCACTCACACTACAAATGTAGGCCACTGGCCTGATAACGGGGCCCGGCACGAGCGGTTCGTCCTGAAGGTGCACAGTCAGGCCGGCGTGAAAGAATGAGTGTATGAGCAACCAGAGCCTTTTTTCCCGTCGCCGCCAGGTTTTGCCGCCAGTGTTGCCACGCGGGGAGGTGCTCGCTACCTACAGCACCTACGCCGATGCGCAGGCCGCGGTTGACACGCTTGCGAAGGCGGACTTTCCGGTGAAACAGCTGTCGATCCTGGGAAACGATCTGAAGAGTGTCGAACGGGTGACCGGCAAGCTCACGTACGGCCGGGTCGCTCTCTCGGGCGCAGCATCCGGTGCCTGGCTCGGACTTTTTTTCGGGATTTTGTTCTTTCTGTTCTCGCCGACCGGGTCGAGCCTGCCGTTCGTTTTTGCGGCCCTCATCATGGGCGCCGGATTCGGCATGCTGCTGGGCATTGCCAGCTATGCGATCAACCGGCGTCGGCGTGACTTCACGTCGTCCATGCAGGTCATCGCGAGTAACTACCAGGTGATCGTCGAGGCCCAGCTGGTCAACCGTGCCCGCAACCTGCTCGCCGGCTTCCGCGACACGGAGCCGCCGGCGACCGTGGAGTCTCCGACCGAGGAACCTCCGGTATCGCCGCCGGTGTAGTCAGGTCGGTGCGGGAAAACACCGGCTTCGGGCGACTGAAGCAACCGTCTCCCCACACGTGACCTGGTTAGCGGCGTGCAGCGGCGATCCAGGCCTCGACCTCGGTGGCGGTTCGTGGAATCCCGGCGGACAGGTTCTCTGCGCCGGTCTCCGTCACCAGGATGTCGTCTTCGATACGCACGCCGATTCCGCGGAATTCTTCGGGAACTGTGAGGTCGTCTGGCTGAAAGTACAGGCCAGGCTCGATGGTGAAGACCATGCCAGGTTCGAGCACACCATCCATGTACATGTCACGCCGGGCCTGCGCGCAGTCGTGCACGTCAAGGCCGAGGTGGTGGCTGGTGCCGTGCACCATGTAGCGGCGGTGCTGGCCGTTCTCCGGTTTGAGGGCTTCCTCCGCCGTGACCGGAAGCATGCCCCACTCGGCGGTGCGCCGGGCGATGACCTGCATCGCGGCAGCATGCACGTCGCGAAAGATGATGCCGGGGCGGACGACGGCGAGGGCGGCATCGGCGGCTTCGCGTACGGTCTCGTAGATCAGACGCTGCACCTCGCTGTAGACGCCGTTGACCGGCAGCGTACGGGTGATGTCGGCGGTGTAGTAGCTGTCCAGCTCTACGCCGGCATCGATGAGAATGAGATCTCCGGGGGCGACGACACCGTCGTTGCGGGTCCAGTGCAGAATGCACGCGTGCGGGCCGGAGGCGGCGATGGTGTCGTAACCGACCGCGTTGCCGTCGCTGCGGGCGCGGGTGTTGAATACGCCCTCAACGAGGCGTTCGCCCCTCGCATGCTCGCTCGAGCGGGGCAGGTCGGCGATGACGTCGTCGAAACCACGGGCGGTGGCCGCAACGGCGAGGCGCATCTGCTCGATCTCCCAGGCATCTTTCACGAGGCGCAGCTGGGAAAGGTCGCGGGCCAGGGCCGCGTCGGGCTCGTGCTCGGCGTTGATTTCGATGCTGAACGCAGAGTCGGTCGCGTTGGTGCCGAGGACGCGTTCGGCGGCGAAGCGCAGGCGGGCCTCGTCGACCTGTTCGGTGAACGTGGGGTCCGCCTCACGTAGAACGAGCGTTTCACTGTCAACGGCTCGCAGCACGGTGGCGAGTTCGGCGATGCCGCACACGTCGAGGGCGAGATCGCTCGCGACCTGTGCGATCGAGGGGCGCGGCCCGATCCAGAATTCGCCGATATCGGGGTTGGCGTAGAACTCGTCTGAATCCCGGCCGGCTCGTTCCCGAAAATACAGCGTCGCTTCGTGGCCGCCGGCAGCAACCGGTTCCAATACCAGCACCGCGCCGGGTTCGCTGTCGCTGCCCCAGCCGGTCAGGTGGGCGAAGGCGGAGTGGGCGCGGAAGGCGTAGTCGGTGTCGTTGGAACGTTGCTTCAACCGGCCGGCCGGAATGATCAGACGCTGTCCGGGATACTGGGCGGAGAGACGGGCGCGGCGCACGGCGGCAAAGTGCGCCTGTTCGCGGGCCGGAGGCAGCACGTCGGCACGCTCGGCCCATCCGCTGGCGATAAACGATTTGAAGCCGGTGGATCCCGGTGTCGTCGAACGGTTCTCGTTCGAGCGCGCGGCGGGAATAAGAGCGGGAGCAGTGGTATCAGCCATTCCTCCATTGTCGCACCGCACTCTGGGCAGTGACCGATCGGGTTCACGCAGATGCTGCGACAGTCGGGCCTACCTGGCTGTCAGTGTGGTCACGACCGGACGGTGGTCGCTGCCGGCGTCATCGAGGGACCCGATGACTTCCAGAGCGGTCACCTGCCAATTCGGGGTGGCCAGCACATGATCGATGGGACTACCCAGCAGCGCCGGAATGCTCGTCGGCCAGGTGCCGACGGATGCCGCGCCAGCTGACAGGGCTGCGTCCGCACAGTTGCCCAACACAGATCCGGCGCCGCCGGTGGCACGGCCAGCCATGTGGTCGAGGGTGGAATTGAAATCGCCCGCCATGATCACGTTGTCGGCCTGACACTGGGTGGCGAGCCAATCGAGGTCGCTGCGCCAATTCGACATTTCATACTCAACCGGGGCGACGGCGTGCACGGCGATGATGGTCGGTCCGCTTTCGTCAGCCGGTTGTGCCACGACGGTTGGCAGCACGTTGGTGTTACCCGGAGGGCCGGAACCCGCCGCGTTACTCACCACGTAGTCGCCGAGGTCGGGGCTGATCAGCAAGGTTGTGGATCGTGCTTTCGACACCAGATCGAACGCGAGGGTGTGCACCCACATGGGGCGACCCGCATCGCGCATCGCCTCAGCGATCAGAACCCCCGTCTCCTCGGTGGTCTCGGGCAGGGTGACGACGTCGGCGTTCCGGGCCACCGCGAGATCCGCTATGGCCGCGGCTCCGGGAGCATCGCCGAGGGTGTTCCAGCTGAGCACGGTCACGGTAGTGGAATCGACAGCGGAATCCGCTGCGGTGCCGACGGAAGCGGTGCCGGCGGTGATTCCGCGGGAGGCGAGAATGCCGACGTTGACCGCGGCGAAGACGACCAGCAGCACCATGGCCATGCCGAGGGTTCGTCGCACTGGGCGAATGAACCACAACAACCCGAGCAGAACGATCCCGGTTACGGCACCGATCACGGCCAACGCGCGGAACGACACGAGGTGGGCGACGACCCAGGTGTTGTGCAGACCGAACGCCTGCGGCCAGGTGAGGACCAGCAGAGCAACGGCGGCGCCGATCAGAACCAGCACCCGAAGGAGTCGTGTGAACATTATTCTGAACCTTAGATCAGAATTCTGGGGAATCCCCAGCCGGTCAGAGACTGGCATCGCGGCCTACAGCCCGATGACGGACAACTAGCATGGGGGCATGGCAGTCGCGCGGCAATCCCAGGGTCCGATCGATCTCCACACACATTCGAGCGTGTCAGACGGCACCGAAACCCCGGCGGAACTGGTCCGGGCCGCCGCCGCTGCAGGTCTCGGTACCATCGCCCTGACCGACCACGACTCGACCGCGGGCTGGGACGAGGCATCCGCCGCCGCCCGAAGCGAAAATCTCACACTCCTACCTGGCATGGAATTCAGTACCCGGGTGGACTACGCGAGCGTGCACCTTCTGGCATATCTCTTCGACCCGACCGATTCGGCGCTGCTGACCGAGATGACGCGGGTGCGCGCCGCACGCCTCACTCGTGCCGAACAGATGGTTGCGCGCATCGGAGCCGACTACGACCTCAGCTGGGACGATGTGCTCGCCCAGACCACCCCTGAGGCAACCGTCGGGAGACCGCACATTGCCGACGCCCTGGTGGCGCGCGGTCACGCCCTCAATCGGAGTGCGGCCTTCGCCGGCATTCTGCACTGGAAGGCCGGTTACTATCAGCCGCACTACGCCCCCGATCCGTTGCGGGCGATCGAGCTCGTGCGTGCCGCAGGGGGAGTGCCCGTCATCGCCCATCCCGCCACGCGCGGCGTCGGCGATGTCGTTGAGGAATCCCGGCTGAAAACCCTGGTTGATGCCGGATTGTTCGGTCTCGAATTGGGGCACCGCGAGAATCGACCCGAACCCACGGCCCGGCTGTACGAATTGGCCGCCAAATTCGGACTGTTCGTCACCGGATCGAGCGACTATCACGGCACCGGCAAGCCGAACCGGCTCGGCGAGAACACGACTGCCCCCGAGGTACTCGAGCGCATCATCAGCGAGGGCCGCGGCTCGGCTCCCGTCTACGGCTGACCTGCCGGAGCCGCTGACACAACAACGCCCGGCCCGGGCGCTGATGGTGTGACGAGCTGTTAGCTGGCGCCGCCGCCCTGGGGCGAGCGACGACGGGTGCGGCTGCGACGCAGGGGGGCATTATTGCCGTCGTGGTGCTCGGCTCCGCCGCCGTCGTGCGTGCCGGCTGCTGGTGTCGCGGCCGGGGCCTCCGGGTTGGTGCCGGAACCAACCCGCGTACGGGAGCGGGACGGGCGACCGGTGCTTTCGGTGCCGGTGCTGGCCGCGCTGGTTGCCGGACGGTCGGAACCACGGGAAGAATCGCCCCGATTGGAACCGCGGCCACCCTCAGAGCGACCGGAGCGACCCGAATCGGAACGGCCGCCGGCTCCGGAACGTGCCGCACCGGAGCGACCGGCGCCGCCGGTGCGAGCGGGGCCAGCGGCGGCATCCTTGACCGGGGTGGCGCGCAGACGGCCCTTGGAACCGGCCGGAATATTCAGGTCGGTGTACAGGTGCGGCGATGACGAATAGGTTTCCAGCGGTTCCGGCTGGCCGAAGTCGAGCGCCTTGTTGATGAGCGACCACTTGTGCAGGTCATCCCAGTCGACGAAGGTGACGGCGATACCGGTCTTGCCGGCGCGGCCGGTGCGGCCCACACGGTGCAGGTAGGCCTTCTCGTCTTCGGGAATGGTGTGGTTGATCACGTGGGTGACATCTTCAACGTCGATGCCGCGAGCGGCGACATCCGTCGCGATCAGAATTTCTTTCTTGCCGGACTTGAAACTGGCCATGGCGCGTTCGCGCTGTTCCTGGTTCAGGTCTCCGTGCACGGCGGTGGCGTTGAAACCGCGGTCGCCGAGTTCTTCGACGAGCTTGGCGGCGGCGCGCTTGGTGCGGGTGAAGATGATGGTCTTGCCGCGGCTTTCAGCCATGAGGATTCGGCCGATGACCTCGTCTTTGTCCATGTTGTGAGCGCGGTAGACGAGGTGCTCGATGTTGGCCTGCATGAGGCCTTCATCGGGGTCGGTCGCGCGAATGTGAACCGGGCGGTTCATGAAACGTCGGGCCAGGGCCACGATCGGTCCGGGCATCGTCGCAGAGAACAGCATCGTGTGGCGGGTTGACGGGGTCTGCGAGAAGAGCTTCTCGATGTCGGCGAGAAAGCCGAGGTCGAGCATCTTGTCGGCCTCGTCGAGCACCATTTCGCGCACATTGGCCAGGCTGAGCAAACGCTGGCTGGCGAGGTCGAGCAGGCGCCCCGGGGTTCCGACGACAATCTGTGCGCCGGCCTTGAGCTGCTCGATTTGGCCCTCGTAGGCTTTGCCGCCGTAGATCGAGACGATCTTGGTGCTGCGGCCCGTTGCCGCGAGTTCGAGGTCTTCAGAGACCTGCACGCACAGTTCGCGAGTCGGAACAACGATAAGCGCCTGCACTCCGGGCTCGGGGTTGAGGCCGAGGCGCTGAATGACGGGAAGGCCGAAGCCGAAAGTTTTGCCGGTGCCGGTTTTGGCCTGACCGATGATGTCCTGGCCGGCCATGGCCAGGGGGATGGTCTGGGTTTGGATCGGGAATGGTTCGAGGATGCCCTTGGCAGCAAGGGAGTCAACCATGTCCTGGTCAATATTGAGTTCGGAGAAAGTCACGAATGTATGCCCGTCATTAACTGGAAGCGATGTGCGCCCGTTTTGCGTCTCGGGCAGCGGTCGCCGATCCTTGCCGGCGACGTAATTCCACCTTACTGCCCTGTCTGGACCGCGGCCACAGGCGCGCTGTCCTAAGCTAAGCCCGTGGTTACGTGGTTCGGTCGGCGCCCGCAGCGCAATGAAGCTCCCCGGCTTTCCGCCCGCGGGGTGCTCCAGCCAACCGAAAAAGTGGACATCAGTTCGCTGACGCCGGACGTGCGACATTTTCTCGGCCAGGCCGCGTACTGCGAGCTGGGCGAATTTGAAAGCCTGGCCAGGGCCGTAGCTACCGCGCCGAACCTCGCGGTGAAGGAAGGGCTCAGCGCCGCTGCCGGACGGGCCCTGAGCAAACACCACGGCCTGATCACCGAGATTCGGCGCCGTGGGCATGAGCCGGCCACCGAGATGGCCCCGTTCGTCACCGACCTCGATGATTTTCGCCGCAAGACGAGCGGCGCCGACTGGCACGAGCTGCTGTTGAGCTGCTACCTCGTCGGCGGATTGCTCGACGATTTCTTCATTCGACTCTCAGATGGCCTGCCGCGCGACATCGGGCCCAGGGCGGCGCAACTGCTCGGCGAGGACTCCGGTACCGGCGTGCTGGAGCACGAACTGCAGACCAGCATCGAAAACGATCAGGCGCTGAGCTCTCGTCTGGCTATGTGGGGCCGCCGACTCGTCGGGGACACCCTGCTCATGGCTCGTTCGGCCATGCCGGCGGCCGATCCCGGTGCCGGCGCCGAGGCGCGCATCGAACCGGTTTTCACCGAGCTCATCGCCGCGCACACCCGCCGCATGGACGGCCTCGGCCTCACCGCCTGACGACGCTGCCCACCATCTATGCGGTGCTGGGCGACCCGGTTTTGGCGAGGCGTTGCAGCATCCGCTGGTCGGCGTGAATGCGTCGACGACTGATCGTGAGATTCAGCACGACGGATGCCGCGGCGGAAGCTACAAGGGACACCCACCAGATCCATCCGCCGGCCCAATTCCAGCCCAGCCAGGTCAGTCCGACCCAGACCACGGAAGCCGAGACCGTTCCGATAGCCGGAACCAGAACTGAACCCTGAGTGGACCGACCGGGCAGAAAATACCGTGCGGCGAGACCGATAACCGCGCCGAACAGCGCGATGAACAGAAGCTCCATGACTGGTTAGGCGACGAAACCGACGCGACGCGATTCTTCGCTGCCGATTTCGACATAGGCGAGGCCCACTGTCGGAACGATATAGACGCGGCCCTTGCTGTCGCTGAGCTTCAAATAGCCCGTCTGACCGGAGAGGGCCGCCGCAACGGTCTCCTCAATCTCGGTCGCCGGCTGCGAAGTCTCGAAGCCGATCTCCCGGGGAGAGTTGAAAATACCAATGCGAATATCCACCGAACTGCCTTTCGTAGCCTTGCGCCCAGATTACGACAGAACGCACCACTGCCCTGACCGAGTTCACTGTCGGCGCAACCCGATACCGTTGAATTGTGATCAACCACCACCTCGACGATGCCCAGCAGGCCGTACTTGACCTCCCCGACGGCGTGAGCGTTGCGGTGATCGGCGCACCCGGCTCCGGCAAGACGACCACGCTCGTCGAACTCGTGGCCGACCGTGTCCTCGACCGGGGGTATTCGCCGAGCGAGGTGCTGGTGCTGGTCCCGACCCGAACCGGCGCGACCGCCCTGCGCGACCGAATCGCACTGCGCCTCGCCGTTCCCACCAACGGGCCGCTCGCCCGCAGCGCCAACTCGGTGGCCTTTCAGATTGTGCGCTCGGCGGTCGCCCAGGAGGGCGGGCCGACACCGACCCTGCTCACCGGCGGTGAACAAGACCAGATCATCGCCGAGCTGCTGGAAGGCCACCTCGACGATGAGGCGATTGCCGCCGGCACCACCCCGGCCTGGCCGGCAACACTCGGCCCCGACGTGCGCCGTCTGCGCGGTTTTCGCACCGAACTGCGCGACCTCATGATGCGCGCCGTCGAATACGGTGTGACCCCGGTCCAGCTTGAGCGCTTCGGCCTCGGACGGCCGGAGTGGGTGGCTGCGGCCGAGTTCATCCGCGGCTATGAAGAGGCCAAAGATCAGGCCCGCCCCGGTCAGTACGACTCCACCGAGCTGGCCCGCTATGCCGCCGCCATCGTGGCCGGTGCGGAGCCCGGACCGGCTGGAGCAACGACGCTCGGCTCGCTCGCCGGTCTGCGCCTGATCCTGCTCGACGACGCCCAGGAAGTCACGCAGGCCACGCTCACCCTGCTGGCCCAGTTTCAGGCGCGGGGAGTGGCGATCGTCGCTCTCGGCGACCCCGACATCAGCACCGGTTCGTTCCACGGCGCGCATCCTGATGCCCTCGGTCGCCTCGGCTCCTACCTCGCCGCGGACCGTGGCCGCATCGCCGCGCCGATCGTGCTGCCGACGGTCTATCGGCACGGCTCGGGTATCCGTGAGGTCGTGTCGCAGATCACCAGCCGGATCGGTGCGGCCGCGGCGGGCACACAACGCGCGGCGAGGAGCAACCTAGCGAAGGCTGAGTCGGTCGAAACCGACGATACGGCCGATGCCGCGCGTGACCAATCTGTGCACACCGTCGTCGCGAGCAGCCCGGCTGATCAGCTCGCGGTGATCGCCCGGCTCCTTCGGGAACGACACGTGATGAATGAAACTCCGTGGTCACGCATGGCCGTGATCGTACGCACCGGCTCACTCGTGCCGTCGATCTCCAAGGGCCTTGCCGCACTGGAGGTGCCGACGCAAGTATCGACGGCGAGCAGCGCGCTCCGCGACGAGTACGCGGTGAAGGCATTCATCCTTGCCCTGGAGGTGACCCTCGGCCGTAAACCGCTCGATCCCGAAACGTCGATCGAGCTGCTGCGTGGCCCGCTCGGCGGGCTCGACCCGATCACCCTGCGCCGGCTGCGAGCTGCGCTGCGTCAACACGAGCTGGGCGAGGCAGCTGCGTCAGAACAGGAGCTTCGCGACGACACGCCGAACCCGCGCAGCGCGGACGACCTGCTCGTTGCCGCCCTGCTGGATCCGGCATTGCTCGCCAGCATCGACAGCCGCACCGCCCGCCGCGCGGCCGGCTTCGGAGAGAGTCTGCGTCAGGCGAGAATCGAATACGACGCCGGCGCCACCATCGAAGAATTGCTCTGGGGCCTGTGGCAGCGCAGTGGTCTCGACCGGGAGTGGAAAGAGCAATCCACCGGCACCGGCATCGTCGCCGACGAAGCCAATCACAACCTCGACGCCGTCGTTGCCTTGTTCTCCGCCGCGCAACGCTACGTCGAACGCACACCGTCTGCGCCCCCGGTTTTGTTCCTCGAACACCTCGTCGACACCGACGTGCCCGAAGACACGCTCGCGCCCCGCGCCCTCGGTGCGGCCGTGACAGTCTCGACCCCGAGCAGCACCATCGGGCGCGACTTCGACATCGTCGTGCTCGCCGGTGTGCAGGCCAATGTCTGGCCCGATCTGCGCATCCGCGGATCCCTGCTCGGCGCCGGAGACCTTGCCCTGGTCGCCGCCGGGCAGCATGACACCGGCACCGATGCCCGCACCGGTGTTCTCCACGACGAACTGCGTATGTTCGCCCAGGCTGCCAGCCGCGCCACGACCGAATTGCTCATTACCGCCGTCAACAACGAAGAGAACGAACCATCGGTCTTTCTGCGCCTGCTGCCGCAGCCAGACCCCGAGCGCGACGTCGACGATCTGGCCCGCTACCCCCTGTCGCTGCGCGGGTTGGCCGGAAGGCTGCGCCGCGACCTGACGCGCGCCATCCGCGCTCCGGCCCGCACCGATTCCGACATCGGCTCCCGGGCTGCGGAAGCCGCTGCCACGCTGGCGCGTCTGGCCGGCGAAGACGTGCCCGGCGCCGCACCGGACCAGTGGTACGGATTGACCGATCCGAGCACAGTGCGCCCGCTCAACGATCCGGAGGCCGGCGACTCGCCGGTGCGCGTCTCGCCGTCGCGCATGGCAGCCTTCGAAACCTGCCCCCTGCACTGGCTGATCGGCCAGGTCGGCGGAGGCAGCTCGAACACGGCCGCCAACCTCGGCACGATCATTCACAAGGTCATGGAAGACGCGACCGACCGGCGTCCCGAAGCCCTCTGGCACTCAGTGGAAGCCCGCTGGAACGAACTCGATTTCGATGCGGACTGGCAGTCGCGCGTGCAGAAGGTCGCGGCGCGCACCCTCACCGATCGTCTCGCCTCCTACCTGCTCGATTTCGAGCAGAGCGGCGGTGAACTCCTGAGCGCCGAAGGCACGTTTCAGCTGGAGGTGAGCGGCGCCGTGCTGTCGGGAACCATCGACCGGGTCGAACGCCAGGCCGACGGACGGGCCGTGATCGTCGACCTGAAAACCGGCAAGGGCGACGCGACGAGCGATACCGGCGTCGCCGAGCATCCGCAACTCGGCGCCTACCAGCTGGCTTTCCAGGAGGGTGGTATCGAGGGCGTGTCCCCGGACATGACCCTGGCCGGCGCCCGCCTAGTCATCGTTTCCTCCGGCACTGTCAAACAGAACTACCGCAATCCCACCCAGCCCGCGTTCAGCCCGGAACAGCTCGAGGCCTTCCGCGCCCGGGTCGGTGACGACGCGGCCGGTATGGGCGGAGGCACCTTCATCGCCGAGATCACCTCGCACTGTCTGGATCCGCGCTCACACGGGTCCTGCAGCATCCATGTCATCAAGCAGGTCAGCTCATGAATCCTCTCGCCACTGCCGCTACTTCCACCACCGTTTCCGCACTCGACATCGCCGCGGCGCTTGAGATGTTTCCGCCGACCATCGAACAGCAGGCGGTGATCGAGGCGCCGCTCGAGCCCGCCCTGGTGGTGGCCGGTGCCGGCAGCGGCAAAACCGAGACCATGGCCAACCGGGTGCTGTGGTTGCTGGCCAACGGCCACGTCCGGCCCGACCAGATCCTCGGCCTCACGTTCACCCGCAAGGCTGCTGGCGAGCTGGGCGAGCGCATCAACAACCGCATCATCGAGCTCGAACAAGCCGGGCTCATGCCGGTTGCGGCCAACGATGACGACAGCACGGCGGCTGAGGCCTCCGACCTGTTCAATACTCCGAGCGTCTCCACCTATAATTCCTTCGCCAGCAGGCTGTTCACCGACAACGCCCTCCTGCTCGGGCGGGAACCCGAGTCGGTGCTGCTGAGCGAAACCAGTGCCTGGCTACTCGCACGTCGGGTGGTCATTGACCACGGCGACGGGCGACTGGTGCCATTCGGCAAGAGCCTCGACCAGGTCACCGACGCCGTACTGCACCTCAGTCGTGCCCTGGCCGAAAACCCGACGCCCTGGCATGACGGCATGCCGGGCCCCCCGCACGACCTCGGCGCCCTGGCCGACAGCTTCGCCTACCTGACCGATCTGCCCTATGGCAACCCGCGCAAGAAGACGCCGTATGGTTCGGTGGTTGAGTCCGTGGCCGCGGTCGCACCGCTGCCGGTACTCGCCGAACTCGCTGCCCGCTACAGCAGCGAGAAACGGCGTCTCGGCCTGATCGAATTCTCCGATCAGGTGGCGCTCGCGCTACAGGTGTGCCAGAAAGTCGGCGCGGTCACCGACCGCTACCGTGACCAGTATCGCGTTGTGCTGCTCGACGAGTATCAGGACACCTCGGTCTTGCAAACCGAACTGCTGCACACCCTGTTTCGCGACCACCCGGTGATGGCCGTCGGAGATCCGCACCAGTCCATTTATGGATGGCGCGGTGCCAGCTCCGCCAACCTGCTCGGCTTTGCGCGTGACTTCAGCTCTACAGCTACAGCGTCGACCATGTCGCTGTCGTTCACTTGGCGCAACCCTGCCAGCGTGCTCGACGCCGCCAACGCCCTCGTCGCCCCGCTGAGTGAGGCGCTCCGCGCCAAGCCAGGCGGAATCCAGGTCGAAACGCTCAAGGTTCCGGCCGGAACCAGAGCCGGGGCCGTTGACGCGATCATGGCTGAGACCATCGCCGAGGAGGCCGGCGCCGTCGCCGAATGGTTCGCCGCCCGATTGGTCGGTGATCACACCGGCGCCATGCTGTTTCGTGCCCGCCGCGAGATGGACTACTTCGCCGAAGTGCTGCGGGCGCACGGCGTACGTGCCCACGTGCTCGGCCTCGGTGGGTTGCTGTCCACGCCGGAGGTCGCCGATGTCGTGAGCGTGCTTCGTGTCGTGCACGACCCCGCGGCCGGCAGCGAACTGGTGCGCCTGCTCAGCGGCGCCCGCTACCGTGTCGGTGCACGTGACCTGCAGGCGCTCGCCGACGTCGCCCGCTGGCTGGCAGCGCGCGACTGGGCGCAGAAAGCCCTCTCAGCCGACCTGCGGGGCAGGCTGCGGGCATCCGTCGCCGGTGATGAGGGCAGCTCCCTCGTCGACGCGCTCGATTTTCTCGGCACGGCGCCCGACTCCCACGGGCAGTTCGCGAAATTCAGCGAACTCGGGCGAGCGCGCGTGCAGTCCGCCGGCCGACAACTGGCCTGGCTGCGGTCTCGCGCCGGACTGCCGCTACTGGATTTCGTGCGTTTGATCGAGCAGGAATTTCGGCTCGACATCGAACTGACCGCGAACGAAGCCAACGATCTCGGCCTCGCCAACCTGTATTCCTTCCACGACACGGTTGCCTCATTCCTCGACAGCGACGAGCAGGGCACCCTGGCCAGTTTCCTCCGCTGGCTCAAGCGAGCCGAACTGCAGGACGACCTCGGTCCGCGCCCCGAACTATCCGAACAGGGCACTGTGCAGTTGCTCACAGTTCACGGAGCCAAGGGCCTCGAATGGGATTTCGTTGCCATCCCAAACCTCACCGAGAAGAGCCTGCCAGCGGCCTCTCGCGATACCAGCGGGTGGGTGCGTTTCGGCGAACTGCCCTACTCCTGTCGCGGTGACCGGTCTGAACTACCCGAGTTGTACGTGGGCGGGCACGACACCCAACTCGACTACGACACCGCTTTCCAGACCTACAAAGCCGAATTGGCGACGCGGCACGACGACGAAGAACGCCGCCTTATCTACGTGGCCACCACCCGCGCCAGGCATGAGTTGCTGCTGACCGGCTCGTTCTGGGGACCCGGATTGACAGTTCGAAAACCCAGCCGCTACCTCGTAGAACTTGCCGAGGCCGATCTGATCGCCGCCGTGCCCGACACGAGTAGCGAGGACGACAAACCCGATTCAGTCGATGACGGCACCGAGCTGTGGCCGTTCGACCCGCTCGGCACACGCCGGGCACTGGTTGAAGCCGCCGCGGCCCGGGTGCGGACCAGCCAGGCGGATACGCCCACCCGCTGGTCGAACGCCGTCACCCTGCTGCTCGAAGAACGTGCCCTGCGGTTGGCCGGTGGTGCGGTTGCCCCCGTTCCCACGCGGATCCCGGCCTCCCGGTTCAAAGACTACGTCGACGATCCGGCCGGTGTCGCCGCGGAACTGCGTCGCCCGATGCCCCAGCGCCCCTATCGGGCCACCCGGCTCGGTACGCTGTTTCATTCCTGGGTTGAGCGGCGCGCGGGCGGCGCAACCGGCACCGACCGAATCGATGCCAGCTTGGGCGAACTCGACTTCGGCGATGACGAGGACGGTGCCGACGCGCTCGGCGACCTCGCCGTGCCCGAACAGGAGCAGTTCGCGGCGCTCCAGGCAACCTTTGAGCGTTCCGAGTGGGGCGAGCGAATGCCCGTGGACGTCGAGATTGAGATTCATCACGTGCTCGACGGCCAGGTCTTCGTTTGCAAGCTCGACGCCGTCTACCGCACCGAAACCGGATATCAGGTCGTCGACTGGAAAACCGGGCGGGCTCCCAAGAACGCCGCCGATCTGGAACTCAAGCAGACCCAGCTCGCGCTCTACCGGCTCGCCTACGCCCGCTGGAAGGGTATCGATCCGAGCATTGTCGACGCCGTGTTCTATTTTGTCGCCGACGACACCGTCGTCGCGCCGGACCGCCTCTACTCGGAGGCGGACCTGCTCGCAGCCTGGTCCGGAGCGCTGGCCCCGGTGCGCGAATCGTCTGACTCCTCTGACTCCTCTGACTCCTCTGCTTCCGCTGACTCGGCTGAGTAGTCATCCGCGTCATCGGAGACTGAATCCGAGGTGAGCCCGGAGAAGTTGTAGCTGTCGGTGTGCATCGCGGCGTGCTGGTCGTAGTCCCGGGCGGCGCGCGGCATGTGGTCGAGCATATTCTCGACGTCGTCGACGGTCATGATTGGGCCGGTTTCGGGGGAGAGCGGCTGCTGGGTGTGGCTGTGCACAGTATCGACGAGGCCATCGAGCATCGCGACGGCGTCATCGACGATGGACTGGTCGTGGCTGCTGGAGCCGTGCAACAACCAGCGGGCCAGCTCCAGCTCGGCATACAGCATGGCGCGCTGGGTGATGTGGGTGTCGCTGCCCTGGCGCGCAGTGGAATACGCGGTGATGGCGACTTCGGCGGCCTCGCCGCGTGCGGCGAGCAGCCAGTGCAGGTCGCGTGCCGGGTCGCCGACGGCCAAACCGGACCAGCCGAGAATCCCCGACACGGCGTCGTCGGTGATCAGGATGGAATCGGCCGACATCGAGCCGTGCACGACGGCCGGGGCGAACTGCCAGAGGGCCTCATCATCGGTGGCCTGCTCCCAACGGCGCAACAGCGCGGCGGGCAGATAACCGGTGTTGGCTGCGCGGTCGATCAGATCGATCGCATCCTTGCGACACTGCTCGGCGCTTTGCTGCGGCAGCCCGGCGGTTCCGATGAAAGCGCTCGGCAGCGAGTGGATTGCGGCGATGGCCCGCCCGATCGACCCGGAGACACCCTCGTGCCCGGTGAGGGCATCCGCATCGAAACTGTCACCGGCCAGCAGTTCATAAACAACAGCCCTGGTGCCCTGAATCGGCACCTGGCCGACATATTCCGGCACGTCGAACGGCAGTCGGCTGCGATTGCCGGTGGTGAGCGCGCGCAGTGCCACAAGGTCGGATGACTGCTCAGTTTCGGCCGACTGGCTGGTGGGAACGCGAATGATCAGCGCTCGCCCCTCCGTGTCGATGACGAGCGCCGAGTCGAAGAGACCGTGCGCGCCGGCACTGTGCTTACGGGTGTAGGCCACGTCGAGCCCCGGAACAGCGGAGGTGGCTAACGCGGCTAGAGTGAGTTGAGTTCTGGCCATGCCTACTAGGTTAGATCGACTTCCGGTCGCGTGGTTGTTCGCCACGCCTCCACACACACGTTCTCGTAGAGCTCGGAGATAAACCATGTCGTTCTCATTCACGACGCGGTTGCCGCTGTCTCGTCACGCGGTCGACCGTGATCACCAGAGTCGCGGCCTTCCCGGCCTGTTCGATCAGCTCTGGGCGGATGCAGCCACCCGCGTTCTGCCCGTCTGGCAGGGCAAAATTCTGCTCGCGCCACACGATCCCGCCGGCCCGGATGCTGACAGCACCCCCGGTTCCACCGAGGGGGTGCACCTCGCCCTGCTTCCGCCGACCAGTGTGCAGAATGTCGGCCTGCGCGTCTACCTGGGCCGGTCGCTGCCGGTCGATCTGCCCGAACTGGCCGGCACCCGCATCGTCGCCGTTCAGCTCGACGACACCGCTGCCGCCCGTCTCGAACCCGATGACAGCCGCTGGGTCGGCCTCCGAACGGTTGCGACCGTGCTCGATGACCGTGACGCCGGCTTGTTCACCGAGGCCCTCGGTGTGCTCAACTGGCACGCCTCGCATTCGCACTGCCCCCGCTGCGGTGCTGCAACCGTGGTCGAGGAGGCCGGCTGGGTGCGCCGCTGCCCAGTCGACAACAGCCAGGTCTTTCCGCGCACCGACCCCGCCGTCATCGTACTCATCACCGACGTCGACGACCGTATCCTCCTCGGATCAAACGCGATGTGGGAACACAACCGGTATTCGCTGCTCGCCGGATTCGTCGAACCCGGAGAGGCACTGGAATCGGCCGTGATCCGCGAAATGTTCGAAGAATCCGGCCTGCGGGTCACCGATCCGACCTACGTCGGCTCGCAGCCGTGGCCGTTCCCGGCTTCGGTCATGTGTGGGTTCACCGCACGGCTCGCCGACGACCAGCAGGCCAGCGATCTCATGCCCGACGGTGACGAGATTCTCGCCCTCCGCTGGTTCAGCAGACACGAGCTGCGCGACGCCGGGGAATGGATGCTGCTGCCGGGCCCCTCCTCCATCGCGCACGCCATGATCGAACGCTGGCTCGGGGCTCCACTTCCGGCCGCACCCGAAATGATCCGTTCGTGACTCACACCGCCGACTCGCTGCTGACTGGGCTCGACGAACAGCAGCGCGTTGCCGCCGAAACGCTGATCGGCCCCGTCTGCATGCTCGCGGGTGCCGGAACCGGCAAGACCCGCGCCATCACGCACCGCATCGCCCTCGGCGTGCTGACCGGCGCCTACGCCCCCAACCGGGTCATGGCGCTCACCTTCACAAGCCGTTCGGCCGCCGAATTGCGCGGTCGGCTGCGTCAGCTCGGCGCTGGGGGAGTGGCCGCACGCACGTTCCACGCCGCCGCGCTGTCGCAGCTGAACTACTTCTGGCCGCACGTGGTCGGCGGGCAGGCGCCACGCATCCTCGATGGCAAGGGCCGCATTCTCGGGCACGCCGCCGAGGCCCTGCACCTCAAAATCGACACGGCCACACTGCGCGACCTCGCGGCCGAGGTGGAATGGCGCAAAACCTCGGGCCTGAGCATCGAGCAGTACGCGGCCGGGATCGCTCGGCGTAGCCTGCCCGGCCGGCTCGACGTCGACCAGGTCGTCGCACTGCAACAGACCTACGAGAAGCTTAAAGACGAACGCAAACAGATCGATTTCGAAGATGTGCTCCTCGCCATGGCAGGCATGATCGAGGCCGAACCGTCGGTGGCCCTGCAGGTGCGGGAGCAGTACCGGTTCTTTGTCGTCGACGAATACCAGGACGTCTCCCCGCTGCAGCACGACCTGCTCGCACTCTGGCTGGGGGACCGCCGAGACCTCTGCGTCGTCGGCGACGCCAGCCAGACCATCTATTCCTTCGCCGGTGCCCGCAGCGACTATCTTCTGGACTTTCCCAAGCGCTACGAAGATGCCACCGTGGTGCGACTTGAGCAGAACTACCGATCGACCGCGCCGATCGTGCAGACCGCCAACCAGCTCATGCGCGGCCGATCCGGGGCTCTGACCCTGCACGCCGTTTCCAGCGACACCGGACCAGACCCGACAGTGCGAGGCTATGCCTCCGACATGGCCGAGGCACGCGGCGTCGCTGAACAGATTCTGCAGCTCATCGACGCCGGCACCAAACCCGAAGACATTGCCGTACTGTTCCGGGTCAACGTACAGGCTGCGCTGCTCGAAACAGCGTTCACCGAGGTCGGAATCAGCTATCAGATTCGCGGCGCCAAACGATTCTTCGACCTGCCCGAGGTGAAGCAGGCGGTGATGAGCCTGCGCGCGGCATCCGTTTCAATAATCGGAGAACCACTGTTCAAATCGGTCAGTGATGTGCTGCGTTCCCTGGGCTGGAGCCAGACCGCCCCGGAGGCGCGCGGTGCTGTGCAGGCCCGGTGGGAATCGCTCAACGCTCTGATGGGTCTGGTCGACGAGGCCGCCCCGGAAACCAACTTTCGGCAGTTCACCGACGAGCTGATGGAACGCCAGGCCGGCCAGCACGAACCGACGGTGTCGGCGGTCACGCTCGCCACCCTGCACTCGGCCAAGGGACTTGAATGGGAGGCTGTATTCGTCGTCGGCTTGAGCGAAGGCCTGGTTCCGATCAGCTATGCGAGCGGGTTCGAGCAAATCGATGAGGAGCGCCGGTTGCTCTACGTCGGCATCACCCGCGCCCGCCGACGACTCGCGCTCAGCTGGTCGTCCTCGGGTGTGCAGGCTCGCGCACCTCGGGAACGTTCCCGATTTCTGCAAGAGCTTGGCAGCCGCACCGCTCGTGCGGCCGGTGCGCGAACCGCGTAATCGCGCCGGTGGCGGCGTCAATGCGTACTGATCCCGCGAACACAGCGGACCGGCCGATATCGAGGCGATCCTGCACGAGCCCGGCCACCCGGGCGGCAACCTCAAAACTCAGCCTCGGGGTTTCGCTCGGGGCCTGACGCGGGGCCAACTGACAGGCCATGGCTGGCCAGGCTGGGTCATCGTCGACGTGCGCGAGTTCGAGACAGGTCAGGCAGGGACCGAAGCCCGGCTCGACCAGTGGTCCGACCCGGGCGGTGCTATCGCTGAAGACCACCGGCAGGTGGGGAATGTCGCGGCGTAGCCAATGCCCATGACGTTCCGGGTACAAGACATACTGCCCGACGAGGACGGCCAGCTCCGGTTCGGCGCCCGGTGCCGGCTCCTCGATTCCGAGATTGGACAGGAGGGCGTGCAGGCGCAGTGCGGTCGGCCCCCCGCCGTCCACGTGCACGGTGCGAGGCAGCGGGGTTATCGGGGGTTCCGCATCGTCGGGCACGTACAGCAAGGCCGGCTCGAGCAGATTGAGCAGTTGCGTCACCTCGGCAGCGGACGCACCGGCGAGCGTTCCCAGCAGCATCGCACCCGATCGATGCACGCCGACGGCCAGGGCCGACAAGACGGCCTCATGGGCCAGGGTCAGCCCACCAATTGTCACGACAGCCCGGTCGACACCGAGTTGCACGCAATCCGGGGTGCGCCACACCAACGGGTAGCGAGGATTCAGTCGAAGGGCCATGCCGACATGATGACGCACCTGGCACGAACATGAATAAGTTCTCCACAGGCACATGCCCACAGATGTGGTGCGGGCCCGCTCAGACCGAATATGGGGATTCGACGTTCACGCAGCCCGCACCCTGGCGGATGGTCGCTAGTAGCGGATGACCACGCGACCGTCGATCTTGCCGTGCTTCATCTCGTCGAGCACTTCGTTAACCTCGTCCATGCGGCGTTCGGAGACCGTCGGGCGAATCTGGCCGCGCGCATAGAACTGCAGGGCCTCCTCCATATCCTGACGGGTACCGACGATGGATCCGCGAATGGTGAGGCCTTTGAGCACGATGTCGAAGATGGGGGCGGGGAAGTCTCCCGGCGGCAGACCGTTGAAAACGATGGTGCCGCCACGACGGGTCATGCCGATGGCCTGGCCGAACGCTGCCGGGTGTACCGCCGTCACGAGCACGCCGTGCGCACCGCCGGTGGCTTTCTGAATGGCCGCGACCGGATCTTCGTCGTTCGCATTGACCACGACCTCCGCCCCGTGCTTGCGGGCGAGGGTGAGCTTGTCGTCGGCGATGTCGACCGCCGCAACACGCAGACCCATCGCCTTGGCATACTGCACGGCGATATGGCCGAGTCCGCCGATGCCGGAGATGACAACCCACTGGCCGGGACGAGCCTCGGTCATCTTGAGGCCCTTGTAGACGGTGACGCCCGCGCACAGCACCGGGGCGATTTCAATCGGGTCGGCGCCGCGGGGAATGCGCACGGCGAAGCGGGAGTCGACGAGCATGTATTGCCCGAACGAACCGTCTACACTGTAGCCGCCGTTCTGCTGCGCCTCGCAGAGGGTCTCCCAGCCGGTTCGGCAGTACTGGCAGCTGCCGCAGGCGCTCCAGAGCCAGGCGTTACCGACGAGATCCCCGACGGCGAGGTCATCGAC
>Ga0307486_1000616_pt1 | contig 31279 bp, 32 predicted proteins | sample CBIW02metaG_FD_203663 | JGI IMG/M metagenome (GOLD analysis project Ga0307486, IMG submission 203663) | Sea-ice brine microbial communities from Beaufort Sea near Barrow, Alaska, United States - CBIW 0.2 | ecosystem: Environmental > Aquatic > Marine > Coastal | place: USA: Alaska | collected... | reverse complement strand
GCCATCCCGAGCTCGACCAGCTCAGCCACGAGGGCCGAGACGGTCGACCGATTGAGGCCGGTGCGCCTCGTGAGCTCGGCGCGCGAGCATCCGCTTGAATGATGAATCATGGTGAGGATCATCGACAGGTTGAACCGGCGCAATTGATCGTTGCTCGAGCCTCCCCGCGAGGCAAAGGTGGGCGGGGCCAGTCTGGTCACGGCACTACCTCTAACCTTTGGGGACACCAACAGAATACTTCAGGCGCCGGGCTAGCGCCCGCCGGCCCTGCGCTTATTGAAGATGTCGAAGGCGACCGCGAGCAGCAGCACGAGACCCTTGATGGTCATCTGCCAGGCGGCATCCACCGACAGAATCGACAGTCCCATGTTGAGTACTCCCATGACGAGCGCACCTATGACGGCGCCGATGACGGTGCCGACACCACCCGTCACCGCGGCGCCACCGATGAAGACGGCGGCGATGGCATCGAGCTCGTAATTTTGTCCGGCTGAGGCGACAGCACCGCCGGCGCGCGCGGTCGAGACCACGCCGGCCAGACCGGCCAGCACGCCCATGTTCACGAAGATGAAGAAGTTGACCCACTGGGTTTTGACACCGCTCATCTTGGCGGCGAACAGGTTGCCGCCCATCGCGTAGACGTGGCGGCCGAACACGGTCTGGTTGAGCAGGAAGGTGTAGCCGAGAATGAGCACGGCGAGCACGATCAGGATGATCGGGGTGCCGCTGTAGTCGGAGAGCAGCCAGGCGAACCACAGTATGGCCACGGCGGCAATGCCGCTCTTGATCCACAAGGTGGCGATGGGTTCGCGCGGCAGGTCGAGCCGGCGCAGGGTGGCGCGGGAGCGCAACTGCTGCACGATCAGGGCGAGTGCCGTGAGCACGCCGAGCACGATGGTGAGCACGTCACGTCCACCGACCTCGCCGAGGAAGGCGGGCAGCCAGCCGGCGCCGATGGCGGTGAATTCGGAGGGGAGGCCGCTGATGGTTCCGCCGGTGAGCAGCACCAGGGTGAGCCCTCGAAAGATCAGCATGCCGGCCAGGGTGACGATGAACGCAGGGATGCCCACGAACGCCACCCAGAATCCCTGCCAGGCGCCGACTGCTGCGCCCACGAGCAGCGCGATGACCACGGCAGCCCACCAGGGCAGTCCCCAGCTGCTCATGCTGAGCGCGGTGACGGCACCGACCATGGCGACCACCGAACCGACGGACAGGTCGATATGGCCGGCGATGATCACGATCACCATGCCGATCGCGAGAATCAGCACATAGGCGTTCTGTTGGATCAGGTTGTTCACGTTGCCGGGCAATAGCAGCCGACCATCGGTGAGAATCTGGAACAGCATGACGATGATTGCCAGGGCGGCGAGAATTCCATACTGTCTGAGGTTGACCGCAAACTTGGGCTTGGCGCGCTTCACGGGTGTTGTGGTGCTCATCGGGGTCAGTCCTTTCCCGCGGTCATGTAGTGCATGAGTGTTTCTTGGGAGGCATCCGCTGCGGCGACTTCGCCGGTGAGCTTGCCCTCGGAAATGACGTAGATACGGTCGGAGAGCCCGATGAGTTCGGGCAGCTCGGACGAGATCACGACGACGGCCTTGCCCTGGGCGGCCAGCTCGTTGATGATCCCGTAGATCTCGTATTTGGCGCCCACGTCGATTCCGCGGGTCGGTTCGTCGAGAATGAGGATGTCGGGTCCGGCGAAGATCCACTTCGACAACACGACCTTCTGCTGGTTGCCGCCCGACAGCTTGCCCGTGATCGACGCGACGCTCGGCGCCTTGATGTTCATCTTGTCGCGGTAGGAGTTGGCGACCTTGTATTCGCGGTGCCGGTCGATGATGCCCCATTTGGAGAGTTTGCCCAGCGCTGCGGCCGAGACGTTCACGGTGATGTCACCAATGAGGTTGAGGCCGTAGAGCTTGCGGTCTTCGGTGGCGTACGCGAAACCGTGACTGATCGCCTCGTCGACTGTGCGCATCTGGATCTCATCGCCGTTCTTGAACACTCTTCCGGTGATCTTGGTGCCGTAGGAGCGGCCGAAGATGCTCATGGCCAGTTCCGTTCGGCCAGCCCCCATGAGCCCGGCGAAACCGACGATCTCGCCGGCACGCACTGTGAACGAGGCCCCGTCGACGACCTTCCGGGAGGTGTCGACCGGGTGGTACACGGTCCAGTCTTCGACGCGCAGCACCTCGGCGCCGATTGCGGGTTCGCGGGGCGGAAACAGATTGTTGAGTTCACGGCCGACCATGGAACGGATAATGCGGGCCTCCGTGGCATCCGGACCGCTCATCTGAATGGTTTCGATGGTCTTGCCGTCACGAATAACGGTGACAGTGTCGGCGATGCGTTTGATCTCTTTGAGCTTGTGGCTGATGATGATGCAGGTGATTCCCTGGCCGCGCAGGTGTTCGATCAGGCCGAGCAGGTGCGCCGAATCCTCATCGTTGAGGGCGGCGGTCGGCTCATCAAGAATGAGCAGTTTGACCTTTTTGGAGAGCGCCTTGGCAATCTCCACCAGCTGTTGCTTGCCGACGCCGAGTTCGAGCACCTTGGTCGCCGCGTTTTCGGCGAGGCCGACCCTGGCCAGCAGCAGGGCGGCTTCGCGGTTGGTCTTATTCCAGTCGATGATGCCGCGGCTGGAATTCTCGTTGCCGAGAAAAATGTTTTCGGCGATCGACAGGTAGGGGCTCAGCGCCAGTTCCTGATGGATGATGACGATGCCGTCGGCCTCGCTGTCATTGATCGACTTGTAGGCGACCGGTTTGCCCTCGAACTCGATGCTGCCCTCAAAGCTGCCCGCGGGATAGACACCGCTCAGTACCTTCATGAGCGTGGATTTGCCGGCGCCGTTCTCACCGCAGACTGCGTGTACTTCGCCGCGGACGACGTCAATGGACACCCCGTCGAGGGCTTTCACTCCGCTGAAATCCTTCACGATGTTGTGCATCCTGAGGATGGTCGTGTGCTCCAAGGTTCAGCCTCCTGATCGAATGGGTCTGTTGCTGTGGGGCCCGGTAGCGGGCCGAATCGGTCGGCCCCGCTCGCGCGGGGCCGACCGGAGTGGACTCGTTAGAGTCCGACGTCCGACGCCTTGATGAAGCCGGAGTCGACGAGCTTCGTCTGCACATCGTCCTTCACGACGACCTCGGGGTCGAGCAGGAACGACGGCACGACCTTCTTGCCGTTGTCGTAGGTCTTGGTGTCGTTCACGGTGACGTCTTCGCCGGCCGTGATCTGCTGAATCATGTCGAAGACCTGCTTGCCGAGTGTGCGCGTGTCCTTCCAGACCGTCATCGACTGCTCGCCGTCCAGAATGGCGAGCACGTTGGCCTTGTCGGCATCCTGGCCGGTGATGAGCGGGTAGCTCTCGCCGGGCGTGTATCCGGCGCTCTTGAGCGAAGCCATGATGCCGATAGCGAGGCTGTCGTTGGGCGAGAGCACAACGTCAACTGCCTCAGCGCCCGTGTAGAACGATGACAGGCGGTTGTCCATTTCGGACTGCGCCTCGCTCGAGCTCCAGCCCTGAATACCGATTGACGCCCAGTCGTCGTCAGACGTCGGCGCCTTGCCGCTCGGAACGACCAGCTGGCCGCTCTCGACGTAGGGCAGCAGTACGTCCCACGCGCCGGAGAAGAAATACTTGGCGTTGTTGTCGTCGGGGCTGCCGGCGAAGGGTTCGAGGTTGAACGGGCCCGCGCCGTCGGCCAGACCGAGCTTCTCCTCGATGTACTGGCCCTGCAGGGTGCCGACCTTGTAGTTGTCGAAGGTCGCGTAGTAGTCGACGTTCTCGGTGCCGTTGATCAAACGGTCGTAGGCGATGATGGTCGCGTCCTGGCCTGCGGCTTCAGCGAGCACCGGGGAGAGCACCTTTCCATCCACGGCGGCAACGACGAGAATCTTGGCTCCGCCGGCGACCTGGTTTTGAATCTGACTGATCTGCCGGTCGGTCTTGTTGTCGGCATACTGCAGGTCGGCGGTGCAACCGGCGTCTTCCAGCAACGATTTGAGCTGCTCGCCGTCGTTGATCCATCGTTCGAGCGAGCGGGTCGGCATGGAAATTCCGACGTTGCAGTCGGCATTGGCCGCTACGCCATCACCACTCGGGGTGGTGCCGGAACAAGCCGCAAGCGACAAGGCCACGGCTCCGGTCGCCGCGACGGCGAGGATCCTCTTGGTCAGGGACATCATTGGTGCTTTCCTCTCTGAATGCTGCCAGGTGCAGTGCGGATGACCGACAACTGCTGCAACGAGGGGAATGTAGAAAGCCTGCCGCGTAGCCGCGGAAAGCAAACGAAGACTTACCTCGTTGTAAGGGTGATGTGATGTGGATTCGCACGACCATGCGTGCGGAGTCCGTGCAGAGTAGAGCTGTGCTGCTGGGTCTGCGGGTGGGTCTGAACGTGATCGCGGACGACTTTGTTCACGGACAGAACATATCCAATTTCCGCACCGTTTGCCAACTGTTCTAGAAAAAATCTCCGGAATTGCGCGGAATCGACGATGATCCGTTATCAAGTCACGGGATGAACGCCTCGAGCAGGGGTGGAAAAACGCTAAATAGTTTCAGCCACAGGCAAATAGGCGCTGCCGGGCATTGCGCTCGGGACTGATATATGTTTGTGTAATCAACAAATCATCGACGAAGCTGAATCGGAAGTAGTGAAATGACACGCAGTGACGAGAGTCTCACCCCCACCCGCGCCGACAAGTTCTCCTTCGGGCTCTGGACCGTTGGCTACAACGGCAGCGACCCGTTCGGCGGCCCGACCCGACCCAAGCTCGACGTCGTCGATGCCGTCACCAATTTGGCCGAACTCGGCGCCTACGGACTCACCTTTCACGATGACGACCTCTTCGACTTCGGCTCGACGGATGCCGCGCGCCAGTCGCAGATCGACCGCCTGAAGCAGGCACTGGCCGACACCGGGCTCATCGTGCCGATGGTCACCACCAACCTGTTCAGCGCCCCGGTCTTCAAGGACGGCGGATTCACCTCGAACGACCGTTCCGTGCGCCGATTCGCGCTGCGCAAGGTCATGCGCAATATCGACCTCGCTGCCGAGCTCGGCGCGAAGACGTTCGTGATGTGGGGCGGTCGGGAGGGCGCCGAGTACGACTCCGCCAAGGACATCCGTTCGGCGCTCGAACGCTATCGCGAAGCCGTGAACCTGCTCGGTGACTATGTCACGGACAAGGGCTACGACATCCGCTTCGCCATCGAGCCCAAGCCCAATGAACCGCGCGGCGACATTCTGCTGCCGACGGTCGGCCACGCGATGGCTTTTATCGAAACCCTTGACCGCCCCGAAATGGTCGGAGTGAACCCCGAGGTCGGACACGAGCAGATGGCCGGTCTCAACTTCGCCGCCGGAATCGCCCAGGCCCTGTATCAGGGCAAGCTGTTCCACATCGACCTGAATGGCCAGCGAGGCATCAAATACGATCAGGACCTCGTCTTCGGTCACGGCGACCTGCAGAACTCGTTCGCGCTCGTCGACCTGCTCGAAAACGGCGGCCCCAATGGTGGCCAGACCTATACCGGGCCGCGCCACTTCGATTACAAGCCGAGCCGCACCGAAGACGTCGCAGGGGTGTGGACCTCGGCCGCGGCCAACATGCGCACCTACCTGCTGCTGAAGGAGCGTGCTGCGTCGTTCCGCGCCGACCCAGAGGTGCAGGCGGCCCTCGCCGCGTCGAAGGTGCCCGAGCTCTCTCACACCACTCTCGCCGCTGGCGAAAGCTACGACGATCTGCTGGCCGACCGCAGCGCCTACGAGGAATTCGATACGGACGCTTACTTCGGGGGCAAGGGTTTCGGCTTCGTGCACCTGCAGCAGCTCGCGCTCGAGCACCTGCTCGGCGCCCGCTAGCCCATGCCCCACCGCGCATAACTCCTGCAAATTGCAGATGAGCCATGGTGACTCCCGCGTAATGGCGGCAAAGTGACTCGGCAATGCCGCAGATTGCAGGAGTTATGCCACCCGGTGCGCCGGTGGGTGCTTCAGCAGACCCGCCCGCGTGAACTCCGCCTGCCCCGTAGAATCGGGGCAAGACCGCAGGCCTAGCCCCACCACCGCGCATAACTCCTGCAAATCATCAGCTGACCGCATCGACATCCGCGTTTTTACGCCAGAGTCAGTCGGCAACCGCGCAAATTGCAGGAGTTATGCCACCTGAACTACGAACGGAACTGTCATGACGCTGGTCGCCGGGATCGATTCTTCGACCCAAAGCTGCAAGGTCGTCATTCGTGACGGCGACACCGGAGCCCTGGTGCGCTCGGGCCGCGCGAGCCATCCCGAGGGCACTGAAATCGACCCCGCTGCCTGGTGGGAGGCCCTGCAGGAGGCCGTCGCCGGTGCAGGCGGGCTCGCCGATGTGGCCGCGATTTCGATTGCCGCGCAGCAGCATGGCATGGTCGTGCTCGACGTCGACGGCGAGGTCATTCGCCCGGCACTGCTCTGGAACGATACCCGCAGCGCCCAGGCCGCCGTCGACCTACTCGCCGAAGTGGGTGCCCACGACTACGCGGCCCGCGTCGGTGTCGTTCCGGTCGCGTCGTTCACGGCGACCAAGTTGCGTTGGATGCGGGATGCCGAACCCGCAAATGCGGCCCGCGTCGCGGCTGTCGCCCTTCCGCACGACTGGCTCACGTGGCGGCTACGCGGCTTCGGTCCGGTCGTTGCCAGCCCGCTCGGTCCGGTTCTGGCAGAGCTCACGACCGACCGTTCCGACGCGAGCGGCACCGCCTACTGGTCGCCGAGCACCGGTGAGTACGACCTGCACCTGTTCGAACTTGCTCTCGGCCATTCAGCCGCGCTCCCCCGCGTGCTCGCCGCCGACGAGCAGGCCGGTGTGACAGTCGAGCTCACCAGCGTTACCGAATCCGGCGAGCAGGTCTGGCTGCCGGCCGACATCGTGGTCGGCGCCGGCGCGGGCGACAACGCCGGTGCCGCCCTCGGCCTCGGCGCGACCGCCGGCGATGTCGTCGTCTCCATTGGCACGAGCGGCACCGTCTTCGCGGTCACCGATCAGCCCACGACGGATGCCTCCGGCACCGTCGCCGGGTTCGCCTCGGCCTCCGCAGACTTTCTGCCCCTCGTGGCAACCCTCAACGCCGCCCGCGTGCTCGACTCCATCGCTCTCCTGCTCGGCGTGGACTATGACGAGCTGGGCCGGCTTGCCCTTGAAGCTGCGCCCGGCGCCGCGGGGCTCGTGCTGCAGCCGTACTTCGCCGGCGAACGCACACCGAACGTGCCGGAGGCGACGGCATCCGTTTTTGGAATGACACTCTCATCGACGACCAGACCGAACCTCGCCCGTGCGGCTATCGAGGGAATGCTGTGCGGCCTGGCCGACGGCCTTGATGCCGTGCAAGCACAGGGCGTGTCCGTCGCCCGCATTCTGCTGATCGGCGGAGCAGCGCAGAATCCGGCCGTGCGTGCCATTGCGGCGCAGGTGTTCTCGGCCCCCGTCGTCGTGCCGGAGCCCGGCGAGTACGTTGCCGACGGCGGCGCCGCCCAGGCAGCGTGGGCCCTCACCGGCACGCGACCGGTATGGGCACGGGCCCTCGCCGCCGCACCCTCTGTCGACTTTCGTGCGGTCATTCGAGCGCAATACGCGGAGCACGCGGTCGTCGGCGCCTAGTACGCAAGGCTTGTTCCCAGTCGGCTCCCAGCCAGTACGAACCGGACCATTAGCCGCGACCGCTAGCGTCGTAGTCAACAGTTGCCTCGGCAGCACAGCGACCAACGAATGGTGAACTTCCGTATGAGCACTTCCGGCCAGGCCCGTCCGCCCAAGAAAGACCGCCGCGCGCAGGCTCGCGAGCACGCACGCCTGATGCATGTCGAACAGGTCAAGCGGGACAAACGAAATCGGTTCTTTCTGCGCGGCGGCGTCGGCGTCGGCGTTCTCGCTGTGGTGGCCATCGTTGCCCTCATCATCGTGAACAATGTCAATGCACCGTCGGCGCCCGGACCGGCCAACATGGCCAGCGACGGCATCCTGCTCAGCAGCGACGGCACCACGGTCTCGGCCGCCACGACGGCTGCCCTCGACGCGGACGCCGATCCCATTCCCACCGACCAGAGCACCCTGACCGACACGGCCAATATCGTGATGTACCTCGACTACCTCTGCCCGATCTGTGGCAACTTTGAGGCCACCAACGGCGAGCAGATCACCAGCTGGGTCAACGCCGGCAACGCCACGTTCGAGTTCCACCCGATTTCGATTCTCGACCAGTTGTCGTCGGGCACCAAATACGCCACCCGCGCCGCCAACGCGGCTGCCTGCGTGGCCAACTACGACCCCAATAAGTATCTCGACTTCAACACGGCGATGTTCGCCAATCAGCCCGCCGAAAACTCCAGCGGCCTGACGGATGCCGAACTGACCAGCCTCGTTGCGGGAGCAGGGGTGACCTCCTCCGATGTTGCCACCTGCATCACCGATCAGACCTACACCGGCTGGGTCGAGGCATCGACAAAGCGCGCGCTCACGGGGCCCATTCCCAACTCTGACATCGCACTCGTCAAGGGAACCCCGACCATACTCGTGAACGGCGTGAGCTACACCGGCTCTTTCACCGACGCTGCAGCCTTCGAAGCCTTTGTCACCGCACAGATGACCGGTACCGGATCGGGCAACTAGCCTGGTCCCCAGAAGACCCATGACGCACGACGACGGCGCGGCACCCACGACAACGGATGCCGCGCCGCCCGTGTATGGAGCCGCTATCGATTCGTTCACCCGGTGTATCCACTATCACTCGGAGCGGGATATCGTGGCGATCAAATTCGCCTGCTGCCGACGGTACTATCCGTGCTCGCGATGCCACGCTGAAGCTGTGCAACTCGAACCGGCCCCGCACACGACCCGGCGGTGGCCACCAGAGCAGTGGTCGGAACTGGCCATTCTCTGCGGCGCCTGCCATGGTGAGCTCACCATCACCGAGTATCGCCGGGTCGATCGTTGCCCGCACTGCGCCGCCGAGTTCAACCCTGGCTGCCGCCTCCACACTCACCTCTACTTCGACGATCCACCCGGCTGACTCGCGGGAGGGGCCAGCCCGACAATCTAGCCCAGCGCGAGTCCGGCCCAGAGACCGAGCGCGGCAGCGGCAACTGACGCCACGAGCATACCGATTCCATTGACCAGCGCGGCCAGGTACCGATATTCCTGGGCGAGCCGCACTGACTCGAAGCTGGCCGTACTAAACGTCGTGTAACCGCCGAGCAGCCCCCCGCCGAGAACGAGGCTCCACTCCGCCGCGAGCAGGTGGTTCATGGCAAGGCCGGTGACGAGACCGAGCAACAACGAACCGCTTACATTGATGATCGTGGTGCCATAGGGAAACGCGCCGCTGAGGCGGGAGCGCAGGAGACCATCGAGAAAGAAGCGCGCCGCCGCGCCCACTCCGCCGGCGGCCGCGACCATTAGGAACAGGAGCGGGGTCATATATTCTCCCCCGCACCGGATGCCGGGCCACCGCGCCTGCGTCGGTGCAGCGCCGCTCCGATCACGATGCCGAGCCAGGTGGCCAAGCCGCCAAGCAGAACCGTTCCGAGCGCATACGCAACAGCGACTCCGACAGCTCCGGCGTGCAGCAATACAGCGCTGTCGGTTGCGAGGGCGCTGTAGGTGGTGAATCCGCCGAGCAGCCCGGTGCCGAGCAGCAGGCGCAGAGAACGGCGGCCGCCGGCGTCATGCCCGTGCCGCAGGAGGACCTCCAGCAGCAGGCCGAGCAGCAGTGCGCCGAGCAGGTTGATGCCCACGGTGGTCAGCGGCAGGTGTGCGCCGGCCACCAGATCGAGCGGCGGGAGTACGAGGCCGAGCGCCTCGCGGAGGGCTGTGCCCACGGTTCCACCGAGAATGACGAGGCCGAGGTAGGGCCATCTCAGGTGCACGGCGCGCGGCGCGATCGTGTCTATGGTTCACCTACCTGGTCGATCACTGGTTCCGACGCAATCAGTGGAAACCATGAGCGCGGGCTGTTGGAGCGGATACTCCGGCGGCATCCATCGCCGTGGCCAGAGTACACGTCTTAACCATTCGCCTCCCACGGCAGCTCGTCGCGAAACGGGACCGGAGCCAGCGGGATGACCACGACCGGCCGGTGTTGCCGGTGCGCGAGGTGCACCGCCACGGATCCATTGAAAAACTCCTGGATACCAGCTCGAATTCCGGATTCACGGGTGCCGACCACGATCATCGCCGCATCGAGGGTGTCGGCCAGGTGGGCAAGGGCGCGGGCGGGATCGCCCGCCACAGCGCGGGTTGACCAGACCACGTTGCGGCCGTCGAGCACGGTCGCCAGATGATCCCGAAGCGCCAAACTGAACCCGTCGTCGTCGAGGTCGAGCAGGTCGGGGTCGACGGGCAGCGACACGATGCTGCCATCGGCGAACTCATCAACGACATATCGGCCGAGCTCGACCGTCGCGCAGACGAGTTCGGCATGAAACCGGGTCGCAAACGCAGCGGCCTCGAGCACAACCGCGTCGGGCTGGCCCGGCACTACTCCGACAAGGACGTAGGTGCTCATGAGTGTTTCCTTCCCTGATCGCCGCTCGACGGCTCCGAGACCAGCTTGACCGAATTGCCGCCCGAGGGATAGGGCTGCCGGTCAGGGCTTTCGACAAAGAGTGTCATGCCTCAGATGGCGGCAAGCACCCCGGCGACGGATTCCAATGAGCCCGGAACGAGACTGTAATACGACCAGGTTCCGCGTTTGGTTCGATCCAGAAATCCCGCTTCGACGAGCACCTTGAGGTGGTGTGAGATGGTCGGCTGGCTCAGCGTGAGTTGATCGGTCAGGTCGCAGACGCAGGCCTCCTGGTCGGAGTGGGCTGAGACGATCGAGATAATGCGCAGCCGAGCCGGGTCGGCGAGCGCCTTGAGCGACCGGGCGAGAGCGTCGGCGTGGTCCGGAGCGATGGCCTCCCGAGTCGGTGAGGAAGAGCAGGCGGCGGGATCAGCTGCGTCCGACACCGGCGAGGTGCCGCGAGAAATGTCGGTCAGCGGCAGAGTCTGAGTAAACGGCATCTGAACACATTCTCCTTAGATTGACAGGGGTCGATGCAGTGTTCTAGCGTTGGCATCGACAACGATCAATGTTATCGCGAGTCGCGGTGACGGGTCTGTCCAAGATTTTGGAGATTCGTGAGCACCTCGCCATCCACCCCCACCCGGCTCGGCGCAATCGATCGGCTGCTGCCGGTCTGGATTCTCGCCGCTATGGGCCTCGGCCTGCTCCTGGCGATGTACGTGCCGGCCGTCGGCGAGCTGCTGCACGCGTTCACGATCGGATCGATCAGCGTGCCGATCGCCATTGGGCTGCTCATCATGATGTATCCGGTGCTCGCCAAGGTTCGTTACTCCAACGCCCGTGCTGTCGCGAGTGACAAGCGGCTGCTGATCTCATCGCTGCTGCTGAATTGGCTGGTCGGCCCGGCGCTCATGTTCGCCCTGGCCTGGATCTTTCTGCCCGATCTGCCCGAGTACCGCACGGGCCTCATCATCGTCGGCCTCGCCCGCTGCATCGCCATGGTGCTCATCTGGAACGACCTGGCCTGCGGCGACCGCGAAGCTGCCGCATTTCTTGTCGCGGTCAACTCGGTGTTCCAGGTCGTGGCGTTCGGAGCCCTCGGCTGGTTCTACCTGCAGGTACTGCCGGCCTGGCTCGGCCTGCCGACAACGAGCGCCGAATTCTCGATCTGGGCGATCACCGCGAGCGTGCTCGTATTCCTGGGCATCCCCCTCCTGGCCGGCTACCTGTCCCGCCGCATCGGTGAGGCCCGGCGTGGGCGCGACTGGTACGAGGCGCGTTTTCTGCCCAGGGTCGGCCCGTTCGCGCTCTGGGGTCTGCTGTTCACCATCGTCATGCTCTTCGCCCTGCAAGGCCAGCAGGTCATCGATCATCCCGTCGACGTCGCGCGCATCGCACTGCCGTTGCTGGTCTATTTCGCTGTCATGTTCCTCGTCGGATTCCTCACCGGTCGCTTGCTGAATATGACCTACGAGCGCACCACGACGCTCGCTTTCACGGCCGCCGGGAACAACTTCGAGCTCGCTATCGCCGTCGCCATCGGCACCTTCGGTGCGCTCAGCGGCCAGGCCCTCGCCGGCATCGTCGGGCCGCTGATCGAGGTGCCGGCCCTCGTCATTCTCGTGTACGTCGCGCTCTGGCTGAAACCCCGCCTGTTCCCGAAGCGGATGCCGACGCTCGACCCGTCGCCGCCGGTCGAAGCATCCGCTCGCACTCTCGTCTAACCCGCTCACTCTCTCGAAAGAAGACCCCATGACCACCAAACCCTCCGTACTGTTCGTCTGCGTGCACAATGCCGGCCGTTCGCAGATGGCCGCCGGATTTCTGTCCGCCCTGTCGCACGGTCGCGTCGAGGTACTCTCGGCCGGATCCGAGCCGAAAGACCAGATCAACCCCGTCGCAATCGCCGCGATGGCCGAAGAGGGCATCGATATCGCCGGCAACGTGCCGAAGATTCTCACGACCGAAGCGGTCAAACAGTCCGACGTCGTGATCACCATGGGCTGTGGCGATGCCTGCCCGATCTTTCCGGGCAAGCGCTACGAAGACTGGCAGCTCGACGACCCGGCCGGGCAGGGCATCGAGAGCGTCCGGCCGATTCGCGACGAGATCAAGGCACGCATCGAGCAACTGCTCGCCGAGATCCTGCCGGCGCAGGACTGATCATGGCCAATCCGCGTGGTTTGCCCGGCCTGACATTTCCGGAGGAGTCACTCAAACGCCTCGCCGGTGATCTCGCCGAGCAGTTTCACGGCATCTTCGCCGTCGAGACCGTCGAACGATACGTGCTGGAGTCCTACACCGGCCTGCTGCGCACCTCGAGTGTGAGGGCCCACCTGACGACGCGCACGGCACGTTTTGCCCGCGAGCGCCTCACCGCGCTCGCCCAGGCCAAGGGGGCCATTGAACACTCTGTTCCCGAGGTTCTGTTCGTGTGCGAGCAGAATGCGGGTCGGTCGCAGATGGCAGCCGTGTTCACCAACGCCTTGTCCGGCGGTGGCGTGCACGTGCGCTCGGCCGGATCGATGCCGTCATCCGAACTCAACCCGACAGTGGTGGCAGTCATGACGGAGCTGGGGCTGTCCCTGGACGAGTCATTTCCCAAGCCGCTCACAGATGACGTCGTGCAGGCGGCCGATGTGGTGATCACGATGGGCTGCGGAGATGCCTGCCCGATTTATCCAGGCAAGCGCTACGTGGACTGGGAGCTCGTTGACCCGGCCGACCAGCAGATCGACGAGGTGCGGCGTATTCGCGACCAGATCCGGGCGAACGTCACCGCGATGCTGGTGGAGCTCGGCGTCACCCCAGCCGCGCTCAGCATCTAGTTCAGAAAGAAGCCATAGTGTCCCTCTCGAGCCTCACGCTCACCAGCCGCCCGCGGCCCGCACCGAGCCGTCTCGACGGTCTGCCCGTGGCAATCATCGGAGCGGGCCCCGTCGGCCTCGCGGCTGCGGCGCAGCTCCTGGAGCGCGGCATCGAGGCGGTCATCTGGGAATCGGGCCCGCAGGCCGGCGCCGCGATCGCCCTCTGGGGCCACACCCGCTTGTTCACGCCGTGGCAGTATCTCGTCGACTCGGCGGCGGCACGGCTTCTCGAGCGTGACGGGTGGGTGTTGCCCGAGGAGGCTGAGCTCCCGACCGGCCGCCACCTGCTCGACCGCTACCTGCTGCCGCTGGCCGAGCTGCCCGAACTGGCGGGCAGCATCCGGTACGATTCGACCGTGCTGGCGGTCAGCCGCCAGGGCATGGACCGCACCCGTTCGGGCGACAGGGCGGGCACTCCCTTCGTGTTGCGGGTGAGAACGGATGCCGGCGTCAGCGACAGCTACGCCCGCGCCGTCATCGACACCTCCGGCACGTATTCTTCCCCGAACGCTTTGCTCGCCTCCGGCCTCGATCCGGTACACGCCGACGCTGTGCAGCCCTACCTTGTCGACGCACTCCCCGATGTGCTCGGCGTCGATTTGGAGCGGTTCGCCGGGCGACACACCCTCGTGGTGGGCGCCGGGCACTCGGCTGCGAATACCCTCATCGCACTCGGCGCGCTGGCTGAAACCGTGCCGGGCACTCGCATCAGTTGGGCGATCCGTTCGGCCGCCCCCGTGCGTGTCTACGGGTCGGCCGATGACGAGCTCGCTGCCAGGGCCTCGCTGGGTGCGCACGTGAAAGCGCTCGTGCGCTCGGGCATGGTCACGCTCGTCGACCGGTTCGAAATCGGCGACGTACTTCCCGCCACGAACGGAGCAACCGGCGTTACCGTGACGGGAGTGCGCGCCGGACAAGCCTTCTCCGTGGCCGCCGACACCGTCGTCGCCGCTACAGGGTTTCGACCCGATTTGGCTCTGCTGCGCGAAATTCGACTCTCGCTCGATGACATCGTGGAAGCGCCGCGGATGCTCGCCCCCTTGATCGACCCCAACCTGCACAGCTGCGGAACGGTGCCTCCGCACGGCGTCGTGGAACTGTCACACCCGGAGCCCAACTTCTTTATCGCCGGCATGAAGAGCTTTGGGCGGGCTCCGACATTCCTGCTCGCAACGGGCTACGAGCAGGTGCGCTCGATCGCCGACGAGCTCGCCGGAAACGTGGCTGCCGCCCGCCAGGTAGAGCTCGTCCTGCCCGAGACTGGAGTGTGCTCGACCGGAGGCGACTCCGGTTCGTGCTGCACGTAGTCCCCGGCAGCTCGTAGTCCGCGGCAGCTCGCGTTCCAGACCGGGAACGCGAGCCCAGGAGAGAAGCTTGGCCCGCGCTGCACAGCGAGGCCAGCGAGCGGATATCCCGCCAGAGAGCTACGCGAGCGTCAGGAACAACTTCTCGAGCTCGGGAACTGTGAGTGAGTTCTCGTTGTCGGGGTTTTCCAGGCACTGGCGCATGGCACTGGAGACAATGACGAAGCCGGCTTTGTCGAGAGCGCTCGACACTGCGGCGAGCTGCGTGACGACGTCGCGGCAGTTGCCGCCGCCCTCGACCGCGGTGATGACCGCGCTCAGCTGGCCCTGCGCCCGGCGCAGCCGGTTCAGAATCTTCTTCTGCTCGGCGGCTGCTGCCGCGGCGTCGTCCGCCGGCACCTGGACGCTCAACTCGATGGCCACCTCAGGCCCCCTGCTCGGTCGGAAGTCCAGCCTGCTGCCAGGCGCCGGTACCACCGGCAATGTTGATGGCGTCGATTCCCTGCGCGGCCAGGTACTCGGCCACCTGTGCGCTGCGTCCGCCGGCGGCGCAGATAACGTGCACCGGCACATCCGCTGGGATCTCGCTGATTCGTGCGACGACCTCGCCCATGGGAATGGGCGTCACGCCGGGCACATGGGCTTCTTCGTACTCCCACGGCTCGCGCACGTCGATAACGACGGGTTCGGACAGTGCGGACAACTCAGTAACGGTGATTTCTTTCATACGAGGACCCTTTCAGCGATGGGAGAAACAGTACGGCTGGATGTTCCGGCGAGCCACGTGCGGTAGCCGCCGTCGAGGTTCTGCACGTCAAATCCGTGCTGGGTGAGAATGCGCGCGGCGGTATGGCCACGCTGGCCGACCTGGCAGTGCACGATCAGCGGCGCCTGCGGCAGGTCATCGAGTCGCTCGCGCAGATCGTCGAGCGATACGTTGAGCGCACCGGGGATGCTGCCCGCCGCGAATTCGTCCGCGGACCGCACGTCGACGAGCACCGCACCGTTGCTGCGTGCCGCCTCCAACTCGTGCCACTGCAGGTTCACACTCGTACCCTGCGCGAGGTTGTCGGCAACGTAGCCGAGCTGGTTGATCGGGTCTTTTGCCGAGCCGTACTGCGGCGCGTAGGCGAGTTCGAGGCGTGACAAAGCAGATGCGCTCAGCCCCGCCGCGATTGCGACCGCGATCACGTCGATGCGCTTGTCCACCCCAGCGCCGCCCACGATCTGCGCGCCCAGAATGGCGTCGGATTCGGCGTCGATCAGCAGTTTAATGGACATACCCTCGGCTCCGGGGTAGTAGGAGGCGTGGTTGACGGGGTGCGTGTGCACGATGCGGTGCGGGCGTGCGGTCTCGATCAGGCGTTTCTCGCTCCAGCCGACCATGGCAACGGTGAGGCCGAAGATTCCGACGATTCCAGTTCCGAGGGCTGGGGCTGCCTGCTCGGGGGTGCCGGCGATGCTGTCGGCGACGGAGCGCCCGTGGCGGTTCGCGAGGCCGGCCATGGTGACGAGCACACCGGAGCCGCTGAGGGCATCCGTTTTCTCGACGCCGTCGCCGACGGCGAAGATGAGCGGATCGCTCGTGGCCTGAGTGCCATCGACCCAGATGCCACCGCTCTCACCTATTCTGAGGCCGGCCTGCTCGGCCAGGGTCACGCCAGGAAGCACGCCACTGGCGTCGATCACGAGGTCGGCTGGAACGGTCGTGCCGTCGCTGAGCTCGACGACGCCGGGTTCGGCCGGCGTGGTGGCGGTCGCCCGGGTGACAGTGGTATCCAGTCGCACGTCGACACCGCGTTCCCGCAGCCGGTCATGCACGGGCGCGGCCATTTCGGGGTCGAGCGGGGTGAAGATCTGCGACCCTCGCTGCACGAGCGTCACATGCACGCCGCGGTGCACGAGGTTTTCGACGGCTTCGAGGCCGATGAAACCGCCGCCGATGACCACAGCGGATGCCGCGCCCCGATCGGCCTGAACGCCGTCGAGCACCGCGGTGATGTAGTCGACGTCGTCGACCGTGCGCAGGGTGTGTGTCGGAATACTGCTGCCGCCCGACCCGGTCGCGCCCGTGCGGGCCGTGGCGCCGGCGGCAAGCACGAGACGGTCGTAGCTCTCGACACGTTCGGCGCCGGTGAGCAGATTACGCACCGAGACCGTGCGGGCGACGCGGTCGATCCGCACGACCTCGGTGTCAATGCGCACATCGAGCGCGAACCGACCCTCGAGGGATTCCGGGGTCTGCAGCAGGAGGTCGCTGCGATCGCGGATGACTCCCCCGACGAAATACGGGAGGCCACAGTTGGCGAACGACACGTAGTGCCCGCGTTCGAATACGATGATCTCGGCCGTTTCGTCCAGTCGGCGCAACCGGGTGGCCGCCGACATTCCGCCCGCGACCCCGCCGACGATGATGATTCTCACATTTGCCTCCAGTTCAAGAATACCCCGTTGGGTATCGGCCCACAAGCCGGTGGGCTCGACGGCGCCACCCCTCGCCCGGGTCCACTCACCTGGGCCCACGATACGCGACTGGGCCCACGTTGTATCGTGCGCCCAGCGAACCAACCTGCCCCCAGTGATCTAACCAGCACCCAGCCTCAAGTTCAGGCGGTCGGCAGCGCGCGAAACCCGCGCAGACGCAGGCTGTTCGTCACCACGAAGATCGACGACAAGGCCATTGCCGCGCCGGCGATCAGCGGATTCAGCAGCCCGGCCATCGCGAGCGGAATTGCCGCGACGTTGTAGGCGAAGGCCCAGAAGAGGTTCGCCTTGATCGTTGTGAGCGTGCGTCGGGCCAGCCGAATGGCATCCGCTGCCGCGAGGAGATCGCTGCGCATGAGAGTGAGATCGCTCGCCTCGATGGCGACGTCGGTGCCAGACCCCATCGCAATACCGAGGTCCGCTGTCGCGAGCGCGACGGCATCGTTCACGCCGTCCCCGACCATCGCGACCACGTGCCCCTGCGCCTGCAGCTCACGAATGACCCGGGCCTTGTCAGCGGGCAGCACCCCGGCGGTCACATCGGTGATACCGCACTCGTCCGCAACGCTGCGCGCCACAACCTCATTGTCACCGGTGACGAGCAGCGGCCTCAGACCGAGCGCGCGAAAGCGGGCGATCGCGGCCTTGCTCGTGGGCTTGATCGTGTCGGCGACGGTGAGCACACCGCGCACCTCGCCCTCCCAAGCGACCATGACGGCCGTCTTGCCCTTTCCCTCTGCGGTACTCATGACTGCCTGCATCGCGACCGGCACCGACAGCTGCCACTGATCGATGAGCCACGACGGGCGCCCGACCAGAATCTGCCGACCGTCAACGGTGGCCTGCACTCCGAGCCCCTGCTCCGACAGAAACCCCGAAGCCTCGGGCAACAACCCGAGCCGGGTGCGCGCACCGAGGGTAATGGCTCGGGCGATGGGATGCTCCGACCCACTTTCCGCCGCCCCTGCCAGGCGCAGTAGCTCGTCGTCGCCACCGCACTCGTGCACGTCGACGCTCGACAGCGTCATGCGACCGGTGGTGACGGTGCCGGTCTTGTCGAGCACGATCGTATCCACGCGGCGCGTGGATTCCAGAACCTGCGGTCCCTTGATCAGGATGCCGAGCTGTGCGCCGCGCCCGGTTCCCACGAGCAGCGCGGTCGGCGTCGCCAGCCCGAGCGCGCACGGGCAGGCGATGATGAGCGTCGCCACGGCCGCGGTGAACGCCATGGCAGCGCCGGCACCGACGATCAACCAACCGGCCAGGGTAGCTAGGGAGAGTCCGATCACTACCGGCACGAATATGCCGGACACCCGGTCGGCCAGGCGCTGCACGTCGGCTTTTCCGGTCTGCGCCTGCTCCACCAGGCGGCCGATATGGGCGAGTTCGGTGTCGGCACCGATCTGGGTCGCCCGCACCAGGAGGCGCCCGCCGGAGTTCAGGGTGGCGCCCACGACGCTGTCGCCAGGTCCGACCTCGATCGGCACCGATTCGCCGGTAAGCAGGCTCGCATCGACAGCGGATGCCCCATCAACTATGACGCCGTCGGTCGCGATCTTCTCGCCCGGCCGCACGATGAACTGGTCCCCCACCACGAGCTCCGCGGTACTGATCCGACTCTCCACGCCGTTGCGCAGCACGGTCGTCTCCTTAGCGCCGAGCTCAAGCAACGCCTGCAGTGCCGCGCCGGAGTTGCGCTTGGCCCGCGCCTCTGCGTAGCGACCGGCGAGAATAAACACGGTGACAGCGGATGCCACCTCGAGATAGATCTCGTCGGCGCCGCTTCCCGGCGTGGCCGACAGGGCGAAACTCATGGTCATTCCGGGTACGCCCGCCATGCCGAAAAACAGGGCATAGAGCGACCAGCCGAGGGCGGCGAGCACGCCGACGCTGACCAGGGTATCCATGGTCGCAGCGCCGTGGCGGGCGTTCGCCCAGGCAGCGCGGTGGAAGGGCCAGGCGCCCCAGACCGCGACCGGGGCCGCGAGGGTCAAGGCCAGCCACTGCCAGTTCGTGAACTGCAGCACTGGAATCATCGACAGGAGGGCTACCGGCAGAGCCAGCACCGCCGAGACGAGCACGCGCTGGCGCAGCGCCGAGACCTCCAGGTCGGCGGCGTCCGGCGCCGGCGATTCACTCGGCGGCACGGGGAGGGCAGCCGTGTACCCGGTGGATTCAATGGTCTTGATGGCGTCATCGATACTGGTGCCGGCGGGCACGAAGATGCTCGCCTTTTCGGTGGCGTAGTTGACCGTGGCGGCAACGCCGGGCATCCGATTGAGTTTCTTCTCGATGCGCGCGGCGCACGAGGTGCAGGTCATGCCTCCGACAAGGAGGTCAACCCGCTGGTCGACGTCGGTCATCAGGACGCGGCTACCAACTCGTAGCCTGCTTCCTCGACCGCGGCGGCAATCAGGGCACGGTCCAGCGCATCGGCGCTCGTGACGGTCACGTGCGAGGTGCCACCCGTCACGAGCTCCACGGTGACGTTTTCGGCGCCCGGGATGAGCCCGATCTCTTCGGTCACGCTCGCGACGCAGTGGCCGCAGGTCATTCCGTCAACGCCATAGGCGGTCGTGGTGCTCATGTCATACCTCGCTGTCTACTACCCGACTGGACAGTCATCCAAGCATACCCCTTGGGGGTACCATTTCGCCAACATACCCCGAGGGGGTAAGGTGGGAGAAACGGGGTTTCGAACGACGCAGAGGACAGTGTTATGAACGAGTCAGACCTAATCACCGACCAGAGCCACGACGGCCCGCACGGTTACATCTCCAACAAGGATGCCTACCTCAAACGCCTGCGTCGCATCGAGGGACAGGCCCGCGGCCTGCAGAACATGGTCACCGACGACAAGTACTGCATCGACATTCTGACCCAGATCTCGGCGATGACGAGCGCACTCGAATCGGTTGCCCTCGGCCTGCTCGACGATCACCTCAACCATTGCGTATTGCACGCGGCCATGGCCGGCGGCACCGAGGCGGAGGCCAAGCTGCAGGAGGCATCGGCCGCCATCGCCCGGCTGGTGCGCTCCTAGAACACCGGACCTTTGGCCCTAGTGGCCGTATCGGCCCGCGCGCGACACTGTTAATACCTAGAACCCCGCGCCCGTCCGGGAAGGACCACCATGAATCTGCCGCACAGCGCACCCCCGACGACGACGGAGGCAACCCCTGCCGCTCCCATTCGCGTCTTCATTCTCGACGATCACGACTTGGTGCGCCGCGGCCTGCGTGAGCTGCTCGAGGGCGAGGGCTTCGACGTTGTCGCCGACAGCGGCCTGGCGGCGGAGGCCATCGCCATGATTCTGCAGTTGCGTCCAGATGTAGCCATTCTCGACGCGCGCCTGCCTGACGGCACCGGCATCGAGGTCTGTCGCGATGTGCGTTCGATCGATCCCGCGCTGCAGTGCCTCATTCTCACAAGCTACGACGACGAACAAGCCTTGCGCGGCGCGGTCCTCGCCGGCGCGGCCGGCTACGTGCTGAAGGAAATTCGCAGCACCGACCTGCTCGATAAGATCCGTCGCGCGGCCGGCGGCGAATCGCTGTTCGACCCGGCGGTCAAGGCGGGGATCATCGCCGGTCTGGCCGATCCGCAAGATGCCCGACTGGCCTCGCTCACCGCGCAGGAGCGCAAGGTGCTGGACCTGATCGGTGAGGGCCTGACCAACCGCGAAATCGGTCAGACCATGTTTCTGGCCGAGAAGACGGTTAAGAATTACGTGTCGTCGATGCTGGCGAAACTGGATTTTCAGCGCCGAACCCAGGCCGCCGTGTACGTTGCGAAACGTGGAGACGAACACCCACGGTAACTTCGGGAACCGGCGCCGACCAGCGCAACCGGGTCCCCTCACCGAGGGCGCTGCGCACCGAGAATTTGCCACCGAGCAACGCTGCGCGTTCCTTGAGATTGTCCAGCCCGCTGCGCCGAGTGGGCTTGCTGAAGCCGCAGCCGTTGTCGGCGATGACGAGTTTGATGCGATCGTTCTGCGCATCCACCGAAATGTCGATCGTGCTCGCCTGGGAATGGCGGGCAGCATTGCTGAGCCCCTCCGACAGCACCGCGAGCAAGCTATTGCTGAGATCGTCAGCGAGCGGCTCATCGATCGGCCCCGACAAACGGATGCGCGGGGCGAACGGCAAGCTCTCCGCCCCGTCCTTGATCACGGCGAGAATCCGACTGCTGAGCGTGCCGGTGTCCTGAGCCATCCCACGCAGGGAATAGATCGTGTCGCGTAGTTCCCGAATGGTGTCATCGAGCTCGGTGGTGACGGCGTTGATCCGGTCGAGCGCGATCGGATCGTTCGTGAACCGCCGCAGGCTCTGCATGCTCAGCCCGGCGGCGAACAGCCGCTGAATGACCAGGTCGTGCAGGTCGCGGGCGATCCGGTCGCGGTCACCCAGCACGGCCTGCTCCTCGCGCATACGATGTACCGAGGCCAGTTCGAGAGCGAGTGATACCTGGGCGCCGAAGACCGCGCTCATCTCCACATCGGTCGTGCTGTATCCCACGGATGCCGACGCCCAGGACAGCAAGATCACTCCCTGCCCGTCGCCGGCCGGCCCGAGCGCGGCTATGAGAGTGGAACCCAGACGCGACCACTCCAGAGCGGAGTCGGGCGCGGCATCCGCTTTCTGCAGTGGCGGCTTGGCGAACGTGGCGGAGCGCCCGGTCGCCTGCAGCTCGCACAGCACGCTCGGTTGCAACAGCACGGTCGTGCCGACGAGGCCGGCCGCGGTCGGGCCAGCCGCCGTCCCGGTCGCGGTCGCGGTCGCGCAATACAGGCTGTCCTCGGTGGGAAACCCGATCACGGCCAGTTCGGCGCCGGACGCCACGAGCACCCGCTGGGCTACGACGTCGAGGCCGTTGTCGTCGTCACCGTCGAAGGGACGCAGTAGGTCCCGGCCCATTTCGGCGACCGCTTCGAGCCACCGTCCGCGAGCGCGGGCTTCGTCATAGAGGCGGGCGTTCTCAATCGTGACTCCGGCGGCAGCGGCGAGCGCGACGGCCAGTGCCTGATCTTCGTCGGTGAAGTCGCCGCCGCCCTCTTTCTCGGTGAGATACAGGTTGCCGAACACAGTGTCGCGTACCCGCACCGGAACGCCGAGAAAAGACTTCATCGGCGGGTGATGGGCGGGAAAGCCGAACGAGTCGGGGTGATCGTGCAGATCGTGCAGCCGAATAGGCTGCGGTTCCCGAATGAGCAGGCCGAGCACGCCATGCCCGACCGGCAACGCGCCGACCTGACGGATGGTCGCTTCGTCGAAGCCGACCGTGACGAAATGGCTCAGCGATTGGTTGGGGCCGATCACGCCGAGGGCGCCGTACCGCGCCTGCACGAGTTGACAGGCGGCCGTGACGACGCGTTCGAGCACCGCGTCCAGACTCAGGTCTTCGGCCACCGACACGACGGCATCAAGCAGCCCGCGCATGCGGTCCTGGGTGAGAGCGAGATCGGTAGCAGTCTGATCCGTCATAGTGCTGTGCCCCGCCCGTCAAACCAACTTTGGCTCTACCCTTGCACGGATAGGTGGGCTGACACCTACTTCTGGGTGGTTCTGGTGACAATTGTCGGGCAAGAAATGTGCAGCAGCACCTCGTGGCTGACTGAACCCATCAGCAGTCGTTGCAGCGCACCGCGGCCGCGACTGCCGACTACGAGAAGTTGGGCGTGCCGGGCGGCCGATACGAGCGCCCGGGCCGGGGATTCATCGGTCTCGAGAACCTGATGCACCACGAGGTCTGGATAGTGCTCGGTGAGGCCGGCGACCGACTCGGCGAGCACGATGCGCTCCTCTTCCATACGCTCGGTCACAGCATCGGCCGGAATGCTGCGCAGCACGCGGCGATTCGGCAGGTGCACCGCGTAGAGGGCGTAGAGGTCCTGGCCGGTGCGATCGGCCTCGGCTGCGGCGAAGGCCACGGCGGCCAGCGAATCGGCCGAGCCGTCGACGCCGACGTAGACGCCGGAGCGCACGGTCTCGGGCAACGCCGGGATGACGGCGACGGGGCAGGTAGACAGTGCGGCGATCTGCAGACTCACGCTTCCGAACAGTTCGCCTTCGACCCGACCTTTTTGGTCGGTTCCGACGACGATCAGGTCGGCGTCCTTCGACAGCTCGCTGAGCACGCGCGGGGCACTGCCGGTGCGCAGTTCGGTGTGGGTGGGCACTGTGGGGGCCAGCACTGCGGCACGGGCGCCGGCATCGGCGAGCAGCTTCTTTTCGGCCTCCAGAATGGAGTCGTAGTAGCCGTACCCGTCGGCCAGCCAGGTTTCGTAGACGGTGTGCATCAGAGTCACGGGGCTGGTGACGTTCTCGGCCCGGCGCAGTGCCCACGTGAGGGCGGTCTCGCCGGCAGCCGAATCGTCCACGCCAACCACAATCATCCGGTTCATCGTTCTACCTCGTTCTAAATCATCGGTCGCAGCAGTGGGGTTCCCTGCTACGAGCGCTGGGCTGGTACCCCGGCGCCTCGAATCCATCCTGTCAGCCGACGGCGCGGCCCAATAGGGCCGGAAGTCCCGATTGAGCCGATATTCGCCGCAAATGCTCACTCCCCGAGCGAGGGGACTTTCGGCCCTAGTCGCTCCGACTCTTCGGTCGTACCGTGGCTCTGACGGGTCAATTGCCCGCCCAGATTCTTGAATCAAGGAGAAACCCATGAAGGCACTCGTGTATGGCGGCCCCGGCCTGAAGAGCTGGACTGATGTTCCCGACCCGAAGTTGCAGAGTTCGACCGATGCGATCGTGCGCGTGGACACCACGACAATCTGCGGCACCGACCTGCACATCCTCAAGGGTGACGTCCCCGCCGTCACGGTCGGGCGCATTCTCGGCCATGAAGGCGTGGGCACGATCACCGAGGTCGGCTCTGCGGTGAGCAATCTCCAGGTCGGCGACCGGGTCATCATCTCCTGCATCAAGAGCTGCGGTCACTGCAGTAATTGCAGCAACGGGCTCTTTTCGCACTGCCTCGGCGACGAGGGAGCCTCCGGCATCGGTTGGGTGTTCGGTCATCTCATTGACGGCACCCAGGCCGAGTTCGTACGCGTGCCTTACGCCGACAACTCTCTGCACAAGCTGCCGGAGGGCGTGAGCGATGACCAGGGCGTCATGCTCAGCGACATTCTGCCGACTGGTTTTGAGATCGGCGTGCAGTACGGACGGGTCAAGCCCGGCGATGTCGTCGCCGTGATCGGCGCCGGCCCGGTCGGCCTCGCCTCCATCGCCACCGCCGGCCTCTACGGCGCCGCGACCATCATCGCGATCGACCTCGACGAGAACCGCCTTGAGCGCGCCCGCGAGTTCGGCGCCACCGACACTGTCGTCTCCGGCGCAGCCGACTGGAAGGAACAGGTTTTGGCGCTCACTGACGGCGCCGGCGTCGACGTGGCCATCGAGGCCGTCGGCATTCCGCAGACTTTCACCATGGCCACCGAGATCGTGCGCCCGGGCGGAAGCGTTGCCAACGTCGGCGTGCACGGCAAGCCGGTCGACCTGCACCTGGAGAACCTCTGGATTCAGAACATCAACATCAGCATGGGCCTGGTCAACGCCAACACCACGAAAATGCTGCTCAAGCTCGTCGCGAGCAAGAAGCTGCCCGCCGAGAAACTGGCCACGCACCACTTCAGCTTCGACCAGTTTCTGGAGGCCTATGACACCTTTGGCCGGGCTGCCGAGACCAAAGCGCTCAAGGTCGTCATCTCCCGCTAGTTCGACAGGTCGATGACTTTAGGCCCTATTTGCACGGTCCGGTCGTGACTAACGTGAGTACCAGAAGTCGGTGGCCGTTGCACGACCGGGTCGGTCGCGAACCGCGCTGAGAAAAGGGTTGAGTTCATGACTGACATTGCTACAGGCATAAGAATCGTGGTCGCCTGGGACGGATCGGAGCCGGCCCGTGCCGCCCTTGATTGGGCGCTGGCCCACGCCCCGAGTGGGGATCTCACTCTGGTGCGGGTGCTCGACAGTTCGGTGACCTCGGCCGACTACTTCGCCCTGGACTCCGCCTTGGCACGCGCCAAAGAAGTGCTCCTTGACGATGCCGAACGAGTGAGCGCGAAGCACCCCGCGCTCACAGTGCACTCCGAGTTGCTCTCGGGCGACCCGATCACCAAGTTGCGCGAGCAAAGCAGCGCCGACACGCTCGTCGTGGTCGGCACCCACCGACGCCGCGGCTCCACCCTGCGCTACGAGTGGTCGATGGGCGCACGGCTGGCCGGCTCGGCCCGTGGCCCCATCGCGATCGTTCCGGAAGACGACGACACTCCGCGCACCGGCATCGTCGTGGGAGTCGACGGGTCGGCGACGTCGAACGCCGCCGTCGAATTCGCCGCGATCGAGGCGGAACGCACCGGCCAGGAGCTGCAGGCGGTCCACGCCTGGCAGGAACCGTTGGTCTGGCGCGATACCGCTCCGCCGGACGCGGAATTTCTGAAGAGCATCGAGGAATCGCACCAGCACATCCTCGACGATTGTATGCTCACCGTGACCACCCGCCACCCGGGGCTGCGTATTCGGGCGGTTCTCGTGCGCGGCTCCGCGCAATCGGCTTTGCTCGATGCGGCCCGTGGCGCCGCGCTGCTCGTGGTCGGCGATCATGGGCTGACCGGTGTGTCCAGGCTGCTGCTCGGTTCGGTGAGCCACTCGATCGTGCTGAACATCCAGTCGCCCCTGGTGGTCATGCCCTCCCCGGCCTGACTCGAGCCACCCGTCGGTCGAGCCGGTCGAGACCGCCATCGGCGCGACGCGAGCCGGCCTCGCCCGGTTAGGGTTTCGGTATGAGCACATTCGCGCCGATCCGTCGTCGACTGGGCATTCTGACGGCCGCAGTGACTCTCGCCGGGCTCGCGGCGACTCTCATCGCTGTGCCGGCGTCCTCCGTCGCGGCGGCGCCGGTGCCGACCGCTGCGGCAGACCCCGCTCCTTTCGACCCCGGCTTCATAATCAGCGACTACAACTTCTTCAACTCCGATGCCCTCACCCAGGCTGAGGTTCAGGATTTTCTCGAGGCGCGCTCCTGCCGGCCGAGTGACGGCGTGCCATGCCTCTGGGAATACCGCGAGACGACGACGAGCCAACCGGCCAAGGGCGACGGCCATTGCCTGCCCTATTCCGGCGCCGACAACGAGCCGGCCGCCCGCATCATCACGAAGATCGCGGCAGCGTGCACCATCAGCCCCCGGGTGTTATTGGTGTTGCTGCAGAAGGAACAGTCGTTACTGACCCGGCCAACCGCATCCGGTTATCTACGGGCCACCGGATACGGCTGCCCGGACACCGCCGACTGCGACGCCGAGTACTTCGGCTTCTTCAATCAGGTCTACAACGCGGCCTGGCAGTTTCGGCAATACACGCAGGAGCCCGACCGGGCTTTTCAGATCGGTTCCGTCGACGTCGGATTCAACCCCACCGCCTCCTGCGGGAACTCAGCCGTCTCCATTAGGAACCAGGCCACAGCCAACCTCTACAACTACACGCCGTACCAACCCAACCCGGTTGCCATCGAGAATGCCGGCGACGAGGGTGACGCCTGCTCCACGTACGGCAATCTCAATTTCTGGCTGTTCTTCAACGATTGGTTTGGAGATTCAATCGTCGAACCGTTCTCGGTCATGTTCGACGACTGTTTGAACTTTGTCGGCGGCCAGCGCTGCGCGCCGGTGTCACTACTTCCGACTCTTCCCTCATCCGGCTAGGTCAGCGCACTAGCGCTGTAAACCCACGGCACCTGCCCGATCTCGAGGCGGTGCCGGCCGCCGGCCTGCTCAACCAGCGCGTCGTCGTCGTAGGCGACATCGCCCGCCCAGAACAGCACGGGCCCACGAACGCTCGCGCCGAGCCGGGTTTCATAACGCGCCAGCCCGCGCCGCCCAGCACCCGCCACGATGTCGGCGACCGAACCGTGCCCCTGCAATCCGTACAGCGTCACCCACGTCGGCGCCACAAGGGTCATTGACGCGGATGCATGCCGCTCGAGCGCGGTTTCAGGTCGCAGCCACGCGCTGTCGATGACCTCGTCTTCGGCAAGCACAATCGGGCCGTGCGGCGCTGAGGTGAGGTAGAACCAGGTGCGCATCCGCTTCGGAGCACTGAGCGGGGGAATCCACAGCGCCGTCGCCACGAGCGTATCGGAAGACACCTGGAGCCCGGTCTCCTCGCGCACCTCCCGCACGGCGGCCCGACGGGCGGCGAGTTGTTCGGCGATCTGGGCGTGCGCTGCCGGATCGGCTGGCGGCGCAAGATCTGTGGGCGATCGGTCATCCGGGTCGACTCCCCCGCCGGGAAAGACCCACGCGCCGGCAAACGACCCGCGGTGGCGGGGCCGTTCGAGCAACAGCACCTCGGGACCATCCGCACTGTCGCGCAGCAACACAACGGTCGCGGCGACCCCGATCGATGGGTCCTCGATCGGTGCCGGGGCGGTCTCTGTTGCTCGCATCATTGCGTTGTCCTTACGCTGTCGGATCATTCACCCCACCTTAACGCGGGGTGCCTCGGCGTCGGGCCCGTCCGGAGAGAAGACTAGGCTTAAATCACGCCGGAACGTACCGAACCCTGCCACGAGGGCACCGTCGCCGCACCACGTCTTCGGCATGAAGGAGTAGTGACAGCAATGAAGGCAGCACGTTTTCACGGCCCAGCAGACATTCGCATTGAGGACATTCCCGAACCCCAGCTTCGACCGGGAGCCGTCGCCATTGACGTGGCCTGGTGCGGTATCTGCGGGACCGACCTGCATGAGTACCTCGACGGCCCGATCTTCATCCCGGCCGAGGGACACCCCCATCCGCTCTCGCACGAGGAAGAACCGGTCACGCTCGGGCACGAGTTCTCGGGCACGGTCAGTGCGCTCGGCGAGGGCGTGACGGATCTCGCCGTCGGAGACAACGTCGTGGTCGAGCCCTATTTCGTCTGCAACGAGTGCGCACCGTGCCTGGCCGGTAATTACCATCTCTGCACGAAGATGGGCTTCATCGGTCTGGCCGGCGGTGGCGGCGGACTCAGCGAAAAGGTCGTCGTGGATCGTCGCTGGGTGCACGCCATCGGCGATATCCCCCTGGATCAGGCTGCGCTGATCGAACCGCTTTCAGTTGCCCACCACGCCTTTGTGCGCAGCGGGGCCAAAGCCGGAGATGTCGCCCTCATCGGCGGAGCCGGTCCGATCGGCCTGCTGGTCGCGGCAGTGCTCAAGGCCGAGGGCCTGACCGTGATCATGACCGAGCTCAGCGAGGCTCGTAAGGAGAAAGCGCGCGTCACCGGAGTGGCCGACCACGTGCTCGATCCGAGCCAGGACGACGTCGTCGCCCGGGTTCGGGAACTCACCGACGGCCGCGGCGCCGACGTCTGCTTCGAGTGCACGAGCGTCAACGTTGTACTCAACCAGCTGTTCGACGCGGTGCGGCCCGCCGGTGTCATCGTGAACGTGTCCATCTGGGGCAAGCCGGCCAGCATCGACATGCAGAAGCTCGTGCTCAAGGAGATCGACCTGCGCGGAACGATCGCGTACGTGCGCGATCACCCGGCCAGCATCAAGCTGGTGCAGGACGGCCGAGTCAACCTGGCGCCGTTCATCACCGGTCGCATCGCACTCGATGACCTGATTTCCGAGGGCTTCGACACCCTGATCAACCACAATGAGACCGCGGTCAAGATCATCGTGCACCCCTAAGCGATCGCTCGGGGCGGCACCAGGCATCGGGCGCCGCCCCTGCGGCAGTCGCTAAGCTGCGAGGTATGGCCGACGACACCATCCGCTCGCAGCATACGAGCCCGCTCACCCGCAGCCGTCTCGCGCCCAACGCCGGGCCGATGACGCTTGAGGGCACCAACAGTTATCTCATCGCCGCACCCGATTCGAGCTCGATCGTCGTCGTCGACCCTGGCCCGCTCGACGAAGGTCACCTCGCCGCCCTCGCCGCCGCCGGCCGGGTCGAGCTCGTGCTGATCACGCACCGGCACGCCGACCATACAGCGGGCAGCGTTCGGTTCGCGGCGCTCACCCACGCTCCGGTTCGGGCCTTTGATGCGGCGTATTGCGTGAACGGCGACCCGCTCAGCGACAGGGAGCTGCTCTCGGCCGCCGGCACGAGCATCCGCGTGCTGGCCACCCCCGGCCACACCGATGACTCGATCTGTCTGCACCTGCCTGACGACGGCCCGGCCGGGTCCGTGCTCACCGGCGATACCGTCCTCGGCCGCGGAACGTCGATTATCGACGGCACCCTCGCCGACTATCTGGCTTCGCTCGAAGTCTTGCGCGCTCTCGGCCCGGCGACAGTGTTGCCCGCGCACGGTCCGGTCTTGCCCGACCTCGCGGCCATCTGCACCGCCTATCTGGCGCACCGCCACGAGCGGCTCGACCAGGTGCGTTCGGCGCTCACCTCGCTGGGTTCCGATGCGAGCGTGGCGCAGGTCACCGACCTGGTCTATGCCCGAACGGATGCCGCGGTGCGGTTCGCAGCCGAGGCATCCGTTCGCGCGCAACTGGCCTACCTGCGCTCAGAGCGCTGAGGCGCATCCGCTGTCACGAAGGCGCTAGGACTTTGTGTGCTTCGTACGCGTGATAACGGTCGGGCAGGGGGCCTGGCCGAGCACCTCATGGCTGACCGAGCCCATCCACACCCTGCTCAGCGCGCCGCGGCCGTGACTGCCGACGACGAGAAGCTGTGCCGTCGCAGCCGCGTGCAGCAGCGCCCGCGCCGGGGTCTCGTCGGTCACGAACAGCTGGTGCACGGTCAGGCCCGGGAAACGGTTCGTGAGGCCGGCCACGGATTCGGCCAACACCACGCGTTCCTCGTCCAGGCGCTCGGCGATGCTGTCCTCCGGAATGTGTCTGAGCACGCGCTGGGTCGGAACATGCGCCGCATACACGGCGGTGAGATCCTGGCCGGTGCGATCCGCCTCGGCCGCGGCGAATTCCACGGCGTCGATGGCGTCTTCCGAGCCGTCGACACCGACTACCACGCCGGTTCTCTCACCGGACAGCGACGGGGGAATGACGGCTACCGGACAGGAACTCCTGGCGGCGACCTGCATGCTCACACTGCCGAAGAAGTCACCGTTGAGCCCCGTCTTGCGGTCCGTTCCCACCACGATCAGGCTCGCGTCTTCCGACAGCTCGTGGAGCACGTGCGCGGCTGATCCCGTACGCAGCATCCCAGTCGCGGCCACCGCGGGAGCAAGCTCAGCGGCGCGCGCCTCGATTTGCCGCACGAGCGCCTTCTCATCGTTGATGATGCTGTTGTAGTAGCCGTATTTCTCGGTCAGCCACGCGGCCGGCACCGAGTGCACGAGCACCACCGGCGCTTCCAGCGCCTCAGCCCGGCGCAATGCCCACTCCAGCGCGGCAGCACTGGTCTCCAATTCCTGGACGCCGACAACTATCTTGTTCACGGGACTACCTCAACTTTCGAAGGGGGTGTCGTCACTGACGGTCCCCGGGGGCAGCCGAGTCGCTGCCCAATCTCACTATCCCGCATCCGCTCGGAGGAGACTAGGGGCAGAAGTCCCGAACCCGGCCGCGGTGGGTCGACCCAACTATTTCAGTGCACCGAGATCGTGCCGTGCACGTTTGCATCCAATACAGACCCAACGGCATTGTCATCGTAGGGCTGCAATACAGCGCCAGCGGTGCGCGCCTCCAACATCGAGCCGATCACCGCCCTTTGCGGTGGGACGTAACTGCGGGCGGTGACACAGTCGGCGACAGGCCGCGGTGCCTGCGGATCGAGAGCCCTCACCGGTCAATCACGCGTGCACCTGGCCTGATCAGGTACGCCCGCGAGATACTGGGAACATGGCCGAGATCAAAACGAAACCGACGGATGTCTCCGTCGAGGATTTCCTCGACGCGGCGACGCCTGCCCGCCGCCGCGAGGATGGCAAGGCCCTCGCCGCCATCTTCCGCGAGGTGACGGGCGTCGATCCCGTTATGTGGGGTCCGTCGATCGTGGGCTACGGGAGCTACCGCTACGTGTCGCCCGCAAACCCACGCACCCGTGGGGACTGGCCAAAGACGGGGTTCTCGCCGCGCAAGGCACAATTGTC
>Ga0307486_1000615_pt1 | contig 31282 bp, 26 predicted proteins | sample CBIW02metaG_FD_203663 | JGI IMG/M metagenome (GOLD analysis project Ga0307486, IMG submission 203663) | Sea-ice brine microbial communities from Beaufort Sea near Barrow, Alaska, United States - CBIW 0.2 | ecosystem: Environmental > Aquatic > Marine > Coastal | place: USA: Alaska | collected... | reverse complement strand
GTAGGCGGCAACTTTTCTCGTCAGTAAAGTGAACCCCAAAAGAAAATATATCCATTATCAATCTATTTAATTTATCCAAATATAGGATATTTTCCATTAATTAGGAATATTTACGGACATACAAAATCTAATACTGTATAATTTTGAACAAAGTTTTTTCCATAAATTAATTGCTCCAGGGTATTTTCATCATACAATTCTTTTATTGGAATGATAAAAAATAATTCATTACTTCTTATTGCTCTTTTAAAATAACTGTTTTGTTGACCTTTTAGGGTCACCTTGAAATTATCATATGATAATTTCAGTAATTTATCCCAAAACCTCCATTCGGTATTCGGCCTTAGATCATTCATTGCATCCAAGGCTAATACCTTTTCCATTTGTTCCATCTCAGACAAAGGATTTGAATATATGGAACTGAAATAGTAATCATCATTAAAGTTTGGAGGAAGGGATATGGTGCCTCCCGCTTTACCAAAGGGGAAAAACTCGGTTTCCAGTTGATGGTTGGAGTAAAAGTATAATTCACCATTTTTGATACCTAAGTTTTTTAGTGCCTGTAATGTTCCGATAGTTGAAAATTGATGGTCAGAATGGCTATCCATATGAGGATGGGGCAAAACGATGATATCAGGCTGATAAGAATTTAGAACATATTGAAGATTTTGAACCAATGAATTCCAATTTGATGTCCCGGTCAAAGAATCTTTTAAAGAAGAGATGTTGAAACTTCTAAATGTGTCAACGATCTTGGTATCCAAAGTTAGAGAAGGAATGTTTAAAGGATTGTCATCATACATTTCCTTTATGGTTCCATCAAAATAACCAAAGTTAAGGACATTTTCGTGACTTATTCCCGCAAGCAAAGGAACAGTAATGCTATTTATGGTTCTGATCTGGCCTTTTTTGAGGTAATGCTGAAGACTATCGGTAAACAATTCATTATATTGCATAGGGCCATTTTCTCCCGCAGTTATAGTTAGAACAAATGAATTAGGGAATTTACTGTATAGACCAAATGCAGCAATTTCGGCATCATCCGGATGGGGTGAAATCACAAGGATTTTGGAATCAGTTTTAATGGAGTTGGGGTAAAAAATCAATTCAATATTGGGATCCAAAATCTTCAAATACTTACTATTGAGTTCAATTTCATTCGATTCCTCATTTAACAAGGAACTAATATTCAAGTACCTGGTTCCTGAACCACCATATTCAAAAAAATCAATTACTTTCAGGTTTTTGGATATTAATTCAATATTCGGAGAAAAGAAATTTCCCAGAAAGGAAGATTTTATTTTTACCCTTAAAAAGGCAGTTTTACCATTTCCTAAATTGGTAGGTAATGATACCTTACCATTGTTTAATTTCAAATCTATAACATCTGCATTTTTGAAGGTGTAATAATAGTTTTTGGAAACGTCATAATTAAAAATTTCACTTCTTTTAATTTTTAACAAAAAAACAAATAATAAGATCGCTAGTATTACCAGTCCAATTAAGGACAAAAAATTCTTTATTTTCATCAATTATTGTATTTCTGATTATTAGTTAGTTTGCCAGTCAGGATTAACACTTGCTACCAAGCCTTAAAAAATTGACTTAAAGTATCTTCTATTGAGTTTGTAAACCAAATCGGCAATGATTTGATATTTTACCAGACTTTAAAATTATCATGTAAATGTAGACTCTGCCATTAGGCCAAATTAACCTGCCACTCACTACCCCCGGCCCCGTTTCACTCATCCGTCGATTTATCAATATGTATAAAGAAATACACATTTTTTGAATTCAACCTAACAACCATTCTATGAAATTGCATTGGATTTTTGTGCAAGGATTAGGCAACTAATTCTCCTAAGATCTTAATTATGTGAAGGTTAATTATTGGATTAGGGAATTCAATAGGTTATTCGAACAACAGTCATAACTCATAGAAACAGAGAATATCTAGGGACTTTAGGTCAGTTTAAATTCAAATTTATTATACTTTAACGCACACCTTACTGCTAGTTTGGAATAGTTTTTTGGATTTATTATCCATTTATTTTTCAACGATTTTTGGATAAAGAAAAATAAAGTTTTTAATCCAAAAGAAGAGGCCTTCTTAGAGAGAAAAAAGAATTGCTCTGTTATAATATGGTTGAAAATTTTAATATCGTATTCCCTCTTTAAATCATTTGCTATCTTCAAATTCTCTAACCAATAATAGCACGCTTCATATTCTGAAAATTGAGAAAAAATTTTTCTTGAACAAATTTCGTGGTGTATACGTAGTTCTTTTTCAGAGGGAAATAAGTCTAATGTAGCCAGAGTTTTTTTATAAACCTCCTTTAAAATATTAAATGTATTCAAATCCTGATCCTCATATTTCTTCATTATACTTGTTTCAGAGTCTCTATACATATATAAAACTTCCTGGATATTGGAAAACTTCAAATATTTGGAGCATCTAAATATAAAATCATAATCTTCACTTATTTGAAGGTTCTCATCATATTTTAAATCATGTTTTTTTATTTCTGACAGCCTTAGCATAGCGGTAGCATTTGGGATGCTTGCTGGTTTAAACAAAAGAGCTGCTTTTATAGTTTCAGGATTTTCATAAGCTTTGGTCACATAGTAAGTTTTATCTGCTTTAAATCTTGAAAGCCAGGTTCCGCAGCCACCAAAATCGGGATTGTTTTGAAGAAAATAAAGTTGTTTTTCAAATCTTGTAGATATATTAAGATCATCGCAATCTGTCCAGGCGAGAAATTCTCCCAGAGCTTCTCGTAAACCAAGATTTCTGCAATAGGCTATTCCCTTATTTTTTTCGAGATCAATTAACCTTATTCGTTCATCTTTATAAGAAGAAATTATTTCAATAGTATCATCTGCAGAGCCGTCATTAATAATTAGCAACTCAAAGTTTTCAAAGGTTTGATTAAGAACACTATCAATAGCCGCTCTAATGTATTTTTCTCCATTATAAGTTGGCATTACTACGGTTAAAAGAGGCTTTTTCATTCCGAATAAATTCTTTTGCGTTCTTCTACTAAAATATTTTCAGTTTTTTTAGATTTTATTTTTCTCTCTTCTTGTTTTAAGTAAACCGATTGATACATATAAAGAACATACACTGTGATAATCAAATAATGATAATGATAGGTTGTATACCAGGTTAAACTGGTTAAGAGAATAAACCATAAATAATATTTTAAATACTGGAATTCTTCGGGTAAAGGAATTATAAAACTTTTTGTCCAAATAAGCAGGTACGCAATTATTGCAGGAACTCCAAACATAACATATACTGCAATAATTCCCACATCAGATAAAAAAAACTCCTGGGTAACTCCTAGCATATCTACGTAATAACCAAAATTAGATACTCCAAAATATGGAACGCCATTTCCGAAAAATTGCGTTACAAAATTTGGAGAAAAGTCCGTTAAGAAATACTCCCCAGCAAGAATACGAATATAATCTCCTCCTAAACTAGCATCACTTCGAGTGGACTCAATAAGTCCCGCTACAATTGGACTCTGAGTATCTATTAAAAAGAAAATAATAGCGAGAAAAGAAACCAGTATATATACTTTCTTTGAAAGGCTCAAAGTTCTTATAAAATGGTATACATAGATTAAAAGTATGCCTACGATAAATTGTCGTGTAACCTGCATTACAGGTAATACTATACCTGCCAAAGCCAGGAACATCCAAAACCACCTATTTTTTCTCTGAGAGGTTAATTTATTTATGGCAATAAACGTTGTTAAAATAAAAACCCCTCCTCCGGGAAAAATTATCCTCACAATTCCACGGGATTCAATGAATTCCTCCCCCCATAAAGGTTTTCCAAAGAAAACAGTTGGACTATTTATAAAGCTGTAAGCATATAGCAGAATGTACAGAATTCCATAAATCACAATTATTTTCTCCAATATATTTACAGGAAATTTAATATGTAATAAATAGAAGAAGAAGAAAAAGATTAGGTATGGAGCTGTCGCTATTAAACTGTCTTGTAAACTTTGATCCCAGAATAACCCGCTCATTATTATTGAGACAAACATGGATGCAAGAAATAATTGAACCGGGAAAACAAAGCCTTTGTTGCGAGGAACCACATAAGGTACAGATATGAATACCGTACAAATAAGAGTTAAAAACAATAAGTAATTAACAATACTCTCATTTAAAAAACGAGCATCAAAAAATTTTAATAAAATAATTATTAGTAAGAATACTATGGCTATTTCAAGTTGTCTTCTCATTTCACCAAAAGGGGCTTATAAATTTTAAAGGAATACGGAATTATTAGACCTAAAATAGACACGCATATTATCAGCTTATAAAACAGGGCTATTTCTGAAGTTAGATAATAGGAAATAATGAATAGAATTATGGCTAATAACCAAATTGAAAAATCGTACTTGATTGTTATATTCAAAGATTTTTTAAACGTAAGCCAGACATAAATCAAACAAATCCCGTATGAAATTACATAACCATAGGAAATACCAAGAGCCCCAAAATTGCTACTATAAAAAAGAACGGGAGTACAAATTAAGAAATAAACAACACTAAATCTTAAAATAAGTTTTTCACGATTTGCTGCTCCCAGGACAACTCCTACCAAACTATCTACTGAGGTAAAAAACAGATACCAAACCTGCAATTGAGAAACCTTAATAGCAGGTAAATAACCATCGGGAAATAATACTATAACTATTTCTTTAGAAAAAAGGGTGAATATAAAGCAGATCAACATTGATATAAGCATATACACCCCAAATCCAATTGATAAGTATCTATGAAATTTTTCTTTATTTTTACTCCACATTGCCGATAAATTTGGAAATATGGCACTCAAAGACATTCCCACCACCAAAGAAATTGGCCCTAACAATCTTTCTGATAGATTAAAATATCCAATTTCATCGTTCGTAGAATTAATGTCTAAAAAATTATTCGCTAGACTTGTCAAGGGTAAAAGAATAAGAATCATTACAAAATACGGCCAGCTTTCTTCCATAATTTGCTTTGAGGAAACTTTAAAACTCTGAACCTTACCTTCAAACAATTTATAATATTTGATAAAGACCAGGTAGAGAGTTCCTTTTACCAACGTAATTGAGATATAAAGCAGAAATATAAACGTTATACTTACTCCTTTCTTTAGAATAAAAAAAACAATGGCAAACCAAATAACACTATATACCAGGTTAATTAGTGCTGATGGTAACATTTTCTGATTACCGTGAAAGATCAGCTCAAATAAATTAGAGAAACAACTTAATAGTGAAAAAACAAAAATTAGTATGAGATTATTAAATGATAGGCTTCCAAAATATTGGTTGTAAACTGAATAAATTAAGAATAGAACAAAAAGGGCGAGCACTCTTAATATCGCCCCATTCACCAGTAAATCGTTGGTTTGTGAAGGATCTCTGGCTATAGTTCTAATAACTATGTTTCTGTTTCCTAAATCCCCGATCTTTAACAAAAGCATTCCCTGAGCTATAAGGAACGTAAATAAACCATAATCATCAGGATTTAAAAGGTTTGTTATTTTAAGAACAGTAATTAAGCTTATAAGTTGGGCAATAACAGTACCTATAGTTAGGTAAGAAAAATTTTTAAAAACTATATTACCCAGTAACTTTTTTATCATAGAGTTAACTAAAAGTACTACTTGCAGTCATTTTTCTTAATACCTATTTAAAACATAAACAATCAAATAAATAAACTTAGGCATTCTGTTTGGCATAAGAGGACATCATATGTTTTAAATCATATCCATAACCGTATTCCGTTGCTACCATACCGCGGTTTTTCAACCCATTAAAAACGATAGAAACATTTTTTAAGGATTGTAAAATTGCAGAATCATCAAGCCTTTTTACGGATTCCTTAGAAGTGTACCCATGTCTTATAATATACAAAGTCTTATCACTAAATTCTGCCAGGAGATTTACTTCAGCTAACACATTTATAGGAGCAGAATCTATTATCACATATTCAAAATCTTCTGAAAGTGACTCCATGAGGATTTCCAATTTTCCATTTAATAAAATTTCAGAATAGTCATCTCCCTCCGCTCCTGTAGATACAATAAAAAGGTTAGGATTTACATCGGAAGGATGAATAACTTCATCATAAGTAACTTGGTTTTTTAAGAACCCAATAATTCCTTTTGAAGAAGAAAGGTCAAATAATTGTGAAGCAAACGGTTTTCTAAAATCCATATCTACAAGCACTACTTTTCTGCCTGTTTGGGCTAAACTATAAGCAAGGTTAGAACTCACAAAACTTTTTCCCTCACCCGAAATGCCAGAGGTAATTAAAATTCTTCTTTGACTAAAATCCCTTCTATACAAACCAAGCCGGGCCCCCAAATGTCTGAGTTGCTCAATCAAAACAAAATCTTCAGGTTTTGTAAACTTTTTATATTTAGGGAGTTTTATATTGAACAATTCAGCAATGATAGGAATGTGGGTATATTCATCAATTTCTGACCTGAATAGAATTTTATCACTTAAGACTTCCTTTCCCTTCACATAACCCATTCCACCCACTATAGCCATAGAAAAAGCTATTAAATATGTGAATAACGGTTTAGGACTTACAGGTTTTATAGAAGCCTCTGCCTTATTCACGAGAGCGCTATTTTCATTTGTGGGTATATTTGCCAAAGCAGATTCTTCCCTTTTTTGAAGCAGATATGAGAAAAGGTTATTTTTGATTGTTTTCTCCCTGTTTATTTCCAAAAGAGTTCGCTCCTTTCCGGGGATATTACTCAAAGTTGAATTAAATCTTCTATTATTTGAATTTAAATTATTTAATCTTGACTGTAAATTTTGTCTTTGACTGCTAACATTTTCTAGTATACTGGGTCTTATTTTGGCAATCTGGTTAGATATGGAAGTCAAAATAGGGTTATTTTCAGCGGTAGTTTTTTTCAACCTTTCATATTCCACCTCTAAATTATACAGCTTCTCAATAAGCTGAGAAAGAATTGGATCATTAATTCCAAGGGTTGAAGGCACGAAACCTCCGGCACTCCCTTTAGAAATTACATAATTTTCAACATTATTTAAAACAGCTAGTTGAAGTTCAAGCTCTGAAATTTGTTTATCATTCTCCCCCACATCTTCAAGATATAATCTACCTTGCGCACTTAAATCAATAACTCCTTCATTGGATCTGTATTTTTCAATTCTATTATCAATTTCATCTAAATCTTTTTCCACATTCTGTATGCGGTCCTCAATAAAAGCAAGGGTATTATAAGCCAATTCCTTTCTGTCGTCATTGATTTTTTGATTATACTCCAGTATTAATTGATTTAGAATATCTTCAGCTTTCTCTGGCACCGGATCTTTAATACTTAAATTAACAACAGAAGATAATTTATTAGTAACATTAATATCTAACTCTTCAACTAAATCCTCCGAAATTATTTTTGGGTTTAACGAATTGAAGTATAATGGATTAGTAGCCCCCCTGGTCCTCTTGTCATTTTTAACAAACTTAATTGTTTGCCCATTTGAGATCTCTATCCATTCATTCAGCGGATATTTTTCTCCCGAAAAATACACCTTTTCATTTTTTACATCATAATTGAAATAAAAATTTTCTGGTTCTTCATCAGATATCCTAATGTTCTCAGGTTCCTTAACTACAATCATAACAGGACTGGAAGCATAGGCCGACTTAGATTTCATCACACTTTTTTCATATACGGGAGCATATAGATTTAAAGCTCCCACCACCGCATTCATTAGGTCTCTTGATTGCAAAACTTCGATTTCATTTTCGACAATTTTTTTGGAATCGAACGGATTAATACTTTCCATTATCCTGGAATCATCAACTCCTTTTTTCTCATCTTTTATTATAATGGATGCTGATGCCTCATAAACTGGAGTTGCATATCGCAGATATCCCCAGGCTGCTAAAAGAAAAGCAATAATCAGTATTAGGAAAAGTGGCCAAAATGGAAAAAATGTCTGGATAATGTATCTGAAAAGATTATCCTCTCTTCCGGGTTTAGAATTGTAATTCATATTTCTGCTATTTAATTATAGGAATCTGTCCAGGGCAATAACGGCAAGAGAAAGTGAACTCAAAATAATTGGCAACCATTGATTAACATTACTTGTAGATGCCACCTTTGCTTTATTTGCCTCTACATAAATTATGTCGTTGGACTTAAGGTTATAATATGGAGAAGTAAATATTTCGTCTGAAGTTAGGTCTAGTCGAACAAGCTTTTTTACATTTTCTTCTTCCCTAATTAAAAGAATATTGTCTCGCTTAGCATATACCGTAAGGTCACCGGCTAAACCAAGAGCTTCAAGTAAAGTTACTTTTTCACTGGGAATAGTCAGTACAGAAGGATCTTTCACTTCTCCCAGAACCGACACTCTGTAATTCAAGTACCTGATATCTACGATTGGCTCTAATAAAAGCTTACGATCTGCTAACTCCATTGTTATTTCTTCCCTTAATGCCTGTTTAGATTTACCTGCAGCTTTTATTTTCCCTAAAAAAGGAAAGCGAATAAAACCTTCCTGATCTACAAGATAACCAGATGCCTGCGTGGTAGTTCCAGTAGCAGTAGAAGTTTGTGTCACAGATACATTAGACGCGTTAAAAACCTCAGTTGCTTCAGGGTTTAGACTACTAACCGAAATACTTAGTAAGTCATTTTCCTTAATTACAGGCTCCAGGTTTTCCATTGTCATTCTAAATTCGGAATCAGGAACATCGTGGAAATTGGTTGCTTTTTTAACATTCACACATGAGGTTAAAGAAATCACTAAAACAAGTTTTAGAATAATTGAATGGAAATTTTTACTACTTCTCAAAAAAGAAGTTATTATAGTTGAATTTGATTGTTTCATGTTAAGTGTAATTAGGCTGAATGGATATAACTAGAATTTATAATAGATTAAATAATTAATAGGCTTTTTCTTCACCGTGAAAACAGTTATAAATCGTTTGATAAATTATTTTAATGTCTAGCAGAACTGTCCATTTCTCTAAGTAAAAAATATCCATTCTAGTCCTGTTCACAATATCAGATTTTCGAGTAATCTCTCCGCGATATCCCCTAACCTGAGCTAATCCGGTTATACCCGGTTTAGCAAAATGCCTCACTAAATATTTATCAACGTCTTTTTGAAATTGATTTGTGTGAAGCTCCATATGTGGTCGTGGCCCAATGATGCTCATATCCCCAAGTAAAACGTTAATAAACTGAGGTAATTCATCTATACTGTTTTTTCTAATAAATCTACCAACTCTAGTGACTCTTAAGTCATTACGAGTACACATCTGCCTATTTGCATCTTTATTTATGGCCATAGACCTAAATTTATAGCACCAGAATGATTTTTTGTTATATCCGTGACGCAGTTGCTTAAAAATAACTGGACCTTTAGATTCAAATCGATTCAAAAAATAAAGAACTGGTACCAACCACGAGAGAATAAATAAAATAACAAAAGAAGAAATAATAATGTCAAATATTCTCTTGCCATACTTGGCATAATTCTTTTCCAAAGGTGATTTCCTTAGATTTAGTACAGGCACTTTCTCAAACATTTCAAATTCCATAGAATTTGAATAAAATCCTTTATTATCGGGGATTAATTTCAATTTTATCAAATTATTATCAGCGAAATTTCTAAGTTCTATTAGCTCCGGTACAGAGAACTGACTAACCATGCAATAAATTTCATCTACTTCCTTCTCTAGAATATATTTGAAAGAATGTTTAAATGATCCAAGATACTTCGCGTTCTTTCGTGATTCCTTATTTTTTCCTTGGAAATAACCCAGATACCTATAGCCATAATCAGGCTTATTAAAAATTTCCTCAAGAAAAGATAGGTTCTTATCGTTTCCTAAAACAATTACTTTTAAAAAATTACCCCCTTCCCTTCTATACCACTTTCGTGATTCAAAAAAACACCATCTGTAAAAGGAAAGAAAAATCAACAATAACAGAAGCACAATAATTTGCTCCTGCGATTCGAAATTGACTTTAGCAAAAGCCAGAACAGTAAAATATGAAAGAACAAACACAAAATAATGACGTAAAAACTTATGATATTTATTTATAAACTGCTCTTTTCTATCTATACTGTAAAAATTCAGACCAATCCCGATAAGTAACCACGAGATATTAAAGCTAATGGCTAACCCGGAAATCATATATATATCTGGCGTTAAAACATATAACGTCAAATTGATAATCATCAAATTAATGATCACCGAAAACGGGATTATAAAAGAAGAGCCTCTCATATCTCTAATATTGTTCGAAAATTCAGAATTGGAATTTTATTTCAGCTCAAAATATTTTCGAATGCTGTTTAATTAAGCCTAAAAAAAATATTTTTAATTTTGCTTCAACATGGCTTCGCCGCTGTGAGTCCCATTTAATATTACAGGGAATTCACTTAGGTTTGGAAAATATAACTTGGGGACTAAAAAAAATAGAAGAGGGGTCTTCACTATTCAAAGATTAAATATTTCAATAATATCCTATGTACGAATTAATTTGTGGGGAATTTTCGCTTAGAAGATCTAATCAAAAAAACAGGGTAAAGGGGGTAAGAATTAGAAGGTGTAAGCATCTAATCTGTAAATAAAGCTACAAATAAAAATGGTGCAGAAAATTAATTTTCGACATACTACCAGATATCTTGTTAATAGGCAAGTATATTTACAACCAAATGCAAATTTATTTAACATTTTCGTGTTCAAATTTACAGGAAACCTTCTATTCTATTAAGAAAAATCGGTTTTCTTTTAAGAAAAAAGTAAGTGTTGTAAAAAAACAGATGCAGGATTAAAATTTGAAACATTTTTTTTTAAGATTTAAAACTAAAGAATTTTCTTACAAATGCTATCGAAAATGCTCCTAGGTCTTAGATTAATTCAATTCAAATTTCTGTTTAGGATGGCGAAGTAATTGTTCCAAACCAAGAAGACGTAATACAAAAATACCAATCAGAACGGTTAGGGCTATTTTAAAATAATATAAAAGTGAGGTAATTCCTGAGCTGGATTTATAATGAGCCATTAGCTGTTCTCCTACTTCTGGTTGAATACTGGCTATATTATGAAGATCGAGATTTAGGATTTTAAAATAATCATCTGCATTATTATTAATTAGATATATTGCGGTGCTGAGATCTTTCTCCCTTAAATTTTGGAGAATGGTATTTTCCAAGACCGAATATTCCTCATAGTGTTTTTTAAAATCTTCAAAATAAATCTCTTCCCTATCTACCAAATAGGTTTGCCCATATTCTTTTAGTACCTGGTTAATTTGATTATTATAAGACTGAATTTCCTTAAGATTCAATTGCTCCAGAAAATCCCTATCGTCTCTTATATCTTCAAGCAACATTCTTTTTTCATGTAACAGCTCAGAGAGCTCATAAATTTGGGAAGCAGGCAACAATCTATCCTGGTAAAGAGAAGAAAAATCTTTATCTATACTTTTTAAACTCCTTCTTTCTATTATTTCTGTTATTAGTAATAGCGCAAAAAAAGCACTCAATATTAAAATAAGGCGTTTGCGTTTATTAGGCTTTATGGAATAGAGATCTTTCATTACAATAAGATTTAACCGGGCAAATATATCTATGAATTTAATGATTTTAAGCCACTTAATTTAGATTTTCATAAATAAAAAAAGCCTTAATTGAAAATTAACAATTAAGGCTTTGTAATGAATTAAACAGTTTCCGTTAAAAATAACAACCTCCACCTCTTCTACGTCCTGTATTAGATTTACTATCGCCTATTTTAAAGCTAAGGCTAACTAAAACCTGGTGAAGTCTCATATCATTATATGGAGCTCTGTTTATACCATATTGGCCATTATTTAAATCTAAACTACCGTCGGTCTCTTCTGACGCCATAGAGCGATCATATCTTATCCCGAGTTCAAATCTACCAATTCTGGCTTTTACTCCTGCCTGGGCTGCCAAAGGTGTATTTTGAACCACTATAGTCTTTGTTTCCGGTTCTGTTCCCTGTAAACTGGCATTAAGAATACTTTGGTAAGCAGGACCAGCATAAACGTCTATTGGCCCCCAAACATTATAACCAAAAAGCAAAGGAATACTTAATTTTTCTACTGCATAAATTGAAGGCTGGCTTGGGAAAGCAAATTCTGTCTCAATAGAATTATACATAACTTCAGGCCGTATGAAGAATTTTCCAAAACGGAGTTCAAAAAATACACCCGCATGAAAACCAATTTTAGATTCGGCTTCTACAGTTCCATCAAAGAAACCAGCTCCTGAACTTTCCCCGGTAATAGTACCGGCTGTAGTCGCATAATTAGCTCCTCCTTTTACTCCAAAACTATATTCCTGGGCCTCGGTGAACGACACGCAGAAGATGCTAATAAAAATCAGTAGAAAATATCTGTTCATAAAAATAAATTTAGTAGGTCTGTTCTTCGCAGGTAAATATATCAATAATCTAAAATAATTATAGAGTTCCCGGTTTAATTTTAACGCATAAAAATTCAATTGCGTATATATGTTTCTTGTAATTTTGGATTTCAAAATATTCCGTATAAAAAAAGCGCCTCTTCCAAGACGCTTTTAAACTATTCAAATAAAATACTCAAATTACGAAATGTCTATCATTCGTTTAGCCTGTACTTTAGCTTCTTCCCGCTTTGGAAGTAGAATTTCCAACACACCGTCATTATAAGTAGCAGAAATCTTTTCGCTATCTACAGAATCGGGCAAACTAAAAGCTCTTTTAAAGTTGCTGTAGCTATATTCCTTCCTGGTGTATCTTCCGTTTTTTTCGGTAGTTTCTTTTTCTTTTTTATCTTCCGACGAAATGGTTAATACATCATTATCCAGCTCGATATTAAACATATCTTTCGCCATTCCCGGTGCCGCCACTTCTACACTAAAGTTATCTTCAGTTTCCTGAATATTTACCGCTGGAATACTGGTCCCAATGCTGTTAACATTAGTAGTTCCTCCTAACCAATCGGTTTTAAACATATCATCGAAAACCGAGGGCAGCCAATTGGCCTCATTTCTTTTAATTAAACTCATGACTTTTTATTTTTAAGGTTATATGTTATTGTTTTCTGAAAAAATATTAGCAAATTAAATTCCAATCACAAATTTTATGTCTTTTTGGCATTTTTATTTGGAATTATTACGCCATTTTGTCAATTACATTAATTAAGCTTATTTCTAATGAGATTTGAGTAACTTTCTAATAAAATTGAATGAAATACTTCTTTAATCGTATTTATATTTTGTTGTCCAACATCCAGAGTAAAATTGCATTTTACCCCAGTGTATTCGCTATTTTCGGTTTTCTTTTCGCTTTTTTACTTATCTACTTCGAAAATAGAGGTGCTTCTAAATATCTACTGGATCATATTCCTATGTTGGTGGTAGATAATGGTGATACCGCCCTAAGTATTTTAACTGTCTGCATTACCGGACTCATTTCGATGATGGTTTTCAGTTTTTCAATGGTAATGGTTCTCTTAAACCAGGCTTCCAGTAATTACTCTCCAAGATTATTACCCGGACTTATTTCTGATAAAAACCATCAGGTTATTTTGGGAACATATCTGGCGACTATTATATACTGCATTTTCGTGGCGGTCTCTATCCAGCCTGAGGGCGACTCTTATCAGACACCAGGTTTTTCAGTCTTGTTGGGAATTATCTCTACAGTAATGTGTATTGGTGCATTTATTTATTTCATTCATAATATTTCGCAGAGTATTCAGATTAACAATATTCTGGATCGAATTTTCCGTGAGTCGAAAGCACGTTTAAATTTTCTGCTCAAAAATGAAGAAAACGAAGACCAGGATTTTCCTGAAACCGACAATTGGTTCGAATATCATTCAGAAAAAAGCGGCTACTTTCAGAATTTATCTTCAGAAAATCTTATCGACATCTGTAGGGATAAAGAAACCCAATTTGAAATCTTACCGGTAAAAGGAATTTTCATCCTGAATGGAATTCCACTATTCAAATCCAAAAAAGAACTCGATGAGGAAACCGTAAAAAAAGTGCTTTCAAATTTTAGTCTTGCTCGGGGCGAGTTGGTAGGCAACAATTATTTACTGGCATTTAAACAAATAACCGAAGTTATTGTAAAAGCGATGTCTCCTGGAATTAATGATCCGGGAACAGCCTTGAACGCGCTGGATTATTTAACTGAACTCCTGGCCTTACGAATGCAAAAACGAGACAGGCAATTTTTAAAGAACGAGGATAAGGTTTTGATAAAGATGCGAAGTGTGGATTTTGATGAACTTGTATACCAGGTTTTAGCTCCAATAAGAGCTTATTGCAAACACGACATTATTATTGTTCAGAAACTGGGAATGTTATTTTATTATCTGAAATCTCAAAAAGCGGTTAACGAAAAATATTATGAAGTTTTAAATACTGAAGCTAAAAACCTTATAGCTGATGCTAAATCGGCGATTAGCAATGAGGCCGATATCAAAAAAATAAACGCGATTGAAAAACAATTAAAGCTGAAAAGTTAAAAGCAAAACTCAGGAAAAAGCTAAATTTGCGCTATGGGATTAACAAACAACGATATTTTCAAAAAATTAAGGGTCGCCCACAAATTGCGGGATGACGATATTGTAAAAATTTGCGCTTTAGTAGATTTTAAAGTCACCAAAAGTGAAATTGGCGCTATTTTCAGGGCAGAAGATCATCCAAAATATGTAGAATGCGGGGATCAATTTCTTCGGAATTTCCTAAACGGACTCGTGATCCATCTTCGGGGCCCTATGCCGCCTAAAAAGGAAAAGAAACCCGAGAAAGAATAGCATAAAAAAAGACCTCACGGATTTTGAAAACCTGTGAGGTCTTTTATTTTAAACCCAATTTCAAACTTACGTCATTCTGTCCCGAAGCTTCGGGATTGTTTCAGAATCTAAGTTCTTGATAATTAAATATGTTAGACCCTGAAATAAATTCAGGGTGACGCGAGCTTATCGTACTAACTTTTTATACTTAATACGTTTCGGCATAATATCTCCGCCTAAACGTTTTTTCTTGTTTTCTTCGTAATCAGAGAAACTTCCCTCAAAGAAATACACTTGAGAATCTCCTTCAAAAGCAAGGATATGCGTACAAACTCTATCCAGGAACCAACGGTCGTGGGAAATCACCACGGCACATCCTGCAAAGTTCTCCAAACCTTCTTCCAGCGCTCTAAGTGTATTTACATCTAAATCGTTGGTTGGCTCATCCAATAGCAAAACATTTCCTTCCTCTTTTAAGGTCATCGCTAGATGGAGTCGGTTTCTTTCACCACCCGAAAGCATATTAACTTTTTTGTTTTGTTCGCTTCCGCTAAAGTTAAACCTGCTTAAATAGGCTCGTGAATTTACCTGGCGACCACCCATCATGATTAATTCCTGCTCGTCGCTAAAGTTCTGCCAAATAGTTTTTTCAGGATCAATATTAGAATGCGCCTGGTCTACATAAGCGATTTTTGCGGTTTCCCCAACTTCAAAACTTCCTTTATCGGGTTGTTCTTCACCCATAATCATTTTAAAAATGGTGGTTTTACCGGCACCGTTGGGACCAATTACCCCAACAATTCCCGCTTGCGGAAGTTTAAAATTCAAGTCTTCATAAAGCAGTTTATCACCAAAAGCTTTACTAACTCCATTAGCTTCAATCACATTCGTTCCCAATCTTGGCCCGTTAGGAATATAAATTTCCAGTTGCTCGTCCATTTTCTTTTGATCCTGGCTCAACAATTTATCGTAATTATTCAAACGCGCTTTCTGCTTAGCCTGCCTTCCTTTCGGATTCATTTTAGACCATTCCAACTCTCGTTCTAATGTTTTTTGTCTCTTACTGGCTTGCTTTTGTTCCTGCGCCATACGTTTAGACTTCTGGTCTAACCAGGAAGAATAGTTTCCTTTCCACGGGATTCCTTCGCCCCTGTCCAATTCTAAAATCCAACCGGCCACATTATCAAGGAAATAACGGTCGTGGGTTACCGCGATCACCGTTCCTTTATACTGCGCCAAATGATGTTCTAACCAGTGTACCGATTCAGCATCAAGGTGGTTTGTAGGCTCATCTAAAAGTAAGATATCCGGCTCCTGAAGCAACAAGCGGCAAAGCGCCACTCTTCTTCTCTCCCCTCCTGAAAGTACTGAAATCTTTTTATCTGCTTCAGGAGTTCGTAAAGCGTCCATTGCTATTTCCAGTTTGGTATCCAGTTCCCAGGCATTAGAAGCATCTATTTTATCCTGAAGTGCAGCCTGCTTATCCATAAGCTTCTGCATCTTATCGGCATCTTCATAAACCTCAGGCAATCCAAACTGATCGTTAATTTTATTATATTCGTCAAGGATAGCTACCGTTTCGGCAACTCCTTCTTTTACAACTTCCAGTACGGTTTTATCTTCATCAACCTTTGGTTCCTGTTCAAGGTAACCCACAGAATAACCCGGGGAGAAAACCACATCACCCTGGTAATTTTTATCTTCTCCGGCAATAATTCTAAGCAAAGTAGATTTACCTGAACCATTTAAACCAAGAATTCCAATTTTTGCACCATAGAAAAAACTAAGGTATATATTTTTCAAAACCGGGGTATTCGCATTTTTAAAAGTCTTGGTCACCCCAGACATTGAAAAGATCACTTTTTTATCGTCTGCCATAATGAATTTTTTAAGCTATTTTAAGATTGCAAATATCTGAAAATAAAGTCAGAATTCAGTTTGATTATTTATAAAGGCCGAGTAAGCGTAAGACAACTAACATTTGCCCGCTATGATAGGCCGTATGTTCTATCGCCAACAGGATTTCACGAAGTAAAGTATGATTTTCAGAATTTCTAACCGGAAGACTTAGACCGTTTTCAGCATCCAATATGAAATTTTCAAAAATATCCCGATCTTCAAAATAATTCTTTTTTAACTTTTCCCAGGTTTCCTCTGTTTTGGGAGCCCGCTCATTCGGCCAGTAATCATCGGGCCATTTTGAAGTTTTGTAGTCCCCGGAAATTGAAAATTCCAGAATATCTTTTTGAGCAAAAACAATATGATAGAAAAGCTCATAAAAGGAATATGGTAGGTTATGCGGCCGTTCACCTAATTTTTCGAAAGGAATTTTATTTATAAAATCTTCTAAAGGCATAAAAGCCTCACCCCCTTTTAGATGTTTTACTAGTTGCTGTGCTGAAAAGGACATACTCTTAATTTTTAAATTCTGCCCTTTAATGCATTAAATGCCCAGGAAATGGCAAAAAAACCAATTCCCACTACCGAAAAGCCAATCGCATAATCCCGGTATTTAAGTACACCCAATAAAATGATAGCGGCACCAATTATGAATAAAACAAAAGATGCCCAGGCGAAAATTGTGTTTTTATTCATTCCCATAATTAAGATTTTAAACAAATATCGGGTATTTTACATTCCCAAACCATAAATAGAATTCACTCTATTTTGTATTTTAGCCAAAAGACAGGTTTAAATTTAAAAATTACTGAAATTTTGATAATAATTCTCCCTATTTAAAAGATATTTCTAATTTCAGAATTTAAAATATAATAATATATGAATATGAAATTCAATAAAAATGAAGACCATAATAAACTTTTGGTTTCTTCATTAAACCATAAACTTAAACGCGTTAAACTTGGTGGTGGTGAAAAGCGAATAGCAAAACATCATGCAAATGGAAAAATGACAGCTCGAGAACGTATTGACTTTTTACTTGACGATAAATCAAATTCCATAGAAATAGGTGCTTTTGCTGGGGAAGGAATGTACGAGGAACACGGCGGCTGCCCTTCAGGAGGTGTGGTGGTAAAAATGGGGTATGTCTCAGGGAAACAATGTATTGTTGTTGCCAATGATGCGACTGTAAAAGCAGGCGCCTGGTTTCCTATTACCGGAAAGAAAAATCTTAGAGCTCAGGAAATAGCCATTGAAAACCGACTTCCAATAATCTATCTCGTAGACAGCGCCGGTGTGTATTTACCTATGCAGGACGAAATTTTTCCAGATAAAGAACACTTTGGAAGGATTTTTAGAAATAATGCCGTGATGAGCAGTATGGGAATTACACAAATTGCAGCAGTAATGGGTAGCTGTGTTGCCGGCGGTGCTTATCTCCCGATTATGAGCGATGAAGCGCTGATTGTTGAAAAAACCGGAAGTATTTTTCTTGCCGGAAGTTATCTTGTAAAAGCCGCCATTGGGGAATCTGTCGACAACGAAACCCTGGGCGGGGCTACTACGCATAGTGAAATTAGCGGGGTGACCGATTATAAGGCGAAAGATGATAAAGACGCACTTACAAGAATTAAGAATATAATGGATAAAATGGGCGATTTCGACAAAGCCGGATTTAACCATAAAAAGTCCATTAAACCTAAAGAAAATCCAGAAGATATCTACGGAATTCTACCTAAAAAACGCAGTGATCAATACGATGTTAGGGAAATTATCTCACGCCTGGTAGATGATTCAGAATTTGAAGAATACAAAGAAGGTTACGGGCAAACCATTATCACCGGATACGCTAGGATTGATGGCTGGGCCGTGGGAATTGTTACCAATCAACGAAAAATTGTAAAAACCAAAAAAGGCGAAATGCAATTTGGCGGGGTAATTTATTCTGATTCGGCTGATAAAGCTACACGATTTATAGCAAATTGCAATCAGAAAAAAATTCCGCTGGTTTTTCTTCAGGATGTCACCGGATTTATGGTGGGTAGCAAAAGCGAGCACGGTGGTATTATTAAAGACGGCGCTAAAATGGTAAGTGCGGTAAGCAACTCGGTAGTGCCGAAATTCACTATTATTATAGGGAATTCTTATGGTGCCGGAAATTACGCAATGTGCGGAAAAGCATACGACCCAAGACTTATCGCTGCTTGGCCAAGTGCCGAACTCGCAGTAATGGGCGGAACACAAGCCGCAAAAGTTCTTGCTCAAATTGAAACAGCATCAATGGAGAAAAAAGGTGAAAAAGTTGACGAAGAAAAGGAAAAAGAAGTTTTTGAAGCGATAAAATCCCGCTATGATGAGCAAACTTCGCCTTATTATGCGGCAGCTCGTTTATGGACAGACGCAGTGATAGATCCTTTAGACACCAGAAAATGGATTTCTATGGGAATTGAAGCCGCAAACCATGCACCAATCGAAAAAGATTTTAATTTAGGGGTAATTCAAACATAATTTTAAAATAAATATGAAGAAAATAATTTCAATACTTGCTTTTTTTATTGCAGCATCCAACATTTCCTGCGCCCAGGTTTTAAGCAATAAAGAAGGAAAATATACCAAAGCCGATTCACTTAGAGGCTCGCTAAGACCAGAACGAGCTTTTGATGTTCAGAAATATCATTTAAAACTCAAGGTGGAACCTAAAAAGCAGTTTATTTCAGGGTCGAACACCATTAGTTTTAATGCTGAAGAAGACCTTTCTACTATTCAAATAGATCTATTTGAAAATATGAAAGTCGATTCTATACTACAGAATGCTGAAGTTTTAGCTTATGAACGAAAACACAATGCAGTTTTTATCGAATTAGATGAACCGGTAAAGGCAGATGAGAAAGGAGAAATTCAATTTTATTATTCCGGAGAACCTATTGTTGCAAGAAATGCGCCCTGGGATGGCGGTTTTGTGTGGGATGAAGATGAGAATGGCGATCCTTGGGTAGGTGTTGCCGTGCAAGGAACCGGGGCCAGTCTTTGGTACCCCAATAAAGATCACCAAAGTGACGAACCGGAGGAAGTTCAGTTGGATATCGCAGTACCAAACGGACTTATGAACGTCTCTAACGGGCAATTTTTAGGAAAAAAAGATCTTGGGGACGGATTTACCCAATGGAGTTGGAAAACCGTAAACCCAATCAATAATTACAACGTGATGATCAATATCGCGAATTATGAGCATTTCTCTGATTCCTACAGTGATCTTGAACTTGATTATTATGTTTTGCCCTACAACCTGGAAAAAGCCAAAGTGCAGTTTAAAGAAGTAAAACCGATGATGGATTGCTTCTATGAAAAATTCGGGAAATATCCCTTTGTCGAAGACGGCTTCAAATTGGTGGAAACTCCTTATCTTGGAATGGAGCATCAAAGTGCCGTAGCCTATGGAAATGAATATAAAATGGGATATCTGGGCAATGACCTTTCCGGAACCGGAATTGGCCTAAAATGGGATTATATCATAATTCACGAATCTGGCCACGAATGGTACGGCAACAGCATTACAGCAAAAGATATCGCCGATATGTGGATTCACGAAGGCTTTACTTCGTATTCTGAAGCTGTTTACGTTGAATGTCGTTGGGGTAAAGAGGAAGCTTTAGAATACCTAAAAGGAACCCGCCGTGGCCTGAGCAACAATGCTCCCATTATTGGAGATTACGGCGTTAATAGTGAAGGTTCCGGAGACATGTATTTTAAAGGTGCAAATTTGCTAAATACAATTCGCAGTATTTATGACGACGATAAATTATGGTGGAAGACCTTAAAAGATTACACCGAAACCTATAAGCATCAGATCATCGATACGAAAACCACCGAAACTTTTTTTGATAAGGCTATAGATATAGACCTGAAACCAGTCTTTGATCAGTACTTGAGATATGCAGCCCTACCTCAACTTCAGTTTAAAAAAGAAGGAGATAAAATTTTATATCGCTGGAAAGCCGATGTAGAAAATTTCACAATGCCGGTGGATGTTTTCATTAAAGACAAGGAAACTCGACTTAATCCTACTACAAATTGGAAAACCTTAACTCAAAAGGTAAATAACAAAGACGATATTGTTTTAAATGATTTGGAGTTTTACGTTGACTTTAAATTCCTGGAGTAACCCAAATCAAAATAAAAGAATAAACCTGCAGGATTAAAGATTCTGCAGGTTTTTTTATTTCTAATTCACAGAAAATCACCCTTGAATAGGAATTTCCTCTCTATTTCTTATTCCGTACTAGATCCGTTAAAATAATTCTAATCCCGCCAATTCAGGCACCTATTCTACAAATTATAATTAACTTAACGAAGCACAACAAAGAATTCCTAAATAATGGAAGCTCCACGCTATTTAGGTTCGATGACCGTATTGGAAAATCAGAATTGCTAAAATTGGCCTAGGCTGTTACTATTTTGGAGAAATTGACCGACTTGAAAAATATTGCCCGTAGAAAAGTTTCTCAGAATGTAACAGAATTCCTGAAAAAGATTAAAGAAACATTTTAAATAAATTTTGCACGTCCGTTTATGAAATCACAGGCTGGTGGATCTTTTCGAATTACTTATAACAACTGGAATCCTCAGGAACAAAAACTTAGGGAAGCCCTCTGTACCCTAGCCAATGGTTTTATAGGAACCAGAGGTGCTGCAGAAGAAAAAAACCAGGATGATTTTAATTACCCGGGAACCTATATTTTAGGCGGCTACAATAGGGCAAAAACAGAAATTTCTGGCCGCAGCATAGAAAATGAAGACCTTGTAAATTTTCCTAACTGGCTCTTTCTAAGCTTTAGGGCGGAAGGTGGCCAATGGCTTGATCTCGATAAATTTAAAATTCACTACTACCAGCAGAGATTGGAAATGAAAAACGGGGTATTGGAACGTGAATTTCAGATAGAAGATGCTCATGGCCGGCAAACCAGCATTTTGAGCCGCCGAATAATGAGCATGCTGGGTAAACATCTGGCAGGAATACAATGGTCTTTTACCCCAAAAAACTGGAGTGGAAAAGTTGAAATTAAATCGGCACTTGACGGTACGGTTATTAATGATAATGTAAACCGATATTCAGATCTCGAGAGTAATCATTTAGAACCTCTTGGCACCGAAGAAATAAACGAAGATGGCATTCTTTTAATGGTACAAACCCGCCAGTCTAAAATTACAATGGCACAGGCTGCACGCACCAAGATTTACTGCGAAGGAGAGGTAGAAAAAGTTTCAACGGTTATTACCCAGAAAAGAGCTTATATTGACCACACTCTGAGCTTTTCGGCAAGAAAAGGAAAGGAATATAAAATTGAAAAAATTGTTGCTATTTATACCGGCCGGGACAGGGCCATTAGCGAACCAGCACTTGAGGCTTCCAAAGATATATTAAGAGCAAAACGTTTTAAAAACCTACTTCTTCGTCATCAACAAGCCTATCAAAGGCTCTGGCCCAGTGCCGATATTGGGGTTATAGGTAATAAAGAAGTGCAAAAGCTCGTGCGTTTACATGTTTTTCATGTTCTCCAAACCGTTTCTTTAAATACCATTGGAATGGATGTAGGGGTGCCTGCAAGAGGTATCCATGGGGAAGCCTATAGAGGCCATATTTTTTGGGATGAACTTTATATTTTTCCTTTTCTAAATTTCCGTTTTCCCGAAATAACCCGTAGTTTATTGATGTACCGTTACGATCGATTGGATGAAGCACGGCATGCCGCCCGAAAAGATGGTTACAAAGGTGCCATGTTTCCCTGGCAAAGCGGGAGTAACGGAAGAGAAGAAAGTCAGGTTCTACACCTCAACCCCGACTCGGGAAACTGGCTCCCGGATAACACGCATTTACAACGGCATGTAAATTCTACGATTGCTTATAGCATCTGGAATTATTACCTGGCTACTGAAGACAGGCAATTCCTTTCCTTTTTTGGTGCAGAAATTTTCCTGAGTATTGCCTTGTTCTGGGCAAGTAAGGCCGTCTATAATAAAAAACGAAACCGTTATGAATTTCACGGTGTCGTTGGTCCGGACGAATATCATACCTCCTACCCTGATTCAGAGGACCAGGGATTAAAAAATAATGCCTTTACCAATGTTATGGCAGCCTGGGTTCTACAAAAAGCCTTAGAAATTCTGGAACTTATTGAAAAAAGCAGGAGACGGGAATTACTAAAAGAACTGGAGATCAGCAACAAAGAATGTGCGAAATGGAAGAAAATAAGCAAGCAAATTTTTGTTCTTTTAATCAAAGACGGAATAATCAGCCAATTTGAAGGCTATGAAAATCTGGAAGAGTTCCCTTGGGAAGAATACCGCAAGAAGTATGGTAACATTCAACGCCTGGACCGTATCCTGGAGAAAGAAGGTAACTCAATAAATATAAAGTCAGTAAACAGGCCGATGTCCTGATGCTCTTTTACCTGTTTTCCGAAAAAGAAATCATTAGCATTTTTGAAATACTTGGTTATGAATTTTCACAGGAAGAAATAAATAAAAATATTCAGTATTACCGGAAACGTACATCACATGGTTCAACCCTAAGCAGACTGGTTTTTTCCTGGATTCTTTCAAAATATGATAAAGAAGAATCCTGGAATAATTTCCAACAACTCCTCATAAGTGATTTTAAAGATATTCAGGGAGGAACCACCCCCGAAGGTATTCACCTTGGGGCTATGGCTGGTTCCCTTGATCTCATTCAACGCAACTTCGCCGGACTTGAAGTTGGTGATGATGCGCTTTGGATTAAACCAAACCTACCTAAAAACATCTCAAAAATTTCCATGCGGATAAAATATCGTAACCACTGGATTTTCTTTTCGGTGAATCATTCAAAACTTAAAATTTCATTTGAAGAAGGCTGGAGCAATAAAGTGAATATTGGCGTAATAGATGAAATTTATGAATTTAAACATGGGGAGGTAAGGGAGTTTTCGCTTTTAGCAGACACCAATTTTGAGTAAATAAATTTAAGAGCACTTTTTATGGCAAAAGAGGTAAAATCTAAAAATGTTAAAAATTCTTATGGTAAAACCGGAGAGGAAGTCCTAAAAGAACTCTCTGCAGATCCTGAAAATGGCCTTTCGGATAAGGAGGTCAGAAAGAGGATAAAAAAATTTGGTGCAAACGTTCTGGAAGAACAAAAAGAACGCAGCATCTGGCAGATAATCCTTGCTCAATTAAACAACCCTATTATTTATCTCTTAACGGCAGCAGCGATACTGGCATTTGTTTTTGGTGATCTTGCAGAAGGTATAGCCATAATAATCGTGCTCATCATAAACACCATCATAGGCTTTTGGATGGAGTTTAAAGCCCAGAAATCTATGGAAGCCCTCAAGGAGATGGACAAAATTGAGGCAAGGCTAATAAGAAATGGGCAGGTAATAAAAATCAATGCTGAAGAAATTGTTCCAGGGGATATTTTGCTGGTAGAAGCCGGTGACTTGATTTCAGCCGATGCGCGAATTTTGGAAGCAACTGAATTAGCTATAGATGAATCCCCATTAACCGGCGAATCTGTTCCTGTCAAGAAATCTGCTGAACCTATTGAAGAAGAAACACAGGTTGCCGACAGAACAAATATCCTCTACAAAGGGACAGGTGTTACAGGAGGAACAGCAAAAGCGGTGGTATATAGCACCGGTATGAATACCGAACTCGGAAGTATTTCAGCCATGGTTGGCGAAGAAAAGAAGGACGAGATCCCGTTAAACCAAAAGCTCAATAAACTTACCAGGCACTTAATTTTTGTGACAGTAGGCCTGGCTGTTGCTTTCCTGGTTTTTGGCTATCTGTCAGGAAAAGAACTTTACATTTTAATTCAAACCTCTATAGCCTGGACAATTGCTGCCATCCCTGAGGGGCTTCCAATCGTAGCTAGTATTGCACTTGCCCGGGGAATGCTTAGGCTGGCAAAAAAAATGTTATTGTCAAAAAACTCGAAGCAGTAGAAACGCTTGTAGAAACCACCATAATTTTCACCGATAAAACCGGAACCCTCACAAAAAACCAACTCACGGTAGACACCTTTTATTTCCCGGGGGATATAAGGATGAGTGTTAACTGGCACTCTGGCATGCGGCCATGCATGAAAGAAGAAAAAGAACCAGAAAAAAATATCAATTTTGAACATCTATTTAAAATTTCGGTACTGGCCAATGATGCAACACCGGAAGGTGAAAAGGAAATTCAGGTGAAAGAACAGCAGTCTGCGGAAAAAAATAGTGATAGAGAAAACGATCATCAAAGCGGAAAAGCAGAAGGAGATCCGCTGGAAATTGCCTTGCTTAATTACACAAGTAAATTCATCGAAGAGCGGTATAAAAAATACCGCAATCTGGAAAGGATACTTCATAACCCCTTCGATTCAGAATCCATGGTTATGGGATCGGTCAATAAAGATGAAACCGGAAATGGATTCTATATTGCCGGAAAAGGAGCCGCCCAAGCTATCTTGGAACGATCGTCCAAAGTTTTGGAAAATGATGAGGAAAAAGAGCTTTCAGAAAAAGATAAAGAGTTCTGGAACAAAAAAAATGATGAACTTTCTGATGAAGGTTTACGGGTTTTAGGTTTTGCCTACAGAAAAACCGATTCTCTCCCTAAAGAGGAAGAATTTCTACAAGATCTAACCTTTGCCGGCTTTATCGGTTTTCTGGACCCGCCAAGAAAAGAAGTGGCAGAGGCTATTACAACCTGCAGGGAAGCCGGGATTAAAGTAATTATGATAACTGGTGATCACCCCGGAACCGCCAGAAATGTCGGAAAACAGGTGAAACTTTATAAAGATGACGGCGAAAAATATTCAGGGATAATTAATGGAAAAGACCTGAAGGAAAAACTGGAAAATAAAAAAGACTCCGATATTACCAAGACTTTAATCTTTTCGCGCGTAGATCCTTCCCAAAAGTTAAACCTGATAAAATATTTTCAGAAAAAGGGAGAAATAATTGGCATGACCGGAGATGGTATTAATGACGCCCCTGCTTTAAAAAGAGCCAATATAGGTATTGCCATGGGAAAACGCGGTACCCAGGTTGCCCAGGAAGTTTCAGACATGATCCTCAAGGATGACACTTTCGGATCTATTGTAAAAGCAATTAAACAAGGTCGAATTATATTTGGAAATATCCGTAAATTCATAATTTATCAATTATCATATCACCTAAGCGAAATCCTGATCATTGCTTTTATAAGTTTTGGATTACTGACCTTACCCCTACTCCCATTACAATTGCTTTTTCTTAATCTGCTTTCAGATGTGTTCCCGGCACTCGCACTTGGTGTTGGAGAAGGGAACCCCGGTATCATGAAAGAACCACCAAAAAATCCGGAAGAACCGCTAATAACCAAAAAGAACTGGATCCAAATAGCACTGTATGGAGTGATTCTTACAGTCTGCATAACCGGCGCCTATTTATATGCGCATTTTGTATGGGAAGAATCTGAAGAAATCACCAATAATATAGCTTTTTTCAGCCTTGCTTTTGCCCAATTGCTTCACGTTTTTAATATGCGAGAAGCCACAGAAGATATATTTAACAACCAGGTCACCCGTAATAAATTTATCTGGTATGCCCTTGTTTTCTGTGCCGCTGTATTAGTGACAGCATACCATATCCCTGCTATTTCTGAGGTTCTTTCATTCCATAAACTTGAATGCGTATTTGGGGATTAATAGCAGTTACAAGCATACTGCCTTTAATCATTATACAGTTGATTAAATTAATCAGGAAAGACTTTTAAGTATAAAATTACTCCGTAAAAGTGCGGTTTAATAAAAAAGATGTTCTAATAAATAAACACTTATGAAAATTGTAACCTTAACCCTCAATCCCGCGCTGGATAAAAGCACATCTATAGATAGACTGCAGGCGCAAAAGAAATTACGATGTAAAGAACCTGTTTATCATCCCGGCGGAGGTGGAGTAAACGTTTCAAGAGCCATAAAGATTCTTGGGGGCGATTCGCTAGCAATTTATGCAGGAGGTGGACCTGTTGGAGATAAAATAGAAGAACTGCTTAATAAGGAAAAAGTAAATCAACAGCGCATTAACGTAAAGAAAACTACCCGGGAAAATTTGATGGTTGTTGAAAGTTCTACCGGGGACCAATATAGATTCGGGATGCCTGGAGCAAATATAGGCGAAGAAGGCCTTGAGAAATGCCTGGATGCGATAAAGCTTCTTCCCGATGATGTGAAATACCTGGTTGCCAGCGGTAGTTTACCTCCGGATGCACCGGATGATTTCTACGGAACAATAGCTGAAATTGCGAAAGGCAAAAATATTAAATGCGTAATAGACACTTCAGGCAAGGCTTTAGTAAAAGCTGCGGAAATAGGAGTTTGTATAATGAAGCCCAATCTAGGAGAGCTAAGTACGCTGGCAGAAAAAGAGGAAATCTCAGGGATAGAACAGGAGGAATTTGCAAAAAAGATAATAACTGAAGGTAAAGCAGACATCCTAATAGTGTCCCTGGGTGCGCGGGGAGCCATGGTAGTAACTAAAGACACTATTGAATATGTAGTTCCTCCTACCGTTAAACAAAACAGCACTGTTGGTGCCGGGGATTCAATGGTAGCTGGGTTGATTTTATCCCTTTCCCGTGAAGATACATTACAAGATACAGTAAAATGGGGAGTAGCTGCAGGTACTGCGGCAACAATAACACCCGGGACAGAATTGTGCCGTAAAAAAGACGTTGAAAAGATATTTGACTGGCTTAACGAAAAAGAAAGGACAAATACCGGCAAAAAATAACTCAAACATAGATTGTCCTGTTCCCTGTATTTTACTAGGCACCTACATTTTTGATAAACATTGAGGTTTCTGAAGAAATGAGCGGAGATGTTTTTTATACGAAAAAATTGATCTAAAATTTACTACCATTGCTCGATCAAGCCTCCAATGAAGAAAGCAACAGCAGCAGCATATCCTCCAATTAGTAACATTTCCCCTCCCGCAAGATAAGGATTGCCTCCTGTAAGTTTTGTTCTCAATGCTCCAACCCCAAATAAAGCCAAACCGGTAGCTATGCCTGAAAAGATAAAAGAGATTGAGGTAAGAGCTATAAAAAAATATGGTGTAAGTGGTATTATCCCAACAATTACAAAAGCCAAAAAAGTAAATAAGGCTGCAATTTTGGGATTATGTTTTTCCTGTTCCTCCAGGTTATTGCTTTTTTTTCTGGCCAATTCAGCTTTGTTTGCCAGGAAGTCTGAAGAAGCCATGGAAAAGCCATCTGCAAACAAGGATGCAAACCCCACAACCAAAATGGCCGTATTACCCAAATTTGCACCTTCAACACTGGCTACAATGGCAAAAGTTGTTATGATCCCATTATTTGCCCCGTATACCGCATCTTTTATGTATCTGGGCAATAATTTTAAATAAGCTATAGCATTCTATTCAAATAATATATCTCCAACCCCCTTCTAAAACTCGATCATTTAAAAATAGCCTTATTCAAACCCATTATCAATGATGGTGATCATAAATTTCACTCAGGGATGTAACTGGAGATATTTGAATTGAAATTTTACTTTTTTAAAAAATCTAATGATTACATCACTATTCATTATATAAACAATTCAATTTTAACATATTATGGATATTCCTTTTGTCAAAATAGCTTTAAATTATAATAGGACTTTTCAAGGCAATAAATCCTTGTAACAAGCCAAAATTTAAACCTTCAAATATTTTAAAACATGAGTAAATATATACGCTTTTTTAGCGATTTAAGTAACGAGGATACCGCCGAAGTGGGTGGAAAAAATGCTTCTCTGGGAGAAATGATAAGTCAGCTGGGGCCGAAAGGTATTCGAACTCCTGCAAGTGACATTCCTGAATTCACCCAATTCCTGGTAGAGCAGGGAATAAACAGCATTTCCTTTAATCCGGATGCTGTAGCCAAAGGAATCAGGAATATTCTAGAAGCTGAAAAAAAAGGACGAAGATGAGATTTGTGAAAGGCAATTCATCAACGATAAAAAAAGCCGCCGGATACAAAAGACAGTTCCTATGGAAATTGATCAAATACACCCCTATCATAACATAAGCATTGAAGAAACCTTAGAGAAAGTTTCAGAAAAAAAAAGAAGGCCTTTCTTCTGAAGAAGCACAGAAAAGGCAGAAGCAATTCGGAAAAAACAAACTCCCCGAAAAGGGAGGAATGAATCCATTTTTGATATTCCTGAAACAGTTCAAGGACTTTTTGATACTTATCCTGTTCATTACTGCCGATGTAGCCTGGTGGGCCGATCAAATGGTAGATATGTATATCATTTTAGCTGTTATTTTGTTCAATGCTATAATGGGCTTCACCAAGGAATATAAAGCCGAAAAAGCTATCGAGGCCATAAAAGTGCTGATTTTTAGGCAATAGAATCACTAATTAAAAAACATAAATACAATGTTTGAAGGCAGCTCTTTTCCTATATTTTTTACAGTAGCCATTATGTTTTTGATTCCCCTGGCATAGTCGCAACTCACCAAACGGCTGGGACTTCCAAACATTATTGCATATATGCTTGCGGGAATTCTTTTGGGGCCTTCTGTTTTTAATTTTTTAAATGAGCAAACCCTGGGGGATATGGAATTCATCACCCATATGGTTCTTGGGTTTGTTGCTTTTAAAATTGGTTTGGAAATGAACATCAGAGAAATAATGGAGCATGGAAAGGGAATTATAATTACCGTTCTTTCCGAATCATTTCTGGCCGCGATTATGGTATCGTTACTTCTATATCTCTTTACAGGGGATTTGGCTTTAGCATTAATATTTGGAGCTTTAGCCCCAGCCAGTGCCCCGGCTGGCACCATTGCTATTATTGATGAAACTAAATCCAAAGCAGCCTCACCCAAACCTTAATATGCTATCGTTGGAATAGACGATGGATTGGCCATCATCATTTTCGGCTTGATAAGTACAGTGGCCATCTTTCTTGTTTCACATTCAGGCAGTAATCTAACTCTGGATAGTAGTTTTTTGGGTATCTTTAATGAGCCCGTTTCGCGAAATTAGGCTAAGCATTTTATTCGGAGGAGTAACTGCTGTTTTAGTGATTTGGCTAACCCGTTTATTTCATATTCGGTCAGAGAGAGGCAAAGTAAAATAAACTGGAATTCAAACAATTACTTATTAATAGAAAAATAATGAGTGGAATAACATTAATTGGTTTAATTATCATAGCAGGTTTCGTGTTTGGTGAACTTATTAATAAGTTGAATTTGCCAAAAGTCACAGGTTATATTATTGCAGGAATTTTATTAAGTCCTCAGATAGCTCCTTTTGTTTCAAAATCGTTTGTAGAGAGTACAACAATTGTCACCGATATTTCATTGAGTATTATTACATTTTCAGTGGGAGGTACTTTATCAATCTCTAAAATCAAAAATGAAGGGAGACAAATTTTGAAAATTACACTAGGAGAATCCGGCTTTGCTTTTTTATTTGTAATGCTTGGCTTTATTCTTTTAGCCCCTTTTTTATTGAAAATTGACGATGCCACTTACATGACTGTTTATATTCCATTGAGTCTTATGCTGGCCTCCCTTGCTGCACCAACAGATCCCACAGCCACTCTAGCCGTGGCCCATGAATATAAAGCAAAAGGCAAAGTTATGTCCACTATCATGGGGGTGGCAGCTTTTGATGATGCGATGGGATTATTATTATTCAGTATTGCAATTACAGTAGCCACTCCTTTTGTTTCTTCGCAAGATATAGAAATTGGTTCTGTAGCTTTATCAGTTATAAAACAAATATTTGGAGCGATCATGATTGGTGGTGTCATTGGTTTTATCTTTAATAAAGTGGCACAGCACCTCGCCGAAAGGTCTGAAGGAATGATGATTGCTATTATTATAGGCTTTCTGGGCTTGTGTTTTGGTATTTCCTCTTATTTGGAAGTAGATGAATTGCTTGCAATAATGTTTATGGGTTTTATAGTTGTGAATTTTAATAAAAAACAAAATTTAATCTTCAAATTGCTCGAAAGATATACTGAACAGCTTGTTTTTATTCTTTTCTTTACCATTAGTGGTATGCATTTGGATATTTCTGTTTTAGGTGATGTCTTTCTACTGGTGCTTCTTTTTGTTATATTCAGAGCTTTAGGGAAGTTTATTGGTGTATTTGTCGGAGCAAGAAAAGCCCCCGAAGAAGTTAAAAAATACACTGCCGGTGGTTTAATACCTCAGGGAGGGATTGTTATTGGACTAGCTCTTATGTTAAAATATAATCCCGCCTTTTCAACAATTTCCGATGAGTTCATCAATATTATCCTGGGAGCTACCGTTATTCATGAATTGATAGGACCTATACTTGCTAAATTCTCCCTGAAGAAAGCAGGAGAAATTTAAAAGTAAGTGGCTATAAATCAAAATCATTAGTGTCCGGTTAAAGTTTTAAAAGCGGGATCTCCTTGACGGAATTCCCGCTTTATAGTAATTTGGTTTTACCACAAACTAAAATACTATGAACAAAAGTACTCACTTTAGCGGACATCCA
>Ga0307486_1000611_pt1 | contig 31406 bp, 29 predicted proteins | sample CBIW02metaG_FD_203663 | JGI IMG/M metagenome (GOLD analysis project Ga0307486, IMG submission 203663) | Sea-ice brine microbial communities from Beaufort Sea near Barrow, Alaska, United States - CBIW 0.2 | ecosystem: Environmental > Aquatic > Marine > Coastal | place: USA: Alaska | collected... | reverse complement strand
CATAGAATTAAAGGGAGAAAGTCTTAGAAAAAAACTGTAATATTGTCATTATCTTATCTTTTTGACCAAAATCCTTGAGGGGTCAGTATGGCCAGTACGAGGGGTCAGCATCACCAGTATATCCACTAATCGAACCGTTCTTCCATTTCCATCAAAAAACGGATGAATCCAAACAAATTTATGATGAAAAACCATAGCTAATTCTATAACATTTAATTGCTGCGGGTTTTCATTTACAAAATTCACCAACTCATCAAATAAGCCGGAAACCTTTTGGGCGTTAGGCGGAACAAAATTTGCTCCTGCAATTCGCACACCTGAATTTCGCAACCTACCGGCAAAATCATCTTCTATACTCCGCAAAACCAATCTGTGAAGTTTTAAAATATCTTTGCCGTTTAATTTATAATCCGGTTTTACCAGTGTATATAAATAATCTAATGCGGTTTCATGATTTTTAGCCTCAAAATGTTCTCGAAGGGACTTCCCTTTTATGGTAATTCCTTCCTGCAAAACCATTTGAGTTTCCCTAAGGCTTAAGGTATTTCCTTCTATGCTGTTAGAATTGTAAGTCCATTCAATTGCCAGGGCTTCTTTCATTTTCTGCAAAGCAATTTTAGGCAATGGCCGTGCTTTTTGCAACATTGCTTTCTTCTCGAACAAACGATCAAAAGTGCTATTTAATTCTTTGCGATATGTAACATCTGCTTCCCCCATAATCACAAAAATACAAATTTATCGGTTAACTTATAAATTTAACCTATCCGATATTAAAAGCTACCTATTGAATTTCAACAATTTCAGGGTTCTATTATCTTTATAATCCATCCTGATAAAAATAATACCTGCTGAAATTAAAGTGAGAATTCCAATTAGCATAATCGCGGCTTAATTACTTACCATATCGCCAATTACACCGGTGATTACTGCTCCAATGGCATAAGGTTTTTTCTTCCAAATTTATTGGCCAGTTGGGTTGCCGCTATACCGAATTCTTTCTCCGCAATTTCGGGCAGGATACTGCGTTCCAGACCTACCATCCCACCAGCAAAAGCATTCACCAAAACCAACAAACTAAATTGTTTCCAGTTCTCCTTATAATCCTAATTTTATATTCAGTAAACTTTCAAATTTAGAAGTTGAAGTTCGTCACAAAATTTAACTGATTAAAATTACTTTTATTAAAAATACTTTGCGCATCGGTGTAGTTATGATTTTTCCTGTAAATCCATAAAATATCAAAGCTTAAACCTTCCAAAAACCCATCTGCATGATACCTTAAATGACTATTTGTCTGAAAAGATTCATCTACATTATACTTGTTAAATTCAAAATCATCGGTTTCTGGGCCTTGCAAATGCTGTATTTCTACCCCTAGATGAAGATTAGGTTTTGATAAATAATATTCGGCTTTCAAAGTAAAAACATCGACATTTCCCAAACCTTCCAGGCGCGACCTAGGAATTGAAGTAAAAAATTGATCCCGCCCTAATTCCTTCGGAAATAAAAATCGGCCCGAATCAAAAGCGTGGGTATAGGCCAAAGCTATGTTCAGCCCATACTTGTCCCAACTCAGTTGTGAACTCAGAACCTGTCCATTTTCCCCCGGTTGTACATAGCGATGCAAGTAATCCAGATCTTGAGAATAAGAAAAAGGATTTTGATAAACATATTGTATTCCGAATTTAAAATTTGCGAGGTCATAGCCGGCTTCTGCCCAAATTGTATTCATCACGTTATCCAGGTAAAAATCATAAAATTTTAGCTGAAAATTCTCATTTCTGAAGTTATAATTAAATATCCCAAGTCCGGAAGAAGGATGAAATTCATGATATTCAGCCATATCACCATTGGGCTGAAATCCGTTATAAAAAAGTCCTATAGTCTCTTCCATAGGAAACCACTCGGTTGTTGAACGCGGTGAAGCTCCATCAAGCCAAGCTAAATTCACCTGATGTTTTAAACCGAAATTTAGATGTGACCAGGCGCCACGATGGGCAAAGGGTTTCATACGTCCATCGCTATGGTTTAAGAGCGGAGTAAATTCAGTTTCCAGCTTTCCATAACTTAAATAAGAATTCCCAAAACGATAGCGAATAAAAAGTTCCTCTAACCTATCAAGATCGTTGAAATTCCCTTTGTTTAGCACATCATAAAGTTCATATTCCCACTTTGCATTTTTACCAGTCACTGCATCTTCAATACCCAAATCGCTACCAAATGTTTTGTAAGTAAAAATTCCCTTTACCCCAATCTCAAAACCTTTAAAATTTCCCGTGGTAAATCCCACTGCACCGCCGGTGGCATTGGTGTAATAATTTTGTAGATCGCCCCGGTTTATGGTATTCATAAAGTAATTACGAAAATGGCCATGAAAATGGGCATTGGTAAAAATATCTTTCAATTGAGGATCTTCCTCTTTTAAAGATGTTTTGTGTTGTGCATTCAAATAAAAGCTCAGGAAAAAAGCAAAAAACAAAGGAGTTAACTTAAGACTTTTCAAGATAAAAGATTATTAGATTCGAATTGCAAAAGTCCTTGAATTCTAAAGCTGCTACTGTAACAAGGGTTACTTAGCGTATAACTATGTTTGTAACATTAGTCACAAAGCGCTTCACTTGTTTGCTTTATATTTGAAAATTAAATGAAATTCAATACTTACATAGCGCTTTTTCTTACCGTAGTTTTCTTCGGAAAATTCCTGATGCTGGACACCAAAGTGCTCAACAGCATTTTAGATACCGAAGAAATTGCATTGATAAATCCGTTATGTAAGAAGAAAATGCCGAAGTCGGCTGATGCTGATAATTTATTGCAAGAATCTTTGGTGCTCGTAATAAGCTCAGAAGCAATATGTAATGCACCTTTTTATCTACCTGAAATCACATGGCCAAGTGCCGAAAGAATTAATAATTTTCAAGATTTCAGTTACTTAAATCCTGCGGTAATTTCTACTTACTTCTCCAAAAATTACCCGCCTCCAAAGGTATTAGTGGCATAATCGAATCAAATTCCGGAGCCAAATCTGGATAAAGATGATTTTTTCACTAATCTTAAATTACCATGAACACAAAAATTTTAGTGAGTCGTCGCTCTATACAAGTTTTAAGAGTGATGCTCAGCGGGATATTTCTCGTGGCCAGTTTTAATCATTTACTCAATGTAGAAAAAACGGCGAACAGGTTAGACCAGGCTAATTTTAAAGGGATCGCCTATTTTTTTGGGAATCCAGAATTACTGGTAATACTTTCAGGAGTTGTGATGCTTATAGCTGGTTTCGGACTGCTTATAGGTTTCAAAACCCGATGGGTAGCAGCGGTTTTACTGGCAGTTTTAATTCCTATCACCCTTAGCGTACAGGTTGGGCAAATTACAACATTGGGGCCGCTTTTTAAGAATATTGCGATTTCAGGCGGACTCCTGTTTTTTATACTAAACGATTTTACTCGAAAACAAATAACAAAATTATAACCGGCTGATACAGCCACAAACAATTCTAAAAAATGAAAAATATAGCTCTAATCTTCGCAGCTTTTTTAATGCTGTTTTCAGCAAATATAAAAGCGCAATCACAGGATACTGAATTGAATAATTATGTGGTATTAACCAAGAAAATAGATCAGTTGCAGCCCATTTTAATTACTGCGGAAGAATTGAAAAAAGAAGACGGACATCATTTTGGGGATTTCCAGGTAATAGTGTGCGGCCAAACCGTAACAGGTTTAACCGATAAAGAGGAAATGAAAAAATTTACCTCCCGGGCAGAAGAAGCCGGGGTAAAACTTATTGCCTGCGGATTTTCACTAAAGAAATTTGGGGTAGATCCTGAAAATATTCCTTCAGAAATGAAAATTGTAGACAATGGAATTCTGTATAATTTTCAGCTTCAAAAAAAAGGATATTATAGTCTCGGACTTTAATTCAGAAAAAATATAAAAAATATGAAATTCAGTATAAATAAAACATTGCTTCTTTTAGTCGGGATAAGTACAATAGGAATATTAAGTTCCTGTAATTCTTTCGCAAGCTCTAAAGGCAGCAACAACGAACAAATGAAGGATACTACAAAAATCACTCTGCTACAAACCGCCGATATTCACGGCCAGCTGGATCCGCATCTGGAATTATTCTGGGAGAACGACAGCATAGTTTTTAAGGAACGTGGCGGTCTGGCGCATATTCAGACATTATTTAAGCAAGAAAAGGCAAAAAATCCTGGAAATACATTAATTATTGATGGTGGCGATTTAATTCAGGGTAGCGGCTATGCCGCGCTTTCTGAGGGTTCAATATTCCCAGACATCATTAAAAATATGGATTTTGACCTCATTGTTCCCGGAAATTGGGAAGTGGTCTACGGAAAAGATATTATGCTTGAAGTGCTAGGAGCTTTTGAAAAACCGGTAATCGTTCAGAATATGTTCCACGAGGAGGATAAAAAGGAATTATTCCCACCCTACTGGACCAAGGAAATTGAAGGTGTAAAACTGGGTTTCATTGGCATAAATGATCCTGACGTTCCTATTCGCCAAAATCCAATATTTAGTAAAGGCATCAATTTTAGTGGAATAGACGATTCTGTTAAACAATTAATCCAGAAAGTTAAAAATGAGGAGAAAGTTGATGCTTTATTCCTTGTGACCCATATTGGTATTTTTAAGCAGGTGGAACTCAGCAATAATCCTATGATTGAGGGAGTTGATTATATTCTTGGAAACGATACCCACGAAAGGGTTCGAAAACCTCTTGAAGGTAAATATGCTAAAGTCACCGAACCCGGTGCTTTTGGATCTTTTGTTGGTAAAATGGAACTGTATTTTGTTGACGGAAAAATTGTGAAGGAAGAATATGAACTTATGGATGTTGATCCTGAAAAATATCCTGCAGATCCTGAAATTGCCGATTTAATAGAAAAAGCAAAACAACCTTACGAAGAGCATTTGGAAACCATTGTAGGCTACACCAATACCCCACTCTACCGTTACTTAACTGTAGAAAACCCTATGGACAATATGATTACCGATGCGGCCCGCTGGAAAACCGGAGTAGACATTTCTATCTCCAACGGGTTTAGGTTTGGGAATCCTATTGTTCCTGAAGATGGAAAACCGGCTCCCATTACCCGGGCTAATCTATGGAACCTGATTCCCGTAGATGAAAAAGTTAAAACCGGAAGGGCAACCGGTAAGCAAATAAAAGACTGGCTGGAAAAAGAGATGCACAATGCGTTTGCACAAAATTCTACCGAACGCTTTGGGGGTTGGCTGGCAAGGTTTTCAGGAATGGAAGTCGATTTTATTTCCAAAAATGAAAAAGGAAAACGCATCCAGTCAGTAACTGTAAAAGGCGAGAAGATGCAGGATGATCAATATTACACCATTTCAGCCTGTGTGCGACCCGGAGACCCGATCCATAACCTTTGCCGAATGCCAAATGTAAAAGATGTGGAAGTTAAAGATTATACAATTCACGAAGTTGTAGAAGAATATCTGCAAAAACACTCGCCGGTTTCACCAAAACTTGACGGCCGTGCTTATTCACGTGATTTAGGAGAAAAATCTTTTTCAACAGTTCCCGGAACTGATTATAAGTTTCAATAATTTTAAAAACCTCACAGGTTTCATCCCGTAAGTTATGGGGAACTTGTGAGGTTTATTTTTTAATTTAATGGCTTTCGGCCACAAAACGAATTACCGCTGCTTTACCCTGGTGGTATTTACCTTCTGAAAGTTCGGTTATTTTGTCTTCAAATTCCTCAAATTTATAACCGCTAAAACTAGTTTGTAATTCTTCTTTTGAAAACAACATTTCAGCGTTTTTAGGCCCACCTGATTTTGGGTTTTTTTTTTGAATATCTATCTGCTCTTTGCTAAAAGCTTCAAAAATAATAACTCCACCTGGTTTCAGTAAGCTTTTAAATTCTTTAATAAAACTTTCTTTATCCTGTGGGGAAAAATGAGCAAAGATTAAAGCAATAACATCAAACTGTTCCTCTCTATAATCCAGTTCAGGCAATTTTCCCACCTTGTAATCAATATGCACGCCTTCCTCTTCAGAAAGTTTTAAGGCTTTTTCTTTTCCTTTTTCACTTATGTCGAAAGCGGAAACCTCCCAGTCCTTAGATGCTGCATAGATAGCATTTCGTCCTTCCCCTTCAGCCGGAAATAAAATTTTACCGGGCTTTATTTCATCGATTTTCTCTTTGAAATATTTATTCGGGGCTTTACCGTAAACATATTCCTTCTCAGCATAACGCTCGTTCCAAAACTCTTTCATAAATTTTTCTATTTTTTTCTAAAACAACAAAAGGTGAAATTTTGAATAACCCCACTTGGGGTTTTATGATCTATATTTTCACATCTTAAAAGCTCAAATTTATGCTGTAACAATTCCTGCAGATCTTCTTTCGAATATTGGTTAATTTTTCTTCCGCTGCATTTTTCAGGACCGTTTTTTGAAAAGGTAGCCAGAATTACATATCCGCCTGAAGCTACTGAATTTTCTAAAGTTCGTAAATAGTTCTCAATTTGATATTCTTCAGTTAAGAAATGAAAAGCAGCCCGATCGTGCCAGAGGTGATAAACCTGAATTACTTCAAATTCTGTAGCATCGGCAACTATCCAATTTACCTTTTCAGCATCCCCTTTTAGGCGTTTTTTTGCTTTTTTAATGGCTTTTTCAGAAATATCCAGAACTGAAATATCGCGATATCCTTTCTTTATTAAATAATCGACGAGATTTGAATCTCCTCCCCCAACGTCTATTATTTTTGAACATTCAGGTAAATGCAAATCCTTGATAAACTGCAAAGAGGTTTCGGGTTTCTCCTGGTACCAACTTGCATCTTCATAAGATTTCTTATCGTAGACATCTTCCCAATGTGATTTTGCTTCTTTCATAGTTAATCTTTTTGTGGCTTTTCCAACAAATTAATCATATTAAAAGATTTCATTAAATGAAAAAGCCCTGGCAAAATTATAAATCTGTCAATAAGCAACATAGTAGCTAAATTGCTTATGGTGTGATATTATTCAGTAGGCCTATTCTTCATAAAGAGATTGCAAAAACTTAAAAATCCTCATAAAATTAAACGAGTAAACCACCTCGGAACAAGCCCATATATGAAAATATTTTAATGTCGAGGCAAGCCTCGGAGAATTTAATCTTGATTATCGAGTAAATTTAGGAAAAAATCTACCCGTGTCCTGCCGGTAATCACGATATTTTGGATACTTTAAGCATAATTGTTCTTCTTCGTATTCTGATTTAAACCAGAATAAAATCAGCAATAAAACCGTGATTACTATCTTATATCCGGATGCGAAATACAGCGAGAAGAAAAATAGAAAAATTAGAATTCCGGAGTAAATAGGATGCCTTATATATTTAAATACTCCGTTGGTAACTAAAGTAGCGTTTTTCTTAGGCTTTGGAAAAGGCGAAAGATTGGTGTTGAGTTGAAGTAGGGAAATTAGAACGATTAAAAAACCGATACCACTAAAAACCAAAAAAACCGGCTGGAAAAATTCCAACCGGTTAAATTCTAAAGCGTCAATGTCAATTGCCCAGAGGATGAAAAGCAAAAATTGTATCCCAACAAAAAAGTAGTTTTTAAAAGGCATTGCATCAGTTTTACAAATCTGAATTTACGAAATTTCTGCCCAAATAATATAAATACCCATTATAAGAACAAACCAACCAAAACCTTTTTTCAGCTTATTACCGTCTATGAATTTATTCAGATAGATTCCTATAAACATTCCTACTATAGAAAGCCCAGTGAAAATGGCTAAAAACAGCCAGTTTATTTCCATATTTTCAATATCCCCAATAAAACCTATAAGCGATTTAATGGCGATGATTAATAAAGAAGTCGCCACGGCCTTTTTCATTGGAAGTTTAGCCAAAAGTACTAAGGCAGGAATAATTAGAAATCCACCGCCGGCACCAACGATTCCAGTGAGGACACCAACCACAATCCCTTCAATAATAATTAACGGATAGTTATAGGTGATTTCAACATTTTCCAATTTTTCCTTACCATTATCACGAATCATAGAAATTGATGCCAACACCATAATAATGGCAAAAAACAGCATTATCCCAATGTTCTTCGTGATTTCAAAATCTCCAACACTAAACAGAGATTCGGGAATTGCAGGCACCATCCACTTTCTTGTGGAATAAACTGCGATAAAAGCAGGAATGGAAAACACGATAGCCGTTCTAAAATCTACCAGTTTCTTCTGCATATTTTTAAATGCACCTACAAGAGAAGAAGCTCCAACCACAAAAAGAGAGTATGCTGTGGCAGTTACAGGATTAATTGCAAGTAAGTAAACCAATACTGGAACCGTTAATATTGAACCGCCCCCGCCTATAAGGCCTAAGACCACGCCAATTACCAATGCTCCAAAGTAACCCAGTATTTCAAGTATTTCCATATCTTAATTTTATTATGGTGCAAAAATACCTGCAATATGGATGTTTTACAGTAACAAGGGTTACACAGGTTTAAAGATCCTTGACTTCTATGCTGTTTCGTTGAAGTTTTATTTTTCCTTCCAATTCCAGTTTTTTTAATAATCTGGAAATCACTACCCGAGAGGTATGCAGATCGTAAGCAATTTGTTGGTGGGTAGCCGCAATTACTTCATTTTGATTGATCTTCGCTTTATCCTGAAGATATTTCATTAACCGCTGATCCATATTCATAAAAGCAATTGTATCTATGGTATCCAGCATTTCTGTCAAGCGGGCATGGTAGCTTTCAAAAACGAAATCGCGCCATGATTTATATTTTGAAGTCCATTCTTCCATTTTATCAATGGGAATCATAATTAGTTTAGTATCCCGTTCGGCTACGGCCCTAATTTCACTTTTGGTTTGCCCAAGACAACAAGTAAGCGTCATTGCACAGGTATCACCGCGCTCCAGAAAATACAGTAAGAGCTCATCTCCATCTTTATCTTCCCGCATAATTTTAATAGCTCCTTCAATTAACAAAGGCATCATTTTTACATAATCCCCAATTTCAATGATCTTTTCACCGGCTCCAATAACCTGAAGCTTGCCCACCCTATGAATTTCTTCAATAAGTTCATCTTCAAAAATAAATCCGTAGGCTTCTTTTAATTCCTCTAACATAAGATATTCGCTGAGCTATTTATTAATTCTGAAATACATCTTTTTCAGAAATTAAAATTAGTATTTTAATTTCTGAAAATGGACCATTTTAGCCGAAAGTCTATCCGGGCAACACATAAAAATAAATAGAAAGATAATGGCAAAACGTCCCAAAAAGCACGAAAATATGAAAGATGGCGTGGTTAAACCTTACTTTATCAAAACTAAATAACACCGCCCCAATCGTGTAAGAAATTCCACCAGCGAAAAGCCACCATAAACCTTCTGAACTTAGATTATCATACAAAGGCTTAATCGCAAAAACAATTATCCAACCCATAAGCACGTACATTATAGTAGATAGGGTTTGATATTTTCCGGTGTAAAAAAGTTTAAGGATAATTCCGCTAAGAGCGATCCCCCAAACCACTCCAAAAATGGTCCAACCAACCCAACCTTCTAATGTTACAAGAGCAAAGGGCGTATAGCTTCCGGCGATTAGCACATAAATTGAAGCGTGATCCAGGATATTCAATTTATAGCGTAAGCTTTTGTTGGTAGCACTATGGTAAAAAGTTGAAGCCGCATACAACAAGATCATACTAGCGCCAAAAATGCTGAAACTAACAAGGTGAACAGTTTCGCCCAGTTCGTTCGCCCTTAATATCAATAAAACAAGGCCAAGGATACTCAATGCCAGGCCAAAACCGTGAGAGATCACATTTAATTTCTCTTCCAGGTCCTCGTATTTATGATGTGGTACATTTTGCACTCTCCTTCGGTTTTTCCTTCCATATAAAATTAAAAATATTCAGGCTTAAATGGAATATTTTAACCGCCCAATTTTTATTATTTTCGGACTTTCACACCGGGATTAATCCGTAACCGATTCATATGATAATCTTGCATACCGCCGACTGGCATATTGGTAAAAAATTGCATAAACATAGCCTGCATCCAGATTTTGATCTTTTTATAGATTGGCTGTGCAATTGTATTGCTGAAAATAAAATTGAAGTACTATTGGTCTCGGGCGATGTTTTTGATCTTGCCAATCCTTCTTCAGAAGCCAGGCAACAGTATTTCAAAACCTTGATGAAGCTGAAGCGATTAGACTGCAAGATCATTCTTACCGGTGGCAATCACGATTCCCCCTCGATGCTAAACGCGCCGCAAGAATTGTTACGAGAACTGGATATTCATATTATTGGCGGCTTACCTGGTAAAATTTCAGAATGTATTATTCCTATTCAAAATAATGAAAATCAAACCGATCTTCTCATCGCCGCCCTACCCTACTTACGCGATGCCGATTTAAGAACTGCCAGCCAGGGAAATTCTTATGAAGACCGTCTCGAAGCCTTGCGAAAGGGAATTCAGCAAACATTTTTGGATGCTGCTGAAATTTGTAAAACCCAATATCCCGGAGTCCCCGCCATCGCTATGGGACATTTATTTGCTACAGGCGCCGAAACTTCTGAAAGCGAGCGGGATATCCAGATTGGGAACCAGGCGGCATTTAATGCGCTTCAATTTGGTGATTATTTCAATTATATCGCGCTAGGACATATTCATAAACCGCAAAAGGTAAATGCCGCTACCCCTACTTTTTACAGCGGATCTCCAATTCCGCTATCCTTTAGTGAACGAACTAATAAAAACCGTATTCTACTCCTGGATACCGAAACAGTCTGGGAACCGCAGAGTATTGAAATCCCTGTTTTTAGAAAATTGCTGAAAATAATCGGCACCCTTGAAATTCTTCAGCAAAAATTATGGGAGCTTCAACCCCGCGAGGGACTCGCTTCTTTAATTGAAATTGAACTCATCGAAGAGAATTTTGATTCTAATAAAATCTATGAACTGGATCAGTTAGTAGATAATTTTAAAGTGGACGGTTATGAGATCGTAAAACACCGCGCCAGTTTTGAAAATAAAATAAGTGGTAGTGGCGAACTTTATGAGGAAAAGCAGCAACTAGAAGATCTTCAGCCTTTAGATGTTTTTCAGAAATTAGTGGGTAGACAGGAAGAAGATGAGGATACCCGCCAGGAATTATTGAGCGCTTTTAATGAAATTCTTGAAGAAGTGCACCAATCAAAACAAGCTTAAATAATGAAGATCCTAAGCATAGCATTTAAAAATATCAATTCCCTGAAGGGCGAAAATTATATAGATTTTGAAGCCTCTCCTTTTTCGGGTAATACACTTTTTGCAATCACCGGTCCTACGGGAAGCGGGAAAAGCAGTATTCTGGATGTTATCTCGCTGGCGCTTTTTAATCAGGTGCCGCGATTGGGAAAAATTAGTAAAAAGGAAATCAGGGAAAAAGGCGCCATTCTTACCCGAAACCAAAAAGAAGCTTACGCCAAAGTCACTTACCAAACAAATGCTGGGCGTTTCACTTCTTCCTGGAGTATTGAGGTAAACCGAAATGGAAACCTGAACGATTATAATATGGAGATTGCCAATCTCCAGGATAATTCGTTATTAGACTTGAAGAAATCTGAAGTTCCTTCAAAAAACGAAGATTTGATCGGCTTAAATTATGACCAGTTTATCAAATCGGTTTTATTGGCACAGGGTGATTTTGCCAAATTCCTTTCGGCTAAAAAAGAGGAACGTGGTGAATTGCTGGAAAAAATCACCGGCACCGGAATTTACCGGCAACTGGGCATTATGGCTTTTGAACGTTTTAAAGCCGAAACTTCTGAAATTGAAGCTCAACAAAATGAAATAAAACTCATTAACTCGTATTTACTTTCTGAAGAAGACCTGGAAACTTTCAATAAGAACTTAAAGGAAAAAACTGCACAAACTGAAAGCCTGCAGAAGGATTTAAGGTTGATTGAAAAACAGCTGGAATTAAAGCAAACCATTCAAAAACAGGAAAAGGAAATTAGCGGTTTACAGGCTGATGAATTAAAACTAAATAAGCAGCTAAAAGAATTTGAAAACCAATACGGCCAAAGCCTAAAACAACACGAAAAATTACAGCCAATTGCTGAAGAATTACAATCCTGGAAAAGATTTCAGGAGGAATTAGGTGATCTAAAAGCCGGTTTGAATAAAACTTCGGAAAAAATTGAGTTGAATAAAGAAAATACAAGCAATTTTATTCAAGAGGTAAAAAGTTTTATTCACAAAGAAGTTTCCGCAGAAAATCTAAAGGAAAAACTGACTGATTTTACTGAGAAAATAAGGAAACTTCAGGAAGAAAAAACTTCCCTGGGACGCGATTATAAAAGTAAGCTACAATTATTGAAAACTGAAATCAGGGAATTAAACCTGGAGTTCACGGAGAATGATTTGAAAGCTGGAAAGGAAATCCTAGAGAATCTTAAAGTTGAAAAAGAGCAACAAAAACAGCAGCTGAAAATTGATTTAAAGGAAGTAGATTTAGAAAACTTGCTTTCTGAGAAGAAACGGATAAAAACCGAATTGGAAAAAAGTCGGGAGGCTCAGAAGTTTTCAGAAAAAAACCTACAACAAAAAGAAAACAAGTCAAAATTCAATAAGGAAATAGAGGCGCTTCAACCGGAATTGGAAAATCTCCCAAAGATTATTCAAGAAGAAAAAACTTTGCTTATTTCTTTAAAAAAGGATTCCGAAATCCTTCAATTAAAAAAAGAAAATCAGCTAAAAACTGCGCAATTAGAAGATCTTAGAAAAGCGCTTAAAACGGGAGAATCCTGTCCGCTTTGTGGCTCGAAAGAGCATCCTTATTCTGAACATCTTCCCCATTTTGAAGACGATCTTACGGTTAAAATTTCAGCAAAAAGTTTAGAAATTGATAAGCATACTACAAAGTTCACGCAGGCGCAATCTAAACTATTACATTTAGAAGAATCGTTGCAAAAGACCAGGAAACAATTAGGCGAAATTGAGACGGAGGTTAGCAAAAATGAAGAGGATTTCAAAAAAAAATATCCCGAATTTGAGGAGCCCGAAACTATAAATTGGGAAACTCAAATTGCTACGTTAAAAACTAAAATTGAGAATTTAGAAGCTTTTGAAGCTATAAATCCAAAATTAAAGGCCATAGCCAGCGGATTACCAATTTTAGAAGAGTTAGAAAAAATACTTCAGCGAGGAAAATTACTGCAGCAGCAACTACAGGAGCAATATTCAGGAAAAAATATTGGTGAGGATAGTCAGCAATTAATGGATAATTGGAATTCATTACTTCAGGAAAAAAAATACTTGCAGGAGCATGAAAAACAGCAGACAGAGCAACTCCAACAGAAAGCAAGGATTTATAATGAGTTACAAGAAAAACTAGACCAGCAAGTTATAAAACAGGATTTTGAAAGTATTGAGAAAGCCTACCAATCGCTTTTACCCGGAAATAAATTCTTTGAACTAAGAAAGCTGAAAGATGATTTTCTAAAACAAAAAAGCATCGTTGAAACCGGCATTTCTACCCTGAAAAAGCAATTGAAAGATTTTAAAAAAAATGAAAGTGAGCGATCTATAGAAGACTTAACTGCAGAGGAAAAACAGAAGCAAGAAGATTTTGATTCAACCCGGTCAAATTGCGAAGAATTAAGAAGAAAACTTAATAATAATACCGAAAACATTACCCGTTTAAAAAACCTTGAAAATCAAATTGCAGAAAAGGAAAAGGAATGCAAACGCTGGCGGCTTTTAAATACACTTATTGGAGACAAACAAGGTAAGAAATTCAATGATTTTGCGCAGGACCTTACCTTATCACAACTCATCTATTTGGCGAATATTCGATTACAAGATTTAAGTGAACGCTATAAAATAGACAAAGCGATGGATGTTGAAGACGACGGATTGGTTGCGATAGATGAAGATATGGGCGGGCAAAGACGATCGGTTAAAACACTCTCGGGTGGAGAAACTTTTCTTTTAAGTTTGTCACTCGCATTGGCATTATCTGATCTCGCTTCTCGAAACGTAGAAATAAACAGTCTTTTCATCGATGAAGGCTTTGGAACCTTAGATCCAGAAACTTTGGATCAAACCCTGGATACTTTAGAAAAACTTCAGGCAGAATCAGGTAAAACCATTGGAATTATAAGTCACGTGGCTTCCTTAAAAGAGCGTATTGGCACACAAATTCAGCTTACCCGTAATGGACAAGGATATAGTAGTTTAGTGGTAAAATAGTGAGTAGTGAGTAGTGAGTAGTGAGTAGTGAGTAAAATAAATTAAATTAAATATTGCTCTTATTTAGAAGATTGCCGCGCTCTACGTCGCTACCATTGACGTTTTTTTAATATCCTGTTATTTAGGTTTGTTTTTTCAGTTTTTGCTTGCAATTCCTCTCCCTGCGGTCGTCGGATGCAACTAAACGAAACAAAACCCGCCTGAACGGAATGGACGGGCAGGAAGGGCGTCCTATGTGGAGGTGTTTTTTTAGCAACAAGGCCAAAAAATCGCAAATCAGCAGCTAAATTTTTTCCAGGGCTTTAAAAAATTATTAACGCTGCTGATTTTCTACATTCACACACGGAGTTTAAAACTCGTTATGCTCGAAAACGTCATTTTCCTCCGCTAGGCAATTTTTTTATCACGGGTCTCACAATGACATAATAATATATTTCTAAATAACCTCTTTTGTATTAACTTCTACTGTAAAACCGAGTTTTGGCATTATCAATCGCATTTTTCTTTTGCCTACCTCGCGAATAATTGCTTCCTGGTCTTTAAAAGCTCCATTTTTAATGGTTATTTTATCGCCTTCGTTAAGGTGTTCTACTTTTACATCTTCAACTTTTTCATCTTCCAGCCACTCCTTGATGACTTGAATCTCTTCATTCCTTACAATAGCCGGTTTCCCAAGCCAAAATAAATACCGAACCACACCAGGCACGTCAAAAACCCGATTGCGTTTCTTTTCTTCCAATTTAATAAAAACATAGGATTTAAAAAGCGGAGTTTTCAGCTTCTTCTTTCTATCTTTCCACTGTTTCACTTCAGTGATTAAAGGACAATAAACCTCTATTCCCATGTGTTGCAAACCTTCGGCCACCCTTCTTTCCGTTCTGGGTTTGGTGTATAAAACATACCACGACATATTTAAGATTTATCTGCCTGTACAGAAACAGGAGCTACTCCTTATCTCTTCGCAGTAGGGTAATTGAAGAAATTTAGATTGTTTTGCTAGTTAATTAACTCAAAAATACAAAGATTTTAACTAATTCTAAAGCCAATGATGCTCTGAATATTAAATTATCTATGAGTAACTGACCCTTAATTTAATAGGATTTTTTTTGGTTTGGGGTCTTGCGGTTCTAATTTTATGGTTTTAGTTTTATTATAAATTGAAAACTGAAATTACTCCAAACTGCAGGTTTCTGAATCCAGCTCGAACTGAACGGTGAAGTGCTCAAAATTATAAGTTTCTAAAGCATTTAATACTTCAGCTTTAACTTTAAAATACTCTTCAAAACTGTTGATATTTTTAAATTTTACGTGGGCGGTAAAAACGTGATGTTCACCTTCCTGAGACCAAATATGCACGTGATGTGAGGAAGCAACTCCAGAGATTTCTTCAATTTTTTGTCTTACTTCTTCCAGGTTAATATCAACCGGAGTTCCCTGCAAGAAAATAAAAAGTGTTTCCTTCAATCTTTTAAAAACATTCCACAAAATATACAAAGTGATGACCAGTGATAAAGCAGGATCGAGATAATGTATGTCTTTAAACTGCAGTATAATCGAAACAACCAGTACCGCTACCCATCCCAATACATCTTCCATAAGATGCCAGGACACCACTTTCTCGTTCAGGGTTTTCCCACTGCTCAATTTCCAGGCAGCAAAACCGTTAACGGCTACCCCAATAAGCGCAAAAATCATCATTCCTTTGGCATCAGAATGCTCAGGGGTCATTAATCTTTCTACTGCTTCAGAAATCACATAAACTGATCCTACGATAAGCACAATACTATTAATTAAAGCGCCTAAAAGAGAAAACCTGCGATATCCAAAAGAGAATTTTGAGTTGCTTTTTTGTTGTGATTTATGGTCTAAGTACCAGGATGTACCCAGGGAAAGACTATCCCCAAGGTCGTGTACCGCATCTGAGATTATGGCGATACTATTAACATACATTCCACCAATAAATTCAAGGATGGTAAACCCAAGATTTAAGAAAAATACAAGCTTCAGGTTTTTCCCCGAGGAATGCTTGTGATGATCGTGACCCATATATAGATATAACTTAAGTCAGTTACTTTGCTACCCCAAATTAATCAATTTTTCGACCATTACTAAATCTTCTTTATTTCGAATCTCACAATTATGTTTTTTGAGAACTAAATCCCACTATTTTTTCTGCCTAAAATTTCGTATATTAGAATGAATATCAAAAACTTATAGCTGTGAAAAATTCAAAAACCCTAATCCTAATTCTAGTGGGTATGCTAATTTGCTATACTCCACTAAATGCTACTCCATTTCTACAAGATTCCCCACAGGATTATGTAGAATATAAAGGTGAAGTAATCAACTCTAATAATGAGGATGTGATTATGAACGCCCATATATCAGTTAATGAAACCAATATTTCTACGGTTACTAATTCCGAAGGAAAATTTTCGCTTAAAGTGCCGAAGGGAATGAGCCCTGCGACGGTAAATGTTTCCTATCTAGGCTACCAAAGTAAAAATCTGCCATTAAGTTATTTTAAATCTCAGGGAACTATAATTTCTTTGGATCCTGTGGTAGAAGAACTCTCAGAAGTTAAAGTATATGAAGCCGGAGATGCTCGCCGATTAGTACGCACTATGTTGGATAATCGGGGCGATAATTATATTAACGAGCCTACACAAATGACCGCTTTCTATAGAGAAAGTATAAGTAAAGGAAATCGAAATGTATCTTTGAGTGAGGCCGTGGTGAAAATTCACAAAAAACCTTATAGCCATTATGGAGAAGAAGACATAGAGCTTGTAAAAGCTCGAAAAACAGCAGATTATGACCGTTTGGATACCCTTGCCTTAAAACTACGTGGAGGCCCTTTTAATACCCTCTTCATTGATGTAATGAAGTATCCTGATTATCTTTTCTACAATCAGGACCTCGATAATTATGAGTTTAACTTCGAAGAACCAACTAGAATCGATAACCGACATTTGTATGTAGTGAGCTTTGAAGATATGAATAAAGAAATGCCCTGGTTTTATGGAACCCTTTTTATTGATGCCGAAACCCAAAGCCTTGTGCGAGCTAAATTAAATATGAATGTGGATAACAGGCGGGCCGCTACCAATATGTTTGTAAATAAAAAGCCAGGAGGCACTAAGGTTTATCCCATTGAAGTAAGTTATGATATTGATTATTATCAGCAAGATGGGAAATGGTATTTTGGATATTCCAATGCAAGACTTCTTTTCGTAGTTAACTGGAAGAAAAAACTATTTAATTCCAGGTACCATGTTGATTCTGAAATGGCGGTTACCAACTGGAAACCTGAAACAGAAGATAGAATCAAGAAAGGCGAAAATTTCCTGAGCAAGAGAGTAGTTATGGCCGATGATATTTCCGGATTTACCGATTTACAATTCTGGGGAAGCAATAATATTATTGAACCCGATAAATCTATACAAAACGCCATAGAAAAAATCCAACGAAGCATTCAGTAAGAGATTAAAATTTAAGTTTTTGAAGGTTGTTTAAAAAGAAAACCAGACTTTTTAGACAACCTTTTTTTTTCTGACTGATAGGCAGAAATCCTGAAGTTAAGAAATGAAACCTATCTTTATCGATATTTAAATACTGATTATCAGATATAAATAATCTATCTCCGTAATTATCTTTTATATGATGTTAATAATTTAAAATGAATATTATCAACATCGAGATTACCTAAAATGATGATTTCTGGCCTTTTTATAGTACCTCAAACACGAAAAAAAGAAAGGAGAAAGAATGTATAAAAATGTAGTTAGTTGAATGGAAGATAATTTTGTTCGGAATTTTGAAAAAGGCTAATCAAACTGCCTACCGTTTGATAAATAAATTATACCAGGGTAATTCCTTCTTATATCAGAAATGAGAAAAGCAGAACCTTGGAAAATCCTGCTTTATTATTTATAGGAAAAGAAAACAATGGCTCTTCTGTAACCGCTTTAACTGATCCGGAAATTAATACCCCATCCTAATTCCCGCATTTGTTCAGGCTAAACTGAGTAAGTTTTCTTTTTATATTATAAATTTATAATTTCTAAACGACTCAAAATATGATATTTATCAATTAATAAATTTAGATTCTGAACTTTTTAAAATTCAGGAATTTGATACTTTTTTCTTCAATTTCTATCACTCTATCCTTTTTTAAAACGGCAAGGTTTCCTTTTTAGGGTTTTGTAGATATTCCAACAATGCAGGCAAGGTCATTCTTTTCTACATATATTGTGTCATGGTCTCCACAAGCATCTTTATGTAAACTGGAGCAATGTGTGAGCAGTATATAAAAACATAAACGGTCTTTAGGAGGTGCTGCCCATATACAAAGTATTTGAAAAAAGATTAGCGAAATCAAAAGTGAGATCCGGGGGATTAAATATCTCGATAAAATGGAGCCCTGATATACGGAAGACTCGGTCTCCTTCCATAGCTGTAGCGACTTCCCGTAAGATATAAAATCATATATCTTATGGTTTTGATCTGGAAGTTTTATCAATAAAATTTTTAAATCAGGAAAGAATAGAAATGAAAATCCAAGTAAAAATTTGGATTGATATATGTCATATTTCAATTCCTCATCTTAGCTTATATTTAAATAAAAATGAAAAATATTAATTCATATTATGTAAGCCTAACAAAAGAAAATTTAGATAGCCTAATTTTCAAAAAATCAAACCATTTATATGGAAGGAAACACCCCTCTTGTCTTAGAGTATATACTGAGAAAGGGTAGCATGCTGATATCCAAAATTGGCAGCCAGGGAAAAGAACAGGTTCTCAACATACTGCACGAGGAGGAAATTCCTGACCTAAAGTATACTTCCTCGGGTAAAACAACTAAAGAATCCAGCGTTCTTTTCATGCCCAAAGAGCAATCTTAGATTTACTAAATAATGATAAAGAATTGTATAAAGGCTGATATTACAATTTGCTAACGAGATTCAATATCTCGAGCTCAAAACAGTTAATTTGGCGTTCAAGCCAGTTCGTGGACGTTTAGCTGATAGTTTACTTCTTTTAAATCAAAAGGCAGAAAATGCAAATAGCAAAATTAGGAGGATGTATGATTGATCTTAAAATTCTGAAATAAGATAACATTTTTGTTCAAACCTTATAAAAAATTTGGAGTTCTAACTTTCATCTATACGCATAAAATTCAGTAAACAGGTCATTATGAAGGCAATGGTTTTAAAACAAATCACTTCGCTGGACTTCAGTTCAAAACCACTATGTTTGGAAGAATGGCCCATTCCCTCTCCTGGTTCCCAAGAGGTTTTGATACAAATCTCGGCTTGCGGGGTTTGCCATACAGAGCTGGACGAAATTGAAGGAAGAACTCCCCCGGCCTTTCTGCCCATTATTTTGGGGCATCAGGTGGTAGGAACCATTGTTGAACTTGGTTCAGAGGTTAAGAAATCCATGATAGGACAGCGTGTGGGTGTGGCCTGGATATATTCCAGTTGCGGAAAATGTGAGTTTTGTGTTTCAGGCAGGGAAAATTTGTGCCCAGATTTTAAAGCTACGGGAAGAGATAAAAATGGCGGTTATGCCGAATATATGGTCGCTTCTGAAAATTTTGTTTATCCTATCCCTGATTCTTTTTCCAACTTGGAAGCAGCACCGTTTTTATGTGCCGGGGCTATAGGAAATAGGTTGATTACTCTTTCAGGACTTGTAAACGGACAGAATTTAGGTTTGATGGGTTTTGGAGCTTCTGCTCATCTGGTTTTAAAACTGGTTCAGCATTCCTTCCCGGATTCCCGAATTTTTGTTTTTTCAAGAAACAGTGAAGAAAGGAAGTTCGCGGAACAACTTGGAGCTACGTGGGCCGGTGATATTCTGGACAAATCTCCAAAAAAGCTCCATTGCATTATAGATACTACACCTGCGTGGAAACCTGTTCTAAAGAGTCTTGAGAATTTAGAAAAAGGAGGGCGATTAATTATAAATGCAATCCGTAAAGAAGATCGTGATAAGAACCTACTGCTTCAATTATCCTATGAAAACCATCTTTGGTTGGAAAAAGAGATCAAGTCAGTAGCGAATGTAACCGGGAAAGATGTAGAGGAATTTTTAAAGATAGCGGCTGTTTCAGCCATTAAACCCTATTACCAAGAATATGGTTTAGAGGAAGCCAATATGGCCTTGATAGATTTAAGAAAAAAGGGCATAAAAGGAGCTAAGGTTTTGCAAATACATTAATTCTTTAAAGAAATAAAATGGAAGCGATTCAATCAAATTCGGTTAACATAAATCTGTGGCGGGTAAGCTTAAAAGGAGTTTTAACGATTCCTCCTTCTTCAAAAGGAATTGTGATCTTCTCGCATGGCAGCGGAAGCAGCCATTTAAGTCCACGCAACGAGTATATTGCCGGTAAATTGAATTCTCGAAAATTTGGAACATTGCTTTTCGACCTTTTGACAGAAGAGGAAGATATAAATATTAATAACAGATTTGATATTGAGCTTTTAACGAATCGACTGATTCAAACTTCTCAATGGCTTAGAGAACAGTCAGCTTCGGCCAATCTTTCTTTAGCCTTTTTCGGAGCCAGCACGGGAGCCGCCTCAGCCTTAAGGACTGCAGCCTTGTTAGGAAAAGAAGTAAAAGCAGTGGTTTCAAGGGGAGGAAGACCAGATCTTGCCGGAGATTCTTACCTGGAAAAAGTTACTTCCCCTACTCTATTGCTAGTCGGTGGAAATGATAAGCTTGTGCTCAACTTAAATGAAAATGCCCTGCAAAAGATGAATTGTACCAGAGAATTAAAAATTAATCCTGAAGCGGATCATCTTTTTAGCGAGCCTGGTAAGCTTGAACAAGTGGCATTATTGTCCAATCAGTGGTTTGATAATTTTTTAAATTAAGTATGTCATGTTTAGAAATAGATTAGAGGCAGCCAGATTACTCAGTGAAGAATTAATATCTTATAAAGGGAAGAATGCTGTAATTATAGCTATTCCCAGAGGAGGACTGCCCGTAGCAGGAGTGTTGGCACAACAATTAAACCTACCTTTAGAAGTTGTTCTGATAAAAAAAATAGGTCATCCATCTAATAAAGAATATGCCATTGGGGCTGTAAGCTTAACTAATATTATTTTAGACGAGCAAGCGGCCGATATACCTATGAATTATATTAGCGATGAAACGCACAGATTAAGAACTATTCTTACTAAAAGGCTTAAACAATATTATGGTAACAGGAAACCTCGTGAAATTAAAGATAAAATTGCCATCATAGTAGATGACGGGATCGCTACAGGAAATACAATATTAGCCACTGCGCAGTTGGTGCGCGAAGAGTCTCCATCAAAAATAATAGTAGCTGTCCCTGTAGCTCCTCGTTCTACTATTTTAAAACTTTCCTCATCATTATTTATTGATGAAGTTATTTGCCTTAAACAGCCAACTGTTTTTCACGCAGTGGGGGAATTTTATGAAGACTTTGATCAGGTATCAGATGAAGAGGCTATTAAGTTGTTCGAAATGTATAATAATTCAGAAAGTATTTGAATGGCTTAAAATCCCCAGGGATAGGTTTCGGGAATCTGATGTCCATCCGGAAGCATATGAACGGGATGAAGTGCTGTAGTCTCATTTATATGTATAAACCTATCGTAGCGCAATGGCATTATCGAAGGAACATAATTATCTAAACGCTCATTTTCTGGATGGTAAACTACCCCGATAGCCCTGTGCAATAATTGTTGGTTAAATACTGGATCTTTTTTCCAGGATTCCAGAGATAAGGCTAAATTCCTACCATTACCTGCCTGGTGTAGTAGCGATTCCCAACTGTTTTCAATCGCTTTAGGGATATGCATTATGCGCATAATATCCCCCCAATTTCTTCCAGCCATCACGCTGCCTTTATAAGTTCCAAAACCAACTTTACTTACTTCCTCTTTTCGATACTTTTCACTTACAAGTTCACCCACATTAATCATCCCTTCTTCTGCCATAGATGTTGCCCTTGCATCACCTATATGAGTATTATGTTCCCAAATGATAGCTTTTGCCTGTGTACCGTGAAATTCCATTAGTCGTTCTAAAGTCGCAAACATGTGCCGGTCTCTTATATTCCACGATTCAGGACCACCCCCGATCATGGTACGATAATAATTTTCAGCGTTCACCGCTATTAATGCATTTTGTTCGGTACTAAATACCATTTCGGGATCGGTATTATAAGTTTGGATCTTTTTCCTGATCGCTTTTAGTAAATCAACCACCTCATTCTGACAGGTTTTAGGAACCAAACGGGTAGCTCTTGCATAATCGGTTCCTTCGTAACCATAGGGTTCAAAACAACGAGTAGCATTTTTTGCTTTTTCAAAGGCTAAAGGATCTGTTTTTTGAAGATAGGTCATAATAGCTTCCAATGATTCACCAAGGCTGTAAACATCCAGACCAAAAAAACCTACACTTGGATTATTTTTTTTCCTTCGGAGTTCATTATGTTTTCGCAGCCATTCTATAAATTCGATAACTTCCCAGTTAGCCCACATCCAGGTTGGCCATCGGTTAAAATTACGAACCACATCATAGGCACTCTTTCCAGTGTCTTCATAACTCTTTACATACCTGTTAAGCCGATAGCAATCTGGCCAGTCACCTTCAACAGCAATAAATGAAAATCCTTTTTCTTCAATCAGCTTCTTAGAGATCATGGCTCGCCAGATGTAAAATTCGTGGGTACCATGAGAGGCTTCTCCCAATAAAACATATTTAGCATCGCCAATTTTCTCAATAAAATCATTAAGATCATTAGGAGAATTTATAATAAGAGCTTTATCTCTAATTTTATCGATAATGTTTTTTCTGGAAATCGCATCATCGGTAGTTAACCTTTTCATATTTAATACTTTATATTTTAAAATTAAGTGAGTTTTAAAATATTATCGAGGCTGTCAAAAACTATGTCTTCTGAATGAGCAAAAGTTTTAAAAACAGTAAGTGGGTCTGGACCCGCTTTATCAAAAATTACAGTTATTAAGGCTTTGTCTTCCAACCGAAGTCTTCCGAATCGAACCTATAAGCTTCATCTTGATTCCAACATATACAGTTTTGCATATAGATTTCAATAATCCGAATCAAATTGGGTTTGATTGTTTCCAACCAGCGGTTTATCTCTCATTTGATCTTATAAAGATACGCTACTTTGAGAGACAATATCAATAACTTTTGTCTTGAGAGCAATGATTTATATCATCCTGATTGTTGAAACCTATTCGATTTATTTTTTGAAACTTCCCCCTACAAATAACAAAATGAAATAAAACATCTGAGAAGATTTTTCATTAAACAAAGAGAATTATATATCAAGTTTGGGGGTTTTCCTATATGGTATGAAGCCGTTAAGTTCATTTACTTTTATTTGGTCAAATATTTTAAATTCTTTAGCATGAAGAAAATTCTACTCATCGAAGATGACTTTATATCAGGGAGAATACTAAAGAATTATTGGAATTCTCAGATTATGAGGTCATTATTGCAGCAAATGGAAGATTAGGGGTTGCATTTGCTCTGGAGAATTCTGTCGATATTATTCTATGTGATATTATAATGCCAGTTCTTGATGGATATGCAACTTTTAAAATTTTAAGCCAGAATCCAAAAACGAGAACCCTCCCCTTTGTTTTCTCATCTGCAAAATCGGAAATAACAGGTATTAGAAAAAGTATTGGCTTGGGTGCTGATGATTTCCTTACTAAACCGTTTAGCGAAGCAGATCTGGTTAGTAAGATAGAAAGCCGTTTATTTTAGTCAGATAAACTTCAAAAAATAAAAGGAGAAAATTTATCTCTTACACCCGGAAAGCACTTATTTAATTTTATTTCCGCAATTCAAGCCCCTTATCCCGCTACTTCTTCCACTCTGCCTGAGTGAAGCTTTATTAAATGATGCGAAAATAATTTTAAAGGCCTTGATTTTTATCATTTTTTCCCAGTAATAAAGAGTATAAATTTATATGGAAATAAATTAAACCATAAAAATATGTGACTCTTAAAGTGCTAAAAAAAGAGGAGAAATAAGGACCTCCCTTATTCTAATCGCATATCTTTTATTTGGAGTAATTGGTTTAATGAAGCAAAAGTAGCTCCTGATGAGTGTGTGGAAAAAGAGAAAAGTTATGAAAACTCCATGAATGGATCTTTAATAATTTAAATAATATGCTTGTATGTTAAAATTATATATTTCAAATTTTTAAAAACTAATGAAAGCACATAATTTTGCCATTCTTACTTCGGGAGGGGATGCACCAGGATTAAACGCATGTATAAATGCTATTATGCACGCTTGTGATTTCTATCATCATAAATTGTTTGGCATAGAAATGGGCTTTGAAGGGCTAATTCAAGGACGGTTCTTAGCCTTAGAATTATCAAATTATGGAAACCTAAATTCACTTGGTGGAACCATTCTGAAGACTTCAAGAAGCCAATTATTTAAAACGGAAGAAGGCCGACATTTAGCGTATCTCAAGCTAAAAGAAAGGAGGCTCAATAAGCTAATAGTTATAGGCGGGGATGGTTCTTTAGAGGGCGCCCGAATATTTACGAAAGAATATCCTGAAATAGCGATCATTGGAATTCCCAAAACTATTGATAATGATATTTCGGATACGGATTTTTCTATTGGATATGATACTGCCCTGAACACAGCAGTAAAAGCAATAGATAGTATTCGCGATACCGCCATATCCCACAATAGGATTTTTATTATTGAAGTTATGGGTAGGGATGCCGGTTATATCGCTTACGATGCAGGTTTGGCTACGGCGGCAGATGGTATTCTCATTCCAGAAACAACAATGGATTTTAAGTACCTTTTAAATAAGATAAATCAATATACAGAAAATAATCCTCTGGTAATTATAGTAGCAGAAGGAGATGAAACAGGTGGCGCCTTTTCTTTAAGTAGAAAGTTAAAGGAGTTACTCCCTAAAAAAGAAATAAAAATTTCTATTTTAGGTTATATCCAAAGAGGTGGAAGCCCATCTGCTTTTGATAGGATATTGGCTACAAAGTTGGGAATATTGGCCGTTCAAAGTTTGATAGAAGGAAAAAGCAATGTTATGATTGGTTTCATAGGTGCAAAAATAAAGCTCACCCCTTTATCCCAAATCCATAAACGAAAAATGAATATTTCCCGCAGTGCGCTTGAAGTATTGGAAATATGCACCAGAACCTCAAATACCACTTTCAATCAAGGATGAAACTAGTACTTTTTATCAGGAAATACTGGAAGAAATTCTTTAAGTTTTTATTATTAAACGGAACAATTGTTAATATACAACAAAGAGACTTCCTGGTCTTGAAATAGTATACATCACTAAATATAAAAACCAGTTCTACTAATAAAAAACTAAACACATGGAAAAAGAAGCTATTTACATTGAGGACCTGCATTTTGAACATCGTCAATGGATCACAGAACTCTCCTTTTGGCAAGACGAATTAAAATCTTTTAATACACGCTTATCCGAGCCTGGTAAACGCTGGACCAATAAAAATGTATTAGTCCAATTGGAGCATTTTCAAAATCAGTTTATTCGGCATGGTGAAGTTATTAATACCCTGGCGGATGCTATTCATGGTCATGAAACAAATATAGCTGACCATGATGAAAAGGGTCAGGAGGTTATTAACAGGATTCTTGCGAAAAACCACTTAGAAATTAGAGACCGCATGGAAACACAAAGGAAAATCTATGCAGACCTGAAAAAAGAATTCTACAAGTTCCTTTCAAAGTACATGTAATAATCACCTTTTTTTAAGGTGTAAGGAGAGATTTGTTACCGGAGAGATCAATAAGGAAGACTATGAAAAAAGAAGGTACTAAAAAGCGGTGATCCAAATGAGGGCCGAGTTTTTAATATCACAATAATTGGTATGAATTCTGGAGATTAATTGAGGGAACTGGAAATATAATTATCGGCAATGATATTAAAAAAGGAAAAAATGGAGACAAATTTTTTATTCACGGGGAAACAAACCTCTAAATAAAAAAATATGATAACAATAGAGAAACATGGCATTATCCTTAGTCCTACCGAAAATAAATTTGAAAACAATGGGGTGCTAAATCCGGGTATTTATCAGGAGGACAATAAGGTTCATATTTTCTATAGGGCTGTGGAAGATGGCAATTTCTCAACTATAGGGTATGCAAAAACGGATGGTCCTTTAAAAATTGCCATCAGGAATGAGCAAGCCTATATTAATCGTGATTTTGAGTATGAAAAACATGGGGTGGAAGATGCCCGGATAATAAAAGTAGAAGATACGTATTATATGCCCTACACAGCTTACGATGGAGTAAACGCAATGGGGGCTTTGGCGGTATCAAATGACCTCAAGCACTTTGAAAAGAAAGGTATAATAACTCCCAAAATCAATTATTATGAATACAAATGTTTAATTGAATGTTGTGATCAAGGCCGGCTCAATCCCAAATACTTTCACTACTATAACCTTTTTTCAGGTATTGGTCTGGCCGGGGATAACAAGAGGCTGCTAAGAGATAAAGACATTGTATTGTTCCCCAAAAAAATCAATGGACAATTTGCTATACTACACCGAATATGGCCGGGTATCCAGATTGTTTATTTCAATGATTGGGATGATCTTACACCGGCTTTTTGGGAAGATTATTTAAAAAACCTGACTGACTATATAGTAATGGATCCGAAATATGATCATGAGGTAAATTATATCGGGGCAGGTTCGCCTCCTATTGAAACAGAGGAAGGCTGGATATTGATCTATCATGGGGTTCAGGAGACTCCTAGAGGAAGGGTTTATCATGCCAGTGCAGCTTTGCTCCATTTGAACAAACCGGAGATGGAAATTTCGCGCCTTACGTCTCCACTTTTTTCACCAACTAAAGAATGGGAAAAAGAAGGGACAGTGAATTATGTAGTTTTCCCTACAGGGACTGCTTTGTTCGATAAGGATTTATATATCTATTATGGAGCAGCCGATAAGCATATTGCAGTAGTCAGCTTAAACATTGACGAATTATTAAAAGAATTAAAAAAACAGCCATAAAGAATTAGCAATGAAGACCCTGTCAAAAACAAGAAAATGTTATTGGTATCGACTTTATCTACCAGGAAATAAAATAAGTATCTTTTGAAGTTCTGCCCTATAAATTGCAATAGTAGCATAGCCGAATAATTGTTTTATTGTATTTTGATAAGTATCTGAAAATAGTGTCTTAATCAAGAACCTCGGGGCAAGCCCACGAGGTATGAATCGGAAAACTATTTTATAATTTCGAGGCAAGCCTCGAGGAATTAAACCCTCAATGAGGGATTAAATCAGCTTTTCCCAGCGTAATCCTGTTAATTGAATTATCTTTTTGTCGAATCTCATCCAAAACATTAATAAATTCTAAAACTTGCAGAGCATTAGGGGCACGCCAAATACCGGCTCCCAGTGGTTATGCTTTGAGTTTTTTTCAAATACCTGGTATGCAATACCTGCTTTTTCAAATGCTAAAACTGTTGTTAATCCTCCAACTCCTGCCCCGATTATTGAATATTTCATTTCAGTTTTTTGTGTTATAGCTAACCAAAGCCTAAATGCCCTACTCCCTTATTTTTTTGAAAGTGAACGTAGCTTATAGTCATTTTTACAATATGCAATTCTTCTTAGCTTCATTAACTTTATCACAGTTTATTAGATTTTGAGTAACAAAAAAGTATAACTATATCATTTGGGGCAAACATCTCCCAGAGGTTGTAGCGCTGATATCCAAGTTTGCGTACTACCCGGAATATGAAATTAGGACGCTGTAAGTTCATTCATATAAGATTCCATAAGCTTCAGGTATTTCTCTGCTTCCTTAAGTGCTTCCGATTTAGATAATTCATCAGATGAACTGAAAGCACGAAGGCTATTTACTTTCGCCCGAATATTGGCGCGGTAACTTTTATAATAGATAAAAAGTTGACTCTCAATTCTATTCTTCATAGTAGGAAAAAGAAAATTGTAATGCTCTATAAACAGGTTAGAAAGATCTTTTCTTTCCATAGCATCAAGATCCATACAAAGAAAAGCTACTTCATTCAATACATCAATCTGGCGAAATTCGTCATTGAATTCTACACAATCAAAGGGTTGAGGTGCTGGTAAGAGGAAAATATTCCGGGTATGCAAATCTCCATGGCAATCCCTGAATAAACCTGCCTTTAGACGTTCTTCCAACAATTTCAGATTTTTGTTGAGAAAAATATCCGATTTTTCTATAGCACGATCTATTAACTCGCCAAACTCCTTATTCAAATTTTCTGAAATAAATTCCTTTTGCCCTTCCAGTTCGTTAAATTTAATCTTCAGATTCAAAACACGTTTATTATAAATGACTTTTGCTCCCTTATGAAAAGTCGCTATACATTCTGCTAGATTTTTTATATCATCTGGACCTAACTTATTATTTGCTAAAAGGACATCCATTTGCTTTTCAGGATTTAGTTTTCGCATCTTCACTGCATAATCTATCACACCAGCCTTATCATGTCCCACGTAATAACGCTCATTTAAAAAAGTGACAGGTAAAACCTCCAGATATAAATTTTTGGACATTCTACGGTTCAATTCAATTTCCCGTTCGCAAAAATGTTTTCTTAATGCTATTGTTGAAAAATTCAGGAATGGATATTTAACCGGTTTTTTGATCTTATACACGAATTCATCACATAATATCACCCATGAAATATGGGTTTCGACCAATTTCTTTCGATGACTTATTTCGGGGAATTCCCCTTCAGATAGCAGTAACTTAATTTGTTCTTTTATCATCTTTCAGATAATTTAAGGCACTTTGCAGCATGGCATCAATATTATTATTGGTTGACTGAAGTTTTAGATGTCGCTGTTCCAGAGGTTCCCACTTTTGTTTTATTAATTGATAAATTTTAAAATCTGCCTCACTGTCTGGTCTGTTTTCTTTTAATCTTTCCTGTATAATTTTTTCGTCTGCCCAAACTTCAATGAAGGCCATCTTAGCATTGCTTTTTACAAAGGGCTCCCTAATTTTATTTTTATAAAAAGTAGCATCCAATACAACATCCTTTTCCTTTTCTATTGCATCCTGCATTTTTTCCAGCAAGGCATCATAAACCTTTGATTTTTCCGCTTCTGAATAGGTTCTTTCCGGAAACAATACTTTTCGAATCTGGTCACTATTCAAATACTCAGCATCAATTTTTTGTGCAAGTTTTCCTGCAAAATAACTTTTACCGGAACCCGGCAAACCTAAAACCAGTATAACCATATTCGATTTTATAAAATAAAATAATTGTTTGATAATAATTCCAAACACGAGCCTGGATTATTTATTCCTCCATGTGCAGTTAAAGCTTTAATTCATATTAAAAGAGGTTCTAATGAATAAAAGAACAATTAAAATAGTACAAAGCTCTAACTCCCGAGTTTTACTAATAAGAATATTTATCCCAAAATAATTGATATACCTAAATGTATAGAAACCTGTAAAATTTAAGTATGATATAGATCATTATTATAAATGATATTTATCATTTAATAAATAAACATATATTTTTAAATTTAAGCATAGCAATAATTATCGAAATGAAAGCATGGTATAAGGAAAACACAGTTAGTAGTGAATTTCTAACTGAAAACTAAACCACTCTGTATAATACTCCCCAAATATAGGACAGGAAATTAAGTTGTAAATTAAACCCTTGACCTCCTCCCAATAAACTGGACCTTTTAAAAGTAGAGGATTCTGAGCAAATAATTATTTAACTTTAACTAGATTATTTGCTTATGAAACGATCAAAATTTACAGAATCGCAAATGGTCTTTGCCATCAAACAGGTAGAGACCGGTACGCGTTTATCAGAGGTATGTCGCAAGATGGGTATCAGCGAAGCCACGTTTTACAACTGGAAGAAGAAGTATGGAGGATTAGGGGTTTCTGAATTGCGCAGGCTTAAGAATTTAGAGGAGGAAAATTCTCAATTAAAAAAGCTTGTGGCCGATTTAAGTCTAGATAAACAGATTCTCCAGGATGTATTGAAAAAAAAGTTTTAAGACCAGCTAAACGGCGGGAGTTGGTCGGTAATATTCGAATGGAGTATGATATCTCCATTAATCGCTGTTGTCAATTGGTGCTGCTCTCCAAGAGTGTTTTCTATTACAAAAATATTGGACGCGGTGATGAGTTGCTTCGTATGCGAATGAGGGAGATTGCCGCTACCCGGGTTCGCTACGGTTTTTGGAGAATCTATATCCTCTTACGCCGTGAAGGCTTTCTGGATAACCATAAAAGGGTTTATAGGGTCTATTGTGAAGAAGGGCTTAACCTCAGATCTAAACGTCCAAAAAGGCATCGTTCCGCTGCCAATAGGAAACCTACTGAAGGGAATGCTTCTAGTTTACACGAATGCTGGAGCATGGATTTTGTCTGTGATCAGCTGTATGATGGGTCCCGGTTTAGGGCCTTAACTATAGTGGATAATTATAGTCGAAAATGTCTTGCGATCTACGCTGGAAAATCATTAAAAGGAAGTGATGTGGTACAAGTGATGGAAAGTGTTACCTTTGAGTATAAACAAAATCCGAAAAGAATAAAGGTAGATAACGGAAGTGAGTTTATTAGTAAAGTATTGGATAAATGGGCTTACGAAAATAAAATTGAACTGGACTTCTCAAGACCTGGAAAACCTACCGATAATCCTTTCATTGAAAGCTTTAATGGATCATTTAGGGATGAATGTTTAAACGTTAATTGGTTCTTTTCCATAGAAGATGCCCAAGAGAAATTTGATCATTGGAGAGACGACTATAATGGTTTTAGGCCACATAGTTCATTGGAAGATATGTCTCCCAATGAGTACATCGAAAAGAAAGAAAATAGCTCAGGTTTTCTACTTTCAACCAGTTCGTAAATCGGGAGGAGGTCAATAAATAATTATAAATATCTTTAAACTGTCTTACAGATGGGGAGTATTGTACTGCACTCAAAGTGCAGAGGTTTTTTTACTAGGGACTGAAAGTCCCCAAGCTATTCCAATATAAAATTCGAATTATCACTCGGATCTCGGCGATGGTGCTCCAAATATTCATTAACCATCTCATCCG
>Ga0307486_1000610_pt1 | contig 31438 bp, 32 predicted proteins | sample CBIW02metaG_FD_203663 | JGI IMG/M metagenome (GOLD analysis project Ga0307486, IMG submission 203663) | Sea-ice brine microbial communities from Beaufort Sea near Barrow, Alaska, United States - CBIW 0.2 | ecosystem: Environmental > Aquatic > Marine > Coastal | place: USA: Alaska | collected... | reverse complement strand
CCTGCGCGTGATCTTCAAACTGCCCCTCGTCGAAGCCACCGAAGCCCTCAACAAATGGGTCGGTTGGGCACGGCGGTGCCGTATCCCCGCGTTCGTGAAACTGCAGAAATCGATCGTCAAACACCGCGCGTCGATCCTCGCCTCCATCGAGCACGGCCTCTCCAACGGACGCGTCGAATCCATGATTATCTGGAGCCCTTTCAGGACTGGTGTTGACGTCGCTGACGTGGCCGTTGGGCTGCGTGAGTGACACGTTCTCTGGAGCGTGTCGCGGACGTCCCCGATGTCGCTGGCAATGGGTGTAGTTCTTGAGTCAACTCGATGCCATGCCGGTCGGGCCTACGACGACGTGGGGAGCTTCTGATGATGAGGATACAGCGCGTGGTCATGCCGGTCACGGCGAGGGAGTCTTGGACGGTCGTTGACGACGACTTCGTCGCGGTCGACCCGGCGGAACGGTATCTGGCCTACCTTGCCGGGATCGAGCGGTCGCCGAACACGGTTCGTGCCTATGCCCAGAGCCTGGCGTTATGGCTGGAGTTTCTCCAGCTCCGCACGGTCGGCTGGGGAGGCGCCGCGGTCGAAGACGTCTCGGGGTTTGTGATGTGGTTGCGAGCTCCGGCAGCGAACGTCATCGTGCTCGACGCGTCGGCCGCGCGGCGCTCGGAAGCTACGATCAACCGACATCTGGCCGCGGTGTTCGGTTTCTACGACTTCCACGGCCGCAACGGGGTTCCCTTGGCGGAGTCTCTGGTGGCCTGGCGTCGGGTGCCACGAGGGTCGTATAAGCCGTTCCTGCACCACGTTACGCAGGGTCGGCCGATCCCGACCCGGCCGGTCAAGTTGAAGGTGCCTCGCCGGCCGGATTTAACCCACGGAAGCAGCAGGAGAGCCGGTTCAGCGCATCGATCGTCGGCTGGAGCACCGCAGCGGTGGTCACCAGGTCCGCATACGTGCGCACGCGCTGCTGGGTGAAGGAGTTGCCCTGTGCGAGGTCCGCAGTGCTGTCCGCCGATGACGTGGAGACAAACACCTTGGCACTAGCCGTGTAGACGGGAGCGGCCAGCAAGGAGTAGGCGAGCGAACTTCCTACACCGACCACCGTGACAATCACAATGGCCAACCAGTTCTTGTGCAGAATGCGGATGTAGTCCTGCAGTTCCACGTGTGCGCGCCTCCCCCAGTCATGGGCCGCCGGGCCCATGGCGCGGTGAATACGGCGGACCACCCGCCTTTCGTCGACCCATTGTGCCACGGACCACCGCGCGGGCACGCATTCGAGACGCGCGCAAGCGGATACCCTAGGCGTTATCAATGGGGGAGAGTGTGCCGTGTCGACACAGCGGATGAATGGCCCCGGGGGCTGGGCCAAGAGCCTCGGATGGCGGATTGCGCTGTCTGACGCCTTCTTGGTCACGCTGGTCATGGTCATCGCGCAGCACGTGCGTTTTGGCCAGGGCCTCAAGGGCGACGTCTCGGGCGGGTCTGCTCCCCCCTATACGGCGGTGTCGTTGGGCATCGGTGTGCTGTGGTGGGTGGCGCTGGGATTGTCGCGGTCGCGTGAGCCGCGGATTCTGGGGCACGGACCGCAGGAGTTCCAACGGATCCTCAGTGCCACGTGGATTGCCTTTGCGGGCGTGGCCGTGGTGGGGTTTGTCACCCAGTGGCAAATCTCGCGGGGCTACCTGCTGATCGCCGCGCCGCTTGGCGTGATCGCCCTGCTGGTCTACCGCGGTGCGTGGAGGCTGTGGCTGCACGCCCTCCGTGATGGGGGCGAGTTCACCTCCGGGGTAGTGGTGGTGGGCCCGCCTGCCACCGCGCACCAAGTGGCGGAGCGCCTCCTGGGCGCGGCGAGGGCAGGCTTCAAGCTCGCGGCGGTGGCGGTTCCCGCAGGCGCCAAGACCTCCACGTCTCTCGACTCGCTTGGAGTGCCCAACCTGGGCCAGTTGACAGATCCCGTGGCGCAGGTACGCGCAGCGGGCGCGGAATTCATTGTGATTGCCGGGAATGACGCGATGTCGCTGCGCGAGTCCCGCCAACTGGGCTGGTTGCTCGAGGGCACGGAGATCGGGCTCATCATCGCGCCCTCGCTCGTGGACGTGGCCGGGCCCAGGATCAGTATGAGCCCCATTGCGGGGCTGCCGCTCATGCATGTGGACGAACCCACGTTCGCGGGCGCTAGGTACTGGGCAAAGGCCGCGGCCGATCGACTGGAGGCTACTTTGCTCCTTGCCCTTCTTGGAATCCCCATGCTCGTGATCGCGGGGCTGATCAGGATGACGTCGCGTGGCCCGGCGCTCTTCCGCCAGCAGCGGGTGGGGCTGGGCATGGAGCCTTTCAACATGCTCAAGTTCAGGTCGATGTTTGCGGACGCGGAGCAGCGGCTTGAGGAGTTGCGTGCGGTGAACGAGGGCAACGGGGTGCACTTCAAGATGCGGGATGACCCCCGCGTGACGCCGCTGGGCAAGTTCCTGCGGCGGTTCTCGCTCGATGAGTTGCCGCAGTTGCTGAACGTGCTCAGGGGTGACATGTCCCTGGTGGGGCCCCGCCCTCCGCTACCGCGCGAGGTGGAGTCCTGGGGCGACGGGGTGGGCAGGCGTCAACTCGTGAAGCCGGGCCTGACGGGTCTGTGGCAGGTGAGCGGTCGCTCGGATCTGTCGTGGGAGGAGTCGGTGCGACTCGACCTGTACTACGCAGAGAACTGGTCTCCCGCCGGGGATATCGTGATCCTGCTGCGTACGGTGTTGGCCGTGTTCCGGCCTTCGGGAGCGTATTAGCCACGCAAGGGAGACACATTTGGTGGCCTCCGGGAGCATCAGAAGTCGCGGTGCGCAGTTCTTGTTGATGTGGCTGTTGCTCTCAACAAGCGGCCACGAAACACTCGGACGGACGAACCTCGTAGAAGCTCCAATGAGCACCCAGTCATAAATCAACTAGATGGTTTTGCGACCCTCGGGTGATTCTTGTTAATGCAAACATGCGCTAATCGGAGCGCCTCAAGTAAGTCAGTTGGGGACTCGTAAGAAAATCCCCTCGCCCAGACCGTCGTCGGGTTCTACAAGAACGAATGCGTCAAAATTAGCGTTCCGTTCCGTACCGACGACGAACTCGAGTCCGCGATGCTGTCATGGATCGAATTACCGTACGAAGACCGTCTCCGCTCTTTACTCGGATATCTGACTCCAGCCGGATACGAGGGACTGTACACCCGCGACATAGGTCTCAGCCACGATCGCGGTTGGGAGAAAACGCCCTCCGCCAAAACCGAGCCGACTCAGCGAGTTTGCGCTAAGAGGATGGCACGTTCCCCTGGTCAGGGCGTTGTTGGGCAGTCATTCCGCTAGTCTTGTCCGTAGTGGGAGCCCGTCGGGCCGTCGTCGGACCCCGTGCCATTTTGACGACAATGCACTGAAGTAGAAAGGGACACGACAAGGACATGGGTCTCAAAGAGTACGTTCGTCCTATCTACAAGTTCGGTCGACTGGGATTCGCTGCTTCTGTGCCTTCGCGCCGCCCCATTGTCGCCGTCTATGGAAACTGCCAGGCTGAGGCGCTTCGCCAAATTCTAGAGTTGTCACCTGATTTTTCGCGCAATTATTACGCGATCCCGATTCCCGGCGCGCATGAGGTGACACGCGCGCAGCTTCCTGCACTCCACATGGTTGTTCGGCGGGCTTCGGTGATATTGACTCAGAGGATCCGGGACGACTACCGGGCGCTCCCTCTAGGCACCAACCAGGTGCTGACGCACGCACGGTCGGACGCGACCATCCTCACGTACCCATCGATGTTCTATCGGGGACTTCACCCCTACCTTGCATATGTCCATGCCACAGGCGAGCTGGGCACCCCAGCACCGCTGACAAGCGGTTACCACGACCTGCGATTCATCTATGCAGCGGGAAGGGGGATGTCTGACGAGGCGGCTCGTGAGTGGCTACATGAATTTACCGGTGATGCTGGCTTCATCGAGGAAATGGCTTCCGAGTCCCTGCAGTCGTTGCGCGCGCGCGAGAGAAATCTAGACCTGACCGTGAGTGCAGTCATTCCAGGTCTGGCGGACCGGTCCTTTTGGACCCTCAACCACCCGTCAAACGCGGTGCTCTCGGAAGCCGCGCGTGCCGCGCACCGTGTTCTAGGGACGCGTGCGGCCCCGACTGCGGCTACAGATGAGATGCTCACAAGTCTCGTTGCCCCAGTTCACGCACACATTCGAGTGGCCCTTGGCTACCCCGAACGGGCGGAGGACAAGGGATGGTCGATTAACGGACGTCAGTTCTCAGATGTTGAAGTGATGAGTACCCACCTTGGCTACTACCGTAGGCGGCCAGAGGTGCTTTTGCACGCGAAGAAAGAGCATGCAGTGTTGCTGTCGCGGGCTGGCTTGGGTGCTGTCGGCGCGCACTAGGGGTGGGCCTGGAGAGATCCGCACGGTCCAATTGGACCTCTTCACGAACGCGCATCCAAATTCGGAGTTTCGTGGCCCGGGCCACCTGGCGTTCGTCGGCTCGGTGGCGCGGTCGTCAAGTCGTATCCAAACCAACACCTGCCGCTGATTCTTGGATCACGAGCCGCCAGACTCTAGCCCGTTGCCCGCATTGCGTATGCCCAGACCACGCCTGTGCAAGATGCGCGTACGCTAGCACCTGTTGCCTCTCGATTCCAGCGGTGCGGTGCCCTGAGGGCGTGTCCTACCGAGCCGGAAGCGGCGTGACACTGATGGACGCGAACGTCAGCGGAGATTTGATTGAACTAGAGGGGTTGGAGCATGCCGAGTATTGCCATCATCGGCACGCGAGGATATCCGTCCTATTACGGAGGCTTCGAGACCGCTGTGCGCCAGCTTGCGCCGTTCTTGGCGCAGCGCGGATGGGACGTCACGGTCTATGGCCGGCCCGGCGCGACCAAATCTGAATCCAGCGCGACGGTCAACAGCATTTTGAGCGTCACAACCAAAGGTTTTGAAACCAGATCCCTTAGTACACTCTCGTACGGTTTGACCGCCTCGTTGGACGCGCTTCGGCGCCGTCCGGATGTTGCGCTCGTGATGAACGTCGCCAACGGCTACTGGCTTCCCCTGCTTGCGCGCGCCGGTATACCGACTGTAGTAAATGTGGACGGGATCGAGTGGCACCGCGCAAAGTGGGGACCTGCGGCAAAGGCGGTCTTCAGGGGTGGAGCGAGGCTCACGGCTCGGAATGCACACACGCTCATTGTCGATGCAAAGGCCATTGGCGACTACTGGATAAACCGGTTTGGACGGTCAGGCGTATACATCCCGTACGGAGGTTCAGTTCCTCGTGGTGCCTCGCTGCCGCCACTTGGGCTCACCCATCGCGGCTACGTACTAATGGTCGCGCGTTTCGTACCCGAGAACACGGTTCCAGAATTCCTCGATGCCATCCCAGCACTCGCCGGCCGATGGCCAGTCGTCGTTGTAGGTTCATCTGGATACGGCGGCGCGCTCGACGATCGCGTGGCTGGCCTTGCTTCGCAGCACGACAATGTGCGCTGGTTAGGGCACATTGAGGATGATCAACTCCTATCAGATCTATGGGAGCACGCGGGCGCCTACTTCCACGGGCACTCAGTTGGAGGCACGAATCCCGCGCTGGTTCAGGCGATGGCAAGTGGAGCACCCGTCGTTGCCTTGGATACCGTGTTCAATCGCGAGGTGCTTGAATCTGCGGGAAAGTTCGTGGCGCGAGACGCTTCGGCAATTGCGCAGGCAATTGCCGAAGTAATGAATAGCTCCGGTATTCAGGAGTCTCTAAGCCGGGTCGCACGGTTGAGGGCCGAGGATGGATTTGACTGGGCGCGCGTTTGCAGCCTTTATGAGTCAGCACTCACTAGTGCGATAGGAGAACCTCGATAGTGCGCGTGATGCTTTGTCACCCCAGTTCCGAGCTGTACGGTGCAGACCGCATGGCGCTAGTAAGCGCCACAGGTCTCGCCGAGAGAGGTCACGAGATAACCGTCGTGCTGCCCGCTCGCGGCGAGCTCGAGACAGCATTCGGCTCCGCTGGTCTGGATATCCGAGTAGTCAAGGTGCCGGTACTTCGAAAGTCTTCCTTGGGTGGAACTGGGATCGTTCGGACCAGTGTCGAGGCAGCTCGCGCTCTGCCCGGCGCGATTCGGCTACTGATGGAAGTACGCCCAGATGTTGTGTACGTGAATACCATCGTTCAACCCAGCTGGATGCTGGCTGCAAGACTTTGCAGGATGCCTCTCGTGGTTCACGTACGGGAGATTGAGTCAGGCCTGCCCTTGCTCGTTCGTCGGGCTCTGATCGCGCCTTTGAAGCTGGCCCAAGCGGTAGTGTGCAACAGCCAATCGGCGCGAGACTTCGTCGTCGGTAGCCAACCCAAGTTGAACACGCGGGCGATAGTTGCTTACAACGGCAAGGACTGGAGCCAGTACTTCGAGGCCGGGAGGAAGCGCCGTGGCGGGATGCCCATTGTTGCTCTAGTGGGCAGGCTCAGTCCTCGAAAGGGCCAAGACCTACTCGTGGCCGCAGTCGCGAAGTTAGCAGCGGGTGGAACCGAGGTTGGTTGTCGCCTTATTGGCAATGTCTTTAAGGGCAATGAGTGGTTCCGTGACGAACTCGTAGAACAAATCCGTCTCGCTGGTCTTCAAGACCGAGTCAAACTTGTGGGGTTCTCTGACGATGTTGCCAGTGAGTTGGCCGCCGCCGACGTAGTTGCGGTGCCGTCGCGGCAAGAGCCATTCGGTACCGTCGCGCTCGAAGCAATGGCAGCACACCGGGTCGTTGTTGCAGCGAATATTGAGGGTTTGAGAGAGATCGTGGTTGACGGCGAGAGCGGAGTCCTTTTTGAACCGGGTGATCCCGACGATCTCGCGAGAGCACTGGGAACGGTCATCAAGGATTCGACATTTCGCGCAGGACTTGAGTCAGCCGCTTTTGAACGAGTGAATCGAGACTTCTCATTGGAGCGCTACATGGACATAGTGGAGGAAGCGCTTTGCCAGGCCGCGGGCCGATCGGGTTTCGGGAAGGAGACGTCTTGAGACCATTGGCGTTGGTGGTTGCACTGTCGAATCCGATGGAAACTAATCATGGCGGGACGCTCAGGCTTAGGGCCCATCGGGCGGCGCTCGAGGACCTGGGGTATCGAGTCGAGTTCGAATTTCCGAGGAGTGCGATCGGCAACGTAAGCCCGGTAGCGGGCCGAAGCGACTCACTGTTTACAGTCATGCGGCGACGCGCGGGAGTCTTGAAGCGTAATTACTTGCCCATGCCCACGGCATTTGGGGCGCGAGATCGACATCTCACCGATCGGGTAACAAACTCCAAGCCCGACCTCCTAGTGTTGACGGCACTCTCCCAACGTGGCCTGGCGCGTGTTTCCGACGCTCGGATTTGGTTTGATTTCATGGACATCTGGAGCGAGGTAGCAGATCGCGAGTCGCGCCGTCGCCGTGGCGCGGCGCGACTCACAGCGAGGTTGCAGGTGCGCGTTCTAGAGCGCGCGGAAGCAAAGATCTCGTCTCAAGCTTCGTTTGTTACGACAACCGGTTGGTCCGAACACGAGTCGTTGCAGCGCCGGGGAGTAGACAACACCTGGGTTCCAACGGCTTTACCCGACGACGTGTTCCAGACACAGCGCCACAGGTCCGACCCAGTCCCCCGTCGCGCAGGGTTCTTGGCCAACTTCGAGTACTGGCCAAATATCGACGCATACAATCTTTTGGTTGAGAATTGGCTCCCAACTCTCCGCCGATTGGGTTGGTCCTTAGTAGTCGCGGGGCGCCACACGGAAGTGCTCGGCAGGGTTCCTGACGGCGTGACGTCCCTCGGCTTTGTCGAGGACCTTGCCAACTACTATTCCGCGATCGACGTTTCAGTTGCGCCGATGCGTGCTGGAGGCGGCATGAAGGTGAAGGTGCTTGAGTCACTAGCACATGGCGTCCCGGTCGTTGGGACCGACTTCGCCTTCGAGGGGTTCGACCCACGACTGCGGCAGACCCTGGCCGTCGTTGCAGAGACCTCCCCCGATTTTTCGCCTCTTGAAGAGATTGCGCGGACACGAGTCCCGAGCGAAGCGCTCAATCCATACAAACTGAGCAGCGTCACCGCGACGTTGAAGCATCTTCTTGACGGCAAGACCCGCTAGGCGAGCATGACAGGAGTGAAGACTTGAAGAAGGTTCTCATCATCTGGGCGGACCCTAAATCGCCCAACTTCGGCGTAAGGGCGCTGGCCGAAGGGCTGGCTGATCTTCTAGCGAGTGAAGCGGAGTTTACGTTCGCCGGTCATCGCGCGCCGCTTCAGGCAGGCTCCTTGTCTGTGAAGCGCCTGTTGCTGTCATTCCTGGCCCCTATGAGCGCAATGCGGCGCGAGATCCGTACCTACGACTTAGTTGTGGACGTGGGTGAAGGAGACAGTTTCGCAACGATCTACGGCAACAAACGTTTCCTGCAGATGCTGCTGTCAAAGTTGGTGGTGCTGCGGGCCAGAGTTCCACTGGTAATCGCCCCGCAGACGCTCGGACCCTGGGAGACATGGTGGGCCCGCCTCGGTGCGCTAGCGGTGCTTCGTGGCTCCGCCAGTGCTTGGGCTCGCGATTCGGCGAGCCTCGAGCGAGCCGCCGCGGTTGGCGCCGCGCACGTGCAACTTGCGACAGACCTCGTCTTTGCCGTGGGACGCAAAGCACCTTCTAGGCGCGATCCGCGCAAGGCACTGGTAAACGTGTCGGGCCTGCTCTGGTCGGAGAACCGGCACGTGGATCACAAGATCTACCGGCAGGTAGTCCAACGCCTCATAGGCGATGCGGTCGAGGCGGGGTTCACTCCTGCGCTGCTCGTCCACGTCAATGCGCCAGGCAATGCTGACGACGATCTCTACGCCGCGACAGAGGTAGCTCAATACTTTGGAGGACTCTCAATAGTCGTGCCCGACACGCTGGAGGACCTTCGCGAAGAAATCGAGTCGGCAGAAATTGTCGTGGGAAGCCGCATGCACGCCTGCTTGAACGCTCTGAGTCTTGGCGTTCCTACAGTTCCGCTCGCTTACTCAGACAAGTTCTCACGGCTGTTCGCAGATCTCGGCTATCCGCACACGATTGATTTGCGTCAGGTGCAAGATATCGGGCTAGCTGGAGACGTACTCAAGGGTGATTTGCACTTGCTCCGTCAGGAGGCGGAGAGTGCCTACGCCACCGCGGTTGCGAAGATCAAGCCGTTCGAAAGCGCGCTTCGGATGAGCCTGTGAAGTGGGCGAGTGCCCGGAAAGGTGGGTCGCGAGCCTCGAGTGCTGTTCTTGTGGTCGGCAACGTATCGATGATGTTGTCGGGGCTTGTCACCGCGCCGCTCACTGCAGTAGCCCTGGGCCCTTCAGGTCGTGGAATCGTGGTAATCGCGACCCTGCTCTCGTCGCTCATCGTGCTGACGAGTTCAATGGGTCTCGGTTGGGCCGCGCGCGACCAAGTCTCGAAGGATCCACGGGCTGCGGTGAGCCTGCGGCGACGCGCGGCCAGATTGTCCTGGGTCGCCACACCGCTTGCCGTCGTTGTCGCTATTCCGGTCCTGGCGTGGTTGGACCTGTCGAACGCCGAAGGCGCGGCGGTGATTGTGCTCTTCGCCGCCGCTGGCCTAGCGGCCACACGCGCAGTCGACGCGAACATCCTGATCGCTCGCGATCGCCCCCAGAACGTCGGGTGGATCAATGTGGCTTACTCAGTCGGCATGGCCTTCGCAATATGCCTGTTGTTCTTTACTTCGCAGTTGACCGTGGCGACTGCGATCGCGTCGAGCGCGCTGGGTTTGGCCTTGCAAGCGGCCCTGCTTACCGTGTTCGCGCGGCGCGAGATAAGAGCCACCCAAGCGAGCGAATGGAAACTGTCTGGCGATCGCCCCGACGAGGAACCGGTTCGCGTGCGTGAAATGCTGCGCTACTGGCGGGGCCAATTGGTTGATGCCGCGGCTGCGAGAGGCGATGGAGTGGTGATGGCGGTAAGCGCACCGGCGCACGCGGTTGGGCTATATTCAATCGCTGGGATCCTAACTCAGGTAGGTTACGTCGTCTTCATGAGCGCAGTTCAGCTTTCTTTCGCCGCGAGCCCCCGGGTCTCTGCCGATGAGCGCCTACTTCGACTGCTTCACGGCAATCTCCTGATCGCTACGGCGCTCTCATTACTTGCTTACCCCTTGGCGTACTTTGCAATTCCGGCAGTACTGGGTGCCGACTTCTTAGGCTCCCGGGGTTACCTGTTGAGCGCTGTGACTGTTCTATATGGGCTTGCCGTGGCCACGGCGATCACACAGGATGCGGCACGCCGGCGAGCCTCCTGGGCGCCTGTGGTAGCTGTCGTAGCGTCGGTGGCTGCCGGCGTCGCATCGGCGCATATGTTTGGGTTTCCCGTCGCGGTCTCGACATTTGGCGGGATGCTAGTCGTGTTGGGAGCCACGTATGCTGTTGGGCGACTCGGAAGAAGGGTGCTGAATTTCGACCTAGGCGCGACGATCGGTCTAGTCCGCAGGAGGGCTGCATAAGGTGTCTTCGCCAGCAAGAACACGACCCGAGATGGCTCGATCGGCTTGGGGCCGGCCTGTAGCCTGGACGTATGATCATGCCTCTCGAATCTCCCGCCGCCTGCTCGTAGAAGTCGTGCGAAGAGAAGGCGGCCAGATGTTTTCTGAGACCCTGAGAGAAGTGCTCTTAGAGAAGTTCCATGTTGCGGCTGGCGCATATTCCTACGGGTCCTTGCTGGACCCAGGCCAAGCCGACCCGCAGACCACGATTGGGCGATATGTGTCGTGCGGGCCGGCCGTTCGAAGATTTGGCGCGGCGCATCCGACGGAACATACGACGCTACATCCTTTCGCTTACGCCGATCGATGGAGGTCGCTGAACTCGACGGATCCAATCCTACGAACGCCTTTGTATGTCGGTGACGACTCGTGGATCGGCGCCAATGCCGTCATTCTTCCGGCAGTCCGGCGCATTGGATTCGGTGCGGTTATCGGCGCAGGAGCGGTTGTGACGGGAGATGTTGCTGACTTCGCAGTCGTGTTAGGCAATCCCGCACGTGAAGTACGTTTGCGTCTCAACAAGGGTGCGCGCGAGCAACTTCTAGAAGATCGGCCTTGGGAGCTTTCGCCCAGTGCATACGCTGAGTATCACCGAAATTGGAGTCCACAATGACGTCTGTGTGGGCCACTTGAAAATCGGGATTGTGGTGAACTACAACAGCACTACGGACGCAATCGGGTGCTGCAAGTCGCTGATCGCTGGGGGTATAGATCGAGTCATGGTGTGGGACAACGCGTCCAGCGAACCGATCGAGGAATTGTCGGAATTTGCAGAAAGGAACCCGTCCGTCGTCCTCTGGCCATCCGAACGAAACCTCGGATTTGGTGCAGCAGTGAACCGTGCCGTTGCGCTTGCGTCTGAAGGTCTGGCTGAGGGCGTGATTTGGATTGTGAATCCAGACGCAACCGTGAGCAAATCTGCGCTTGAGCACCTCCATCGGGCTTTGGACGACGGCTGGGATTTTGTGTCGCCGGTCATCTTTACGGGCGCTCATGACCACCCCACGATCTGGTTCGCAGGTGGAGAACTCGATGTCGCGAGCGGCAACAGCCAGCCTGTTGTCGAGCCCCTTGCCCCTGAATCGGTCAAACCTGCGACCTTCCTCACTGGCGCCGCACTGTGCACGAAGCTTTCGACCTGGCGCGCGTTGGGTGGCTTCCGGAATGATCTCTTCATGTATTGGGAGGACGCAGACCTCTCGTACCGTGCAACTTCCCGTGGTTTCAGGCTCGGCGTAGTCGCTGACGCTTCGGTTTGGCATAGGGTCGGCGGGTCGCAAGAGGTTGGCGGCAAGAGTCGCCTCTATTATTACTATATGGGCCGCAATCGCATCAAAGTGTGTGCCGGGGCGGCGGGAAGGTTTGGGATCGTTTTCGGCAAGGGGGCACGAGTGACCCTTCGGTTTGTCCGAGCGGCGATCGGAGAGCGCGATGCTGCACTCTCGAAGAGCATGGCTTTTGTATGGGGGACCATTACTGGCCTGGTTGGGACATTCGGCACGAGAAGTGCGATACGCGGTGTTTGAGCACAGTGCTTCCGGATCGCGACTAGGGTCAACTCCAGTATCTTCTTCGGGCGGTGCTCGCTCGCCGCAATCCGTACGGATTACCTCGGACGTTACGCGAGTCTATTCGGGGGGGAGTGATAGTTAGTGGTTGCGCTTGCGCTCCTTGCCATCGTGGCTTTGACGCTGCCAAGCATCCTTGGCGCTTCCGGTGCCGTCAGACTGGGCATGCACGCGGTGTCCGCTTCAATCTTCTGTCTCGGCTTCGCGCGACATGATTTCCCGGTGCGGTACGTGGTGACGGCACTGCTCTTGATTCTGGTGCTGCGAATCTCCCGGGATGCGCAGCCACGTGTGAGGGCTCATGCACGGACGTGGGTGGCCGTGCTTCTTCCACTCGCTATTGCAGTCGGCGTGGCCGCGCGCATGGGGACAATCTCAGCTGGGACAGCTGATGCACTTTTTAGGTATATTGCTCTAGTGCCGTCGGCGGTGCTGTACGGATATCTCCTGGCAAAAACGAGGCAGACCGGCGCTTTTGGGCGCGCCTACGTCACATGGGCCGGAGCGATGGCGCTTTGGGCGGTTGTAGAGAGTAGCGTCGGTCACACGCTCGTCGCAGGCGCAGACATACAAGTCAGCCTCGTGCGCGATGGTCAGTTTCGTGCCATTGGCCTGTCCGAGCACCCGATCCTCCTCGGCCTTCAAATTGCGGTCGCAGTTGCCTTCGTGTTGAACGATGGAGCACGTCGCTGGAACTCGAAGGTTGTGTTTGTCGCCGTTCTGCTCAGCGGCATATGGGCCACTGGGAGCAGGGGTGCGCTGGCGCTGGCCCTGGGCTACCTTGTCGCTGCTGGCCTGTATCGCACAGGCTTCGCACGCCTGCTTCGCGGCAAAGTGCTTGCCGCGTCGGCGGTGCTCGCGTTTGGCGTTGGGCTTGTGGCTGTGCCCTTTGCCGTCGCCGCCCTTGGTGAGCAAGGTATTGCGAGCGCGGATGCGGCGCAGGCTAGTGCTGAGTATCGACTCGTACTGTATTCGCGCATAGCAGGTGCGGTGGCGGATCGGCCTCTTGGATGGGGGCTCGAAGGGCTACCCATCGGACAACTCGTAGTCGATAGCCCCTTCGGCCAGAAGGACCTGGCTTACACGGTGGACTCCGAAATAGCACTGCTAGCGTTCGATGCGGGGGTTCTCGGACTACTTGGTTTCGCGGTATTGGCGGCCCTCGTCGCGGTGCGCGCTCTTCAAGGTGTGGCCTTCGCATCTGCGTCCGCCTTGATTCTTGTCGCGGGTTCGTTTGTCGCAATCCACGCGTGGACCATTTTTCCAATACTGTTTGCAGTTCTCGTGGGTGCCATACTTTCGGGTCCGGACGGTCGCGCGGTCGTGAGTGTCAGCGATTCGCCAGAGCTTGCGAAACCGAGGCGGGCATGGGGACGCAATCCAACCATGTCCCGAACGGAGCGCTCAATGGCGCGCCGAGCCCGTCTAGAGACGCCGAGCCCGACGCCACGTTCCATACGCGTACCTGAGTGAAGCAGTGGGGTGCGAGACTGCGAGTCGCAGAAGGGGGTACCCGGAGAGGCGTGGAAAACCCTTACCCGCCAATGCGAGTCCCGCGAGTCGTCCGAGGATTGTATTCCTTCGGGTCACCTGTAGAGGTTGGACTTCGGCGAGTTCCTTCATTGTGCGTGGCGTAAAATCGATGATTCCTTCGGATGCTGCCTCGCGGAGGACTTCGAGGCCGCGGGCAGTCCGAGCTATGACGCAGGATGTTCCATTGCCAGAGTCGCCGAACCGCGGATAACCACGCGCGTCGGAATCCCAGAAGTCGCCGACGGCGATGTCGGCCCATTCCCCGGTTCCGTCTACGCAAGTGCGACATCGAGCCTGCAACTCGCGGCCCAACTCGCTGCCCCAGGATTCCTCATAAGAGAGCCGCACTTCAGTTTGTCTGCCGCTGCCTCCACGCGCAACGAATTCACCTGGCCAACCGTGACCGCGGTATCGCAATTCGCTAACGTCTTCGGGGTTTAGCCCTCGATCCTGCAGGATGCGATCCGTCGCGCGTTGGCTCGGCGTGCCAGCACAGAAGAACGAAATCCTCAGTGGGCCGCGCGAATCGCCTCCCTGTTCCCCGCAAATCGCTGCCGCGGCAGCGACCTCGCACGGTTTGCCCACAAATACCTGCGACGGATCGTCGGGTTCGAAGTTCTTGACCGACGCCACGGGCGAGTAACGCGAGCCCGTCGCGCGCTCGATTGCGTCCCGAGTGGTCAGTTTGAGTGTCGTGGACTTGCTCGGCTCTCTTGGGTCGGCAACAGCGCCTGTAGTGCTGGTGGCGCGGCCCGTCGATAGTAGCCACGCCGATAGCGCCGTAATTACGCCTCCACTACTGCCACGGAATCTGAGTTGTGGATCCGTCGCGTGCGCTGACCAAACTCCCAGGTAGCGACCGAATACCGGATCGACCTTAGCGTTTGCCGGGCTTGGCGCACTGAGCCTTGCACCAACACAAACCCGCCAGAAGTTCGCAGTATCGACTGCCGTCGTCTTGGCGTCGCTTTCCTCAGGTGACCGAGGAATCGTCGGACGCAGGAATCCCTCCGCCGACAAGGTCATTGAGACGCGTGGGATCGTCAAGTCACACGCACCGCAACCGGTGCAAAGTCCACCGTCGACCACTTGCTCAATCGCCGAGAGAAGTGGGTCACTCTGCATTCATTACCTCGTCCTTCTCTGCGAGCCCTATTTGTGGTCACTGCCGATCTGTTCAGATTACAGACTATGGCGCGCTCGCGCGGGAGACTCCCGAGTCGTCCTGCAGACTCATCCAGGAAGTTGACCTATGCACCCCCTCGCCGGGCGGCGGAGCGCCCCACATTCCAGACACGCCCCTAGCGTAGCACTGGAGCCAATAAGAATCACACCGGACTAGAACTCGGGCCGTTGATCTCGGCCGCGCGGTCCATGGTCAACTGCATCAGCTCAATCGACGCCTGAGGCCTGCGCCCAGGAGCCAAGCGAGCGACACCCGTCTCACGAACTGGCCATTGAGCAGCCAGGCCAAGACCACGCTGCGTGGCGCAAACAGCGCAATGTTCCCGTAGGAATTCGCCGACTCAGCGCTCGTGGCGTGCAGACAAGCGGCGTGCAAGATACTGCGAAAGGGGGGCAGGAGCACCTTGCGGCCAGTGCCCCCGTGTGGCGCCGGTCGCCCATGCGGAAGGTAAACGCGGCGATGAGGATGCCGCTCGCGAAGACCGCTCATACTCCCCCCAGCGTCGACCCAAGCGAGCGGGCCTCGTACGAGCGCATTCAGCGCCGCCGACTCCACCAGGAAACCATCGTGGCCCACGTCGGAGTGCAGCAGGTCGACGCCCTCGCAACCGGGGAGGGCGTCGACCAGTTCTTGGGAGTGCGACAGGGGGCAGAGCCCGTCGGAGCCCGCGGCGGCCACGGGCGCCGGCCCGGTGAACTGGGCCAGCGCCGCCTCGATACCGCCCCGGCCTCGGCCCAACTCGCCCGCCACTCCGTCGTCGTCCGGCTACACGGTGCGCCCCAAGCGCGAGCGCAGCTCGGGCTCCGCGCGGCACGTGTTGTGGTCGATCACTCGCACATTGCCGAGTTCCACGTGCGGGCACTCCCCGTCGGCGGCGTCAGCCACGGAAAGCGCGAGCCCGACGGCCGTCCATCCTTGGGGTGAGGGTGGGCGGGGCCGGTGGTGCCCTGACACCCGCCCACGATGTTGGCGGAGACGATGAAGTGGCGGGTCGCGTGACCGGAACCCTGCCGCAGTATCGATGCCGCGACTGTCGTGGACGTTGGTACGCTTGTGGCCACGCCATCAAGTCAAGACAACAGGGGTCAAATTGGCTAACGCGACCAAGTCAGCACTCGTGACAGGCATCACCGGCCAGGACGGTGGACACATTGCCAAGTTGCTTCACGAAAAGGGCTACGTCGTCCACGGCCTGATTCGTGGTCAGCGAAATCCAAACAAAGCTGTCGTAGAACGCGAGTTCCCCTATGTGGAACTCATCGAAGGCGATCTGACAGACGCAACCTCACTGGTCCGCGCGGTGGAGGCTGCCAATCCGGCCGAGATCTACAACCTTGCCGCGGTGAGCCACGTGGGCTACTCGTTCAACAACCCGTCACTCACTGCGGACGTGACGGGCAAGGGCGTGTTGAACCTGCTCGAAGCAGTGCGCGTGACGGGACGCGCCGAATCGACGAAGGTTTACCAGGCCTCAACATCCGAGATGTTCGGCGGCCTCGACTACAACAGGCCTGGCCTGGGGTATAACGAGAATTCTCTCTTTCACCCACGGAGTCCCTACGGCGTCGCAAAGCTCTATGGCCACTGGATCGCCAAGAACTATCGTGAAAGCTACGGGATGTTCGTCTCCTGTGGAATCCTTTTCAACCACGAAGGCGAACGCCGCGGACTCGAGTTCGTGACGCGGAAGATCACCAACGCGGTGGCGCGCATCAGCCTCGGAAAGCAGACTCACATCGACCTAGGTGATCTGTGGCCCAAGCGGGACTGGGGCTATGCCGGCGACTACGTGCGCGGCATGTGGCAAATGATGCAGCACTCCGAGCCCGACGACTTTGTGCTTGCCACGGGCGAGACTCACTCCATCGAAGACTTCCTGACCCTTGCGTTCGCAGAAGTAGGCATCGAGGACTGGAGGCCCCATGTCCGGCAGGATCCCAGGTTTATGCGGCCGGTCGAGGTCGACATCCTCCTAGGAGATCCCAGCAAAGCCGAGACAGTGCTTGGTTGGGAACGTCATGTCGACTTCCTCGGTCTCGTGAAGCTCATGGTGGCGCATGACCTTGAAGTCGAACGCTTGAACGTCAACTGAGAATGCCAGAGAAGAGCTTTTCGCTGGTTGTCACGGGCGTCGATGGTTTCGTTGGCCGACATGTCGCGCGGCAGGCGAAGGCCGCTGGCATGGCGGTTCACGGCATCGGATACGCGAACGATGTTGACTCGGTAGTTTCGGGGTCGCTCGACTCCTACGTCACCGCGGACCTTCAAAGGGGCTGGCCGTCGGTGCCTCGCGCCGATGCCGTCATCCATCTCGCCGCGCTTGCGGCGGTGGGTCCGTCCTTTGACAACCCTCAGAAGTACATCGAGGCCAACTCGGCGATGGTCACACATCTGGCCGAGTCCCTTGTCGCGGGTGGTTTTGAAGGAACCCTGCTCACGGTCAGCAGCGGTGCCGTGTATGAACCCATGGGCGACGGCGCGCAAACCGAGGCGTCGCCGATCGGGTTTACCTCCCCGTATGTCGTGAGCAAGATGCTCGTGGAGCACCAGATGGACTACTACAGGCGGCGCGGCCTTCGCACGGTTGTCACGCGGCCCTTCAACCACATTGGCCCAGGTCAAAGACCCGGGTTCCTGGTGCCGGACCTCTGCCAACAGTTGTTGGACCATGACCCCACTGAGCCGATGCCCGTCGGCAACCTGACCACGCAACGCGACTACTTGGATGTGCGCGATGTCGCGAGCGCGTACTTGACTCTCGTCACGTCGCCAACCCATCGCCACTTGGTCTACAACGTCTGTTCCGGTGTCTCGGTCTCCGGCACGGAAATTCTGGAGCACATCTGTGCGGCGATGAGAATCCCTGTGCCGGCTACTCACGCCGATCCGACGCGCTATCGCCCCGTTGACGCACAAAAAGTCACCGGCTCAAGTGCGCGTCTCCGTGAGGAATTCGGATGGGCTCCGCAATATCCGCTTGCGCAATCAATCGCCGACGCCGTCGCGTACGTGGTCGACGCGTAAGAGCAACTACTGGACCAGCCTCGCCCCTGGACTGCGGCACCGTTTCGCTTCCCTAGACCGCGCCTACACGCAGCGTCTCGATGAACCCCAGTATCTGTTCCTGCAAGGCCGGGAAGGCTCCGTCGAGCGGAGCCTCATCCTTGGCCGCCTCCGCGAGTTGATCGAGGGTGTCCGCAATCGTGGCCGCAGCCCGGCTTAGCCCCCACGAGGTGAACTCGGCGCGCAGATCGTCCCTGGTGATGTCCGTGTGCCGATACCCATAGCGAGGATCACCATGCGGGCGAGGTCCACCAGGTCCGCTTCGGAGGCGTGCCTGGTGAGCGTCTCGGCGACGCGCCCGAGGCTCACGGTCCGCAGAATGTCCGCAACTCACGTCCGGTCGCGTTCGAATACCGGATCGAGGTAGCGGGCGACAAGCGCCAGTTGCGCCTCGAGGGATTCGTCTGAGTCGTCTTCGTGATCTTCTTTGCGTCGCCAGGCTGCCCACTTGCGTTGGCCCGAGTCGTCGTAGTCGGCCAAGTGAGGCCCTACAGGACCCAGGGTGACCTGTCGGTATTGCGCCACGGCCGCAGCGGAGCGCCTCAACTCGTTGCTGTCGAACCCTCGCGAACACAACTGGACGATGTCCACGTAGTCGCGCCATCGGGTGCTGGTCGAACCGCGCTCGAGGATCGTGACGCCCTTCTCGGCGATGATCATCTCAACGCTGTACCCGAGCATCCGGATCGGCTCACCGATCACCCGGTCGATGGTGATGGTGCGCGGGGCGGGCACGATGGGGTCTCCGGTGGATATGTCCCAGGCCACGACGCCGCGCCAGGTTGCGATCATCGCCTGGATGCGCATTCGAAGTCCGGGGTACCCGGCACCTTCGCGGATTGTCTCGACGCGGATGGAGTCGGTCTCGAAGTCGACACCGTCGTTTGCCTCGACCTGAGCCAGATCGCGGGTGATCTGCTCGACGTGTCCCGCGGTCAGGTCGACCGCCACCGCGTTGGAGTCCACGTCTCGGGTGGTGCGGCGGTAGTCGTAGGCAGCGAGCAATGCGCCGCCCTTGAGCACGAATGAGTCTGCGTGCTCGGTCAGGGTAAGTCGGTGCAGGAAGGACTCCAGCGCGTGGCGTGTCAAGACGGCGTCGGTCGCGACCGGCTTACCGGTCGCTTGAGCCTGTGCTCGCGCCGCATTCTGGCATGCGCGGTAGGCCTCGTCGGCCATGCTCATGACAGGTACTCCAGCGCTCGCATCACTGGTCCGCGGGCGCGTGGCAGCCGTACGGCGATCTCGGCCAGCCGTGCGGGCTTGCCCCCGGAGCTGAGCCATGTCTTGAGTGCTTCGGTCGCCGTCTCGTAGCCGATCAGGCCCCGCAGGCGGAATGCATCGGCCAGTGTCCGTTCGGGGCTGTAGAGCCCGATGCTCATGTCGGTGCCGGGGATCGGAATCTGAGTGCGGCCGATATCGAAGGTGCCAGCGTCGAACAGGCGCCATGTGATCGCCGAGTCGGTGGCAGGAGGACGGGTGCCGCGGGGAAGGGCGATCTCTAGTGTGTCTGGGATGGTGTCGGTGAGACTGTGATGGGCCAGCGCGGATGCCAGGCAGATCGTCGCGTGCGGACTGCGAGTAGCCGCCTCGATCCACTCGGGACTCGCGGGTGGCGCGTCGGCTGGGCGGTAGATCCCGCGCGCGATGCGCGTGTAGTCGCCCGACTTGGCGCGGCGGTGCAGTGTTGCGCGCGAGAACTGCTCGGTGTGCGACGTCGTCATGGTGCGCCCCTTCCGAGCATTGAAACAAAACGTATGTAGATAAGCCTATCTGTAGGCAGTATGTCTCGCAAGGGGGCGGCGGTGACCTACACCGTTCCGCCACGTAGGTTGTTGATAAACCCCGAAATCTGCTCGCGTCGGGCCGGGAAGGATCCCTCCAGCGGAGCCTCGTCCTTGACGGCCTCCTCAAGATCGTCGAGCGTGTCCCCGATCACGGCCGCGGCCCGCCTCAGCCCCCACGAGGTGAGCTCGGCGAGCAGATCGTCCCCGGTGACGTCCGCATGCCGGTACTTCCGGTTGACCAAGGCGAGGTTGCCGTCGTTCTTCATGTGGGCCTGCGGGACGACGTCGTAGGCGGGCGCGAGGCGCACCGGGCCGTCGGCCGGGTGCAGCAACCCGATGTTCTTGGTGTGCATGTAGAGGTTGCCGATGCCAACCGCGAGAATCACCATGCGCGCGAGGTCCACCAGGTCCGCTTCGGAGGCGTGCCTGGTGAGCGTCTCGGCGACGCGCCGGAGGCTGACGACGCCGCCCATCTCCTGACACTTCTGGTTGCCGCTCGCCCCGAGCGCCTGACTGAAGTCCTCCTGATGGACGCGTCGTCCGCCCACGCGGTCGTAACGCTCGATCACCAGCGTGGCAAGCCCATCGAACTCCTCGACCCGTGTCTCGAATGAGGCGAGCCCGAGTCGGCGCGCAAGCCGCGACCCATATTCCTCATCGAAGATCACCGTCGCCTTGTCATCCTTGAGTTGGGGCTTCAGGATGTGCGTGCTCGGGTACCCGCCGAGCGCCTGCGCCCAACCGTTGCCCGTGTGAGCCAACACAATCTTGGGCGGGACGCCGTTGAGTGACGATTTGCCCGCGTCGGGCGCATTGGCGAGTGGCGACCCCATCGGGTTCTCCAGCAGGCCACGGATCTGAGCTGCCGTGACCGGCCTGACGCCGGGTTCCGCAGGTTCGGTGGGGTCATCGAGGTCCCACAACTGCAAGGCGCCCGCCAGGTCACGCCCGTAGCGGGCCAGAAACCCGGGCGTATCGCCTGCACGGAGTCCGCCCTGCTGCAGCATGTAGCCGTACTGGTCACCCTCGGGAAGCAGTTCGCCGAACCAGTTCCGGCGCCGGCCGGAGTGGTCGCGTCGCTGCCTGGGGAGCAGGGGAACCGCGACCGAGAGCACGGAACTATTCGCGCCGAAGCGGTCGATCCCCTCGGCGCTGGGGATAAAGTCGAAGTTCCGTGCGTCGCCCTCAAGGGTGCCGACGATCGTCCCGTGAAGCTCAACCGCGAGCGGCATCGTCGCCTCCCCAGGTCGCGGTGAACTCGATCCCCGTGGCTCGTGCGAGGCTCAGCAGGCGGCGCAGATAGATCGTCGACTTGCCTGCCTCGATCTCGCTGATGGTGCTCTGCGGGACGGCGAGTTGCTCGGCGAGCTGCTTCTGTGACATCCCGCGCTCAAGCCTCGCCTGTTGGATGGCCAGCCCGAAGTCCGCGGGGGCATGGAGCCTTGCGGTGCGCTTTGACATGACCATCCTTCCGTATCGTGATTTCACGATACCGCATGCCTATCGGAATATCGCGATATTTGGTGCGTATCGTGTTTTTCCGATACCCGGCGAGCGGTGTGCCGCTACTGTGTTCGGTGGCCCATTGACCCCATTGACCGCACCTCCCTGATCCGCCTCGTCGGCGCGGTCCTGGCCGAACAACACGACGAATGGATCGAAGGCCGCCGCCACCTCACCCCACGCGAAGCCTTCACCCGCCTACTCAACACCCACACCGTTGCTACCACGCCGTGACACCGCCCAGGTAGGACTGCACCGCGAACAGGCCGCCCTTGCCCAGCGGGTCACCCCCGGGCTGGTACGCGCGGCCAAACCGCTCCGCGAGTTCGCCCTCACTCCTATAGGTGGTGTGCGCGACCTGTCGTCGGGCGCGCGAGATTGTCTCCCGCCGACCCCGGCGAGCGGCGAACGGCGTTTGCGGGCGCGTGCGCCCTGCGAGGACGCAAGTGGGAACACAGGCCGCCCGGTCTGCTGATTGAGTTCGAGTAGAGTCGGGGACATGCGCGTAAACATTGAACGAGCAGCACGCGGGGGGATTTTATGAGGGGCATCATCTTGGCGGGCGGCACGGGATCCCGCCTGCATCCCGTGACATTGGGTATTTCCAAGCAGCTCGTACCGGTCTACGACAAGCCGATGGTGTACTACCCGTTGTCTACGTTGATCCTCGCCGGGATTCGTGACGTGCTCGTCATCACCACACCGCACGAGCGGTCAGCGTTCGAGAGATTGCTGGGCGACGGATCTCGGTTCGGCATCTCGATCACGTACGCATCTCAGCCGTCGCCCGATGGTCTTGCACAGGCATTCACTATCGGCGCCGACTTCATTGGTGACTCGCCTGTGGCCTTGGTGCTCGGCGATAATCTCATCTACGGGCCGGGCCTGGGTAGTCAGCTCGGACGGTTTGCCGAGATCGAGGGCGCCGCGATCTTCGCTTACTGGGTGGCAGACCCCCAGGCCTACGGCGTGGTCGAGTTCCGTGAGGACGGTAGCGCCGTCTCTCTGGAAGAGAAGCCAGCCAATCCGCGCAGCAACTACGCGATCCCGGGTCTGTATTTCTATGACAACGACGTCGTCGAGATCGCACGCGGGCTCAAGCCGTCGGCGCGAGGCGAGTACGAGATCACCGACGTCAATCGCACGTACCTGGAGCGCGGCACGCTACAGGTCGAGGTGCTCCCTCGCGGGACCGCCTGGCTCGACACCGGCACCTTTGACCAGATGGCCGAAGCGACCGAATACGTGCGAACCATCGAGAAGCGCACGGGGCTCAAGATTGGCGCCCCCGAGGAGGTTGCGTGGAGGCGTGGGTTCCTTACCGATGACGAGTTGCGTGAGCGCGCGAGCGGTCTTGTGAAGTCTGGTTACGGCGCCTATCTCCTGGAGCTTCTGGAGAGTGGCCACTGATGGCGCATATGCTTGTTACCGGGGGAGCCGGATTCATCGGCTCAAACTTCGTTCACCACGTGATCCAGACCACGGACCATGACGTCACGGTTCTCGACGCACTCACGTACGCCGGCAACAAGGCATCCCTGGCGGGGCTGCCGGATGCACGCGTGACGTTCGTCCACGGCGACATCACGGACGCCGACCTCGTGGACTCCCTCGTGGCGCGGGCCGATGCCGTGGTGCACTACGCCGCGGAGTCGCACAATGACAACTCGCTCAACAACCCTCGGCCATTCGTCGACACGAACGTGATCGGCACCTACACCCTGCTCGAGGCGGTCCGCCGCCACCACGTTCGCTTTCATCACATCTCTACCGACGAAGTCTATGGAGACCTGGAGCTGGACGACCCAGCCCGTTTCACTGAGTCGACCCCGTACAACCCGTCGTCACCGTATTCATCCACCAAGGCCGCGTCTGATCTTCTCGTGCGCGCGTGGGTGCGGTCCTTCGGCGTCCAAGCGACGATCTCGAATTGCTCGAACAACTACGGGCCGTATCAGCACGTAGAGAAGTTCATCCCTCGCCAGATCACCAACGTGATCCGCGGCATTCGCCCCAAACTGTATGGCGCGGGTCTTAACGTGCGCGACTGGATCCACGCGGACGATCACTCGTCCGCCGTCCTGACCATCCTCGGCGGCGGAAAGATCGGTCAGACGTACCTCATCGGCGCCGATGGTGAGAAGGGAAACAAGGCGGTCGTTGAACTGATACTCGAGTTCATGGGTCAACCACGAGATGCGTATGACCACGTCACCGACCGCGCCGGTCACGACATGCGTTACGCCATTGACTCGACGTTCTTGCGCGACGAACTCGGCTGGGAGCCGCGCTACGGTGACTTCGAGGCCGGTCTCGCCGCCACCATTGAGTGGTACCGCGACAACGAGCGGTGGTGGGCGCCGGCGAAGGATGCGACCGAGGCGTTCTACGCGTCTAAGGGCCAGTGACGGGGTTTCTGCGACCATGACGGAGTTCGGCAAGCCGCTACGCGCGACATCCACGCCCATACCTGGGCTGATGTTGTGGGACCTACCGGTGCACGGTGACTCGCGCGGCTGGTTCAAGGAAAACTGGCAACGGGAGGCAATGGCCGTCGCCGGCCTGCCGGACTTTGGGCCAGTCCAAAACAACATCTCCTTCAACGATGCTCCGGGGACCACACGCGGCATCCACGCCGAGCCGTGGGATAAGTGGGTTTCGGTTGCTGCTGGCCGAATCTTTGGCGCATGGGTGGACCTGCGTGAGGGCCCCAGCTTCGGCGCCGTCTTTACCGCCGAGTTGGACCCTTCGCGTGCGGTGTTCGTGCCGCGCGGCGTCGGTAACGCCTTCCAGACCCTCGAGGCCGATACCGCCTACACGTACCTCGTGAACGAGCACTGGTCTCCGGATGCTCAGTACACGTTCCTCAACCTTGCCGATGAAACCGTCGCCATCGAATGGCCGATTGCGCTGGACCGGGCCGCGCTGTCGGACAAAGATCGTGCTCACCCGCGCCTGGCGGACGTCACACCGGTGCCGCCGCTCCAAACCCTCGTGATTGGAGCGCACGGCCAGCTCGGCAGGGCTCTGAGGGGGCGGTTTGGCGGCGGAGCTCGATATGAGTACGTGGATAGGGCCGAGCTTGACATTGGAGCCGACCTCACGGGCGCGCGGCAGTGGCGGGACTACGACGTCATCATCAACGCGGCCGCGTATACGGCTGTGGACCAGGCCGAGACTGCGAGCGGGCGCACCGATGCGTGGCTGGCAAACGCTGCCGGGCCAGCACAGCTGGCCAGGATCGCCGCGGAGCACGGGATAACCCTGATCCACATCTCGACTGACTATGTGTTTGACGGTGAGTCTCGCCAGCCGTATGACGAGGAATCGGCCCTGAGTCCGCTCGGTGTTTACGGACAGACAAAGGCGGCGGCGGACCTCGCAGTAGCCACGTGTCCCCGCCACTACATCGTCCGCACCAGCTGGGTCATCGGCGACGGAGGCAACTTTGTGCGAACGATGGCTGGTCTCGCCGAGAAGGGCGTCGCCCCTCGCGTCGTCGACGACCAAGTGGGGCGCCCCACGTTTGCCGAAGACCTGGCGGGTGTGATCGTCCATCTGCTCGCTGTAGGCGCCGCCTACGGCACGTACAACTTCACGAGCGACGGCGCTCCCGTTTCATGGCGCGCGGTTGCCAAGCGGGTTTTTGAACTCACCGGGCATGACCCGGAGCGGGTATCGGCGGTTTCGACCGCGGACTATTACGAGGGTGCGACCGGGCCGGTGTCGCCACGGCCGCGCACCTCGACGCTCGATCTCGCCAAGATCCGCTCGGTGGGGTTCGTCCCACCCGATTGGGACGTGGCGCTCGTGCGGTACCTATCGGGGGACTGACTGCCGTCCACTGGCAGTTTTCTTTGTCGACCACGCCGGCGGATTCGGTGCTGGTGAGGCGAGCCCTATACCGTAGCGTCCACCCTCGAGAGCAGGCCCTCCACCAGCGCGTTCAGCGCCGCCGATTCCACCAGGAAGCCGTCGTGGCCCACGTCCGAGTGCAGCAGACCCACGCCCTCGCAACCGGGTAGCGCGTCGGCGAGTTCTTGGGAGTGCGACAGGGGGTAGAGCCGGCCGGAGTCCAAAGCGGCGACGATCGCCGGTCCAGTGAACCCGGCGAGCCCCGCCACGGCCCCGCCTCGCCCGCGCCCCACATCGTGCGTGTTGACGGCGTGCACGATGGGCAGGTAGGTGTTGGCATCGAACCGGCGAGCCAGTTTCTCGGCGTGGTGGGCAAGGTATGACTCGATCGCGTAGTGGCCGGCGCCGGGTTGATCCGGGCCGCGGAGCGCATTTCCCGGCGCGCTGCCGTCGTCGGGCTGGACCGTGCTGTCTACTTGCACCGTGCGGCCGAACCGCGCGTGCAGCTCGGGCTCGGAGCGGTACGTGGTGTGCGCGATCATGCGCGCGATGCCCAGGCCCACGTGGGGGCCCTCGCCGTCGGCCGCGTCGTAGAAGTCGCCGCCCGCGAACCGGGCATCGGCGCGGATCGCTGCCGTCTGTGCGGCGCCCCATGCGATCTGTTCAGCGGTGGTGGCCGCGATGGACCGTGCATGCGTCGTATAGGCCCGCCTGGCACAACAGGCGTCCAAAGATCCCAGACCCCTATCGCGTTCCACGGTGTGCATTGTCAGCGGAACATGTCGACGGTCACCACAAGCTCATCTATCTGAACTCCGGATGCTCGAAAGGTACATCGGGTGGAGATGTCCCTCACAAACACGCTCCATGCGGGTCAAGTCAGGGCCCACAGCCCGTCAGTTACTGGAACCACGCGGGAAGCCGCGCCTCTTGACTGCGGAGACATCTCGCTTCCCTAGACCGCGCCTACACGCAGCGTCTCGATGAACCCCAGTATCTGTTCCTGCAAGGCCGGGAAGGCTCCCTCCAGCGGAGCCTCTTCCTTGGCGGCCTCCGCGAGTTGATCGAGCGTGTCCGCCATCGTGGCCGCGGCCCGGCTCAGCCCCCACGAGGTGAGCTCGGCGAGCAGATCGTCCCCGGTGACGTCCGCATGCCGGTACTTCCGGTTGACCGCCAAGGCGAGTTTGCCGTCGTTCTTCATGTGGGCCTGCGGGACGACGTCGTAGGCGGGCGCGAGGCGCACCGGGCCGTCGGTCGGGTGCAGCAGCCCGATGTTCTTGGTGTGCATGTCGAGGTTGCCGACGCCGCCAATCTCCTGGTACTTCTCGTTGCCGCTCGCCCCGAGCGCCTGACTGAGGTCCTCCTGATGGACGCGTCGCCCGCCCACGCGGTCATAACGCTCGATCACCAGCGTGGCAAGCCCATCGAACTCCTCGACCCGTGTCTCGAATGAGGCGAGCCCGAGTCGGCGCGCCAGCCGCGACCCATATTCCTCATCAAAGATCACCGTCGCCTTGTCGCCCTTCCCCTCGGCGCTGGGGATGAAGTCGAAGTTCCGTGCGTCGCCCTCAAGGGCGCCGACGATCGTCCCGTGAAGCTCAACCGCGAGCGGCATCGTCGCCCTCCCACGTCGCGGTGAACTCGATCCCCGTGGCTCGTGCGAGGCCCAGCAGGCGTCGCAGGTAGATCGTCGACTTCCCTGCCTCGATCTCGCTGATAGTGCTCTGCGGGACGGCGAGTTGCTCGGCGAGCTGCTTCTGCGACATCCCGCGCTCAAGCCTCGCCTGTTGGATGGCCAGCCCGAAGTCCGCGGGGGCATGGAGCCTTGCGGTGCGCTTCGACATGACAGTCCCTTCGTTTCGTGATTTCACGATACCACCCGGCTATCGGAATATCGCGATATTCGGTGCGCATCGTGTTTTCCCGATACTGCGACCTGGCGCAACTCGCATTTTCGCGTCGGCCCTAAGCCCCCGCCTCCACGCGCACGAGCAGACCTTCAACCAGCGCATTCAGCGCGGCCGACTCCACGAGGAAGCCGTCATGACCCACGTCCGAATGCAGCAGGTCGACGCCCTCGCAACCGGGGAGCGCGTCGGCGAGCTCTTGGGAGTGCGACAGCGGGTAGAGCCTGTCGGAGTCCACTGCGGCGACCAGTGCGGGCCCTGTGAACGCGGCGAGCGCCGCCACGGTCCCGCCGCGGCCGCGCCCCACATCGTGCGTGTTGACGGCGTGCACGCTGCGCAGGTAGGTGTTGGCGTCGAACCTGCGGGCCAGTTTCTCGGCGTGATGGGCCAGGTAGGACTCGATCGCGTAGTGGCCGGCGCCGGGTTGATCCGGGCCGCGCAGGATGTCGCCGGGGATGCCGTCGTCATCCACTTGCACCGCGCTGTCGACCTGGACCGTGCGGCCAAAACGCGCGTGCAACTCGGGCTCGGAGCGGTACGTGGTGTGGGCGATCATGCGCGCGATGCCCAGTCCTACGTGCGGGCCCTCGCCGTCGGCCGCGTCGTAGTAGTCGCCGCAAGCGAACCGGGCATCGGCGCGGATGGCTGCCGTCTGTGCGGCGCCCCACGCGATCTGTTCAGCAGTGGTGGCGGACCTGGTCACGACCGCGGCGATGGAACGCACCCGCGACGGGTAGGTGGCCGCCCACTCGAGAGTGCGCATCCCGCCCATCGAGGGCCCCAGCATGAGCAGCCACGCGTCGATGCCGAGCGCGTCCGTCAGCCGCACCTCGGCGGCCACCATGTCCCGCAGCGTGAGCCACGGAAAGCGGGAGCCCCACGGACGGCCGTCCGTGGGGTGAGGGTGAGCGGGTCCAGTGGTGCCCTGACACCCGCCCACGATGTTCGCGGAGACGATGAAGTGGTGCGATCGGGCGTCTGCCGCAACATCGATGCCGCGACTGTCGTGGGCGTTGGTACGCTTGTGGCCACGCCATCGAGTCAACACAACAGGGGTTAAATTGGCTAACGCGACCAAGTCAGCACTCGTGACAGGCATCACCGGCCAGGACGGTGGCCATATGGCCAAGTTGCTTCATGAGAACGGCTACGACGTCTACGGCCTGATTCGTGGCCAACGCAATCCCCACAAGCCTGCAATCGAACGCGAGTTTCCCTACGTCGAGCTCATCGAAGGCGACCTCACCGATGCGACTTCACTGGTTCGCGCGGTCGAGGTATCCAACCCGGACGAGGTCTACAACCTTGGCGCGGTGAGCCATGTCGGCTACTCGTTCCACAACCCGTCGCTGACGGCGGATGTGACGGGTAAGGGCGTGTTGAACCTCCTAGTACTACAGTCACATCCCACAAACGTGACTGTAGTACTAGGAGGGGCCGCCAGCGGCCTGGGCGTCGCCGCCGGCGTTGCGCTGAGCCGCATCTCGCCGAGGTGCCTGCGGGGCTCACCGTGACGTTCGGATTCGGCCCCGGAGTGCTTGACCGCGTCGACGACTCGCTGCGCCCTACATGGCTGAAGCCGCTCCCCGGTTTCGACATCGACTATCTCGACGATCAGTGGACCAGCGGCGACCTACTGGTGATCGTGTCAGCGGATGACCAGGTGCCCATGGCTCACTCCACCCGCATGATCCTCAAGGACGGGCGTGGCTTTGCTTCGCTGCGGTGGCGACAGGACGGATTCCGCCGCGCGTACGGGTCGCAGCCCGACGGCACGACCATGCGCAACCTGTTTGGCCAGGTGGACGGCACCGCCAACCCCCGGCTCGGCACGGACGATTTTGCGGGCGTGGTCTGGAATGACGCCGTTGGATCCGACGCTGAGGGCTGGATGGCGGGCGGCACGTCGTTCGTGTTGCGACGCACCGGACTTCGATGCCGTAGGGCCGCACGGCTTTCCGGTCATCTCCGACGTGTCGCACGTGCGCCGGGCTCACCACGACTTCACCGGTGCGCGGATCTTCCGGCGAGGCTACAACTATGACCTAACCCCAGCGTCGGGCGCGGACCAGGCGACGATCTCGAATACAGGATTGCTGTTCGGGTCGTATCAGGCGGACGTGGATGCTCAGTACGTGCCCATCCAGACCGCGCTGGCCAAGGCCGACCTACTCAATGTGTGGACTACGCCCATCGGCTCGGCGGTATTCGCCATTCCGCCCGGCTGCGAGCAGGGCGAGTACATCGGGCAGGGGCTACTGGGGTAGCTTTGGCCGCTACGACAGCCGGCGAATTGCCGCATCAACTCGAGCGGTGTGAGTCGTGAGCAGGGCGAGCGTGGCGCGCTCGCAAGCCGCCCGATCGGCATCGTAGATGTCACGCAGGGCGGGAGACGACTCGCTGTCCCCGCCGCCCGCATCGGCCGCGGTTTCCCCCAGGATCGCGCCGATGCTGTGGCCGTCCTCCCACAGGTCCACCACGCGTGGGTCTACGTAGGAGGCGCGCGCGACGCTCGGCGTATTGCCCAATAGCCCCGACACATCACGCATAGCCGATGCCACGGCTCGGGTGCGCTGAGAGGGCGACAGGTCGGCGGCGGCTGGTGACAGCGCGAGCGCGGTAGCGGCGAGCACCGTGCCGTGCCAGGTGCGGAAGTCCTTTGCCGTCATGTTGCCGCCGACGACCCGCTCGACGTACTCGTTGACGTCGTCGCTCGTCACGTCGCGCCAAGCAACCGGCGAGACCGTTTCGCGCCACGCCAATAATTCGGCGTTGCCGTCGGTCCTGCGTTTGAGGGTGGCGATCGCTTCCGCGCAGCGCTCGTCGCTCAGCACCAGCGACCGCTGCTTTCCCGATTTGGCTATGTAGTCAAAGACAACACCGTCCGCAGTCACCCGCACGTGTTCGCGGCGGAGCGTCGCGAGCCCGTAGGAGCCGTTGTCCTGCGCGTACGTCTCCCCTCCCACCCGGAACAGCCCGATGTCGAGCAAACGAAAGGCCACCGCCAGCACGTGATCGCGTGACAAGTCGCCCAAGGCGAGATCTCGCTCGACCTGAGCCCTCGCATCGGGCAGCGCACGTGCCACGTCCAGCACCCGCTGGTGCTTCTCGCGGTCCCTGCGCACGCGCCACTGCGGGTGATAGAGGTACTGACGGCGACCCGCGGCGTCGGTGCCGAGCGCCTGCAGATGCCCGTGAGGCCACGGGCAGATCCACACCTCGCTCCAGGCCGGCGGAATCACGAGGTCACGGCAGCGCTCGACCACCTTAGGGTCGCTGATGCGTTTGCCGGCCTCATCGAGGTAGATCCACCCCCGTCCGGCGCGCCGCCGACCAATGCCGGGTTCAGATGGGCGGGAACGTCGTAGTCGGGTCATGCTCTATTTGTACCCCGCGTACCCTTCTGGGGTGGGCCATCTTCAGATCAGCGACGTTTCTTTTTCCCTCGACGACGGGCGAATGCTGCTTCGCGACGTCACGCTCAAGGTGGGCGAGGGCGACGTGATCGCGCTCGTCGGACCCAACGGCACCGGCAAGACCACGCTGACCCGCATAGCCCGGTCGGACCTTACGCCGCACGAGGGCACCGTCGCCGTCACCGGCTCGCTGGGAGTGATGACGCAGTTCATCGGCTCCGTGCGCGACGACTCGACCGTCGCCGACCTCCTGCTGTCGGTGGCCCCGCCCAAGCTGCGCGTGCTGGCCGAACGCGCCTCCGCATCGGAAGCCCTCATGTACGAGACGGCCGCCGAGAAGGATCAGATGGCGTACGCCGATGCCGTGATCGCGTGGGGCGACGCGGGCGGCTACGAACTTGAGACCCTGTGGGACGTGTGCACGGTGTCGGCGATGGGCGTCGCATTCGACAAGGCCCGCGACCGCACCGTGTCGACGCTGTCGGGCGGGGAGCAGAAGCGGCTGGTGCTCGAGGCGCTCATGCGTGACGACCACGACGTGCTGATCCTGGACGAGCCGGATAACTATCTTGACGTGCCCGGCAAGCGTTGGCTCGAGGACCAGTTGGTCGCGTCCAAAAAGGCCATCCTGTTGGTCAGCCACGACCGGGAACTCCTCAACAAGGCCGCAACCAAGGTCGCGACGCTTGAGCGCAATTCGCACGGCAACACCCTGTGGATTCACCCCTCCGGCTGGGGCACGTACCGCGAGGGGCGCGAGGCGCGCATCGCTCGCATGGAAGAGGACCTGCGTCGTTGGGACGAGGAGCACGTCCGCATTAAGGATCTGGTGCGCACGATGCAGGCGCGGGCGGCGAGCAGCCCCGACATGGCCAACCGGTATCAGGCCGCTAAGACCAAGCTGCGCAAATTTGAGGAGGCCGGCAAGCCCGAGCCGATCCCGCTACCGCAGTCGGTAAAGATGAAACTCAAGGGCGGCCGCACTGCCAAGCGGGCCGTGGTGATCGAGGAACTCGAACTCACAGGGCTGATGAGCGCTTTTAGCACCGAGATTTGGTATGGCGACCGCGTA
>Ga0307486_1000609_pt1 | contig 31440 bp, 24 predicted proteins | sample CBIW02metaG_FD_203663 | JGI IMG/M metagenome (GOLD analysis project Ga0307486, IMG submission 203663) | Sea-ice brine microbial communities from Beaufort Sea near Barrow, Alaska, United States - CBIW 0.2 | ecosystem: Environmental > Aquatic > Marine > Coastal | place: USA: Alaska | collected... | reverse complement strand
TCCGTTCGTCTAGGGGTTAGGACGCATGGTTTTCATCCATGTAACAGGGGTTCGATTCCCCTACGGACTACTTTTAAAAAATTAATTAAATAGTAGTTGTAATGGCAAATCATAAGTCAGCGTTAAAAAGAATTCGTAGCAATGAGGCAAAACGTCTTAGAAATCGCTACCAACATAAAACTACCAGGAATGCAATCAAAAAATTGCGTGAATTGGAAAAATCAGAGGCTGAAGCTTTATACCCTTCTGTAGCTTCAATGATTGATAAATTGGCTAAGAACAATATTATACACAATAATAAAGCTGCAAACCTGAAGTCAAAACTGACTAAACACGTAGCTGCACTTTAATATTTAAGTTGTGTTAAATTATTCAAAAACTGTCGGGAATTATATTCCGGACGGTTTTTTTGTTTTATTTTTTTAAAATGAAGTTGAATTTTCTGAATAAATGTATTCCGAACCAATTTGAATGTTTTGGTTTATTTAATCTGACGCGAAATATCTTCTTCGGTTAAAATTGTAGAAACAATCTTAAAAACCTGTCAGCATTTGAAATGATTGTGGTGTTATATGAGATTTTAAAACTTATAGCCACTGTCTTCCGAACTTTTTTTGGTCTTGTTTCTTTGCTCTTGATTGCCGCTTTTATTCTACCCCCGACTTCTAACTTTCTTTCAGCCTATTCCCGAATAAATTGCTCGTTAATAGTTTCTATTAGGTTTAGAACTTCGTCCCTTCCTAAATCACTTTCGGCAGAGGTAGTGAAATATTCTGGCATTTCAGACCAGGTCTCCAACATCCTGGACTTATAAATTTCAGTGTTCCGCTCTAGAGCTTTTGGCCTAAGTTTATCCGCTTTCGTAAAAATTATATAGAACGGAATTCCGCGCTCTCCCATCCATCTCATAAATTCCAGGTCTATCGCCTGAGGTTCATGCCTGCTATCAATTAATACAAACGCGCAAAGCATTTGTTTTCTTTGTTCGAAATATGCGGTAATAAATTTCTGAAATGTTTTTTTTGTAGATTTTGAAACCCTTGCATAACCATAGCCGGGTAAATCTACCAGATGCCAATTATTATTGATTAAAAAATGATTGATAAGTTGTGTCTTTCCTGGTCTGCCAGAAGTTTTGGCCAGACCCTTTCTTTCAGTAAGCATATTGATTAGTGAAGACTTTCCTACGTTGCTTCTTCCTATAAAAGCATATTCGGGTAAAGAACTGTCCGGACATTTTCCAACTTCAGTATTGCTGACAAGAAATTCAGCACTTTTAATTTTCATATATTTCAATGCTAAAATCCCCTTTCCTGGAGCCAGTTAAAAAGAATTTCATTAAATAAATTTGGATGCTCCATCATTGCTGCATGTCCGCATTTGTCAATCCAATATAAATCTGAGTCGGGAAGCAATCGGTTAAATTCTTCACCCACCTCAGGTGGTGTTACATTGTCATTTCTCCCCCAGATAATACAGGAAGGGGTTGTCATTTTAGGAAGATCCTTTGACATATTATGACGTATTGCACTTTTTGCAATAGCCAGGGTTTTGATCAACTTATTTCTATTGCTTACGGTGACATAAACTTCATCTACAATTTCCTTCGTGGCAATATTCGGGTCGTAAAATACAGTTTCGGCTTTTTTCTTAATAAATTCATAATCACCTCTCCGTGGATAACTTTCCCCCATCGCATTTTCATATAATCCAGAACTTCCGGTTATAACCAAACCTTTGACCATTTCTGGATACAATTTTGTGCATAAAAGGGCAATATGACCTCCAAGGGAATTTCCTAATAAAATTACTTCCTTAAATCCCTTCAGAATTAGAAAGTCTCTTAAATATTTTGCAATCGTTCCCACACTCGTTTTAAGAAGGGGAAGTGTATATAAAGGTAGTTCAGGAATCAAAATTTTGTATCCCTTTTGTGGAAAGAAGTTAACAACCCCATCAAAATTACTCAACCCTCCCATAAGGCCATGTAAAATGACAATTGGAGTACCTTCTCCAATTTCCAGGTAAGAGAACTTTCCTTCCTTTCGTATATTATTCTTCATTGAGGGCTTTGCTGTTAACATTTGCAAATATAGCGATTTCAGTACAAGTATAATCATTATTACAGAATAGCCTTAGGATTTATTCTAAATATTTCGCAGTAAAAATGCTTTATTTTTTTAATGAAAATTTAACAATTTTGACCAAAAAAGCAAGGTCCTGAAACCTAATGAAGTAGCGCTATTTAGTAGGGTTTCAGCACAATAGGAGGATAAACTTATCAACAATGTGGTAAAATGTGGTAAAAAGTGGTAATAAAATCAATATATTTGAAGCTATAAATAGAGCAAGTGGTAAACCTAATTGGAACATACGAATGCAAAGTTGATGCTAAAGGCCGTCTTATGGTTCCTTCAGCATTGAAAAAGCAATTGTCTCCGGTTTTAAAGGAAATCTTTGTTATAAAAAGATCTGTATTTCAGCCATGTTTGGAATTATATCCTATTCAGGAGTGGAATGTATTAATGCAGAAAATTAACGGACTAAACCGTTTTGTTAAGCAGAATAATGATTTTATAAGAAAATTTACGGCTGGTGTTAAAACTGTTGAGGTAGATGCCAATGGTAGATTGTTGATTCCCAAAGATCTAATGGGTTTTGCAAATATTGACAAGGAAATTGTTTTATCTGCTGCCATTAATATTATCGAAATCTGGGACAAAAATAAATACGAAAATGCCATTGATGTCGGGGCCGACGATTTTGCGGAACTGGCTGAAGAAGTGATGGGAAATAAATTATCTGATGGAATATCATAATCCAGTATTATTAATGGAATCTGTGGATGGATTAAATATCAATCCGGATGGCATATATGTAGATGTCACATTTGGAGGAGGTGGTCATTCCAAAGAGATTTTAAGCAGACTGGGAGAGAAAGGAAGATTATTCGCTTTTGACCAGGATGAAGATGCTCTGGAAAATAAAATAGACGACCCAAGATTTACACTTATTAATGAAAACTTCAGATTTATAAAAAGGTTCTTAAGGTTTTACGAAATAAAAGAAGTGGATGGAATCTTAGGCGATTTTGGAGTTTCTTCTCATCAGTTCGATGTAGCCGAACGCGGTTTTTCAACTCGTTTTGAAGCGAAATTGGATATGAGAATGAGTCAGAAAGGAAGTTTAAGTGCCCTGGAAGTCATTAATGAATATGAGGAAGAACTGCTTAAAAAGATGTTTTATGAATATGCCGATCTTAGGAATGCTCCAAAAATTGCTGCAGAAATTGTAAAGGCAAGGGAAGAGTCTCCAATTAAAACCAGTGAGCAATTAAAGGAAGTATTGCGTCCTTTTTTATATAAGGAAAAAGAGCATAAAATTTTGGCTCAAATCTATCAGGCGATCAGGATAGAGGTAAATCAGGAGATCGAGGCCTTAAAAGAATTCTTACTCCAAACTCAGGATCTGCTAAAAAAAGGTGGAAGACTTAGTTTGATTTCCTATCATTCTCTGGAAGACAGATTAGTGAAAAGATATATTCGTAACGGTCTTTTTGAAGGTGATGCGGAAAAGGATTTTTACGGAAATATTTCGGTGCCTTTTAAAAAAGTAAAAGGTTTAATAGTGCCAGACGCTGACGAAATACGAAAAAATAAAAGGGCAAGAAGCGCAAAATTACGCATTGCCAAAAAATTATAAGTTTCATCTTTATAAATCTAGGTTGAGGGAAAATGAAAAAAGGGTTTTATAACATATTAAAGGCGAATTTTCTTATCAGTGATGATGCATTTAAGAACTGGCGTTTTATCGTGTTTTGTACCCTTTTAGCCATCTTTATGATTGCGTGTTCACATAGTGCTGAACGCAAGGTACATTTGATAGCCAAAATAAATAACGAAGTGAGGGAACTTCGAAGCGAATTCGTAGAAAAACGATCCACTTTGATGAAATTAAAGATGGAATCCAATATTACTACCAAAATGGCAGACAGGGGTGTAAAACCATCAGAAACTCCTCCCTATAAAATTAAAATAAAAATAACTGAATAGTGATATTTTGGCGACAACTGAAAAACACATATTAACCCGCTTATATTTTATAGCAGCTTGCTTGTTCATATTTGCTATGGGCGTAGTTGTTCAGTTGCTCAACATTCAATTTGTAGAAGGCGATAAATATAAGGAACTGTCAGATGAACGTGCCTTTAAAAACTTTACCATAACTGCAAATAGGGGAAATTTATACGATACTAACGGAAATCTTTTGGCCACCTCGGTCCCCAAATTTGATATTCGTTTTGATGCGGTAACGGTTTCCGATAAAAATTTTGAAGAAAATATAATTCCATTATCCAAAAATCTGTCGGGTTTGCTCGGAAAAAGCGCCACTTATTGGTCGCAGTCATTGCGCACAGCAAGAATAAACAAACATCGCTACTTTTTAATAGCAAGGAATTTAGGTTATTCTGAATACTTAAATATTAAAAGCTTCCCTATGTTCAATTTGGGTACAAATAAGGGAGGGATGATTACAGAACAGCGAACTGTTCGTGAGCATCCGCTGGGTGAATTGGCTGCCAGAACTGTTGGATACGACCGGCAGGACGATCAGGGGTATTATTCCCGGGTAGGCCTTGAAGGGGCTTTTAGTCCTTTTTTGGAAGGAACTGATGGACATCGTCTCAAGCAGAAAATTGCCAAAGGACATTGGAAGCCTATAAGTGATAATAATGAAGTAGAGCCAAAAGACGGAGATGACGTTATTTCAACAATAGATGTCACAATTCAGGATATTGCACATCACGCTTTACTCGCCCAACTGGAGAAATATGAAGCCGATCATGGGACGGTTGTGGTAATGGAAACCAAAACAGGGGAAATAAAAGCAATTTCCAATTTAGGACGCACTTCTAAAGGAACTTATTTTGAAAAATTAAATTACGCAGTTGGCGAATCTAATGAGCCCGGTTCAACGTTCAAATTGATGGCTTTAGTAGTTGCTCTTGAAGATCATGTAATTGATACAAATACTGTTGTGGATACAGAAAATGGGGTTGTCACAATACAAAGAAATAAGGTTAGGGATTCCCATAGGGGAGGTTATGGAAAGATAACCGCCGCCCGAGCTTTTGAAGTTTCCTCAAACGTGGGAGTAGTAAAACTAATCTATAATAATTATAAGGACAATCCTCAAAAATTTATTGATGGACTTAACCGAATGGATTTGAATAAGAAATTGGGGATTTCTATTGTGGGGGAAGCCGCGCCTTACATTCCAAGTCCCGGGGATAAAAAATGGTCAGGACTTTCTCTGCCTTGGATGGCTTATGGATATGGAAGTATCCAAATTACACCTTTACAAACCTTAGCATTTTATAATGCAATTGCAAATGATGGTGTACTTGTAAAACCACGCTTTATAAAGGAAATTAAGGAATTAAATAAAGTTATTCTGAAGGATGAGGTGGTCGTGATTAATCCTGCCATATGTTCACAGGAAACGATAGGCAAGGTTCAGGAAATGTTGAAGAATGTGGTCATCAGGGGAACAGCAAGGGGTCTTTACTCCCCAAATTTTTCCATGGCGGGTAAAACAGGGACTGCACAAACCGAATATTGGATGAAAGATTGGGAATCGAACAGACGTTATATTTCATCCTTCGTTGGATATTTTCCTGCTGAAAATCCAAAATATACCAGTATTGTCATAATTCATAAACCAAAAAGCAGTATCGGGTTTTATGGCGCCGATGTAAGCGGACCTGTTTTTAAAAGAATTGCCCAGAAAATTTTTACCGATACGCCTGTTGAAGACGAATTGGAATCACTGCAAATAGAAAATGACGTGATTGGGAAGGATTTTGAAAAATATTTTACCACTGCTCAGGAAGACCTGAAACTAATGCCAAACGTGGTAGGTATGCCAATAATGGATGCTTTGGCAATTTTGGAAAATTTAGGTTTTGAGGTAGTTTTTGAAGGAAAAGGAAATGTAAAAAATCAGTCCATTAAAGCTGGTGAAAAAATAAATTCTAATAAAAAAGTAACACTAAGTTTAAGTTGAAGAAGTTAAAGGACATATTATACAAGGTTCCAATGGATTCTGTTATAGGGAACACTGCTATAGCGGTTAATTCTATACAATACGATTCACGAAAAGTTGAATTAAATGATGTTTTTGTAGCCATAAAAGGAGCAATTTCAAACGGGCATGATTATATTAAAACCGCAGTTAATCAGGGAGCTTTGGTAATAATCTGCGAAGATTTGCCTAAGGATATTGTAAATGGAGTTACCTATTTGCAAGTGAAAAACTCTCACACCGCTCTGGCCTTTATGGCAGCCAATTATTTTGACAATCCTTCAGAAAATTTAAAATTGGTTGGGGTTACTGGCACAAATGGTAAGACAACCGTTGCAACACTTTTATATCAATTATTCAGCAAAGCTGGATTTAAAGTTGGTTTGCTTTCCACAGTAAATATTATGGTTGCTGACAAAACCTATCCTTCAACGCATACTACTCCTGATTCACTAATGATCAATTCCTACCTAAAGAAAATGAATGAGGAAGGCGTGGAGTTTTGTTTTATGGAAGTGAGTTCTCACGGAGTCGCTCAAAAACGAACCGAAGCTTTGCATTTTGAAGGAGGGATTTTTACAAATTTGACCCACGAACACTTAGATTATCATAAAACTTTTGCTGAATACAGGGATGTCAAAAAGTCGTTTTTTGACCAATTACCTGCATCGGCCTTTGCATTAGTGAATGTAGATGATAAAAATGGGCCGGTTATGATTCAAAATACTCCGGCCAGAAAATATACCTATGCCTTGAAATCCTATGCAGATTATAGCGCAAGGATCCTTGAAAATCAATTCTCTGGATTATTACTAAAGTTGAATGGTGATGAAGTTTGGTCCAAACTCATTGGGAATTTTAATGCTTACAATATTTTGGCAATTTATGCCACAGCAGACCTTTTGGGATTGGAAAAGGGAGAAAACCTTCGGCTTATCAGTGAGCTTGAATCTGTAGCTGGTAGATTTCAATATTTTATTACCAAAAACAAAATTACGGCAATCGTAGATTACGCTCATACTCCTGATGCCCTGAAAAATGTGCTGGAGACCATTAATTTCATTCGAACAAAAAACGAAGAATTGATTACCGTAGTGGGTTGTGGTGGAGATAGAGATAAAACGAAAAGACCTGAAATGGGACATATTGCCTCGACTTTAAGCACTAAGGTGATTTTTACGAGTGATAATCCTAGAACTGAAGATCCTGAAAAAATAGTTCTGGATGTTGAAGCTGGCGTTGATCCTCAAAATTTTAAAAAAACTATGTCCGTTGTAAATAGGAAACAGGCAATAAAAACTGCCTGCCAATTGGCGCAACCAGGTGATATAATTCTTATAGCTGGCAAAGGTCATGAAACCTACCAGGAAATTAATGGGAAAAGATCCGATTTTGATGATTATAAAATTGTGAACGATTTTTTAAACGAACTCGATAAATAATAACTCACCTTTCTTTGAAAAGGTAAAGTAACTTAAGATATGTTATACTATTTGTTTAACTTTTTGGATGAACACTACCAGCTGCCTGGCGCAGGCTTGTTTGCATTCATTTCCTTCCGTTCGGCAATGGCTATCATATTCTCCTTAGGCATCTCTACCATTTATGGTAAAAAAATTATCAATTATTTACTCAAAAAGCAAGTAGGAGAGAGCGTTCGCGATTTGGGATTAAAAGGCCAAAGCGAAAAAGCGGGAACACCAACTATGGGTGGGCTTATTATCATAATTTCTACTATTATTCCAGTCTTATTATTTGCAAAGTTGGACAATATATATGTTATCTTATTGATAATCACAACCTTGTGGATGGGAGCAATAGGTTTTTTAGACGATTATATCAAAACCTTTAAAAAAGATAAGGAAGGATTAAAAGGGATTTTTAAAGTAATTGGCCAGGTGGGCCTTGGAATTATAGTGGGAACAACAATGTATTTTCACCCTGGAATTACTGTGAAAGAGGTATCCGGTGCTCCTGCAATTGCCAATGTACAAAGAGTTGAAGGTGGGGAAGTTACTCCAGAAAAGGAATTAAAAAGTACAATGACCACCATTCCTTTTGTAAAAAATAATGAATTTAATTACACCAGCCTGATTACCTGGATAGACCCAGCGCTGGCTAAATATGCCTGGCTCATCTTTATCCCGATTGTTATTTTTATAGTTACGGCAGTCTCGAACGGTGCTAATTTAACTGACGGGATTGACGGTCTTGCGGCAGGATCCTCGGCAATTATAGTACTCACATTGGGAGTTTTTGCCTGGGTATCCGGAAACATTATTTTTTCAGATTATTTAAATATTATGTACATCCCAAGATCAGGGGAAATGACCATTTTTATTGCGGCTTTTGTTGGATCTCTCGTGGGATTTCTTTGGTACAATACCTTTCCAGCACAGGTTTTTATGGGTGATACAGGAAGTTTGACAATTGGTGGGATAATAGCTGTTATTGCCATTGCCACCAGGAAAGAACTACTTATCCCAATTCTTTGCGGAATTTTCCTCGTAGAAAATCTTTCAGTTGTGATGCAGGTAGGTTGGTTCAAAATTTCGAGGCGAAAATATGGAGAAGGAAGGCGAATATTTTTGATGTCGCCACTGCATCATCATTATCAAAAGTTAGGAATACACGAAAGTAAAATTGTAGTGAGGTTTTGGATCGTCGGAATTTTTCTTGCAATTGTTACGATAGTGACATTGAAGTTGAGGTAGGGGCTAGATGTTAGATTTGAGATAGTAGATTTGAGAATATAGTATCCCGAAGCTTCGGGAGAAAAGAGACTTTGTTGAAGTATGAAGTGAAAATTTTCTTCTCCCTTTAGGGCCGGGGTAAACGGAAGAAGAGTGAAGAGTGGAAAGTATTTGTGGTTTTTTGAAATGCCTCTGCGGCCTTTGCGTAACATCTTGGCGTCCTTTGTGGTTAAAAACTGGAAGTTGAAAAGTGAGATAAGAAAATAGAAATAAAATGAAAACTAATCAAAAAATAGCAATTCTTGGTGCCGGCGAAAGCGGGGTGGGAACGGCTATTTTAGCCCAAAAACAAGGCTATGAGATTTTTGTTTCAGATTTTGGGAAAATAAAAGAAAAATATAAGAAAGTTCTTGAACAAATTGGGGTAGAATGGGAAGAAGGCGGACACACAGAAGCAAAGATATTCAATGCTTCTGTTGTGATGAAGAGCCCTGGAATTCCGGATTCAGCTCCACTTGTTAAGCAGTTGATTTCAAAAGGGATCCCCGTGATTTCGGAAATTGAATTTGCATCAGAGTACACTAATGCCAAAATAATTGGAATAACTGGGAGCAACGGAAAAACCACCACCACCAAATGGGTATATCATATCCTTAAAAGTGCAGGAATATCTGCAGGAATGGCCGGAAATGTTGGAGATAGTTTTGCCAAACAGGTAGCTGAGGAAAATGTAGACTGGTATGTTTTGGAGCTCAGTAGCTTTCAGCTTGACGGAATAGTGGATTTTAAACCACATATTTCGGTACTGACCAATATTACCCCAGATCATTTAAATCGATACAATTATAACATTGAAGAATACATAGAATCTAAATTCAGCATACTAAAGAATCAGACGGAGGAAGATTTTTTTATATACGATGCTGATGATGAAATTATTTCAAAATGGCTTGAAACACATTCAGTAAAAGTTCAAAAATTGCCTTTTTCACTTCAGAAGAAATTTGAAAAAGGCGCGTACCTCGATAATAATAATATTATAATTAATATAAATAATAACCAATTTATTATGCCAATATCCACTTTAGCACTTGAAGGTAAACACAATACCAAAAATGCCATGGCAGCTTCAACTGTTGCCAATCTATTGCGAATCAGGAAAGAAACAATTCGCCAAAGTATGGAGGATTTCCAGGGAGTTGAACATCGCCTTGAAAAGGTGCTGAAAATAAATAATGTGTTATACATAAACGATTCAAAAGCCACTAATATAAATGCGACTTATTACGCCTTGGATAGCGTGAAAGGTGAAACTGTATGGATAGTTGGAGGGGAAGATAAAGGAAATAATTATGCCGAATTGTTGCCATTGGTGAACGAAAAAGTTAAAGGTATTATTTGTCTGGGTATAGATAATTCAAGGATTTTTGAAGCATATGGAAATTGTGTGGACATAATGGTTGAAACGCAATCTATGACTGAAGCGGTACAAATGGCTTATAAAATCGCCGAAAAAGGGAATACTGTTTTACTTTCTCCTGCCTGCGCAAGTTTTGACTTATTTGAAAATTATGAAGATCGTGGCAGACAGTTCAAGGATGCGGTAAGAAAATTATAAAATTAATTCGTATAATAAATAATCCCGTGAAATAGGGAACAACAAGATCAACAATTAAAATGAGCAGTATCTTTTCAAAACTTAAAGGAGATAAAGTTATTTGGGCCACCACCGGAATGTTGGCGTTATTTTCATTTTTACCGGTGTACAGCGCAAGTAGCAATATCGCTTATTTATATGGTGATGGAAGTACATTTGGTTATCTGATAGTTCACTTTTTCCATTTGCTGTTGGGATTCTGTCTGTTGTTTGCAATTCATAAAATTCCGTATAATTATTTTAAAGGCTTATCAATTTTAATGTTGCCTATTGTAATTGTACTGCTGCTTTATACAATTACCCAAGGCTCTTCTATAGATGGTTCCAATACAAGTAGGTGGATTCAAATTCCGATTGTTGGGGTAACTTTCCAGTCTTCCACACTTGCATCTGTTATTCTAATGATTTATGTAGCGCGTTATTTAACGAGAATTTCAGAAAAGACGGTTACTTTTAAGGAAACGATTTTGCCTTTATGGATGCCGGTTTTCCTGGTATTAATACTTATTTTGCCCGCTAATTTCTCAACCACCGCAATAATTTTTACAATGGTTATGGTATTGGTGTTCCTGGGCGGATATCCGTTAAAATATATCGGAGTAATCTTAGGTGCAGGAGTTTTGGTTTTGAGCTTGTTTATTTTAACTGCAAAAGCTTTTCCCGGATTGTTGCCTAACCGGGTTGATACCTGGACAAGCAGAATCGTAAATTTTGCCGACGGTAAAGATACCGATTCCGATTATCAGATTGAAAAAGCAAAAATTGCGATTGCCCGGGGAGGAGTAGTAGGTGTAGGAATAGGAAAAAGTGTACAGCGCAACTTTTTGCCGCAGTCTTCTTCAGATTTTATTTATGCCATTATTGTTGAAGAAATGGGTTTAATAGGTGGTTTTGGTGTGATGTCAGCTTATTTGATGTTGCTGTTTAGGCTAGTGATTGTTGCAACTAAAGCCAATTCCGTATTTGGAACTTTAGTTGTAGTAGGAGTTGGTTTGCCTATTGTCTTCCAGGCAATGGTAAATATGGCGGTTGCAGTAGAACTTTTCCCTGTAACAGGACAGACTTTACCGCTTGTAAGCAGCGGTGGTACTTCCATATGGATGACCTGTCTCGCGCTTGGAATTGTTTTAAGCGTAAGTTCAGAAAGGGAAGAACTGAAACTCTCAGAGGAAAAGGAAAATGATCAACAAAATCCATTGGATATTTTAAGCGAAGCAATATGAAAGAGCAATTAAAGGTAATAATTTCCGGAGGGGGCACGGGCGGACATATTTATCCTGCAATTTCAATAGCTAATGAAATTAAAAGCAGATATCCCAAAGCCGAGATTTTATTTGTAGGTGCAAAAGATCGAATGGAGATGCAAAAAGTGCCACAGGCCGGATATAAAATTGAAGGTTTATGGATCACTGGTATTGAAAGAAAATTGAGTCTTAAAAATCTAAGTTTTCCTTTAAAATTGATAAGCAGCCTTTTGAAATCTCGCAAAATAATCGGTAATTTTAAACCTGATGTGGTGATTGGAACTGGCGGATTTGCTAGTGGGCCGCTGTTGAAAATGGCGAATTCCAAAAATGTTCCCACCTTAATTCAGGAGCAAAATTCGTTCCCCGGAATTACAAACCGGTTGCTTGGGAAGAATGCCAATGTGATATGTACGGCCTATGATAATCTAGAAAGATTTTTTCCTGCTGATAAGATCAGAAAAACAGGGAATCCTGTAAGGCAAGATATAATTGACATTTCACAGAAAAGAGAAGAATCACATTCGTTTTTCAAACTGGACAAAAGCAGAAAAACTATTTTAGTGCTTGGAGGTAGTCTGGGAGCGAGAAAGATCAATCAATTGATGGAAGCCTTCAGAAGTATATTTGAAGAAAAGGAGATTCAGCTTATCTGGCAAACGGGTTCGCTTTATTATGAAGAATATAAAAAATACAACTCTAAATGGGTGCAAACACATTCATTTTTAAATAGAATGGATCTGGCCTATGCAGCTGCTGATATTATAGTTTCAAGAGCTGGTGCTGGAAGTGTTTCTGAATTATGTCTGGTAGGAAAACCTGTGCTTTTTATCCCTTCGCCAAATGTAGCCGAAGATCATCAGGCAAAAAATGCGTTGGCCATAGCAAGGGAAAAAGCAGCTTTGGTTTTGAAAGAAGAAAAATTGGCAGAACGATTTGAAGATACAATCCTGACAATGTTGCATTCAGAAAAGGTGAGAATGGAACTTTCAGAAAATATTAAAAAACTTGCGTTACCTCATGCAACTTCAGCAATTGTAGATGAGATGGAAAAAATAATCAGAAAATAAAACAAAGACAAAGGACTTAAGATCCTTTGTGCAACAGGGAATATGGATCAATTTAAAAACATAGAGAATCTTTATTTTATCGGCATTGGCGGGATAGGAATGAGTGCTTTGGCACGCTATTTTAAAGCTCAGGGCAAACAGGTAGCCGGTTATGATAAGACTTCAAGCTTCCTTACGAAAAGTCTGGAAAGTGAAGGGATTTTCGTGATCTATGAAGATGAGATCGATCAAATTCCGCAACAATTTGAAGACGAACAAAAAACCCTGATCGTTTATACACCTGCAATTCCACAAGGGCATAAACAGTACAACTATTTTATTAAGGAGGATTTTACGCTGATCAAAAGGGCGGTTGTATTAGGAATGATCACAAAAGGGACTTTTACCTTGGCAGTGGCGGGAACTCATGGAAAAACCACGACCACGGCAATCTTGGCGCATTTATTAAAGGAAACGGGAGCCAAAGTGACAGCTTTTTTAGGAGGAATCAGCGAAGATATTCAGAGCAATTTGATCTTGAATGGAAATGAAGTAATGGTAGTTGAAGCCGATGAATTTGACAGGTCCTTTTTAAATCTGTCTCCTAACATTGCCGCTATCACTTCAATGGATCCTGATCATTTGGATATTTATGGGGCTCCGGAAAAGCTTATGGAATCCTTTAGAGATTTTGCCAGCTTGGTTCCTCCTGATGGAAAATTGTTTATTAAGAACGGTTTGCCCCTTTTCGGAACAACTATTGGTATAGATGACAACTCAGATTATGCTGCGATTGACATTAGTGTTGAAAACGGAACATATCATTTCAGCTTACGAACCCCAAAGACAATACTTAGAGATTTAAAATTTAATCTCCCCGGTAAACACAATTTGCAGAATGCTATAACAGCTCTTGCAATGGCAATTCATCAAGGTTCCCCAACCGGTGAACTGGCAAGGGCTTTATATAGTTTTAAAGGTGTGAGACGAAGGTTTTCATACAAAATTAAAACTGATAAACTCGTTTTGATAGACGATTATGCACATCATCCTGCAGAGATATCGGCCGTTCACCAGGCTGTTAGGGAAATGCATCCCAACAAGAAAGTGATCGCGGTTTTTCAGCCTCATTTATTTAGTCGTACAAGGGATTTTGCTGATGATTTTGCTGTCAGTTTAAGCGCATTTGACAAGGTTAGACTTCTGGATATTTATCCGGCCAGGGAACTTCCAATTGAAGGAATTACCTCAAAATGGTTGTTAGATAAAATTGAAAATCCAGATAAAAAATTACTTTCAAAAGAAGAGGTGACGGCTGATCTAAAAAATTCTGGCTGTGATGTAATTGTTTTGATGGGTGCGGGTGATATAGGGGAAATGGTGACGAATGTGGTAAAAGATTTGAGCGATGAAGATTAATTTTAATTACATAAAAGCAATTTTAGTTTTAAGCGCCGTTATCTTCTTATACGGCTTTGCCGAAAAACGTAACAATGCCAGGAGATTAAGCCGTATTGAGGTAAAATTCACCCAGTTTGAAAATCTTTATGTAACTGAAGAAGCGGTTAATAAATTGTTAATACTAAATAAGATAAGCGTCACGAGTGTAGATAAAGAAACTTTAGATTTGAATAAGGTAGAAAGGGTGCTGAACAACCATCCAATGATAGAAAATGCTGAAGTTTTTTTAACAATAGATGGGGTTCTGAAAACACAAATTAGTCAGCGCCGGCCTATAGGAAGAATTTTGGGAAACAAGGCATATTATGTGGACAGACTTGGCACTAAAATGCCCCTTTCTTCATATTATACAGCCAGAGTTCCAATCCTTATTGGAGTCACGGAGAAGGATATTAATGAGGTATATCCTCTTTTGAAATATATTAATGAAGATCAATTTTTAACCGAACATATTACATCAATAACCAGGTTAAATAAGGGGCTTTATCAGCTTGATGTTAGACAGATGAATTTCAGTCTCTTTTTTGGAAGGATTGAAAGGGTAGGAGATAAATTTAACAATTTTAAAGCTTTTTATAAAAAAGCAATAAAAGATGATCTATTGAATACTTACAAAATGGTGGATTTACAATTTGGGAATCAGGTTGTTTGCACTAAAAAATAAGTTATGGAACAAAACGACATTGCAGTAGGATTAGACATAGGAACCACAAAAATTGTGGCTATGATTGGTCGTAAGAATGAGTATGGGAAGATGGAAATCATCGGAATCGGGAAATCTAAAAGTTTGGGAGTCCACCGTGGGGTAGTAAATAACATTACCCAAACCATACAATCCATTCAACAGGCTGTTCAGGAAGCAGAAGCAGATTCGGGTTTAAAAATAAAGGATGTAGTGGTGGGAATTGCCGGTCAACATATACGCAGTTTGCAACATAGTGATTATATCACGAGGCCAAACCCTGATGAGGTGATAGATGCAGATGATATCTATACATTATGCAATCAGGTTCATAAATTAGTGATGTTACCGGGAGAAGAAATAATTCACGTGCTACCTCAGGAATTTAAGGTTGACGGTCAAGCCGAGATCAAAGAACCCATTGGGATGTATGGTGGCCGCCTGGAAGCAAATTTTCACGTAGTTGTAGGTCAGGTTTCATCAATTAGAAATATAGGCCGTTGTGTGAAAAGTGCCGGATTGGAACTTTCCGCAGTTACACTTGAACCTTTAGCATCAGCAAATGCGGTGTTGAGTCAGGAGGAAAAAGAAGCTGGCGTAGCTTTGATCGATATTGGAGGAGGCACCACAGATCTTGCGATTTTTAAAGATGGAATCATTCGTCATACAGCAGTAATCCCGTTTGGCGGAAATATGATCACTGAAGATATAAAAGAAGGATGCTCAATTATTGAAAAGCAAGCCGAGCTATTAAAGATCAAATTTGGTTCTGCCTGGCCCGGAGAAAATAAGGATAATGAAATTGTTTCCATTCCCGGATTAAGAGGGAGGGAGCCAAAGGAAATTACCTTAAAAAACCTGTCAAAAATTATCCATGCCAGAACTGTGGAAATTATCGAACAGGTTTATCTGGAGATCAAAAATTACGGGCACGAAGAACAAAAGAAAAAATTGATCGCAGGAATGGTTATTACCGGAGGTGGCGCACAGTTAAAGCATTTAAAACAACTTGCCGAATATATCACAGGAATGGATACCAGGATTGGATATCCTAATGAGCATTTGGCGGGCGACAGTGATGCCGAGACTACAAGTCCCTTATACGCAACAGCAGTAGGTTTGGTGCTTAGCAGTCTGGAAAAAAAGGATGCCCGTTTTCAGGAGCAGGTAATTTTAAAAGAACCTGAAGAACCTAAAGATAAAGGTGATTCGGAAAAAGGCCCTGATGCAGATGAGATAACGCCTACCGATATCACTAAGCCCACAAAAAAGAGCATTTTTGATAAATGGGCAGAGAAGTTTAAAGATTTTTTAGATAACGCAGAGTAATACAATAATAGAACCAGTAAATCAGAATTTATGAGCAGTAAAGAATTCGAAAATTTTGCATTCGATCTACCTAAAAACCAATCGAATGTTATCAAGGTTATTGGTGTAGGCGGAGGCGGTAGCAACGCGATAAATCATATGTTCCTGCAAGGAATAAAAGGAGTAGATTTTGTGATTTGCAATACCGATATGCAGGCCCTTGAAAATAGTACAGTTCCCAACAAAATTCAATTGGGTGTAAGCCTGACCGAAGGACTTGGTGCCGGAGCAAATCCACAAGTTGGCGAACAGGCAGCGATAGAAAGTTTCGAGGAGGTAAAACGTATGTTGGACACCAACACAAAAATGGTGTTTATTACTGCCGGAATGGGTGGTGGTACAGGAACTGGAGCCGCACCAGTAATAGCAAAACAGGCCAAAGAAATGGGTATTCTCACAGTGGGAATTGTAACCATTCCTTTTCTGTTTGAAGGAAAAATGAGAAATGAACAAGCACAGCTTGGCGTTGAAAAACTTAGGAGCCATGTAGATTCCCTTATTGTTATAGATAACAATAAGTTGCGAGAAGTTTACGGAAACCTCGGATTTAAAGCCGGATTTTCCAAAGCCGATGAGGTTTTGGCTACCGCTTCCCGTGGAATTGCAGAGGTGATTACACATCACTATACTCAGAACATCGATTTACGTGATGCGAAAACCGTTTTGAGCAACAGTGGAACTGCAATTATGGGATCGGCAACCGCATCAGGAGCAAATCGTGCCAGCGACGCAATTAGCAAAGCATTGGATTCTCCATTATTGAATGACAACAAGATCAAAGGAGCTAAAAACGTATTACTGCTTATCGTTTCTGGTTCTGAAGAAATCACGATTGATGAGATTGGTGAAATTAACGATCATATCCAAACAGAGGCAGGTCACAGCGCAAACATAATTATGGGTGTGGGTGAGGATGAAAGCCTGGAGGATTCTATCGCGGTAACTATAATTGCGACTGGATTTAATATTGAACAACAAAATGAAATTGTAAATACCGAATCAAAAAAGATTATTCACAACCTGGAGGATGAACAAAAAGCGGAGCATAATTTTGGTCCCTACAAATTTGACTCCGGAAAACAAATAGCCAAGGAAATACCTTCGAAAGAAGTGGAATCTAAAATTGTGCACTCACTGGAAGATGAAGATTTTGAAATTAATGAGGTAAAAGACAACCTAAAGACTCCGCACAGTGCGCGGAATATGGAGGTTGAGTATGAGGAAGTGAATTACCCCGAAGAGGATTTTGTCATTACAAATACTTCAGAAGAAGTAAAGGAACCAGAGGTTCATAATGCCGAAGAAATTGCTGCTGAAAGTGAAGATCAGTTTATGTTTACTTTTGATCTTCCGCTAAATAAATCCAGGACGGAAAGTCAAACTTCTGCTCAAAACCAAGCATCTCCGAAATCAACTCAAATTTCAGAAGACAGTCCAAATAAAAAGATCGTTCATGATCTTAATAAAACCAATGAAATGGAGGTAAATGATCCAGTTGAAATTATTCCTGTTACTGAAAGTTCGGTTACTGGAATTAAACGATACAGCCTGGACGACTATATGGAAGTGGAGCAGATGCTAAAGAAATCTAAGGCTGAACAGAAAGAGCCTGAAGACAAAACTGTTGCTTTTGAAAAGAAAACAATAGCTCCAGATAAGGTGGAACAACCGGCTAAAAAGGATCATTCAGATCCTTTCGATAATCCTATTTCAGAAGGATTGGTTGCACGTGCGGCTGAAAGACGAGCAAAAATGAAGGAGTTCAATTACAAATTTCATAATAATGGATCTCAACTGGATGAGATTGAAAAACAACCGGCTTATAAACGCGCTGGGGTCAATTTGGATAATTCCAAACCGGGAGAGGAAAAATTATCCAGAACCAGTCTTGGAAGTGGTGATGATAATGAACTTAATTTTAGAAGCAATAATTCTTTCCTACATGACAATGTAGATTAACTAAATTTTTTACCACCTGATAAAACCTGAAATTCTTCGTGAAATTTCAGGTTTTCTGTTTATATTCGCAGTCCTGTTTAAAACTGGAAGAATGAGTTTGGAAGAGCAAGTAATGACCGAAATGAAAGCCGCGATGCGTGCAAAAGATACCATTAAACTGGAAGCTTTGCGAGCGATAAAAAGCGGAATTTTGATGGCTAAAACTGAAAGTTCAGATAAAACAGGTTTGGCAGAAGAAGCAGAATTGAAACTCTTGCAAAAGTTGGTGAAACAGCGCAAAGACAGTGCGTCAATATATAAAGAACAGGGTCGTGAAGATCTTGCCCAACCAGAATTGGATCAGGCCGCTGTTATAGAGCAATTTTTGCCTGAACAATTGAGTGAAGAAGAAATTGAGAAAAAAATTATTGAGATTATCGGTCAAACTGGTGCAGCCGGAATGAAAGATATGGGAAAAGTGATGGGATTGGCTTCCGCAGCTTTGTCAGGAAAGGCAGATGGAAAGACAATTTCAATGATAGTAAAGAAGAAGTTAGGCTAGCACATCTCGACTACGCTCGCTGTGACCGACCGCGCTCGATGGGACCACAGACGGATTGTGAGCTTACAACTAAAATTGAATAAAATTGATAATGGCCTCGTGGCGCAACTGAATAGCGCATCAGATTTCGGCTCTGAGGGTTGGGGGTTTGAATCCCTCCGGGGTCACTAAATAAAATCCTAACAAACTAGTAGATAGTGAGTTAGGATTTTTTTATTTGTACAGTTGTCACTTCTTGTGACCCTTAAAGCAATTTTTCGAAATCAAATACACGAAGTTTGTATTGTGTACCCATAGAAATTTTTGGCTGTATCCGTTTCAATTAATTTTAATTCTCCGAATATTGCCTTGAATATTTAAAAATATTTTCTTTTTCATTTCTTGAAGGATTGCCCCTAGATGTTCGATTTCATAATCTAAAACGCCGCCGTTGGTTTTCCTTTTAAACGTATTTCAATTTTTTTCTTCTTTGCGGTTAAAGATTTCATTAAATCCATAATCTTAGTATCTTTTGATTCCTTAAAAATTACGTTTAAAGCTAGTATTAAACGTTTGGCCTCTCTTGTTGCAGCCACTCTGTCACTGGTAGACATGTTGCTCATTTTTGATTTCTCAAATTCGATGGCTTCATTTATTACGTCCATAATATTACAAATTGTTTATAAGTGCATAAATTAATGAAATAAATAATACTTTTCATATATTTATTATCTATTGTTATAATCTTCAGATAGGCTTGACCTATCGATAAAGGGATAAAATTCTTTTAAAAAATAAATTATATCTAATATCAGCATAAAGAAAAGTCACTGTCCCCAATGGACCTTTAATTTAATCCTGTACTTTAAAAATAATTGGAAGATAATATTGGACATTTACCGGTATTCCTCTTTGTTTTCCTGGTTTCATTTTAGGCAAAGACTCAATTACTCTTTTAGCTTCCTGTTCTAATTTCGGGTGGGGTGCCCGTGTTTTTACATCTACAATATCACCATTGGTATCAATTTTAAACATCACAATTATTTTATTTATTCCCTTTAATCCAAGTTGACTACCTAGTTCTGAATTGAATTCTTTATTGATAAACGTGGTGATCTTTTCACTCATACAATCTTTACGTTCTGTATTATTCCTTAATTTTTCACAACCTGGGAATATTGGAACATCTTCAATGAAAATGAAAGGAACTATATCAATCTCATCATCCTTTTTTACTTCTTTAATATCAGCCACGGTAGCTATTGGCTCATTATCTACTTCTGATGATTTAATATTATCTTCCTCCTTATCTACATCGTCAGGGATTAATTTAATTTCTTCTGGTGCAACAGGGATCACTGGGGGAGGAGGTGTGGGCAGAATGGTTATTGGTATATCTAATTCAGCTAATGGCTCATTGTTGTAAACATCTTGTACAATTTCAGTTTTTTCGTAGGTGCGCCATTGTACTACGAAATACACCATTAACAGAACCAGGATTAGACCAATTTGTAAGAAGAATACAGTTCTCTTGTTGAGATCTGCTTTAGTAGTTTTTTTGACTTCCATAATTTTAAAGAATTAAAAATGAATAGAAAGGCTAAATTGCTCACCGAAGATAAATATCAATTAATATGCCTAAAACATAAATTAATGGTAATTAATTAGGATTTTTTTTTAAATTCCATATATTTATATGCAGAGTTATTCTAAAAAAACAAAAAATTATGCTTTTAATTTTTTGAAAACAATCGGGGAATACGAATGATGGAAGTGGAAATTGGTAAGTCACTGAATAGCTCGTTACTGTAAGTTTATCTATAAAATCGGAGTAGTGCCGGTCAAAGGAGGATTTTTATTTATACAAAATTTTAGATGCTTCTTATAAGCTAATAGGCTGATCACCTAGCTATATAAAATCTGACAGTTGGTACAGATAAAACTTCTGCGTTTTTTATTTCCTGTTTGTTTTCTGATTATTGGAAGGTTGCATCTTAAACATATTTTTTTTGTGTGTGCAAGCCAATGTTTTTTTAACTCGAATGCTCTTTTCCATTCTAAAAATTGAAAGCTGTAGGTACGGGTTTCATCAATAAGTTTGTTGATTTTTGCAGTTGGTATTTTTCTTAAAATGGATTCGGGATGCACACGAACACGATAAAGTATTTCGTTCTTGATAATGTTCCCAACTCCTGCAAAAATATATTGTTCTAATAGTGCATCGCAGATTAACTCATTGGGTATCGCTTTTAATTTGGCTTTTGCCTTTTTTTTATCCCAATGTTCATTCATTACATCTGAGCTCCAGTCATAATGTTGGTTAATGTTCCCTTCAAGATATTTTAATGAGCAGGCATATAAATTTATTTCGCCGTTTTTAAACGTGAGATTAAGTCTTATTGCTCTGTCGGGCTTCTTTTCATCTATAGTATAACTACCAAACATTAAGAAATGAACTTTTAATGTAAGTCCATCGAGGCAAATAAGAAAATGCTTTCCCCAACTTTTAAACTCAATTATCTTTTTATTAAGCAAAATACTCTGGTCAATTTTACTGTTGCCGCTAACATCAATTATTTTTTTTCCGGCAAATTTTGCTACCACTTCTTTGGCTAATATTATGGAAGGTCCTTCAGGCATAATTGTCAATTATTTCTTTTTTATTTTTTTGTCAGCTATAAGCCTATACTCTCTTTATTCAATTTCGTTTCATATCCCTTGTTTCTCCAATTTAGTCTAATTGATGTGGGGGAATTTCAGTTGAGCTTCGATTTTATATTGCAACACATTCTTCTCAAATGGTTTAATCATTTACTAATCGGTTCAGCGTTTTCAAATTATTAAAGGCGTCGCCCAGGGTATTATTAAAATATATATACACCGATTTCCCTTCTGCAATCCATTCTTTTGAATAGGTTGCGAACTCATTTAAAAAATCTTCTGAATAGCTCTCACGGTAATTTCCTGTTGGGCCATGAAACCTGATATAGACAAAATCGGATTTATGATCTAGCAAAGGTGTTGCAGACTTTGGGATGTCTTGTATGACAATTGCTGCTTTGTAATAATTCAATAGGTCGTAAACATCCTTGTGATACCATAATTTATTTCGAAACTCTACAGCAAGCTTCCAGTCTTGCTCAGAATTTGCTTCCTTTATACTTGCTAATAGTTTTTCTAACTGACTTGTGTATTCTTTACCTATACCTGGGGGAAGTTGAATGAGCAAACATCCTTTTCTTTCATTTACAGAATTGATTGATTTAAAAAAGGCGACAACATCCTCTTTATTAAAATTTAAATATTTGTTGTGTGTTATTCCTTTCCATAATTTAAATGTGAACCGAAAATGTTCTGGCACTGAAGTAGCCCATTTAGCTATTGTGGTTGATTGTGGAATTTTATAAAACGAACTATTAATTTCTATGCTGTTAAATAAGGAGGCATAATAGGTCAACCTACTTGCATTCTCATAGGGGTGAGGAAATAAATATTTGGGAATTGCTAGTTGGAGACCGCTTATTCCTGAACAAAATTGCTGCTGAACATCGCAATCAATTACTTTTATTGACGTGTTAATAGAATAAAATAAATAAACTTTTAAAAAAATTTTACCAGAAAATATAGACTGAGATAGAACGAGTAAAGATCTGTAAGAAACTATTTTAAACAAGAACAGGAAGCCTAAGCCTCCTGTTCCCTCAAGAAGATATTAAGAATTTCTTTTAAGCTTTTTCGGATTATCAGTTATCACAATTGAATGTGAAAATTTAAACATCCGACTTAAAAATTATCTTTGACATCTTCTTAATTCGATCTCCCACTTCTTACAGTTGTAAAAAATCAAATGTCAAAATGTGGTTAAAACCTAAAACTGATATTGTCAACTTTAAGTATTACTAATTTATAGAGACTCTGTTTTAAAAAGAATGATAAATATCAGGAAAAATAAATTTAACATTTTTAGGTGAGGATTTTCTGTTTATGATTTTTTATGGAAAAGATATTGCTCAATGTAAACCACTAATAGAAAAATCTCCCTTGAAAATAATAACTTGATTTTCAAGGGAGATTTTCTTCTCAAGTATAGTGGGGAATTAATTGATCTTCTTCTGTTTCATAAAAATCTTCAAATTATTTATTACAAACTTCAAGAAATTCTTTTGATATGGGTTTTTCCTTCATAGCTACAACATTCACGTCATTGTTGGCGCAGAACAGGTCTTGCTCGTCAATGGACGAGGAAATAATATATACTTTACACTGATTTTTTAATGTGATTGACAGATGCTCATATTCCTTCATAAATTCAAATCCTGTCATTCCCGGCATGTAGATATCCAAAAAAATTATATCCGGCAATTGTGAAATGTTTTCCTGATTTTCCTGAAGGTATTCCAACGCATCTATGGCAGAAGAATATTGCATCACTTTTTCCCCGAAATTGTTCTTCGAGATCATTCGGGAGGCAATATAAAGATCTATATGGTTGTCATCAATTACCATTACATTTTTAAATTTGGCAAGAATTTCCTCTTTCATACTTTTAAATTTTTAAGCGTAATTATAAAGGTGCTTCCCACACCTTTTTCTGACAGAAGTTCTATTGTACCATTCATTTTCTCAAGCGTTTCCTTAACGATATACAATCCAAATCCAGAACCGGTTATTTTACTGGAAAGGCGATAGAACATATCAAATATTTTATCGTGGTACGCAGCATCTATTCCTATTCCATTGTCGGATATACTCAGTTTTAAGCCTTCATTATCTGTTGTGCCAACAATATTTATATATCTTCCGGATACCTCTTCGGTATGGTATTTAATGGCGTTGGAGATAAGATTTTCCATGATCGAATTAAAGCGTTGCCAATCTGAATAAAAAAGATGTTTCTCATCAATGTCTACGTCAAATGTAATTCCTTTTGCCTCTTGAATATTTCGTGCCGACTCTACAATTTCAATTATAGCTTTCTCGATTGGTATTTGACTTCTCTCTAGTCCAACCCGGTTATTTTGAGAGTAACATAATATGTTTTTTATGAATCCATCAAGGCGGTGTATGCTTGAGCGTATCATCTTGACTTGTTCCAAAGTGTCAGGTTCTTTGCATTCTTCCTCTATAAAGGAAATAAGTCCAAGTATAGAAGTGAGTGGAGAACGCAAATCGTGAGAGACACTGTAGACAAAATGATCCAACTCTGAATTGGTTTTTACGAGCTCTTTGTTGGCAATAATTAATTCTGCGGTCCGTATTTTTTTCTCTTCGTATTGAAGAACAAGTTCTAAATTCTGGTTTTTGATATTTTCTTCCGCTTTTTTGCCTTGGGTAATGTCAAATTGGGTAACTACATATTGATGTGGCTTATCTCTTCCATCCAGTAGGGGAGTAATGATGGTATCTACCCAATAGATGCGTCCGTCTTTTGCTTTCTTTTTAACTTCACCTTTCCAGATTTTTCCCTCCCAAATCGTTTCCCATATATTATTAAAAAATTCCTTAGAATGAAATCTTGAATTGAAGAGTGGGTGTATTTGCCCTATTAAATCCTCAGGCCTCAATTGTGTGATTTCACAAAAATTTTCGTTTACATGTTTAATAATTCCCTTTTGGTTGGTGATTGCTACAATAGATGATTCATCCAAAGCATATTTATAATCCGATAGTTCTTTATATAATTTCGCGAGTTTTTCTTCCTCTTTTTTTCTCTCGGTAATATCCATTGAAACCTCAATAGCTCCTTCAAATTTTCCTTGATTATTATAAATTGGAGTAGAGGAAATAAAAACAGAAAATGTATGTCCGTCTTTATGTTTTACTAGATATTCATCTGAGGAATTTCCTTTGGATAATTCCTTCATAATATCCATAATATCTTCTTCCTTCTGCTCTGTAGAAATCAGGGAAATAACGTTTTTGCCCAATGCTTCTTTCGCTGTCCAACCATAAATTTCTGTTGCCGCCTTGTTCCAAAAATTGATTATTCCATTTTCGTTGGCAGAAATGGCAGCTTGAGAAATGATATTTAATAAGTTAGATTGAAATCGAACCTTTTCTTCGGCTTTGGTATTTTCAGTGACATCTTGCGATATTCCATATACTCCAATAGGTTTTTGGTTCTTGTCAAATTCAAATATGGCTTTTCCATATATATACTTTATCGTTCCGTCTTTCAGAATGATTCGATAGTTCAAAATAGCATCAGATAAAGTTTTATTTGATTCATCTATTATTTTCAATACAGCATCGATATCTTCAGGATGGATATAAGATAAAAAATTGGAATATGACTGTACATTGTCTTTGGGTGAGAGTCCATGTATTTTGCATTCTTCGTCAGACCACAAGCATATGCCTGTTTCAAAATTCAGTTCCCAACTACCCAAATGTGCTATTTCCTGTGCTTCCTTTAATCTTTTTTCACTTTGAATTAAATTTTGTTCTCCTTTTTTTCGATCAGTTATATCATGGGCTATGCTAATAATTCTTCCGTCTTCCAACATTTTTCCGCTAAATTCCAAATCTAGCACTGTACCGTCACATCTATTAATTTTTTGCTCGCCCCTGATAGTTTTTCCCTGTTTTATATTCTCAAATCTTAAGGAATTTGCTTTTAGATCTTCTTCAAATAAAAGGTCTTTCATGGAAAGTCCTAAAAATTCTTCTTTGGTGAAGCCTGTTAAATGACAACCACTGGAATTCACATCCAGAAATTTTTCGGAAGCATTAGTGATAAAAATGGCATCGGTTGCCTGTTCTATAAGTGCCTGGTAGCGCAATTCACTTTCCTTCGCTTTTGTTTCTGCTCTTTTTCTATTTGTAATATCAAGCAACACATTAACAGCTCCTGTTACGATGCCTGAAGAATCACGAAATGGAACAGGGTATGGAACTATATTTAATTTATCCCCATTTGGGCGTTCTATAATTATTTCCTGATTTAAAATATTGTGGCCATCCTTAAGAGATAAAGCCATCGGACACTTATCATAAGTAATAGGATCGCCATCTTCATTGTAAATTTTCCAGGATCCACACCATTTATCTTTTCCAATTTCAGGCTCTTGGCCCCATAATAAAGTTGCCGCTTTGTTATATAATAAAATGCGGCCTTCAGCATCACAGGAATAGGTGGCAATTGGCAAATTCTGTATTAGTTCGCGATAGCGTTTTTCACTTTCCTCAATTTTTTTAATGGATTGCACCTTTTCGGTTACATCTTCTACAGAGTGTAAAATGTAATTGATTTTATGCTCTTCCTTTAATGGTATATTCTGAATATTGAAATAGCCAATCTGAAAATTGGAAGAGTAGGGAAGCTTCATGTTGTATTTTTGAAACGGTATTTTATGGGATTCCTTTTTGGAGATTACTTCCTTCAAAGAGTTCCTTAAAATTAAAGAACCCTTTGATATTAGATCATCTGGATTATCCGGGAAAGCTTCAAAAATTCCTTTGCCAATCAAATCCTCTTCTAAACAATTCATTGTCTCCAAATAGGCTTTGTTAACCGCAACTATACTGAATTTCGGAGCATCGGGCAGGATGAGAATGCTTGGTGCAGGTATAAGCTGAAATACCTGGTCATATTGTGGATGTTGGGGCATCATTTAATACAAGGTTTTATTATTTGAGGATTCGCAAGGTAGATTAAATTAAATTATCAATATGTAATTTTACCTGTAATTCATTGCGAATTTAACAGGTTTAGGTTGATAAAAATAAATTTTATTTAACCCTATACGCTTTGATCCACTTTAATTTATATAAAATCGCTATGTAAATTTAGTATATTTCAGTGTCAGGTTATTTTTCACACTCTATATTAAGTTTGTTCCTCTCTCTCTCTCTCTCTCTCTCTCTCTCTCTCTCTCTCTCAAATTACTTTTTGATGTTTAAATTTTCCAGTGTGCCTAATGGAGAAGTTCTTGAACTTTTTTCTGTCGGAATAAATCTCATCAATCAGGTAATATGGCTGACAAATTAAACTTTTCATCGAAAAAATTTATTTTTTCAAAATTAATTGCAATTATTTATATAATTTAATAAGAGTTAAGGAAAGACCATATACATATGATAACCAAATAAGTATGAATAAGTTGAATGAATATTCTAAAATATACGAATTTATATTTTTCTTAGTCAGCATAGTTCTTGTCATATATATAGTTCTAAAAATTACTTCTTGAATTTATTTGAGATTAATTTTCTTATCGCTTGTGAAGTACTTAAACAATAGGTACTATTTTTTCCCCTCCCCTAGTAATTTTCACCTCCCATTTAACAAGAGTCCCGATTTGAGTATTCATTTATAATTTTGACCTATATGATTGATTCTGACGATTCTCAACAGGAAGGTTCACCGGAAATTAGGAATATTATCAGGATTTTTAACACTTTTTATTTTGCTTTATTTTTAGGACTTACTTTTTTCCTTGAGATAAAATTTGAAATAATTACACTCGCCTGGAATTTCTTATTTCCCTAATATTATTTTTCAGGTTTAGCCATCAGCGTTTGACCTTTCTGTTTAATGGTTTTGGTTTAGCCTTTAGTCTTGTCTCTTGATTCTTGACTCTAATGATATCTGTTATCTGATTTTCCACTTTCTTCGCTCCACTACGAGCTTTCGGGCCATTTTACGTCTAAACTCTATAATCTATTTTGTAGTTCTGTGCATTCCCTATGTAGGACTTTTCTTTTATACAACTCCCTTCATCGGAATTAGGAAAAGTCAGGCTTTTTATCAAAGTTGACCTTCCTGAAAATGAGCGATTTGTGCCGTTGGTCGTTTAAAGCTTTTCGTTCTTCGAAAACATTGTATTTTTTCCAGAAGCACCATTTAATAGTTGTTTCTTAGAGTACAGTTAGCTTTAAGATTATTTGTTGTTATACCTAAGAATCAGAATCGATCCCAGAAAATTCTGATCCCATTCAAGAATAAAGCTGATTCCCTCCCCGCACATTACATATTTTTCGGTTTTTCATTGTTCTAACTAGATATGTTTAATCATTAATAACTATGCTATGGCTGAATTTTTACATTTCTTTAAAGGGAAATTGACGCATTATTCCCTGACCCTTATTGCCCTGTTTTTTCTAGGCTTTGTCTCTGCGCAAACAGTTACAACCGACCAACTGGATTATCCTCCAGGAGGAACCGTATATATTACTGGATCAGGGTTTTCACCTGGTGAAACTGTTACCCTGCAAGTTTTGCATGTGGATGAAAATGGAGATAACCTTTCCAGTCCATCAGGTGCACATGCACCTTGGACTTTAACTGCAGTGCTCGATGATGCCGTTGATGGAAGTTTCATAGCAGGAAGTTTCACAGCAACCTGGCTTGTGCCTTTGGATGAGGATGAGTTGGGAGCAACATTGCTGTTGACTGCTGATGGGGTGACTTCATTATTGCATGCTGATGCGACGTTTACTGATGCTAACAGAGTAGGATTCACTAGTTCGGTTGTAAGTGGAGCACCAGTAAGTATTTGTAGTGGTACACCAACAAATTTATCACTTAATGTTACTACATGTTCGGGTAATGGTGGTAATCAAGTTTATACAGCAACATATCAATGGCAACAATCTTCTAATAATAGTACATGGAATAATGCAATTAATACATCAACAGAGGAAATTTATATAGCCTCACCAACATCTCCTACTTATTATCGTTGTGTAATTTCAATTACAGGTACAAATATGGGTTGTGGCATATCTCCGGGTAACAGTTATACAACGACAAGTGCTTTAATTTCTATCAATAATTTACCAACAACTTCAAATGCTGGTACTAATCAAACAGTTTGTGCTACTAGTGCAACACTTGCAGGGAATACAGCAAGTGTAGGTACTGGCACATGGTCATTGATTAGTGGTGTTGGTTCGATAACTACAACTGGTTCTCCAACTTCTGGAATTACAGGTTTGGGTATTGGTGCTAATACTTTTCGCTGGACAATTGCAAATGGATCTTGTACAAGTACGGATGATGTTGTTATGACAAGAAATGATAATCCAACAAACGCAATAGTCGGTGCTATACAAAATTTGTGTGGAACATTGACGGCTGCATCTTTGGGCGGCAACACACCAACAATCGGAACAGGTCAGTGGGCAAAAGTATCTGGCCCGGGCACTGTAAATTTTAGTGCCTCAACATCAGGAAATTCAACAGGTACTGTCAGTGTTCCGGGTACTTATGTATTCAGTTGGACAATCAGTAATGCACCATGTACACCAAGTGCTGCAAGTGTTACTGTAAATTATTATGCAACGCCAACAACAGCAACAGTAGGCACAACACAAAACTTATGCGGCACATTAACAACAGCCTCGTTGGGTGGCAATACTCCAACGGTAGGCACAGGTCAATGGAGCCAGACAAGTGGTCCGGGTATAACTAATTTCAGTGCATCAACTTCTGGATCATCTACTGCAGAAGCGAGTGTTCCGGGAACTTATGTTTATAAATGGACGATCAGTAATGGAACATGTACACCAAGCAACGCAAATGTTACCGTTAATTATTCTGCAACACCAACAACTGCAACTATTGCACCAACTCCTATAGATATTTGCGGATTGGTTAGTGGTTCTTTAGGAGGCAACGCGCCAACAATCGGAACAGGGCAGTGGGCAAAAGTATCTGGCCCGGGCATTGTAAATTTTAGTGCGTTAACATCAGGAAGTTCAACCGCTGCTGTAAGTGTTCAGGGTACTTATATATTCAGATGGACGATCAGCAACGGAACTTGTCCTCCAAGCATTGCAAATGTTACCGTAAATTATTATTCAGCACCAACAACAGCTACAGTTGGTGCAACACAAAATATATGCGGAACACTTACAGGGAATGCATTGGGTGGTAATACCCCAACTTTTGGTACAGGTATATGGTCACAGACAAGTGGTCCGGGTACAACCAACTTCAGTGCGCCAAATTCCGGTTCATCTACCGCAATAGCCTCGGTGAATGGCAACTATGTATATACCTGGACGATCAGCAACGGAACATGTACGTCAAGTGCAGCAAACATCATCGTAAATTATGTTAATAACCCTACGATATTTAATGTTTCATTTAGCGGTTCACTATGTGGTATTGCAACTATTACATTAAGTGGTTCGCAAACTGGAATAAATTATGCATTACTAAAAAATGCCACTACTGTTGAAACTATTGCTGGTACAGGTAATAATTTAAATTTTACTTCCGCTAATCTCCAATCAGGTACGTATACGATTATTGCAACCAATGCATCTACTAATTGCAAAGGTACTATGAATGGTAGTGTTAATACTTCCGGTGGTACATCACCCAATTTATTTACAGTAACCGGTGGTGGAGCTTATTGTTCAGGGGGTATCGGCGTGCCTGTAGGATTGAGTGGTTCTGAAACAGGAGTAACATATCAACTTTACATGGGTATTAATGCAATTGGATCTGCTATACCTGGAACAAATGCAGCAATAAATTTTGGAAATCAAACAGTTACAGGTACTTATACGGCTGTAGGAACAAAAACTTCTGGTGGATGTACAGCTACCATGACAGGAAGTGTTTCGGCTTCTATCAATGCTGCCCCAACTTTTTCCTCTCAACCAACGAATCAAACGGTTACTTACGGTGCAGCTTCGGTCAGTTTTGCTGTTGCATCATCTGGTACTCCTACACCAACATACAAATGGCAGTTTAATACAGGTTCAGGATTTGCAGATATGATTCCTGCTCAAACTTCCCCGATCTTAACCATAACAAATCCAACAGTTACAATGAGCGAATATTTGTATCATGTTGTTGTTACAAATACATGTTCTTCTGTTACAAGTAATGATGTTAATTTGACTGTAAATAAGAAAGATATTACGGGTTCATTCACTGTATCAAATAAAACTTATGATGGCAATGCAAGCGCTGCTATTCTTGCACGTACAACCAATGGTGTGTTGGCAGGCGATGTAGCTAATGTTAGTTTAACAGGTGGAACTGCAGCTTTTGTTGATGCCAATGTAGCCAATGGAAAGACTGCAACATTAACTGGTGCAACACTTTCAGGTAGTGCATCCGGGAATTATAATCTTACATCGGTTTCTAAAGCTACAGCAAATATTACAAAAGCAGATGCAGTAATAGTAGTAACTCCATACAGTGTTACTTACGATGGTTTTGCACAGACCTCTACATTTACAGCGGTTGGAGTGGAAACTTCACCAGTTGATCTTACCGGATTGATGGATGTAAGCGGAACAACACATACCAATGCAGCTACTTATACCTCAGATGCATGGAGTTTTGCAGGAAATACTAACTACAATGTAACTGCCGGAACTGTAAATAATGGCATAGGACAAAAAACAGCTTCGGTTGTCGCAGATGGCAAGTCAAAAACTTATGGTGATGCGAACCCAACTTTAACGGCAGTGGTAACAGGCGAAATAGTTGGTGGCGATGTGATCAATTACAGTTTGTCAACAACAGCGATCCAATTCTCCGGCATTGGTGATTATGATATCGCAGTAGCATTAGGCTCGAATCCAAACTATGAAATGACATCGACCGATGCCTTATTATCAGTCGGAAAAGCAACAGCTTCGGTTGTCGCAGATGGCAAGTCAAAAACTTATGGTGATGCGAACCCAACTTTAACGGCAGTGGTAACAGGCGAAATAGTTGGTGGCGATGTGATCAATTACAGTTTGTCAACAACAGCG
>Ga0307486_1000608_pt1 | contig 31464 bp, 29 predicted proteins | sample CBIW02metaG_FD_203663 | JGI IMG/M metagenome (GOLD analysis project Ga0307486, IMG submission 203663) | Sea-ice brine microbial communities from Beaufort Sea near Barrow, Alaska, United States - CBIW 0.2 | ecosystem: Environmental > Aquatic > Marine > Coastal | place: USA: Alaska | collected... | reverse complement strand
TTTTGACATCATCTAATCCTTTCGACGCCTCAGCGGCAGTTTACAGTTTTCTTTCTTATTCGTCTTCTTATTACATACCTGACACTTTTGTAGTGCCTTTTCCCCTAACGCTCACTACCGGGGCATTGAACCCAAGCAGCTTAGATGCGATTTGGAGCCTGCACCTGTATGCCGACTCCGAGAGGCCTGCTCTCATCAATTGTGCAGCTGCAATGCTGCTTATGAACTATTCATAGCTCGCATCGTTTCGTGACACTCAATACCCTGGATTTTGCACCAACAGATCATTTCTACTCATTTCATCCCTTAAAATTGGGAAGAAATAAGCTTTATCCACCCATTTATGTTCCTCAAAAGGGACATGTGTAATGGTGGGAATTGTATCTGTGGTACGGTCTTCTTTCAGCTTGTAGACTACTTCAGCCCGTGTAATTGTTTTATCGTAGGCTTCAGGACCGATCGCCCATCTGCGTACATCCCATATTCTATGATCTTCAAGTGCCAGTTCTATCCGTCGCTCCAGACGATAAATTTCCCGGAGTTCGTCTCCTGATGCATTGACAGCTGGAAGCCCTGCCCTATTCCTTATACTGTTAAGGTAAAGGCGCGCTTCCTCATATTCCCCCAGCTCTATCGCAGCTTCCACATAATTAAGTAGAATTTCTGTATATCTAATAAAACGGTAAGGAACATCCTGACGAATGTATTGGTGATCATATTGCGGATCTATAAACTTGCGCGAATAATACCCAGTATAGCTACCATTCCAATTTTCAATTGGACTTTGGCGTGTGTCCAGCCCATTGCGGACTTGTATCTCGTTTGAAGAAGCATTCCAAATTTCCCATTTACCTACCTGGATCACTCCGAGTGGCTCCTCTGCCCTTAAATAGGCTGGACGAGGCCTCCACTTGGCACCTTCATATAGGATGGTTGAGTAGAATCGAGGTTCCCGGTTTTCGTAAGGACTTGCAGCATGTTCAGGATTGTTCCAGTCAAACCTGGAGCCATCAGCCATGGCGTAGTCGTCCACCAAATCACCTATGGGAGCATTGGTGCCCCAGTTATGCCAGCCATTTGGACCTGTCACCAAACCGATTTGCACATTGTCTTTCAGGGTAAAGTGTCTCAGAAAAATATCTTCTTCGTTATTCTTGGAAATAAATAGATTGATGAAATTTTCTGAAATATCGTCTCCGGATGCCGGATTAGCTTTATAAAGACTGTACTGACCTAAATCCATCACAGCTTTTGCCGCATCTTTTGCTGCACGCCATCTGCTGGCTCTATCACCTCCTATGTATTGGATGAGCTCAGGATTAGAATAGCCAGGAAAAACCGGAGCGTTGTAAAGGTCACTTGCAGCTCGCAGCAATACTCTTGACTTTAAAGCCAATGCTGCTCCTCTGGTTGCACGGCCTATGTCGTTTCCAGAATAACTATCCGGCAATAAAGAAGCTGCTTCGTCCATATCGGTTACAATAAAGTCAACGGTTTCTTCCAATGTATTGCGGGGCACGTTGAACTCGTCCACCAATTCAAATACCCTTGAGACAAGGGGTACGCCACCATACTGGCGCAGGAGCAAATGATATAGATAGCCCCTCAGAAAATAAGCTTCTCCTTTCATCCTATTCAACACCTGTTCGTCGGTAGGAATCCGATCCACATTCTCCAAAAGCAAATTGGCGTACCGGATACTTTTATAGAGATTATTCCAACTGCTGTAACTCTGATTGTTTCCCCATGAAGGAATCCTGTCGGCTGTTAATTGCGACTGATTGAATTGTAAAGAGGCGGTATTTCCTCGATAATGGGCTTCGTCCACGATCATTCCTTTTAGTCTTCCCTGGGTGAAGGTCTGGTCAAGTCTCTGGTAAATATTGTTGATAAAGGATTCTGCGAGACTTTCGTCACTCCATACTGCCCCATCTGCAAATTCATCTAGGGGCTGTGTTTCGAGGAAATCGTCATTACATGACGTCATTGAAAACAAGCCCAATAAAGATATTAGTATAATATATTTGATATTTCTCATGTTTTCTTCGAATTAAAAAGAGAAGGAAAGACCCAGATTGTACACCTTGTTTAATGGATAGGCCGTATTGGACGTGGATTCAGGATCGTGATCCTTGATGGATGACAAAGTGAACATATTCATTCCGCTGAAATATATATTCACCTGTTCCACCCCCAAAGTAGGGATATCAAAATTATACCCCACCACCAAGTTTTTTAACCGAAGGTAATCGTTGTCTTTCAACCAAAAGGTATTGTCATAGTTCCTCCAATATTCAGAATACCGATTCCAGGTTCGAGGCTTGGTAGAATTGGGATTTTCTACCGTCCAACGTCCTTCAGCGTCTGATGCCCGGAAATTCCCAGCTTCTCCCTGCATCACATAAAACATGTTTCTTTGAGCCCCTGTTGCGCCTTGAAAGAAGATAGTCGTATAGAATTTTTTGTACCTAAGATCAATGTTCAACCCACCTTGGAAGGTTGGAATGTCGGTTTTATGGGTTCTGATCCGGTCTAATCCATCAATCACGCCGTCTTGATTTACATCTTCAAAGATCACATCTCCGGGTCTTGCTCCCACCCAACTCGGATAGGCATCCACAGCAGCCTGATCTTCAAATATGCCAATTGCATTATAAACCAGCTTGGTGTTCATCGGACTGCCGGTTGATCTTTGCCATTCGGGGGCTCCCGGAGTTTCGTCCCAAAATTTGATATTGTTTTGTTGGTATCCCCCATTGACTGAAACAGTATAAGAAAGACCTCCAATTGCATCTCCATATCCCACCTGAAACTCCACTCCTTTGTTGACCACTTCTCCAATGTTTTCTCTGGGGAGGGTAAGACCGCTGGTGTTGGGAACAGATGCCGACCTCTGCCACAGGATATTGGTACGAAGGTTATAAAAGTAATCACCCGTCAAAGACAACTTTCCGTTCAGTAATTGGGCATCAAAACCGATATTGGATTGGTTGGCCACTTCCCAAGTGACGTTGGGATTGGCAATACGAAGTTCACTTAGAGTTTTCTCCTCCCAGTTTTCATTAAAAACATAATTAATAGAGCCAAAGCCAAAGCTCGTTAGGTACTGGTAAGGCTCTATGCGGTCATTTCCAGTTTGACCCCAAGATCCTCTTAGCTTCAGGAAATTAAGCCATGAAGCCTTTTCTTTCAGGAAATCCTCCTCCGACAGCACCCATCCTGCGGAAAATCCGGGGAAAAAGCCAAACCTGCCCGCATCAGGAAAGATGTAGGAGCCATCGTACCTCCATACAAATTCAAAAAGATATTTCCCTACAAAATCATAATTAACGCGACCAAAATAGTTGAGTCGCGCATTTTGGGTGGCTGAGCCAAAAGCCTCCTGTTCCAACTCTCCTCCGGCAAACATCTGATCCACGGCGGTGGAAATAAAGTAGCGACGGAATCCACCATAATTCATAGACTCCCCAGTAATTTTTTCGGAGCCCACCAACAGGTTGATGTTGTGTTTGTCTGCAAAACTTCGGGTATAGCTGATCAGACCGTTGAGCGTGATTCTTTGAGTATCATCCCCCCTTTGTGTCAGGCGTGGATCGGAATAACCCCTTTGACCTTTTACTAGGTGGGGTTCGTTGTTGTCATTGTAGGTGATCTTATCCCAGGTATATAAGTACCAGGGTGTTTGCCATAACTTCTTATTTTGAAATGCCTTATCCATCGAAGCATTGCCGGAGAAAGATAGGCCCTTCACCCAGGGAATTGTTACGTCCAGCTTCATCCGTGTATTCAGATTGAAGATTTTACCCCTGTTATAGCCAGTTTGATCTGTGGTGATCACCACCGGGTTGTTACCATATTCTATATCCGGTCCATTCAATCCGTTTGGCCAATAGGCATGAAGATCCGGTTTTCCCCTCATCAAGAAAGCAAAAACAGACTCGGCTGACCTGGTAGGGTAATTTCTGTTCTCCTGCCGACCGGCAACGTCAAAACTCATCCGTATATTTTCAGAAATCTTCCCATCTAAATTCGCCCTGAAATTTGCTTGGGAATAATTAGTGGCACTGTTGATATAAATTCCATCCTGAAAGTTTCCTCCCAGTGACACGAAATAGGTCATGCTTTCCGACCCTCCCCGGACCGACAGATTACCGGTTCGCTGTTGGGCCGACGACTTTAGCGTTTCCGCAAACCAGTCGGTATTAGGATATCTCCAGGGATCTGATCCATCTCTGAACTTTTGAATTTCATCAACATCATATACATCCGGTTGTCCATTATATTGATTGATTTCGTTCAGCATGGTGGCGTAGGTGGCGGCATCTGCCATCTTTGGAAGCATGGTCGGCGAAGACCAGCCTTGATTTAATTCTAAGCTTACCTGAGGTTCGCCGGCTTTCCCTCTTTTTGTGGTGACCAAAATCACTCCGTTGGCAGCTTGTGCGCCATAAATAGCTGCGGAAGCATCCTTTAGCACAGTTATACTTTCAATATCTGCCGAATTGAGTCTATCTAGATTCCTGTTGGCTATTCCATCCACCACGACTAAGGGGGCATTGTTTCCCAGGGTGTTAGCTCCTCTGATCCTTAAGGTTGCTGCACCCCCGCCAGGCTCACCCGTGCGCGTTACCGCAGTTAAGCCGGGGATTCTACCGGTAAGGGTGTTCGAAAAGTTAATGGAAGGTACGGCAGCCAAGTCCTTTCCTTCAACCGTACTGATTGATCCGGTAATGGTGGCCTTTTTCTGCGTCCCATATCCGACGACGACCACCTCATCCAAGGAACCCATTTTTTCCCTCAGCACTACGTCGATCACGCTTTGGCTCCCCACTGCTATGGTTTGCGTCTCGAAACCAATGAATGAAAATACTAAAGTCGATCCCTCTGGTACCGATAGAACATAGCCTCCATCCAAATCTGTAGCAATACCAATGGTAGTCCCTAGTATTAAAACTGTTGCCCCAGGTATCGGCTCACCTTGAGCGTCTTTCACTGTGCCGGAAATCGTAAAGTCCACGTTCTCCATTTCCAGAATATCTCTACGACTACTTTCCCCAAAAACGGGAACTAAAGCGAGGGGTTGGAAAAGCAAGATCATCAATTTCATTGCTGTGAGTCGCCTTTTTAGTGAACTTCGTTTCATAATATGTTTTGATTTATTTCAATTTTCATTTTATCTATTCCAAACTATTAGAGGTGGATCTGGCACCTTCAATTCAAGCTGTAAAACTAGGAACAGCCTTTTACTTCAATAGCAAGAGAACATTATCTCTCTGTTAAATTGCTGAAAGATGCCTCAAAGCCTTCCGGATAGGCAAAAGCGAAAATCTTGATGCTTACCAACAAATCCCGATAATAATTATAGCTTATCAGCAATTCGTTATCAGATTTTGATGCTCAGCAGACACTTATTTATAAAACCATCTCGTCTTATACACCTTCTTGTCAGGGAAGGCCAGTTTGCGGCTCGGATGGAAAAAACTCACATGATAAGTCCACCAGCTTTCTTCAGGAACAGTATAAATGTACTGTCCGGACGTATCCCTCCCCATGCTTTTGATGTTCTCAGCATCATGAAAGCCCTCAATTTTGTTAACCTTGTCGAATAACCAAAGCCCCGTGTGTACGGTCATAATTAAGTCTTTGCCATCGGAAGTAGCGTAAAGGTGATAACCGCTTTTGCCTGGAATTTCCCATTCGTTAATCATGGAAAGACTATCATACTGTAAACCAATCATGCATATGCAATCCTCCTTAAAGGAAATACTCTTATATTGAAGTATGCGACAGGTTTCGGACATTTAATGTCTAACTATTCTTAATGAAAATCATAATTTAAGCTCTCAGTAAGCAGAATCTTTGCCATATTGAACTAAGATTCGATTATGAGCAAATATTGAGATTTAATCTGGCTCAGAACCTAATAGATAGAGACTAGCCTAGCACTCTAGATACTAACTCAGTACAAAAAACTATGGAGAGACCACAGAAAATCATGAGAATACTAAGAGAATCAAACGATTACTCTCAAGAATATGTAGCAGATGTATTGGACATTGCACAAAAGACATATTCCAACATAGAATCTGGAAAATCCAAATTGACGGTAGATCGGATCCAGCAATTGGCAGATCTTTACCATTTGAAACCAGATTATTTCCTAGCAGAGGAACTTCCTGTGATAAATTTTAATAATACTGGACCGAAGAGTAATAGCAACAGTGGATACATCCATACCTATATAAATGAAAAAAGTTTTGACGCGTTCTATGAAAGATTGCTCTTAGAAAAAGATTTGCAATTAAAAGAAAAGGAATCCCAAATCTCTCTATTAAAAGAAATGATCGAGATTCTAAAAAGTAAAATTGACAACCTTATATCGAAATAAAATGACAAGTGCTGGAATTATAATCAATACCCTACTTCTAGATAAAAATCTAGACATTTCTGAAGTTGCTTTAGGGTCTGACATATCAAAAGAAGAGCTAATGGCAACGATAGACGGAAAAAGGAAGTTGACAATCGAAAATGCAATAAAACTGAGTAAGTTTTTTGAAATTCCCGCAGAATTCTTCTTTACTGAAAGTGCATTAGTCAATCACAATAATATTGGAGATCGAAGTAATAGTAACAGTGGTTTTATAGGCACATATAACAATAACGACTAAGGGTTAAAACTGTCAGGTGACTAGAGCTTTAAGGGGATCTCATATGATTACGGACAAGCAAGCCTAAAGCTGGAAATCACTATATAGTGTCAGAACGGAAACTCCTGTTTTTTACAAAAATTCCAATTTTCGATATTTTTAAAATTTAGTTTCCTCTGGTTCCATTTCAGATAGTGTTGAAACTCCCTGCTTTTACCTGTTTTGTGGAACATATAGAAATTTTATCGTTTTTTTGGTTCACTGGGGCAGACCTCTTCCATAGAATTTTTTTCTTTTTCTGGCTTATTTTAAGCTGCTTGTTTAGTTTGCCTGAGTACTCAGGCAGCCAGCAGTATTTTGCCCAACCGGTGCAGGTTGTACGATAAGATCCCAAGGCTTACCTACCGCTTATAGTTCTTCAGCCCTTTGTCGGGGCATCTGTCCAAGCCATTGTGTTCCAACTGGTTTATGTTCGACTCCACTGCGCTATTAACATGACGGTAGTCTAAAGTAATTTTTGTATATTTATATATGGATAAATTGGACTTTAGGACGGTTGGTGAATCAACTAGATTTTTGATACGAAAACGGGCAATTCAACTTTGTTTGTCAGGTAAAAAGCAATATGAGGTAGCTCAGATAATCGGAGTTAAAAAGGAGACTATCTGTCAATGGAACAAACTATATAAGAAGGGTGGTTTTCCTGCCTTAAAGGGTAAAAAGACGGGTGTAAAATCGGAAGATAAAAAACTGTTGAGCCTACAACAGGAAAAGGAGATCCAAAACATGATTATAGATAAAATGCCTGATCAATTAAAACTTGATTATGCCTTGTGGACTCGCAAAGCAGTGAAAGAGTTGGTGGAAAGAGAGTTTAAAGTTGTTTTAGCGATTACCACGATGGGTGATTATTTGCGAAAGTGGGGCTTTACCCCACAGAAACCAAAGAAGAAGGCCTATGAACAATGTGATAAAAAGGTTCAGAAATGGGGTGACGAAGAGTATCCAAAAATTAGGGAAGATGCCAAAAAGGAAGAGGCAGAAATCCACTGGGGGGATGAAACAGGAGTAAAGAATAGTTGCCAACATGGTCGCTCTTATGCGCCAAAAGGAAAAACGCCAGTAAAACAGAGTATGTCCAAACGATTCTCTGTAAATATGATTTCGACAGTTACGAATCAAGGCAAAGTTCGGTTTATGATTTACTCAACGAATATGAACGCACAAAAGCTGATCGAATTTATGGAGCAGCTGATAAAAGGCAGTGAGAAGAAAATCTATTTGATACTCGATAACTTACGTGTACACCACAGTAAGTTGGTCAAGGAATGGCTCGTAAAAGAGGAAATCAGAGATAAAATAGCAGTTTTCCATCTGCCTTCGTATTCACCTGAAAAAATCCTGATGAATACCTGACCTGTGATTTGAAATAAGGATTAACGGCAAAACCATTCCCTAAAAACGCATCCAAATTGGAAGAAAATGTGAATAAACACATGAATATGTTGATGGAAAACCCTGATAGGGTAGCCAAATATTTTAACCACACAGATATTGAATACGCAGCATAGAATTTATATCTATTAATTACCGTCTGATTAATAACATCGTTTTTCGCCCATTTGTAAGAAAAACCTCAATTAGTTGGTTATTTGAGAGCCGCAGGGAAAATTATACGTTTGAGCAGTTCAGCCCTGTATTATAAATCATTAAGTCACTTTCGTGGAACAGTCTATACGTTTTACGTTAAAGTCCGCTCTGTTATATTTGGCGGCAATGAAATCTTTCACATGCCTTTCCAGTACCTCAAATCTTCTAAGTGTTCCAGGTGCATATTCTTCTTTATCCACTAATGCTTTCATTTTGTCATTGTGGATTTTAATAGCCTCCAGTATGGTGTGTGCTTTTTCTTCTTTGCCTAAGTATTTGCATTTTACACTATCGGCGGTTATTTCGGCTCCATCCACGCTTAGTTGGGTATACGCTGCATAAACTTCCGCTTTCATATTTTCCAGATAGGCATTCAGAGTTTTAACATCTTCTTTTGTGCCGATGACTTTTCCGGCTTTTGCATTCCATCGCTCCGGCTCGCAATTCCTGCAAGTTGACATTTCCGCACGAACCCCGTCTACTGTAACTCTTAAAAAGATAAAGTAAACAGCCACCTTTGTGTAGTTTTTTGGCTTTTTTAAAAAGAAAAGCACGCTAAAATTAGTTTTCATAATGATTACATTAAGGTTAAACAAAAATAGCTTTGCAGTTTCAACCATACAAGATGTTCATCTATTAAACCAGTTGAATATCAGGTTTTTAATACGAATTAGGGGAGTTTGGTATTATAAAGAACGACGCACCGATTGACGCACATTTTATATGCGATCTGGTGCATATTTTGGCATAACCCGTAAAAGCAAAAACCCTGCAATCATTTGATTTGCAGGGTTTTAGTTCTCTTTGATATTGTTTCTTGTGATCCCTCTGGGGCTCGAACCCAGGACCCATACATTAAAAGTGTATTGCTCTACCAGCTGAGCTAAGGAATCGGTAATTGATACTAAAATAAAAAGCGGAACGTGATTCCGCTTTAAGATGGTAATCGAAACTCTAATTTTGTGATCCTTTCAGGACTCGAACCTGAAACCTACTGCTTAGAAGGCAGTTGCTCTATCCGGTTGAGCTAAAGGACCGAATTCCAGCTTAGAGTTAACCTCTTTGCTAAAGATACTAACTAGTCGGGGTGGCAGGATTCGAACCTACGACCTCCTCGTCCCAAACGAGGCGCGATACCGGGCTACGCTACACCCCGAACTTATTTTTATAAAACTCCTTGTGAGTTAAACTGTTATACTATCTTCTGTGATCCCTCTGGGGCTCGAACCCAGGACCCATACATTAAAAGTGTATTGCTCTACCAGCTGAGCTAAGGAATCAGTACTTTACAAGTGAAACTTTATTCACTTTGGTATTATTTTTATCAAACTCTAATTACAATTACTCCCAAGAAAGGCGGGATCAAATAGTTGAGATATTGAACATTAATATTCTGAAAATTTTCAGAATATTTAACCACTAAATCATGGTTATTTGCCTTTCAAATTGACCATCTAGCCTTGCTTTTTGCCAGATCATTGCCGTAATTGGACTGCAAAAATAAGCGGACAAATTCTAAATGCCAAACCTCAAATCAATCTTTCTCGCAAAACTTTTCATATTTTTCGCATTCTCTTTACAAAGTATTCATTGTCAAGCAGATGTAGGCGGCCTCAATAAAGCAGATTCTTTGTTTAATCAGAGGAGCTACAAGGAAGCTATGGAAATATACTCTTCAAACTACCAAGAAGGGATTTATTCACCAGCAATGTTGCTCAAAATGGCCTTCATAGCGGAAGGAATTGGGGACGACGAACAAGCGACACTTTTCTTGTCCAAATACTATGACCTAAATCCCAATCCTGAGGCCATCACCAAAATCAAAAGTCTTACAGGCCAAAGCACTTTATTCGGTTATCAGGTCAGTGATTCCCAACGCTTCATTATTTTCCTTGCAGAATATCAAGGCTACATAGTAGGATTTTTATCGGTGTTGCTATTCTTGTCCATTGTAGGGATATGGCTGACCGGACGTAACCTTGAGAAGACTCAAAATTACTGGCCGACACTGCTTCTTATTCTAGTGACATTCCTGGTAAACAACTTCCTCACAGGGCCTCGAACGGGCTTGATCACTAGTAGCCCTACTTTCATTCTTTCTAAGCCCACAGCAGGGGGAGATCTAATAGATCGCGTGGAACCAGGACATCGGGTAAACATCACTGCCAATAAGGATATCTGGTATGAAGTGGAGTGGAAAGACAAAAAGGCCTACATCAAGAAAGCTGATGTAACCAGAATGTAAACAAAAAAAGCATCCCATGAGGATGCTTTTTTTGTTTACTGATAAGTGGATTCTTAGAGTTCCTGAATCATTACATTCTTGAAATAAACCAAGTTTCCATGATCCTGAAGAGCGATAGCTCCTTTTTTGAACGTACCAAAATTTGGCATATCCTTAAATTTGCTTTCTGCAATCAAGGCTTCCCACTCTGGTGTCCACAGGGTAGTACTGACAACAGTGGTTCCGTTTAAAATCATATCCAGCTTACCATCATTAACAATAATTTCAGCAGAATTCCATTCATCAAACGCCTTTGCTGTCTCCTCACTACTCACGATGAGGTCGTAAAGATCACCTGCTCTATGGCTAACAATCTTTGCATCTGGATGCCCTTCGTTGTCCAATACTTGCATTTCCATACCAGTTGACCAAGAATATTGATACTCAGGAGACTCGTGAGACATGAAGATTACGCCACTGTTACCACCTTGTGCAATTTTCCAATCGTATTTCAAATGGAAGTTTTCAAATTCAGTGTTAGTAATGATGTCACCACCATCACCTGTTTGCCAACCCTCTTTATTTTTGGCATCTAGGTATACTTCACCGTTTTCAATCTTCCAGGCATTCCCTACCTCACCACCGCCGTATTTGTGCCACTGAGAGAAATTATTGTCTGCGAAAAGATTAACCCAGTCTTTCTCTAAAGAAGGTTGCTCCATCACAGTTTCTTCAGAGGTCTCCACGGATTTTTCCCCAGAGCATGAAGCCAACCCAAAAGTTGCCGCAGCTATAAGGACATAGTTTTTTGTTTGCATCTTATCTTAAAAGTAATACGTAACGAACCATGTCTTTAGCATCTTCTTGGCTGAGTGAAGGGTGTGGAGCCATTGGAATTTCGCCCCATACGCCTACTGTTCCATTGATAACTTTCTGAGCTAGCATGGTGACATTCTCTTCTGTGTTCTCATATTTAGCTGCAACATCCTTGTAGGCAGGTCCAACTATTTTTCTTTCCACATTGTGGCAAGAAGTACAGTCAGATTCTTTCAATTTCGCCAATCCTTTGATATAAACTGGATCGTCCTGATGCTTCTCTTCCAAGCTCATCTCTGGTGCTGCTGGAGCAGGAGCTTCAACTTGTGGAACTTCGGAGGTGGCTTCAGTGGATTTTTCTCCACCGCCACATGCAAATGTAAAACCTGCCACAGCTATTAAGGCAAAGGTTAAATTCTTTGTGATTTTCATATAATTTAATTTAAAACTGGTGTTTAGATTCCTAATATTTTTTTGTTAAAGTTTTCATCTGCTCCTGTGCTGGCAAAGTCATCAAATGCCTTTTGCGTTACCTCAATAATATGGGAGTTAATGAAAGGGGCGCCTTCTGCTGCACCTTGTTCAGGGTGTTTAATGGCACATTCCCACTCCAATACTGCCCATCCATCGAAATCATATTGCGAAAGTTTGCTAAAAATTCCGCTAAAGTCAACTTGACCATCGCCTAAAGATCTGAATCGTCCTGCTCTATCCACCCAGCCTTGGTATCCACCATAAACTCCTTGTCTGCCCGTTGGGTTAAATTCAGCATCCTTGACATGGAACATTTTTATTCTTTCATGGTAAATATCAATGAATTGCAAATAATCCAAACACTGTAATACAAAGTGACTAGGATCATAAAGAATGTTGGCTCTTTTATGATTATTGACCTTATCTAGAAACATTTCAAATGTCACGCCATCGTGTAAATCTTCACCTGGATGCAGTTCATAACATACGTCTACTCCATATTTGTCAAACTCGTCCAAAATGGGCGTCCATCTTCTACCCAATTCAGTAAATCCAGTCTCCACCAATCCAGCTGGTCGCTGTGGCCAAGGATACACAGTTTGCCACATTAGTGCCCCAGAAAAAGTGGCATGCTGAGTCAACCCTAAGTGATCCGAAGCTTTTGCTGCGTACTTCAGTTGTTGAATAGCCCATTCGGTTTTTCCTTTTAAATCCCCTTTTAAATTTGCTGGTGCAAAACCATCAAAAAGTTCGTTATAAGCTGGGTGTACAGCTACTAGTTGACCTTGAAGGTGAGTGGATAATTCTGTGATTTCCAACCCGGCTTCTTTTACCGTTCCAGCGATCTCATCTGCATAGGTTTTACTCTCTGCAGCCTTTTGAAGATCGATCATGCGAGCGTCCCAACTTGGAATTTGAACTCCTTTGTAGCCTAAATCGGCCATGTAGTTGCAAATACTTTTTAAGTTGTTGAAAGGTTCTTTATCATCAATAAACTGAGCGAGAAATATTGCAGGTCCTTTGATTGTCTTCATTATATATTATTTATTTTCAGGGTTAAGTAGTTATTTTTCAACTTTAAATTTTTTTCATTTTTGGTCCGAATCATTGCTTTTCAGGACATGGTCAATAAATGCCATACCGCGGATGCCATCTTCTATGCCTGGATAATCCTCCCATTCTTTTTTTAGGGGTTTGACCAGATCGGTCTGCGTCAATACATTTAGCGAAGTTACGGTACAGATTGGCAAATGCCTCAATATATCCTTCTGGATGTCCTTCTGGAGTTCGGGTATTTTCATTGGCAGCTGAGCCAAGATAGCTTGAGGCTGTGCGGTAAATCTGGTTGGGCGCATCTGGGCATCGCACATGTAGACTGTTGTTCGATTCTTGCTCCCATTCTAATCCGCCCTTATCTCCATAAATTCGAAGTTTGAGATTATTCTTAACACCGGTGTCTGTCTGTGATGCCATTAATACTCCTGAGGCACCACTTTCAAATATCAGCAATATTACGCGGTCGTCATCTATAGGTCTTCCTTTGACCTTGATGTACAAGTCGGCGCATAATTGATCCACTTTAGTTCCAGACACGTATTCTGCCAGTTGAAATGCATGGGTTCCGATATCCCCCATACATCCCGCCAATCCATTCCTTTTAGGATCTGTTCGCCAAGCAGCTTGCTTATTTCCCTCAGATTCCAACCCTTTCCAAAGCCAACCTTGTGGATATTCTACATATATCTTTCTGACTTCACCGATTTTACCCTCAGCGATCATTTGCCGGGCTTGCTTAATCATTGGATATCCTGTGAATACGTGTGAGTCAGCATAAACCTTTTCTCTGATGACTGTACTACCTGATAAAGTTTTTTAGCTTCCTGATAATTAAGAGTCAATGGGTTGTCCAAAACCACATAAAACCCAGAATGGAGTGCCTTGACTGTGGGTTCAAAATGCAGGACGTTGGGAGTGATGATTACGACCACATCAATTCGCTCGGCCTGAGCAAGTTCTACCGCCCCCTCAAGCATTTCATCGTAGTGGGCATAGACTCTTTGAGGATTCATTCTAAGCTCCTCACCTCTTTGTTTTGATTTTTCCGGGTTCGAACTGAACGCTCCGGCAACCAGTTCAAACTGATTGTCCATCAACGCACCATTAAGATGAATGGGACCTATAAATGAACCAGGTCCACCGCCGATAAGACCGATTTTTAATTTTTGTGACTGTGCTGACATAAGGAATGTCTTATATATGCCTGAAATGATTGATTCTAATTGCAAAAACCAGCTTCAACTGTCTAGGAAATAATGAATTATAGATCAGCGGCTTGTAAAAGCTATAAATAAATTCATCTGAAGGTAAATCTCTTGATGTCAACCATACTATTTTATAGGGAAAATACGCCAAAATAGCTAAGTTAGGAACCGGTTTATAAATTAATACCTTGCACCACCCGTCTGTTTAACTTACACTCATGAATCTTTCGATTAGAATCCGCTTGTCTTTTATGATGTTTTTAGAGTTTTTTATTTGGGGGGCCTGGTTCGTTACTTTAGGTACTTTTTTAGGAGTCAATTTGTTGGCTAGCGATCAAAATATTTCATTGGCTTTTTCTACCCAATCCTTGGGAGCTATCATTGCTCCATTGATTGTTGGTTTAATTGCAGATCGATATTTTTCTGCTCAGCGTATACTGGGAGTCATGCATCTCCTCGGTGCAGGGTTGATGTATCTGTTATATAACTCGACAGACTTCGCATTGTTTTTCCCGGTTCTCTTGCTATATATGGTAGTATATATGCCTACACTGGCGCTCGTTAATTCTATTTCATTTAATCAAATGAAGGATCCTTCCAAAGAGTTCTCATCCATCAGAGTGTGGGGAACAGTTGGGTGGATTGCTGCAGGAGTTTTAATAAGTTTCCTCTCATGGGATAGTCAGAGCGGATTGAAAGCAGGGTTGTTAGAAAATACATTTTTACTGGCAGGTGCAGCCTCATTTATTTTGGGATTATTTAGCTTTTCCCTTCCCAATACTCCACCGCAGCCCAAAAGTGCGGGTTTGAAAACATTGACTGAATCGTTTGGTCTGGATTCATTTTCCCTTTTAAAGGATAAGAATTTTGCGATATTTTTCATTTGCTCAATTTTAATCAGTATTCCACTGGCTTTTTATTACCAACTCACCAGTCCATTTCTTACCGAGATAGGATTAGAAAACTCCACCGGAAAAATGGCTCTAGGGCAGCTATCAGAAGTGTTGTTTATGCTGGCCTTACCATTGTTTTTCTCCAGATTTGGAATAAAACGTACGCTTATGTTGGCGATGGCAGCATGGGCATTGAGATATGTATTTTTTGCTTTTGGAGATGCTCAACAAAGCACCTGGCTTCTTTTATTGGGGATTGCCCTTCATGGTATTTGTTATGATTTTTTCTTTGTCACAGGACAGATCTACACTGATGCACATGCCGGAATCAATTATAAATCCTCAGCCCAGGGTATGATCACACTGGCAACTTATGGAATCGGGATGTTAATTGGGTTCTGGATTGCTGGAATGGTATCTCAATTTTACACCATTCCTACCGATGGTCACTTATGGAAATCAATTTGGCTCGTTCCCGCTGGCATTTCCGTAATGGTTTTGTTACTTTTCACGACTCTTTTTAAAAAAGAATCTATAAATACACCTAAATAACCTTTTATGACCAAACCTATTGATACTGGCAGGAGAGAATCCTTCAAGAAAGTTCTTCTTGGAGGAGCTGTCTTGGGAACCTTATCCTCGTTTGAAATGAAAAAAGATAAATCAGAATTAAAAGGAAATGTCACTCACGGTGTTTGCGCATGGTGTTTTCCAGACTATAGCCTTGAGGAATTATGCATTGAAGCAAAAAAAATCGGCATTAAGGGAATTGACCTTGTCGGTCCAAAAGGCTGGGATACACTTAAAAAGCATGGAATGGATTCTTCTATGTGCAATGGCGCAGAAATCAGTCTAACGGAAGGATTTGGAGAAACAAAATACCATGATCAATTGTTGAAAAATTACTCCGATATGATCCCTAAAGTGGCAGATGCTGGATTCAAAAATCTGATTTGCTTTTCTGGAAATAGAAGAGGAATGGATGATGAGACAGGATTAAAAAACTGTCAAATTGGCTTAGAGAAAATTATTCCTATGGCTGAAAAACACGGAGTGATTGTGCAGATGGAGTTGCTAAATAGCCGGGTGAACCACCAAGATTACTTATGTGATAAGTCTGCTTTTGGTATTGAGCTGTGTAAACGTCTGGGCAGTGAGAATTTTAAATTGCTTTTTGATATTTACCACATGCAGATCGATGAAGGAGATCTGATCAGAAGTGTAAATGATCACCATCAATATTTCGGGCATTATCACACTGCTGGTAATCCAGGAAGAAATGAATTAGATGATACTCAAGAAATTTACTACCCAGCGTTGATCAAGGCAATTGTGGCGTCTGGATATAAAGGATATGTATCACATGAATTCATCCCGAAATCTGCAGATAAGATGAACTCTTTGGCTCAGGCAGTTGAAGTCTGCGATGTCTAACTACTACTAATTAATAATCCCAATATACATGGCAAATCAAAAATATGATGCAATTGTAGTCGGATCCGGCATCAGCGGCGGCTGGGCAGCTAAGGAACTGACTGAAAAAGGTCTCAAAGTACTGATGCTTGAGCGTGGTCCAGACGTAAAGCATGTGGTAGATTACAAGAACGCAACCACACCTCCATGGGATGTGCCGCATAGAGGAAGACGCACTCAGCAGCAATTGGAGGATCATCCCAACCTCAGAAGAGACTATGTGCTTAACGAACTGAATTTGGACTGGTGGGCTCATGAAGATGACTCTCCCTATGTAGAGGAAAAACCATTCACATGGTTTAGAGGCTATCAGGTAGGTGGAAGATCTTTGCTATGGGGGAGACAATCTTACAGATGGTCAGATTTGGATTATGAAGCTAACCTCAAAGAAGGTATTGCAGTAGACTGGCCAATACGCTATAAAGACATTGCTCCCTGGTATAGTTACGTGGAGAAATTTGCAGGTGTATCTGGATCCAAAGATGGATTGGATGTACTTCCTGATGGAGAGTTCATGCCTCCGATGCCGATGAATTGTGTCGAAAAAGATGCTGCTGCACGAATCAAAGAACATTATAAAGACGGTAGAATTTGGACTATAGGTCGTCCTGCAAATATCACCCAACCTCTTCCTGGAAGACCTGGGTGTCAATACAGAAATAAATGCGCTCTGGGTTGCCCTTATGGCGGCTACTTCAGTACTCAGGCCTCTACACTGCCTGCAGCTGTTGCTACAGGGAATCTAACCATGAGGCCATGGTCAATTGTAACTAGAGTACTTTATGATAAAGACACCAAAAAGGCAACTGGCGTAGAAGTATTGGATGCAGAGACTAATCAAACGGTAGAATATGATTCCAAAATCGTATTTCTATGCGCGTCATCCTTTAACAGTACAGCGATTTTGATGCGCTCAGCCACTGATATTTGGCCAGAAGGTTTGGGAAGTAGTTCGGGAGAATTGGGACATAATGTAATGGATCACCATTTCCGATTAGGAGCAAGTGGCACTATGGAAGGATATGAGGATAAGTATTATTTTGGTCGCAGGCCAACTGGTCTATATATTCCAAGGTTCCAAAATGTAGGGTCTGATAAAAGAGACTATGTGAGAGGCTTTGGCTATCAGGGTGGAGCAAGTAGAAGTGGATGGAGCAGAGATGTGGCCGAGTTAAACTTTGGAGCTCCAATGAAGGATGCCTTGACTAAGCCAGGACCTTGGTCGATGGGGGTTACAGCGTTCGGCGAGATCCTTCCCTATCATGACAACACCATCAAATTCAGTGATACTGTCAAGGATAAATGGGGAATGGAGGCATTGGTGATGAATGCGGAGATCCAAGAAAATGAGCAGAAAATGCGTAAGGACATGATGTCTGACGCGGCAGAGATGCTGGAAGTTGCTGGATTCAAAAACGTCAACACCTACGATGCAGGGTATACTTTTGGCCAGGGGATCCATGAAATGGGAACTGCCAGAATGGGAAGAGACCCAAAAACCTCAGTTTTGAATGGAAATAACCAAGTATGGGAAGCCAAAAATGTATTTGTGACCGATGGAGCATGCATGACCTCAGCATCCGCTGTAAATCCGTCTCTATCCTATATGGCCTTGACGGCTAGAGCAGCAGAATTTGCAGTAAGTGAATTGAAAAAAGGAAATCTCTAAACGACAATATCATGACAATGAATAGAAGAGACGCTCTCAAAAGCGTGATGGTGATGATGGGAGGCACAATGATTGGCGCTACGGCGATCATGACTGGCTGTACTCCTGAAAGCCAAATTAAGGGTTTAGAATTTGATCCGGATGATATCGCTTTCTTGGATGAACTTGGAGATACTATTATTCCTGAGACTGACACTCCTGGTGCCAAAGCCGCAGGAATTGGGGCCTTTATGGTGATGATGGTAAAAGATACGTATGACGGTGATAGCCAAAAATCATTTGTAGGGGGAGTAAACAAAATCAGAAAGGACTTTAAATCAGAGAAAGGCAAAGACTTCGTTGGAGCACCGGCAGAAGAGCGTTTAGCTTATTTGAACGGGATGTATGATACATACAAGAGCAGTGATAAGAAGGATAATCAAGTGATAAACATGCTTAGGGATCTAACTGTGTTGGGATATTTTTCTTCCGAAATAGGAGCTACTCAGGCACTTAATTATATAGAAGTTCCTGGCCGTTTTGATCCTTGCATCCCTTGGTCAGATTCTAATAAGGAGTATGCCGTTTAATTAATTAATCTAATCAAACTTTAATTTGCCTGCCTATTTAATAGGTGGGCTTTTTTCAAATGAACAATCCAAGAAGAAAATTTCTAAAACTAGGAGTTATGGTAGGCGCAGGTGCCGCACTGATGCCATTACAATTTTGCTCACCTTCAAAGAGAGCATTAGGCAAGACTCACCTATCCAACTTCGGAATTCAGCTGTATTCTGTAAAAGATGAGATGGCTGAGGATGCAAAAGGTACCATGAGAAAACTTGCCGCTGACGGCTATAAGCAATTTGAGGGATTTGACGGGGGGAAAAGTATTCTGTGGGGAATGAAGCCTCAAGAATTCAAGTCATTTACCGGTGATCTGGGAGTAAAGATGGTTTCTTCTCATGCCAATGTTTTTGAGAATCTGGATAAACAGGCAGAAGATGCAAAAATAGCTGGTCTAAACTACCTGATATGTCCTTGGGTAGGTGCTCAAAAATCGATAGAAGAATATAAGAAAATGGCGGGGAAATTTAATGCTGCCGGAGAAACACTTAAATCCCATGGATTAAAATTCGCTTACCACAACCATGATTACACGTTCGTTAAGATGGAGGGAGTTTTGCCTCAGGATGTTTTGATGGAAGAGACAGATCCATCTTTGGTAGACTTCGAGATGGATATGTATTGGGTATATGTGGCGGGAGTAGATCCAGCGGATTATTTAGCTAAATATCCAGATAGGTTTAAGCTGTGCCATTTGAAAGATGCCGGCAAGGATGAAGGAAATCCACACGAAAGAGGAGTGCTTCTAGGTAAGGGAGAAATTCCATATGCTGAATTGATCAGAAAATCAGAAAATCTGGGAATGGAATACTACATAGTTGAGCAGGAGAGATTTGTCGGTACTACTCCAATGGAAGCAGCACAAAAAAATGCGGTTTACCTGGATAATTTTACCTATTAATCTTTCAGTTTCTTTGAACTTGGGTCTCCATTGAAGATCACAAAATAGACGACGACTATAAGTATAATAAGCAAGGCGACTTCAAATTGAGACCAGATCTGAGATCGGTTGATTTGTGATTTTGCCTTGTTTACTAATTTTTTTCCTTCTGAAAGCTGAATTCTGCTGAGATCTTCTAAATCTTTACGTGCCAGGTCAATTTTCTGATCATACTTTTTAACCTCATCAGAATTGATTCCTAAGTTGTCAGGATTGACCACCTGATAGTCATCAATGTTTAAGCCATTGGTAATTGTATTTTTAAAGTCAGCTAAATAATAGGCTTCTTCTTCGGTAAGTTTAGTCTGTTCAAACTGGTCAATCAATGCCATTATTTCTTCTTCTTGTATATTAATATTTTTTGCTGTAGCTGGAAATTCAAAAGATTCCTGGCAATGATCAATTAGCTTTTGAATGGCAAATAGCCTTTTAGAAATATCAAAAATATAACCGTTCACCACAAGTCGGTCGTTATACACTTCGCTGAAAGTTTTACTGATGCTTCTGAAGGCATTTCGCTCAGTTACATTTTTGCCATAGATCAGAAGTAGTAGAATGGCAATTACTGCGATTGACTGAATCTTTCTTTTTTTCTGCACGATTGAAGTTTTGTATTGTTTAATTTTGAGTGACAGGCATTTGATCGTAGACTCTAACGTAATCTATTTCCATTCGCTGAGGCCATATATCAGTGTCTACTCCCTGTGCTCCGCCCCAGGCACCACCGACAGCTACGTTTAAAATAAGATGAAATTGCTGGTCAAATGGCCATTCTGTGAAGTCTTTCCCTGTATTATCAAAACTAAAATACTTTTGGTTATCAATATAAAAGTCTATTCTTTGCGAAGTCCAATCGATGGCGTAGGTGTGAAATAAGGAATCATAGGCATCGACAATTTTGGTATTTCCTTTTTGGGTTCCAATCACGTGATTAAATGCTTTGGTATGTACTGTGCCATGCACAACTCCAGGGTCATAACCTACGTGCTCCATGATATCGATCTCGCCATTGGCTGGCCAGCCTTTATGAAGATTTTTCTCTGGCAGCATCCATATCGCTGGCCAGGTTCCTTTTCCCGACGGTAGTTTTGCGCTCACTTCTATGTATCCATACTTCCAGAAAGCTTTTTCTTTAGTGACCAATCTGGCAGAAGTGTAGCCTTTAGGTTTATTCTTATCCGCTTTTGCTTCAATAATCAAAATACCATTTTCGATCCTGGCATTCTCCAATTTATCGGCAGTATAGTACTCCAATTCCTCATTTCCCCATCCTCCATCACCCACATCATAGCTCCAGTTTTTTGGATTCGGCAAGCCATCAACATCAAATTCATCAGCCCAAACCAAATTTGCTTCTTTCTTATCAGGTGTTACCGCACTTGGATTTACGATACTCGAGTAAAAGATAAAATAACTGAGGAAAAATAATTTCATTGGAATTAAATTTTAACAGGACACGAAAATATTTAAGAATCGCGTGTTTTCATAGCTGCACCTAATTTGAGTGGTATTGGTTTGCTTTGTGGTAAGCATTTCCAACCTCATTACTTAATTTTCTGCATGAAGATACTAAACAAGCGATACCCACCAAACTATATATACTGACTTGAACACCTGAATGTTTTCTGATCCTCTTTTCTATAATAGAATATTGTTGGGTATTACAGAAGCTTATTTTGTATTTTAGCCTAGAACATAAACCCAACTACCATGGCATATTATCACCGACTTGGCGATATCCCCCACAAGCGACATACCCAATTTCGTCAACCCGACGGAAGTCTATACAAGGAAGAGCTTGTAAGCTCTAAAGGATTCTCAGGTATATATTCTACCCTTTACCATATCTACAATCCAAACGAAGTCAAATCCATAGGAACCCCGAAGCCGTATTGCTGGCAAGTAGCTGAAGGTCATGGTCTTCACCAAACTCATCTGAAAACTTCGGGTGTGGAGATTACCGGCGAAGATTATCTCTCAGCTAGGCGTATTCTTATGATAAACTCCGATGTGATGATGGGGATCTGTACCCCTAGAAATCGTAAGATGGAGTATTTTTTTAAAAATGCAGATGGCGATGAGCTGATTTATATCCACGATGGGCAAGGGGTTATGTACTCACAATTTGGAAAGCTTAAGGTGGAGAAAGGGGATTATATCGTCATTCCACGCACTACTATCTACCGATTTGAATTTGAAGAATCAGGGCCACTGAGACTACTGATTATAGAGTCGAAAAGTCCGATAGAAACTGTGCGTCGCTACAGAAATGAGGTCGGACAGCTTTTGGAGAATTCACCCTATTGTGAGCGGGACATTCGTGCCCCGTATGACTTGGTAGTAGAAAAAGAAAAGGGAGAATTTTTAATTCAGATTAAAAAACAAGGAATGCTCCATCAGTATTCCTACGAACATAGTCCCTTGGACATCGTGGGTTGGGATGGATATCTGTACCCATATGCACTTTCTATTTATGATTTTGAACCCATTACGGGTAGAATTCATCAGCCGCCCCCAGTACATCAGACCTTTCAGGCTGCTGGCTTTGTGATTTGTTCATTTGTGCCCAGATTATTTGACTACCATCCCTTATCTATTCCAGCGCCCTATAATCATTCCAATATTGATTCTGACGAAGTGTTATACTATGCCGAAGGAGAGTTTATGAGTAGAAAGGGAATAGATCGGGGTTCATTTACGATACACATGGGGGGTTTACCTCATGGCCCACATCCAGGAACTGTGGAGAAATCTATTGGTGCCAAATCAACGGATGAATATGCGGTGATGCTGGACACCTTCAATTCCCTTCAGATCACAACCGAAGCAGTAGAGTTTGTAGATAAAAACTATCCAATGAGCTGGACGCAATAAGACATAAGAGTTACGAAGTCTGATTTACGGCGTTTCGGTGGGACTGTTACCTCATAGTTGACGGAAATGGAATTCGTCAGTTAGAACCAAACATTCTGTCTCATTTCTAACCCCCGCCTGCCTTCGGGCAGGGAGTCGAGGACTTTTGTATTGAAGGTAGTTGACTTTAATTCCGATAGTGTGGGACGCTCAAGCTGATAGTCTGGATAATTTAATGATGTGAGCTAATTTGCTATAAATCAAAAAGCCCCGATTTTTAAAAGATCGGGGCTTTTTCAATGATCAAGATGATAGGATTACTTGTCAGTGATCTCCACAAGAGGCTGACCTGTTGCACCGCTTGGAAGCTTAATGTCCAACATCATAGAAAGCGTTGGAGCGATATCGGTGATGGTAGCATATCTGGAACTCTCACCTTTTGGCACATGCCAGCCATAGAATAATATGGGCACATGTGTATCATAGGTATATCCTGTGCCGTGTGAGGTGCCAGTGGCTCCACCTGTCAACCATCCTGGCTCCAATATTAGAAGTATATCTCCTGAAGATTTGTGATTATAACCCATCTGAAGACTATGCGCTCTTCCTTCGGTGAATTCACGAGTCCTCATTGCTGTGCCGGTATATACCTCTTTCACACCTTCAAACTTCAGCAGAAAATGAGCTATTTCATTCTCTAACTCTTCCTGATTGATTTTTTTCTCAGCAATCAACTCTTGATTTAAGAATACCTGTAAGTTCGAACTGTTTTTGATCCAATCGCCTTCACCATATTTCGCAGAAATATAATTTAAAAGCTCAGTTCCCACCATACTTGTTTTCAGGTTTCCTCCAGGTACGTTTTGGCTGACCATATGAGTAGCCACTTCAGCCACTGCATGATCTGCAGACAGGAACACTACATATTGATCTTTACTGTAGGTTTTGTCTAGATAGTTAAGCAATCTTTCGATATCCTGGTCCAACCTAAGGTAGGTGTCTTCTATTTCTTTGGATTGAGGACCAAATCTATGTCCTACATAATCTGTGGAAGAAAAGCTCAATGCTAGAAAATCGGTTTCATCACCCATTCCCAATTTTTCACCTTCGAGTGCTGCTAAGGCAAAATCTAGCGTAAGAGAATTACCATATGGTACTGCTGGCATTATCCCGTATCGACCATTTGTCTCTCTAAGTTCTTTAAGATTATAGGGAAAAGTAGGAGAGTCTTTTCCTGAAAATTTTCCTTCAAATGCATTATCATCAACCATACTTTGAGTATAAGTTTCTATAGGATAAAGCGTATTCCAAGTCTGATTTAGATAAGAATCAGGCATTTTCTTAGCATTAAAATCTGCTGCCCATTTTGGCAATTCGTTTTTATAATAGGTGGAAGTCATAAAGTCGCCAGTATTCGTGTCATACCAATATGCATCGCCTAAGTGACCTGCAGGCAGTGCGGCCCCCCTGTCTTTCATGGCTACCCCTACCACTTTAGACCTATTCTGAGAAGCTATTCTCAACTCATCAGTGATGGTGGTGACAAGAAGATTTCTAGGGCTTACATTTCCATTATCAGATGATCCGGCAATGTTAGTTACAGTCGAATCCCCTGCGCAATACAACATATTATCTATGCTTCGGACGTACCAATCATTTCCGATTATTCCATGAGTAGCTGGAGTTGTGCCAGTGTATACTGAGGCATGACCCGGGCCGGTATACGTTGGTATATAATTATAATGACCATTTTTCATCATAAAGCCATCCTTGATCAATCGCTTAAATCCACCCTGAGAATATCGATCGGCAAATCGATATAAATACTCTTGGCGCATCTGATCGACGACGATTCCTACGACCAACTTTGGTTTTTCAGTTTTCGTCTGAGCAAGTAAAGGCCCTGATGCAATTATTATCAGTAAAAATACTATTCCTAATTTTCTCATAGTTTGAAATTTTAATACCTCAAAGATAATGATATGGGTTGAACTCTGGATTAAGACTTTGTTAAATGGTCAAAACCATAGACCTTAGACTACTATTTTATTTAAAAACACATGAAGAAGATAATATGGATGCTTTTGTTACTAGGATATGCCTTGCCAGCATTTTCTCAATCTTATTTTGAGGATGGTCTATCATCCGATTGGCATCGCAGAGGTCGGGATAAAGTCCGGGAGAAAATGCCGGCAAACTCGATAGCGGTAATCTTTAATAGTCCAGTGAAGAATCGATCCAATGATGTTGATTTCATGTACCATCCTACTACTGATTTTTTCTATTTGACAGGACTTAGCGAGCCCAACTCGGTGTTAGTTATTTTCAGTGAGAAAAGGCAGGTAAATGGGGAGGAATTGGATGAAATGATATATGTGCAACCTAGGGATCCTAAATCAGAAATGTGGAATGGAAAGCGACTTGGTAAAGAAGGAGTGAAGGAGAAACTTGGCTTTGATAACGTATATCTCTACGAAGAATTTGGGAAAAAGGGGAAACTTGACTTCGGCGATTTTGATACTGTTTTATCTTTCAATCTAAGTGAGCAGATTGAAGGGGGATCAGCTAATGCGCCTCTAAAAAAGATGCTGACTAATTTTAAGAAAGCAACGAATTATCCAAGTGACCTATCAGAAATCAATCTTCAGATGTATGAATTGATACGTGCCACTGATGTGGAGAATACTGCAAAGGTGGCACAAATCATTGGCAGATATAAAATACGTTATCCTGAAATTGCAGATGATCCAGTGTTAAAGGATTTTTTGACCGCTGATTCTCCTGAGAAAAGAATGTCGGTAAAGGAAAAACTCCCATCCCAAAAAATCAATCTCTCCTTGCTTACTACTATCATGGAAACAATCCGCGAGGTAAAGACCATCGAAGAGCAGGCGCTCATGCATAAAGCTGCAAAGATTTCAGCAATTGGTCAGATTGAGGTGATGAAAGCTGTGAAGCCTGGGATTTCTGAAAGGGAAGTGCAGGGAATTCATGAATTTATATATAAAAGGTATGGTGCAGAAGATGTGGGGTATCCCTCAATTGTGGGTGGAGGAAATAATGGCTGTATTCTTCATTATGAAGAAAATAGTAAACCACATGTCAATGAGCGATTACTTCTAATGGATCTGGGTGCTGAGTGGCGTGGGTATACTGCTGATGTCACTAGGACAATTCCAGTTTCTGGAAAATTCAATGAAGAGGAGAAGGCTATTTATCAATTGGTGTTGGAAGCTCAGGATGCAGGAATCGCAGCCTGCCAGGTCGGTACCGAATTTGTGCAGGTGGATGCTGAGGCGAGGGACATTATTGATAAAGGACTGGCTAAACTAGGGATTATCAAATCCGGGGATTCGCACAATTACTTTCCTCATGGCACCAGCCATCATGTCGGTTTGGATGTTCACGACCGTGGAGGATATGGCAAACTTAAAGATGGTGCGGTGATAACGGTAGAGCCGGGAATCTATATTCCAGAGGGTTCGCCCTGTGACAAGAAATGGTGGGGAATAGGAGTAAGAATTGAAGACGATATTTTGATCACTACAAACGGGCCGGTTAATCTTTCAGAATTAGCTCCAAGATCCGTTTATGCAATAGAGGAAATGATGAAAGTACCGAGCGTGCTGGAAGAGTGGGTGCTGCCTGAGATTGATTAATTGACGTTTCCCAACTCATATAATCCATCAATACGCTGATCAAGATAAGTCCCTCAAAGTAGCTAATGGATTTCAATACAAGTGATTAAGGAAGAGAAAAAAAAGAGGATTGTTATTTCTGGCAACGCCGCAAAAGCATAAGTAAATAGAAAATGAGACTGAAAAGGAGACGTCAAGCTTACTTTGGATGTTTCTTTAGACATACAGAGCTAGGTCCGAGCCTGCATGAGTTTGACTAAGAAGTGGTTTTTAGTAATTAATCAGCAAAGATGTGACTGAGGATACCAACTCAAATGAGAATTCTATTTCGTTGTGAGGAGATACTTTTGACCGTGGATTTCGAGCTGATATTTAGTATGAAAAAAGCGAATAATTAAGTCAAATCTGAGATAAGAATAGCTCCATTTCATCCAAAGTGAGTACTGCTCTATTTAAAGCTTGAATCACTTCTTAATTTCAATGAATCTCTGCGATATAATGGGGTCAAGGGGGTAGTCAGCACACTGTGACCACCTGATCAATGATGGCTTGGTTGCAAAAGAAGTCTATGCTTTTGCGCTTCTGCGGAATAAAAACGTTGCGTCGCTGTGAGCCATATCTATGGCTTTTACGCCTTTGCGGGATAAAAACCTTGCGCCATTGGATGAGTATATCTAATTTTTATTCTTCAAATCACCTCTTTTAATAGAACGGATAAACTGTCCCCAAGCAAAAGGATCCAATAGTCTGAGTGTCCTAAACCCATAGATATCCTGATTTTGTTGCATCTGTTGCTGGGTGAAATACCTAAAATTCTCGTTGCCTGAGGCTGGCATAGATTCGGCCCATCTCAACAACATCTCCGGACTCATGTTCGCTCGACTGATAGACATTGGGTCAACCACATTCATCGCAATCACTGCTTTTTTAAATTCTTCTTCCGTTGGATAAGGCATAACTTCAACTTCAGCTAAGGCTATTTCGTCGATTTGCATCGTGAGCACTAAGCTTATTCTATCTTTCTCTACATGATCGGGAACGACAAAGTTTTGCTTTTTCAACCCTATAAAACTAAAAACTACCGAATCACCCTCCAGCACAGGCATTGAAAAGTATCCAAATCTACCTGAACTAGTACCTCTGCCTTTTTTTGGGACATAGATATTTACGCCAGACACAGCATCTGTACTATCTGCATTCAGGATGATTCCTGAAAGTTGGATGACCTTTCTTTCCTGCTGGTCTTGAGCATTTACATGCGGGCTAAAAAATAATATTCCCAAAAGGAGAAATAAGCAGGAGCTGAGCAGTAATTTTTTCTTCACGTATTAAGTAACTTAAGAGAATAGCGAATGGTTGTCAATTAGGACACGATATTACCCTAATTTCGTTTGATTTTTTATTTTACCCTCATAAACTGCGTTAAATATTACAAATGCGATTAAAAAATATCAGCTTAAACTACGGACTAAAAATTTTTAAGGCACTCTCTCAAGAGCCCAGAGTGAGAATCTTTCATCTACTAATGCTCAATAAAGAATTATCTATTTCAGACTTTGAAATGATTCTTGATTTCACCCAAACTAAGACCAGCAGACATTTGATCTACCTGAAAAATGCAGGGTTATTAGGAAGTAGAAGGGTGGATCAATGGGTGTTTTATTACATTCTGGAGGAATACATTGAAATCATTCAGCAGATTTTTAAGTTTATACAAAAAGATGTCAATCTGATCAAAGACCAGGAAACATTTGAAATCCTGAAATCTAATCGTGAGCTGGCCATCAATAAAATTCATAATAATCAATACCGACGTTAATTTCTATTGAAAACTTACCAACACCTCTTCTTCGATCTGGACCACACCCTTTGGGATTACGATCGAAATGTCCAAGAGTCACTTTCTGAACTCTTTATCCATTACAGATTAGACAGGATGGGACTTCAATCCTCCCAGCATTTCATAGATTCCTTTTATGCGGTGAATTTCAAACTTTGGCAAGCATACGATGCTGGAGAAATCCAGAAAGATGAACTTAGGGATATAAGATTTCCCAGAATTTTTGAAAAGGCAGGAATAATGAATGCCGTTATTCCGGAGGAGTTTGAGACTGATTTTATGCATAGGACTTCCTCCAAACCTCATTTATTTCCTCATACTATTGAAATTTTGAACTACCTCAAGCCAAAGTATCAACTGCATGTAATAACCAATGGATTTGACGAAAGCCAGGCCAAAAAACTTAGCTCATCGGGATTGGCTGACTATTTTAAATACGTCATTACCTCGGAGACAACTGGGCACAAAAAGCCTGATGCCAGGATTTTCTTTCATGCTATTGATTGTGCCGGAGCAGACATCCAAAGCAGTCTTATGATTGGCGATAATCCTATCTCAGATATTCAGGGAGCTCAGAATGCAGGAATGGATCAGGTCTTTTTCAATCCTTTGAATAAAGAAATTCATATTACCCCCACTTTCACTATTTCACATTTAAGAGAACTCGAAGCGCTTCTTTAAGGTTGTTTTGGGAGAATAGTTTAGCCAATTGCGACCTACTGGTTATCTTTGGCGCTACAGAAAAATATAACTCCAGATATTATGCTCAAAGGTTTTTTTAATGTTCCAACTCCGGTAAATGAGCCGGTAAAAGGGTACGCTCCTGGTTCTCCAGAGCGTGCAGAATTACAAGCAGCTTTAGATGAGGCACGCTCCGTAGAAGTTGACGTGCCCATGTACATCGGTTCGGATGAGGTCAGAACAGACAATACTCATAAAATGTCACCTCCTCACGACCATCAGCATGTGTTGGGGCACTTTCATGAGGGAGATGCTTCTCACGTGCATCAGGCAATTGACGCCGCACTTGGAGCCAAGCATGCTTGGGAAAACTTAGGTTGGGAGCATAGAGCTGCAATTTTCTTGAAAGCAGCCGATCTTTTAGCTGGACCTTATCGTGCTAAAATCAATTCGGCAACGATGCTTGGTCAGTCTAAGAATGCCATGCAGGCTGAGATCGATGCGGCTTGTGAGTTTATTGACTTCTTGCGCTTCAATGTGCAATACATGACTCAAATTTATGCCCAGCAGCCTCCAGTTTCTGGCAATGGTGTTTGGAATAGATTAGAGCAGCGGCCACTCGAAGGATTTGTGTTCGCTTTGACCCCTTTCAACTTTACTGCAATTGCCGGAAATCTTCCTACTTCCGCTGCGATGATGGGAAACACCATCGTTTGGAAGCCTGCTTATACGCAGATTTACTCCGCAAATGTGCTAATGCAAGTATTCAAAGAAGCTGGTGTTCCTGACGGGGTGATTAATTTGATTTATGTGGATGGACCCACCGCAGGAGATATTATTTTCAAACATCCTGACTTTGCGGGAATTCACTTTACAGGCTCTACCGGAGTATTCCAACATATCTGGAGGACCATCGGGGAAAACATAACCAACTATAAGTCCTACCCAAGAATCGTAGGGGAGACTGGTGGAAAAGACTTTGTAATTGCCCACAAATCTGCTATTCCTAAGGCAGTAGCAGTAGGACTTGCTCGTGGAGCGTTTGAGTTCCAGGGTCAAAAATGTTCTGCCGCATCCAGAGCCTATATTCCATCTAACATGTGGGATGAGGTGAAAGAAAGCTTAGTCGCTGACCTCGCTGATATGAAAATGGGCGGAGTAGAAGACTTCTCCAACTTTATAAATGCGGTGATTGATGAAAAATCATTCGATAAAATTGCCAAATACATTGACCATGCGAAGTCAGATCCGAATGTGGAGATTATATCCGGAGGAAATTACGATAAGTCCAAAGGTTACTTCATCGAGCCAACCGTAATAGTGACACAAGATCCAATGTACAGAACAATGTGTGAAGAGATCTTCGGTCCCGTATTGTCAATTTATGTTTATGATGCAGAGCGATTTGAAGAGACATTGGAGCTGGTCGACCAAACTTCTCCTTATGCCTTAACTGGAGCAATCTTCTCTCAGGATCGATACGCCATTGAAATGGCATCAACAAAATTGAAAAATGCAGCTGGTAATTTCTATATTAATGACAAGCCAACAGGAGCGGTAGTAGGTCAGCAGCCATTTGGTGGAGCGAGAGCTTCAGGAACCAATGACAAAGCTGGTTCTATGATCAACTTGCTACGTTGGGTATCTCCACGTACCATCAAGGAAACCTTCGTGTCTCCGGTGGATTATAAGTATCCGTTCTTGGGGATTGACAAATAAATTTACAATCATCATGGTTGCGTTAACTCACCCAACTATTCAATTTTCAAGAGCCTCGGATTTATAGTTGGGGCTTTTGTTTTTTGCGCCTTTGCTCCCATGCGGTAGATTTTACTTTTTCATAACCAATTATTTTTTTAATTTTAGTTATTCTTCTAAACTCTCGTAAATGAAATATTTCTACTTCTTTTGCTTTGTTATCATCATATTTTCTTGTGCTGAAAAAGACTTAGAGGAGATTTATCAAGGGAAGTTGGAGGAGTTGATAGTAGGGGATTTTGCTCTTCAGAAAGACTCCGTGACAAAGTATATATCTAATATTCGGGTGGTGGAGAATAATACGCAGGAATATATTTCATTCAACAAGCCAGCAAACATACGTAAGGATCTTGTTTTTGCGCTTATTAGCCCAATCACAGGAAAGGAAGTGGATCGAATAGAGATTCCACAAGAAGGGCCAGAGTCTATGTGAGGAAGGATCCATGCAACAATTGTTGTCTCAAAAAATCGGATTTTTAAAATAAATCATCATGGAGAGATTGGTGAATATAACCGAGAGGGTAAGCAAATAGCCCTTTATGAATTCATAAGTGAGGGCAAACCTTCCATCGTTGAAGCCATTAAATTTAGGAAGCCATTTATCCAATTGGACAACAATCCAAGTGAGTTTTTAAACCCAAATAAAAGTGTGGCTGCTGGTGAGTTGATCTCAGAGTTTCCTCTTGACTTTAAGCAGTGGCTCACTCAACTAAATTTAGAAACTGGATAAGTTGTAAGCAGTGATTTCTCGATGCCTAAGGGCTATGAACTTTTTAAAAACGACCACACTGCCACATCTCTTTTTGGAACCTATGATATAAAAAGAGAAAAGTATTATTTGGCTTGGCCGTATTCAGATAAGGTGTACGTTTTAGATGGTTTGACTTTGACACAGGTGATAAAGCCATTTTCATCAGTTAACTAGTGTTTGACCGGAAACCTATAAGTTTTTAATAATGAAGTATATACCTGCTTAACCCATGGTTGAATAATTCAACAAATGTTGGTAAACAGGTTCTGAAAAGCGGTATTTAGTGCCTTCTA
>Ga0307486_1000607_pt1 | contig 31496 bp, 28 predicted proteins | sample CBIW02metaG_FD_203663 | JGI IMG/M metagenome (GOLD analysis project Ga0307486, IMG submission 203663) | Sea-ice brine microbial communities from Beaufort Sea near Barrow, Alaska, United States - CBIW 0.2 | ecosystem: Environmental > Aquatic > Marine > Coastal | place: USA: Alaska | collected... | reverse complement strand
TAAAAAATCACGGTCATAGGGCTAAATCGGTTTTCAAATATGGCTTAGAATATATATCCAGCTTCCTTTTAAACCCTGAAAAGAAAGGATTTAGCATGGTTTTATTGAAAATTGTCATGTAGTGTACTATTTTTTATTATTTCATCAACTGCTTCTGGATTTAATAGGGTAGAAGTATCACCTAAATCTGTGAATTCATTAGACGCGATTTTTCTTAAAATACGACGCATAATTTTTCCAGATCTTGTTTTAGGTAAGCTAAATGTAAATTGAATCTTAGATAGTTTTGCTATCGGACCAATTTGATCTGAAATTGATTCGTTTATTGCGATTTTTAATGCTTCTTTTTCTTCATCGCTGATTGGTCGTTTTAATGTCACAAATCCAAATAAAGCATTTCCTTTTACGTCATGAGGATAGCCAACAATAGCCGATTCAGCAACTATTTGATGCTCGTTGATCGTGTTTTCAATTGGCGCAGTTCCTAAGTTATGACCTGAAACAATTACGACATCATCAACGCGACCAGTAATTCTATAATACCCTACCGGATCTCTCAATGCTGCATCACCAGAAAAGTAATATCCTGGATAAGCGGAGAAATAAGTTTCATGATAGCGCTTGTGATCGTTCCAAATGGTTCGCGCTATTCCTGGCCATGGTGTCTTGATGCATAAATTACCATTCACAAGATTTCCTTCTAATTCTTTACCTTCTTCACTCATCAAAACAGGTTGAATTCCTAAAAGTGGAAAAGTAGCAAATGTTGCTTTCGTAGGTGTAGAGAATGGAATAGGTGAAATTAAAATCCCTCCAGTTTCTGTCTGCCACCACGTATCAACTATCGGACAGCGTTGTTGACCAATGTGATGATCGTACCAATTCCAAGCTTCTACATTTATAGGTTCTCCAACTGAACCCAAAACTTTTAATGAAGATAAATCGTGTTTTTCAACATGTGAAATATCTTGTTTTGCCAATGAACGAATAGCTGTTGGTGCTGTATAAAATTGATTGACTTTATGTTTTTCAATAACTTCCCAAAATCGATTATGATCTGGATAAGAAGGAATACCTTCAAATATAATAGTTGTTGCTCCATTCAATAATGGACCGTAAAGTATGTATGAATGTCCCGTAATCCAACCAATATCAGCTGTACACCAATAAATTTCTCCATTTTCATATTGGAAAACATTTTTGAATGTATGCGCTGTATAAACCATATATCCTCCAGTTGTGTGAACCATTCCTTTAGGTTTTCCGGTAGAACCAGAAGTGTAAAGAATGAATAATGGATCTTCTGCTTCCATCGTCTCCGCTGGACAGTCTGTACTTGCGCTTTTTGTTAAGTCAGCTAAATAAAAATCTCTTTCTGCTTCCATTTTAATTTCGCAGTGGGTACGTTTAACTACAAGAACGCTTTCTACTGTTGGACAGTCAACCAGTGCTTTGTCAACAATGTTCTTTAGGTTAATTTCTTTCGCTCCACGATAAGAACCATCTGCGGTAATCAGCATTTTACAGCTTGCATCATTTACACGAGATGAAATGGCTGTTGATGAATATCCTGCGAATACAACAGAATGAATTGCTCCAATTCTTGCACAAGCGAGCATTGAATAAGCTAATTCTGGAATCATTGGTAAGTAAATACAAATTCGATCTCCTTTTTGAATACCTTTTTGCTTGAGAACATTGGCGATTTTATTTACCTCTTCAGATAATTTGTTAAAGGTAATGTGCTCTGCTTTTTCATCAGTTGAATTAGGTTCAAAAATAATTGCTGTTTGATCTCCTTTTTCCTCTAAATGTCTATCTATACAATTTTCTGTAATGTTTAATTGACCGCCTTCAAACCATTTTATATCTGCTTTGTGCATGTCGGAATTTAGAACACTGGACCATCTTTTCTTCCATTTGAAACTTTCAGCTATTTCACTCCAAAATTTTTCGGGATCTTGAAGAGCCTTTTCTTGATACTTAAAATATTCTGGAAGATTTTTAACTATATATTTCATGGCTCATTATTTTTAAGATGGAAGTTAAATTTACTAATATTGTTTGAGATTAATTTCATTTACGGAGGTTTTGATTATAATTATAAATAAAATATGAAAGAAGTTATACAAGCAGTTGAGCAACAGGTGAAAAAACTATTTGAAAATGAAGGTACTGGACATGATTGGTTTCATATAGACCGAGTTAGAAATATCGCCTTAAAAATTCAAGAAAAAGAAGGTGGGAATAGAGAGGTAATTGAATTAGCAGCATTATTACACGATATATCAGATCATAAATTCAATGGTGGAGATTTTGAAAAAGGAGCTGAAGTGGCAAGTCAGATATTAGATCACTTAAATGTAAATATTGAAACAAAATTAGCTGTGGCATTAATTGTAAAGTATGTTTCTTTTAAAGGAAGTGGTGAGAAAGATACCATGGATTCCCTAGAAGGAAAAATTGTTCAAGATGCGGATAGAATAGATGCCATTGGAGCAATTGGAGTTGCCAGGACTTTCGCCTACGGTGGTTCAATTGGACAACCAATTTATGATCCAGCGATTCCTCCAAAAATTAAACAATCTAAAGAAAGTTACATTAAGGAGAGAACGCATACTGTAAATCACTTCTACGAAAAGCTTCTGATTCTAAAAGACAGAATGCATACCCATTCGGGAAAAGTAATTGCCGAAAAGCGAACGCTTTTTATGGAGGAGTTTTTAGATCAGTTTTATGAAGAATGGGGTGGGTAGTTATGAATTATGAATGTTGAATTATGAATTTTCGGAATTTTTAAAGGTTGGAGTTGAGTTTTAATAGCTCTAGTGATTGTTAGTGTATTAGCCATGGACTAAAGTCAATGGCTAGAATGAATTCGTACGGTTTTCTGAACATGATTTTAGCTTGATAGATGTATTGTTGTTCTTTAAATTATTGCGTTTTTCAGACATTTTCATAACACAATTACTTTTACATCTGGCATAGTCATTAATTACGATGAAAAATTTTACTTGTTGTTTTTTGCTGCAAAAAGTCAAACTTAGCAAAATGTAAAAAAATCATCGCAAAAAAAAAAAAATACGCTCCAAGATTGAAGCGTATTAATTAAATTTATAGTTTTTGGTTCTTAGAGAACTCTAAATGTTACTCTTCTGTTTTTAGCATCTCTCAAAGTGTCATCATCACTTTCAGTAATATACTCAGAATCTATTCCATCTTTAGCGTCTTCAATAATCAATCTGTCTCCAGCAACTCCTTTTTCTTCTAGAAGTTTTTTAACATATTCTGCTCTTCGCATAGAAAGAACATTGTCTGTTGCACTTGCAGCTTCTGTTGCATCGGAGTGACCTGTTAATTGAAGTTTCATCTTTGGATTCTCTTCCATCATTGACGCAAGTTTATCCAAAGTTTTTTCTCCATCTATTTTTACGTCATATCTTCCACCTGCATAGTAAATATTATATTGATTTACCATTGCACTTAAATCCATGTCTTTTGTAATCTCTGGAGAACGTTGGTAAACTGTTGAAGCAACTTGTTGAGATTCATCTCCATAATCACATTCACATGTTTCATTTGGACCCAGTAATTGTACAGAAACATCATCAATATAATAGTAAGCAGCAATTATCTGCTTTCCACTCATGTCTCTTGGTTTTCTTGCACGGTCACCTTTAATGTCAGCATCTTCAGAAAAATTACCTATTGTAATATATTTTTCTTTTCCAGTTGCAACATATTCTCCGCAAACTAAATCCCATCCATACATTCCATCAAATGCTTCTCTTTTCGGATGTTCAATATGAGTTTCAGCAATAATAGCTGGAATTTTATCATCTGTTCCTAATCCTTTTTTAGAAATATGAGCACCTAATCTGTTTGATGAGTATTTAGAAAGCTCTGCTAAAGAAGCATAAAATTGAACTTTATAACGCATTCCCTTTTTCAAAGAAGTTGAAAGTTGAGATGTTAAATAACTTCTGTTCTCTTTTTCACGATAAGAATATGAAATCACTCCTGCATAGTTAACACCACTTTTCGGTTCTTCTCTCCCGTAAATGTTATCTGGGGTTAATACATCAGGTGCTCCTGCTTCTGAAGAAAATAAATCTGCTCTACTTCCTGTCGCAGAAGACCATCCTTCAGCTTTTTCAATATCGCCAATTCTGCGAATCTTTCTGCTTTGTGCATCTTCGAAACTTGGGTTTACGACCAAGTTCTCGGCTTCTTGTGCAATCGTTGATAACGAAAGTAAGGCTAAAGGCAGCGTGTAAAGCAAGCCTTTTAATTTTCTAGTTTTTGATTTCATAGTTTTTTACAGTTTTAATAAATGTTTTAACCTTTTCAGGATCGATATCTGGATAAACTCCATGACCCAAATTTACAATATGTCTTTTACTTTTGAAACTATCTAACATATTATTAGTTAGCTGCTCGATTTCACTGTGTGAAGAATATAAAGCACACGGATCAAGATTCCCTTGTAAAGTTTTATTTTCACCTACAATTTTTCTAACATCAGCAACGCTCATATTCCAATCTAGTCCTAAAGTATTGCAATTTGAATTAGCTAAATTTGGAAGTGCAGCATAAGCTCCTTTTGCAAATAACGTTACAGGTACTTCATTAATAGCATCTGCAATTTTATTTATGTATTTCAAACCGAACTTATTGTACTGGTTGTTACCTAAAATACCTGCCCAAGAATCGAATACTTGAACAAGGTCGGCACCTGCTTTAATTTGCATTTTCAAATAACGAATAGTCACTTCCGTGATTCTATTAAGCAACTCATGTGCCAAAGTAGGGTTTTGGTAAAGCATTTTTCTAGATTCAGAAAATGTTTTAGAACCTCCACCATCAATCATGTAGCAAAAGATTGTCCAAGGTGCCCCAGCAAATCCAATTAGTGGGACTCTTCCATTTAATTCTGTTTTGGTGATTTCTATGGCTTCTTTTACATAGCCTAAACGGTCTTCTACATCAAAATCTGTTTGACCGTGTTTAATAAGGTCAGCTTCACTTTTAATTGTTTTTTCGAAACGAGGTCCGACCTTTTCTATCAGTTGGTATTCTAATCCCATGGCTTCGGGGATAACAAGAATGTCTGAAAAGATTATTGCCGCATCCACATCTAGGTGGTCTACTGGCTGAATAGTTACCTCTGCTGCTAAAGCTGGGGTTTCTACTAATTCTTTAAATCCACTTAAAGAATTTCTTACGGCTCTGTACTCAGGAAGAATCCTTCCTGCTTGGCGCATTAGCCAAACTGGATATCTTTCGATATTTTCTCCACGTGCCGCTCTTAAGAGTAAGTCATTTTTAAAATCCATAGAAACAAAGATAAGCATTCGTTATGGATAATAGCTGCAGTATTTGTAGAAAAAGTTAGTGCATAGCAAAAAAGGGAGCCTAGTGATTAGACTCCCTTAAATATAATGATTTTAATCAATTACAAGCTAGAGATGTGCAATGCTAAACCAGATTTAAGGTTAGCTGCTTTCTTCTTATGAATAACGTTTTTCTTCGCTAATTTATCAAGCATACTTGAGATGTTTGGTAAAAGCTTTTCAGCCTCTGCCTTATCTGTTGTACCACGTAAAACACGAATCGCATTACGCGTTGTTTTATGCTGATATCTGTTACGAAGCGTTTTCGCTTTATCTGATCTTACTCTTTTAAGTGCTGACTTGTGATTCGCCATAATTTACTGTTGTTATAATGTTTATTAAGTAGCCCATAGGAGAATCGAACTCCTGTTTTCAGGATGAAAACCTGATGTCCTAACCACTAGACGAATGGGCCATAATTTAATTTGTACTTTTTTTAACCTTGAAAGTATTCTCGTTAGAATAACTTTAGTAGCCCATAGGAGAATCGAACTCCTGTTTTCAGGATGAAAACCTGATGTCCTAACCACTAGACGAATGGGCCGTTATTTGATATAAATTTCGGAGTGCAAATATATATGCATTTTAATTTATAACAAAGCTTTTTTGGATAAAAAATTAATTATTTTCATTGTGTTCTGCTTCAAACTTGAATCCCAACCTTTTACCAGTCTTTAATTCTTGAGCTGTTGACAAGGTTTTTATTTGATGAACACTCACATGACTCACTTTATTGTAAGGAGGAGTATGTAAATCGAATTCCGCAGCGTGCTTAACAGCCACTTCAAAAATGTTTTTCATGGTTTCAACATCAAAGATATTTGACCTTATATTTCTAAAGTAATAAGAAAGCTCTCCTTTTCCTTCAATCATGAAATGACCTTCTTTGTTGATGAAAATTCGACCAATTAAATATCCTGCATCATTCATTCTCTTTTGAAGAAAAGACTCCGCTAAGAAATTGTAGATGTTAATTACTCCGAAGTAACCAAGGTGTTTGTCTTCTTCAATGTAAGAGTTCTTCCATATCGAATTATCATCTGGGAAGGTAAATACGTTGGTATGCATGTTAAATACCAATACATCGCTTCCTACGTATGCATGAGTTTCGAAATCGCCATTGTAATCGAATTTCAAACGAACCCTCTCATCAGGAATCTTAATTCTGAATAATGCTAGTTCTTCTTCAACAACAGTTTTGAACTTTTTATAACATGCTAGAGTTGTTGCATAAACTTCTTGCTTAAGTATAGATCGCTCTTTCAATAGTTCAACAACATCTTGTTTTTTAATTTCCATGTCTTTTCTTACTATAGGTTAATATGCTTTTGCAAACAAGATTCTCTTCGTTGATGGATTACCTGAGTAAATACATTTTCCAGCTTCTTCTTTTGCATCTAAAGGTATACACCTAATAGTCGCTTTTGTTTCCTCCTTAATCTTATTTTCTGTTTCAGATGTTCCGTCCCAATGTGCTGAAATAAATCCTCCTTTTTCTTCTAAAACCTTTTTAAATTCTTCATAAGATTCAACAGGTGTTGTGTTCTCTGTTCGGAATTCTTTCGCTTTATTTAATAGATTGTCTTGAATTTCATCTAACAAGTCAACAATATAAGTTGAAATACCGTCCCATTCAACAACTTCTTTTGTTTTGGTATCTCTTCTTGCTACTTCCGCTTTATTGTTTTCTAAATCTCTTGGACCAATTGCTACACGAACAGGAACTCCTTTTGCTTCATATTCTGCAAATTTCCACCCTGGTCGTCTGTTGTCATCATCATCAAATGTTACAGAAATCCCTTTTTTAATCAATTCAGATTTTAAAACAGCTACCTTCTCAGAAATTGCTTCTAATTGCTCTGCTGTTTTATAAATTGGAATTATAGCTACTTGAATAGGCGCTAGTTTTGGAGGTAAAACCAATCCTTCATCATCTGAATGAGTCATGATTAATCCACCAATTAAACGTGTCGAAACTCCCCATGAAGTTGCCCAAACATGTTCTAGTTTCCCTTCTTTATCTGCGTATTTTACGTCAAAAGCTTTCGCAAAGTTCTGACCTAAAAAGTGTGATGTTCCAGCTTGAAGTGCTTTTCCATCTTGCATCATTGCCTCAATGCAGTAAGTTTCGTCTGCTCCAGCAAATCGCTCTGCCGCAGTTTTTATTCCCTTAACAACTGGCATACCCATGTATTCTTCTACAAAGTCAGCATATACATTAAGCATTTGTTCTGCTTCTTCAATGGCTTCTTCTTTTGTGCTGTGAGCAGTATGTCCTTCTTGCCAAAGAAATTCTGTAGTTCTTAGGAATAAACGTGTTCTCATTTCCCAACGTACAACATTTGCCCATTGATTAATTTTCAAAGGTAAATCACGGTAGGATTGAATCCAGTTTTTGAATGAGTTCCAAATAATAGTTTCTGATGTAGGACGAACAATAAGTTCCTCTTCTAATTTTGCATCAGGATCAACGATTAATTCTCCACTTTCGCTGGTTTTTAAACGGTAATGTGTTACCACCGCACATTCTTTAGCAAAACCTTCCACATGTTGGGCTTCTTTACTCAAATAAGACTTAGGAATGAATAAGGGGAAATAAGCATTGGAATGCCCCGTTTCTTTAAACTTTGCATCCAAAACACTCTTCATATTCTCCCAGATTGCGTAACCATAAGGTTTAATTACCATACATCCGCGAACATCTGAGTGCTCAGCTAATCCAGCTCTTTCAATAACTTCATTATACCATTTGGAATAATCCTCAGACCTTTTTGTGTACTTTGCCATTTTGTGGAACAGTTTTTGTTAAATTATTCTTAATATTTAAACGTTATTTACTGTAAATACGTTTAAGATTTACAAAAGTAAGAACTCAATTTGGAAATCCCTCAAATAAGTTGTAAGTTTAATCAAATAGAACCTTATATTATGGAAACGACAATTAAAATATTTATTCTACTCGGAGCAAGTGCTTTATTATCTTCTTGTTCAAATTACGGTTACATTTCTGAGAACGATGTTTATATGCAAACACCTACAGAACTTAACCTGGAAGAGGATGAGAACGATATTACATCTTTTAATGCGTTCAAAGCAAGGCAAAAAGGAGCTTTTGAACAAGAATATAAAGACCCCCGTGTAAATGAACGTGTTCGCATGAATACTTTAATGATTATGGCAGCATACAATCCTTATGGCTATTACGGTTATAATGGAATGAGCTTTTATCCTCAACATCATTATGCTTACCAAGGCTTTAATTCAGGAATTGGTTTCGGAAGCAGTTATCAGTATGGATATTCTCCGTTTGGTTATGGTTTCGGATACAGTCCATATCACAACGGTGGATATTATAATTATGGATACGGATATGGATATGGACATCCAGGATATCAAGGATCTTATTATTCGAACGGGTACTATGGAAATGGATATTATGGAGACATGATTCCAGGATACCCTACTTCTAGCGGAAATTCATTTTATGGACAAAGAAGACCTTTGGCTTCATCTTCAAATCGATCAAGTTATTACTCTAAGCCAAAATCTAACATGAATGTTTATACTTCTAAATCTTACACTCCAACGAATCAGAATTTAGGAATGGCAAGAAAAGAAGTGCAGAAAAGAAGCGCAAATGGAACAGATTATAGTAGCAGAAAAGCTGGTAATATTGGTGTTTCTACGAATCAAGGAGTCAGAACGAACGTTAATAGAGATATAGGTAGAACAACTGTACAAAATAGAGCGGTTAATAATTCTTATACGCCTAATTCTTCTGCTAGAAATTCTGGAGTGGCTCAAAAGCCTACACGAACAGGTGTAAATACTCAGTTCAATAGAAATGTTGGGAATTCTAGACCTACTGGGACTTCAACTCCTCGTGCTACAAGAACTACAACTTCTTCTCCTCGTATTCAAACAACTCAGCCAAGTGGGAGAGGAGTTTCTACTAGACCTAGCTCCGGTAGTTCAAATAGAAACTCAGCACCATCATCACCTTCAAGAAGAAGATAAAATTAAACGACAAGACTGTTTTTAGATATGAAGAAAATCATAAGTGTTTCAGCTGTATTTGTATTAGGTTTATTTTTAAGATCTGAATTGATTGCCCAGAATGAAAACGATGTTTTACGTTACAGTACTACAGATGTTTTTGGGTCTGCTCGATTTGAAGCGATGGCCGGTTCTTTTGGTGCTTTAGGTGCCGATTTTAGTGCTATTCAAGTTAATCCTGCTGGAATGGGAAGGTTTTCATCTTCTAATATGTCTTTTAGTTTCAACAACACTTCAATTACGAATGAAGCGACGTATAATGGACAAACCACTAATTCACGTGATAATAAGTTTACACTCAGTAGTGGAGGAGCGGTATTTACAACCGATTTAAGTGCTACTAATTCTGGAAGAAAATACAGCCAATTTACTGTTGGTTATACACGACTTAAAAACTTTAGCAATTCAATAAGATATGAAGGTCAAAACTATTATTCTTTATTAGATGTTTTTGCTAATTCTGGCTTTGGGATTGATCCTGAGTATATCAATAGTGACCGTCCATTCTCTACAGCCTTGGCTTATGAAGTTTTTGCTTTAAATTATGATGAATCTAACTTTCAATACATTTCAGAATTAACTTCAGGAGATATGTACCATAACCGTGAAATTAACACAGACGGTGGAATGGGAGAGTTCCATTTTGGTTATTCAGAAAACTATATGAATAGGTTTTATTATGGAGCTAGTTTAGGAATTAGAAGAGTGAAATATGATGAGAGTTATAACCACAACGAAAGACTTTTAGATACTGTAGGGGTAACTTTAAGATCTTTTGATTATTCATACGAGCAAATAACCCGAGGGACAGGATTTAACTTGAAATTAGGTGTTCTTTTTCTTCCGTCAGAGCAATTTCGTATTGGTTTAGCATTTGAATCTCCAACTCTTATTAGCCTAGAAGATGAATGGACTGCTAAAATGACTGCTGAACATGATTACGGAACTGAAGTTGTTTCGTCTGAACTTATACCGACAGGTAGATTTGAATACCGCATAAAAACTCCAATGAAACTGAGAGGTTCGTTTGCTTATATTTTAGGAATGCGTGGTGCTATTAATGTTGATTTAGAAATGTCACGTCTACCAGGGGGAAGACTAAGACCTTCGAATACGAGTTCAAACTATAGCAATGTTTATAGCTTTGAATACGAGAATGAGGAGGTTGAATATCAATACCGTACTGTTCTTAATACAAGAATTGGTATGGAATATATGGTTTATACAGATGTGTTTTTACGTGGTGGACTAGGAATCCTTCCTCAACCTTTTGATAAGGATTTAGGTAATGTATCTTCTCCTAACATGACTTATTCAGGTGGAATTGGCTGGGATAATAAAAACTTCTCCATCGATTTAAGTTATAGGTTACTTCAAATTACAAGTGAATATTATGCTTTTGATCCAACGAAAATTGAAAACAGAACAGAATTTAAAACCAATATGCACAATGTTGTGTTGACTGGTCGACTTAAGTTTTAGTACCTTTTTTCACCATTTCTAAAAACTCTTCACCGTTTATTTTTGACTTTAGCCAAGCAACAACATCAATATAATCAAGAATTACATTTTCATTCTCATTTTCTAGGAGCAAATTAATTTGCTTTAATGTGTCCTTATAAATTGGAATAGTTTCAATTTGCGTGACAGTTTTGGCAATCTTTTTAATTTGCTTAATAAATACTTTCTCAATCTGGTGATCTCTTTTCGTCTTGTTTAAGTAACGAATAGCTGAATTAGAAGAGTATTCTAAATAGTCATAGTTGGCCAGCTCAAAATGTAACAATAGGTTAAGTATACGAGCAAAACTATAGATATCCTGTCTCAATTGCTGTTCGTTATCATTGAGGATAAGATTTAAAAATTGCAATGCATTCTTAAAATCAGACATTGCAAATAAGGTATATGCAGCACTAAAATAGAATTTAATTTTTTGTTCTTTACTTGATCTTTCAATCAATTCTTCATTTTGATGATAACTGCTTTCAAATACTTCTAACGATTTTTCAAATTCTCCTTGTTTATTGTAAAGGTTCATTTGATCTGAGAGCAAAATATTGTTGATACGAATTGTAAGATGTAAAGAATTGAATCCCTTTTTGCCTTTTAGGTTTTTTATCTGATCAATCATCTCTTGCGCCATGGCAAAGTCATTTTCATTGACATAGCTTTGCATTAAATGAAATAGGGTCAAAACATAACGTTGTCCTAAATCAATTTTAATTTTCGGGTTATCATCTAGAATGTTTCGCACCCGATTGAATTTTGTGTAGCTCAACTCAAAATTTCTATTCGTTGCAGCACAAAGTCCTTGAATGTAATAACAAATCGAAGTTGCTCTTTTAGAGAGTGCCGTATTCTTTCCTTTTATTAAATGATGATTTTCAATTTCGTTTACTGTTCTTCTTTCGTCCTCATTTTTGGTAAATCCATCACTTCTAAACAAAGCATTGATTCTGGAATAAAGAATATGGTATTCAGCTAAGTTTCTTAGTTTATCAATAACCTCACTTTCTTCTTTAATGATGTTGTTTAAGTCTACATCGAAATCACCAGATTCATAAGATTCCTCTGTTAGTACTTTTTCCCATGATATTAATTCAATAGAAAAGTAAAACTCTTCATGCTCTGTAGCAAGCTTTTTAGCACGTTTAAGAAATTTTATAGCCTCTTTATGTAAAGCTTTATTGTAAAGAATCTCAATATTTTTAATCTCTTGTTTTAAAATGTTAGAAGCAGATTGTTCGCCATAAAACTGACGTAAGCTTTTTAAAATCAATTTATACAAGTGATTCTTCTCAGAAGGAAGGTGATTTATAAAACGTTCTTTTTTGAAATATTCTTTAAGTTTTAGTTCGTCGTAAATTGATTGACTATCTATGAAATCAAATAATTTGAAATAATTTTTTTCTCCAGCTTGTATAGATGAAGAAAGTTTGAAAAAGCGTTTTTCAGATTTGGTGAGGGACTTTATTAAATGAAATAATTCATTGCTTGGTTTCATAGGGATCTGGTTTAAACGTTCATAACGAATCTAGTATTTTTCAGTCACTAAAAAAAGCAACATTTGTTTTAATTAATAAAAATAAAAAGACCATCAAGTTAATGACAGTCTACTAAAATAAGAATATTTTCGATTTATAAAACTATGTCTTTCAGAAAGAATAGAATTAATTTATTTCTCCATCTTTTGTCATCGCCATATTAGAAGGGCTTTGAGTTCTTATTTCCAAAAGTGACTTTAATTGCACTCCATGTTCTTGAGAAATCTCCCAGAGTTTTTTGTTCTCATTAACTTCTTGTTGAACGATGTCTGAATCTACTCTTTTGCGCTTACGCATTATGTATATCTTATCTCCTTCAGTCAATACATCTTTATTTGGTGGGAAATCATTCCAGCGGTTCATTTGGTGTAAACTATAGCCAAATTCTTTTGCAATTCGATAGAATGTGTCATGTTTTCCAGCGATAACGTATTTAGTACGATTAGCATTAATGTAAACTTTTCGCTGTGCTTTTTGAATATTTTTTGCTGACTTATTGTTTTTCTTGTGTCTTTTATTTTGAACTGTTTTTACTTCTGAACCTGATGGAATAGTGATTTCTCTAACTGGGTTCTCATTTGTCGGTTTGTTTTCAACGATCCAGTCATTTGTTGCTAAATTGTCGTACTGATCCAAGTCGTAACGTTCGATTATATCAATTAATCTTTTTGGATAGTTTGGATTTGTAGCATATCCAGCATCTTTTAGTCCTTTTGCCCAAGATTTATAATCTGTAATTTCTAATTCAAATAGTGAAGCATAACGTGAACGAGAAGTTAAGAATTTACTATGATCTTCATAAGATTGAGCAGCATCTTTGTATTTCCTGAAACACTCATTTTTCTTATCATCGTCTTTTAAGAATGTCGCTCCTGTCCAATCATGACATTTAATACCGAAATGATTATTGGCTTTTACAGCAAGCAAAGAATTTCCAAAACCACTTTCTAAAATTCCTTGAGAAAGTGTAATACTTGCTGGAATGCCATGTGTTAACATTTGATTCATTGCAATGCCTTTCCAAGATTCAATATACTCTTCTAAGGAAATTTTTGAATCATTTCCAAAAGACGAAAAGTTCAGTGAGACCAAAAATAAAAGCGCAAGTAATCGATTCATAACTTTCTTGTTTATATGTAATATTACGCAAGTTATTAACATTGGTTACATAAATTGTTGAAAACTTATGTTTTTTATGTTGATAAGTCTGAAATTCGAAATTTAAACGATCAAAATGGAAAGGAGTTTACTTTAATCTAATTGTTAAATTTCTTTTATTCGAAATACAAGATAAATTTATCTTTTATGAATAATTCACAGAGATTCAATTGCAATCCGTTTAGCGAATGAGTACTTTTATTACCATTGAAAACATAAGAAATTAAATCAAATGGAGTCCATTAAAAGTACCAACACGATACGTTTACCAGAAACAGATTTACCTAGAGTTGTAGTGATTGGAGGTGGTTTTGCTGGCTTGTCATTTGTCAAGAAACTTAAAAATAAAGATTTCCAAGTGGTGATGATTGATAAAAACAATTTTCATCAATTTCAGCCTTTGCTTTACCAAGTAGCTACTTCTGGGATTGTACCAGACAGTATTGCCTTTCCATTTAGGAAACAATTCAAGAATTACAATAACGTATTCTTCAGAATGGCTGATGTTACGAATATCGACACTGAAAAGAAACAAGTTGTAACGGATATCGGTCATGTTCATTATGATTATTTAATAATAGCGACAGGAAGTGGTACCAATTTCTTTGGTTTAAAAGATGTTCAGGCAAATAGTTTAGGAATGAAAACCATTCAGGAAGCGCTTGATATTAGAAGTATGATCTTACAACGTTTCGAAAAAGCAGTCGTGACTTCTGATTTTGCTACCCGTGATGCACTGACTAATTTTGCAGTTATTGGAGGTGGGCCAGCAGGTGTGGAGACAGTGGGAGCAATTGCCGAATTCAAGAAATACATTCTTCCGAAAGATTATCCAGATTTGGATGTTTCATTGATGTCGATTTACCTAATTGAGTCAAGTGACCGACTCTTGAGTGGAATGTCAGAAAAGTCTTCTGAAAAATCATTAAAGTATCTTCAAGAATTGGGCGTGACTGTTCACTTAAATACGAGAGTAACTTCTTATGATGGATTAATTATTAAAACGTTTAATGATAAGGAATTCATTGCGAAAAGTATGATTTGGACTGCGGGAGTAACTGGAAATATTCCTAAAGGAATAGATGAAAACTGTTTTGCGAGAGGAAATCGATTAATGGTAAATGAATATTCAGAATTAAAAGATCACTCAAATATTTATGCAATTGGAGATATCGCTTCTATGGTAACAAAGGAATATCCTTATGGACATCCGATGGTAGCGCAAACTGCAATTCAACAAGGAGATTTGCTTGCTAAGAATTTATTAAATCAAATAGAAGGAAAAGGCCTTAAGAAATTTGAATATCATGATAAAGGTTCTTTAGCTACAGTTGGAAAAAGAAAGGCGGTTGCAGATATTGGGAAATTTAAATTTGGAGGATATTTCGCGTGGATCCTTTGGTCTGTAGTTCATTTAATGTCAATTAGTGGTTTCAAAAACAAATTGTTTGTAGGAATTAATTGGGTTTGGAGTTACTTCACTTATGACAAAGGAAATCGATTGATCGTGAGGAGATATAAACGAGGAGATAAGGAATAGTGGGAGTAGGAGAAGCAATATTAGTTTTTGATTTTCTTCAACCAGCAACATCCGCCAAAGCAATCGTAATTCCCATGATAATAAAAATAATTCCACTTATTTTATTCAATGAGAAATTAGATTTATTGGGTCTTTTAAACTTCTCATAGAAATAACTTGAGAAAAAGGTTAATGATAGAAACCATACAATTCCGATTACGGTCATTGTTGTTCCTAAAAGTATAAAAGGAACTGGACTTTCTAAATGATCTGGATTAATGAATTGAGGAAAAAAAGCCAAAAATAGAATAGCTACTTTAGGATTTAAGATGTTTGTGATCAATCCGGATAAATAATCATTTTTTGATTCTGCTTTTAATGCTGACTTTGACTTGATTTCAGTTTGTTCTTCAATATGAAGTTCTTTTCTCTTTTCCTTAAATTTTAGAATTCCTAAATAAATAATATAGGCAGCACCTAAATATTTGACAACGCTAAAAGCTATTGGAGATCTGGCAATTAACATAGACAAACCAATTGCGCCTAAAAAAGTATGAACAAGAATTCCAGAGCTAATTCCGAGTGTAGCGTAAACCCCAGCTTTTTTACCATTAACAAGTGATTTATTGAGAATTAGCAGTGTGTCCATTCCTGGAGTCATCACCAAAAACAGTCCAGTTACTATAAATGCTAAGTAATTATCAATTCCCATTCTATATTATTGATTTTAGAGCGCAAAATTAAATAAAAATAGCTCCAACATTATCGTCGGAGCTATTCATTATATTTAATCCTTTGATTAGGATTTTAATTTTTTACTTAAGCGTAAAGTTCTTCTTGCAACTGCGCAATCTTTTCATCTTTCAAATACTCATCATACGGCATTAATTTGTCAATCATTCCGTTTGGTGTAATTTCAATTATTCTTGTTGCAACTGTTTGTACCAATTCCTGGTCATGAGAAGTAAACATGATAATTCCAGGGAAATCATTCATCCCATTGTTCAATGCAGTAATCGATTCAAGGTCCAAGTGGTTCGTAGGTTCATCCATCATTAATAAATTGGCTTTCACCATCATTAATTTTGAAAGCATACATCTTACTTTTTCGCCTCCTGAAAGTACAGTAGCACTTTTCAAAGCTTCTTCACCAGAGAATAACATTCTACCCAAGAATCCACGAATATAAACTTCCTCGCGCTCTTCATCAGTTGTTGAATAAGTTCTTAACCAATCCACCAAACTTTCTTTCTTTTGGAAAAATTCATGGTTCTCATTTGGTAAATATGCTGAAGTAATTGTTGTTCCGAATTTGAATTCACCTGTTTTAGGTTCTTTATTTCCGCTTAAAACTTCAAAAAATGATGTTAATGCTTGAGAGTTTTTAGAGATAAATGCGATTTTATCATCTTTTCCAACATTAATATTGATGTCTTTGAATAAAGTCTGACCATCTGTTTCGTATGAAAGATTCGTTATGTGCAATACTTGATCACCAGCTTCTCTTTCTTGTTCGAAAACAATTCCAGGATATTTTCTTGATGATGGTTGAATTTCACTTAAATCTAATTTATCAATTAATTTTCTTCTACTTGTAGCTTGCTTAGATTTAGAAGCATTGGCAGAGAAACGAGAAATAAAATCTTGTAATTCTTTCTTTTTATCTTCTGCTTTCTTGTTTTTATCTGCACGTTGTCTAGCCGCTAATTGTGAAGACTTGTACCAGAAAGTATAGTTTCCTGTGAATAAGTTGATTTTAGAATAATCGATATCACAAATATGCGTAACCACTGTGTCTAAGAAGTGACGGTCGTGAGATACAACGATAACTGTATTTTTAAAATCCAATAAGAAGTCTTCCAACCACTCAATTGTTTTTAAATCTAAATCGTTAGTAGGCTCATCAAGAACCAGTAAATCTGGATTACCAAATAAAGCTTGTGCTAAAAGTACACGAACTTTTAATGCATTTGGCATATCTTTCATCAAAGTGGTGTGCATTGATTCATCAATTCCAAGATTAGAAAGCATAGTTGCCGCATCTGTTTCAGCATTCCAACCGTCCATGTCTCCAAATTCAGTTTCAAGCTCTGATGCTCTCATTCCATCATCTTCTGAAAAGTCTGGTTTTGCGTACAAAGCATCTTTTTCAACGATAATTTCAAAAAGTCTTTTGTGACCACGCATTACAGTTTGCAATACTTCGTACTCATCAAATTCGAAGTGATCTTGTTTTAAAACAGCCATCCTTTTTCCAGGCTCCAATATAACATGTCCTGTTGTAGGATCTTGATCTCCAGTTAATATTTTAAGAAACGTAGATTTACCTGCACCATTGGCACCAATAACTCCATAGCAATTTCCATGTGAAAATTTAAGGTTTACTTCGTCAAATAAGACGCGTTTTCCAAATTGAAGTGTTAAATTATTAACTGAAATCATAGCTGTTCAAAATTTTGTGCAAAGGTAGGGTAAATAAGCTCATTTCTATACTTTGCATTCTAGAAATGAACTTCTTAATATTATAGTATTATGGCTTTCTATTCATCCTCTAGTGTAGCACGTAATTTCTGACGTAATTGGCGGTTGTATGTTTCCATCAAATACTTGAAATAGTTGCGTGTACTTTTGGCAATACACTTAGTATATTGTTTCAAGCGGTGTTCAATGTGTTCTTGAAGTGCTTCTTGAATTTCTAAACCATCGTAAAAATCAGTTGCTTTATTAAATATAGCTAAGTAATGATTTTCTAATGAATCATCAACAGCGTATTTTCCTTTTTCTCCGCGATCAATATAGTCTTCATAAACTTCTTTCATTTTGAATTTGTCCAAAATTTCAGTGTCTACTCTCGCTTTTACATGTTTAGGAAGGGCATAAGCCGCTTCAAACATAATGTCATCTTGTTCTGTTAAACGTGCCTCTAAGAAGCGATCAGGAAATTGAAATGCGTCATCCCAATTGATGTAGTCTTGCCACAATCCAAATCGTCGAACGTTATTTCCTAAATCAATTAATCTAAAAATATCTTTCTTAGGTAATTTCCTAGAACCACGACCAATCATTTGATGATATAGAGTCAAAGATCTTGTTGCTCTGTTAAGGATAATTGTCTCGACTGTTGGTTCATCAAATCCAGTTGTTAAAATCCCAACAGAAGTAAGAATTGCATTTGGAGTTGTTTTAAACCAACTAAGTATGTCTTTTCTATCTTTATCAGAAAAAGTACTGTCTAAATGACGAATTTTATAACCTCTTTTATGAAAAGTTTCTTGAACTCTAACACTTGTTTCAATTCCTGAATTAAAAATTAATGTTTTCGTATTAACTGCTACTTCTTCATAAGCAAAGAGTAATTTCTCTTGCATGAAGTAGTTTCCATAAACTTGTTCTGAGCTGCTAACTGTAAAGTCACCATTTGACCCAATCTTTAATCCATGAAGATTTACATCATAAGTGAAAGTTTCAGCATTTGCTAAATAACCACTTTCAATTAAAGAAGAAATGCTTTCTCCTACCTTCAATTTATCGTAATGATCATTTAAAGGTAAAGCTTTATTGGAGCTAAGTGGGGTAGCGGTAACCCCTAAAATATTTGCTTGTAGATAATATTGAAATATTTTTCTAAAACTGTTGTAATGGGCTTCATCGACGATTACCAAACCAATTTCTTTGATGAAGTTTTCATCATCTTGTAATCGGTTGTTGAGTGTTTCCACCATCGCAATAAAACAGTTGAATTCACCTTGGTCATCGAGTGTTTTTACTTCACTGTTGATTATCTTATTGGTAACTCCAATAGCAGAAAGTTGCTTTGCTGTTTGAACAGACAACTCAATTCTGTGCGTAAGAATAAGTACCTTCTTCTTCCATGTTTCGATATAATTTTTTGTGATTTCAGAAAATATCACAGTTTTTCCACCACCAGTAGGAAGTTGGAAAAGCAAATTATAATCGGTTCCATTTTCTTTTAACTCCTCAATTATCTGATCCACCGTTCTTTGTTGGAACGGGTACAGGGTCTTTGGTTCAAAAAGTGCTTCGTCTATCATATCTTGATTATCTCAAAAATTGGGGTACAAAAGTACGCCCTTTTTCCTGAACAAAAAAATAATAGGCTATATTTTAATGTTTAAAGGGCTTTTCTTTGATTTTAGACCAAAAAAAGGCAGCTCTTTCGAACTGCCTTTTTCAATTTTTTTCATCTGGGTTCGAAGTATCCTCATACCGCTCCCTCTTCCTGTTAAGATTTTGTTTGTAAAATCATAACGTTATCCTTCTAACGCTGATAAATATCTCTCTGCATCTAGTGCTGCCATACAACCTGTTCCTGCTGCTGTAATCGCTTGACGATATACGTGGTCTGCTGCATCTCCTGCAACAAATACACCAGGTACATTTGTTAATGACGTTCCTGGTTTTTCATATTTGATATAACCTGTTTCATCTAAATTAACGAAGTCTTTAAAAATAGCTGTATTTGGTTTGTGACCAATTGCAACGAAAAATCCTGTACAAGGAATATCCATTTTTTCTTGCGTTTTGCTATTGATTACTCGGGCACCTGTAACTCCCATATCATCACCTAAAACCTCAACAGTTTCTGTGTTCACAAGGATTTCTATGTTTGGAGTATTTCTTACTCTGTCTTCCATAATTTTTGAAGCACGGAATTCATCACGACGAACTAACATTGTAACCTTAGAACATAATTTAGAAAGATAATGTGCTTCTTCACAAGCAGTATCTCCTGCTCCTACAATAACAGTTTCCTGATTTTTATAGAAAAAACCATCACAAACTGCACAAGCTGAAACTCCACCACCCATTTTAAGGTATTTTTGCTCTGACTCTAAACCTAAGTACATTGCTGCAGCTCCAGTAGAAATAATTACTGTCTTAGCATTGATTTCTGTTCCGTCCTCAGCCCAACATTTATGAACCGGACCAGAGAAATCAACTTTACTTATGAATCCTGAACGTACATCTGTATTGAAACGTTCCGCTTGCTTTTGCAATTGAATCATCATTTCAGGTCCCGTAACTCCTTCAGGATATCCAGGGAAATTCTCTACTTCATTTGTCGTTGTTAACTGTCCACCTGGTTGAAGTCCTTGGTACATCACAGGGTTCATATCTGCACGCGCTGCATAAATTGCAGCAGTATATCCGGCTGGTCCAGATCCAATAATAAGACAATCTATATTTTCTATTTTACTCATGTTTTTATCGATTTTTTAGAAAGCCAAATTTAAGAAATTTTCTTCGTAAAAAAAGTAACAAAAGTTGACTAAGAATTGTAATGCTGAATTCAATTGATAATTAAAAATTGACAATTATGCTTATTTGATTTGCAGAATGTAAGGCCAATTTACAAACTTAGCGCAGCGATCTTATAACCGAAGGGAGTAATCGTCCGTACCAAAGTAAAGTAAGAATAAATATTAATCGTTGGTCTTTTTCGAATAATCAATCATTTCACTCAATCGACCAAATTCTTGTTCAGACAAATAACGCCATTCTCCAACTGGGGTGTCACCCATTAAAATGTTCATAATTCGAACACGTTTTAAAGCAGTTACTTCATAATCGAAATATTCGCACATTCTACGAATTTGTCTATTCAATCCTTGTGTTAGGATAATTTTGAAAGTTCTTTTATTGAGTTGTTCAACAAAACATTTATTGGTAACGGTATCTAAAATTGGAACACCATTCCCCATTTTATCAATAAAATCTTGTGTAATTGGTTTATCTACTGAAACGATGTATTCTTTTTCGTGATTATTACTCGCACGCAGAATTTTGTTTACAATATCACCATCATTTGTAAGTAAAATCAGCCCTTCACTTGGTTTATCCAAACGTCCAATTGGAAAAATGCGCTCCGGATAATTCATGAATTCGATAATGTTGTCTGGTTCAACACGTGTATCAGTCGTGCAAACAATTCCTACAGGTTTGTTTAAAGCAATATAAATATTATTTCTGTTTTTATTGTCGACATTTTTCCCATCAACTGCAACAATATCTCCCGGTTGAACTTTAGTTCCCATTTCTGGTACAACTCCATTTATAGTAACGCGATTTTGTTCAATCAGTTTATCAGCAGCTCTGCGTGAACAATGTCCAGCTTCACTTAAATATTTATTGATGCGTGTTTCTTTCATAGGGCAAAGATAATGGCAATTGATTATTGACAATTGAAAATTGAAAATTTAAAAGTTTGAGTCTAGTTTTTTGAGATCCAACTCAAAGCTTTTAACGCAGGTCATGAAACATTTTTTAATGTAAGTTATATTACCATTCAAACAAGTTGAAGTTTTTAAAACTCGAGTCAAACAAAAAAAATCTAATGTTAAATCTTTTGGAACTTTGAAATAGAGTCTTTAATTTGAAGGAAAATTCTAAAACACTTACTTATGAAAAAGCTAACGCACACAAAAAAAAAACACAGGGTTTAGTGCTCTTTGCATCTTAATTTTTTCTCAATTATTTATATTCTCTAACTCTTCTGTTTCGCAGATTTCCTTATCTAATAACAACACCATTTGGAAGACCCAAGGGAATACAGCGGATACCAATGCATTTATGGGTACCACAAATTCATCGGGTTTAAGGTTTAGAACTAATAACATTGAACGGATGAGGATTGGAGACGATGGAAATGTTGGAATTGGAGTAGATGATCCGGAAAGAAGTTTGGATGTTGAAGGAGATATTCAATTGACAGGCGATATTGTTTTTAAAGGATATCAGGATTTACAGGACTCAAATAAAAGAATTTTGTACATAAATAAATATGGTAAAACAGAACCTCTCAGTTTAAAAAGTTTAAGAAGCTATATGTATCAAATAGATTGTTATTTAACGGATGATGATGACCCAGTTGAAATGAGAGGAGCAGTGGGTTTGTCGCTACCATCGTGGGCAAATAGAATAGCGGATGATAAACAAATACTATATACTGGTATTGGTTGTCCAACATGGGTTGGTATTGGAACTGATTTACCTGAGGCAACTTTAGATGTTGTAGGGACTGGTAGGTTTCATAGCGGTATTAAGGTAGGAGGAGAAGCCTCAATACATGCAGGTTTATATATAGAAAATAAAAGTACTGCAAGTAATCCTTATTTTGATAAATTAATTTTAATCAAAGATGTAAACGGCCGCGAAATTTTACAATTGGAAGAAAGTGGACTCCTTCGAGCCAGAGAAATAAAAATAGACGAAAGTAATTGGGCCGATTACGTTTTTCAAATGAACTACCCACTCATGCCTTTAAATGAAGTAAAATCATTCATTGAAAAAAACGGTCATTTACCTAACGTTCCATCTGCAGCAGAAATAAAAGAAGAAGGACTTAATCTAGGTGATGCAGCAAAATTTTCGATGGAGAAAATTGAAGAATTGACGCTTTATGTAATAGATTTAGATGAGAAGTTAACAAATCAAGAGGCTGTAATAGGACTACAACAAAAACTGCTTGATGAACAGCAAAAGTTGCTTAATGAACAAAAAGAAACAATTCGTTTGCAACAAAATTTAATTTTAGAATTAAAACAATTAACAAATAAAAAATAGAACTATGAACAAGTTAATTACAGGACTACTTTTACTTGTTGGTTATAATGGGTGGGGGCAAGTGAGTGTTTTTGATTGTAATAATTATACAAAAACACTTACTCAATCAAAAGTAGATGCGGACTCAAGTTTATTTAACTCCTGTTTTGAAATGGGGATAACTTCTGCAGTTTCAATCCACGGAGATGCCCATAAAATAATTGAAGCAACAAGTCAAATTCATCTAAAAGATAGTGCGCATATAGGAGCATTTAATAACTCAGGTCAAACACATTTATTAATTTCGGATTCAAGTGATTTTGATGTGGTTGTTATGAATTATAGCAGTTTAAATGCTATAAAGCGTTTTAAGAAATTGGAGTTTGGAATTCCACTTCCCGATGATGTGAATTATAAAATAAATAATTTTATAAATGATACCGGGGTAGATAGTTTAAAATTAAATCCATTTCTTGCATGGGACATAGAAGTAGAAGCTTCTTTTTACACTGATAATTGGGCGGAATCTATAAATGGATTTTATACGCGAGAATATCAACAAAATAAGCAAACCCACGATTGGGATGATATTGGAACTGATTATCCTTTTAGAATTAGATTTGCCCCTCCAAGAAATGGAGAATGGAAAGCACAAGTTGTGATAAATGTAAATGGACAACTTGCCTATAAATCCAATATTTTCTTTTTTAATGTAATTGAAAGTGGTGATCCAGGTTATGTGAATATTCATGAGAATAATGTCAATTTAAAACGAGGAGATCGCATGATTTTTCCCATTGGACAGAATTTCCCTTCGCCTGATGAACCTTGTTTAGCTTATCGTGGAAGTTGTTATGATTCAATAGATGATACAATGGTTTATGAAACTTATCAACATATTGCTAATGGAGATACTACTTATACTTACGATACGCTTTATTATGGGCATAATTTATATTTTGATGGTGATAACACCAAGAAAGTTACAAATATTGTGGCTTGGAATAGCTACTTAGAAATGCTTGAACAATATCTCCAAATTCAAGATCCAGGCGGTTCTAAATATTTTAGAACCGTTCAAATGCCTCATTCTTCATTATTAGAATTTGAAGAAAAAGGAAATTATTATGACCGTCTTCATTATGCCTCTGAAACTGATAAGATTTTAGAATTATGTGAAGAATATAATGCACTGTTTATGTTTAACTTAATGATGCAAGAACCAATGATGAAGTATGCCAATTATTATAAGGAAATGTGGGATTGGGACTATTATAATCATGATGGAAATCTTCCACTTTCAACAGAATTTTGGGAATGGGATGACCCTGTTTATTGCTACAATGACGACCCAAGCTACGTTAAACCAGATAATACAATCCATGTAGGGACTAAAAAACCTTATGAAATGTTTACCAATGAAAGTGATTTAGCATATCATAAACAAAGAACGCGTTATTATATTGCACGGTATGGTTATTCTACAAAGATTTATGCATTTGAACTTTTAAGTGAACCATGGCACCTTGGTGAAGCATGGACAAGTGGTCAATCTAATCAAGGCGGTGGGGCTCCTTTTTTGGATCCAAGTAATTCGGATCATGATTCAACTCGCTATGCAATATATAATTACCACAAAGTAATCTCGGAATATATTAAAGACTCTCTAAACCACAATAAACAATTAATAGGGATTAATATGGCAAGCGAATTAAATGCAAGTCAAGGAGGTTTGGACTTTAGTGTAATATTACCCTCAATTGACTTTGTTGGCTTTAATCCTTACTATTCAGCGCCGAATGCTTTGATGAAATCTTTGTCAAGCGCAAATACTATGTTTCATTATACTCAAAAAATTAGAGACGTAAGAGATAGTATTGGACTGAATTATGTTCCTATAATAATTTCAGAAGGAGGTACAGATGAAAGCTATATGGAATGTTCTAATTTTGATCTTGATATCGTTGATAAAATGACACTTCCCTTTACCGGAGTTGCAGGAATAAATACATGGCTTGGGTATAGACCGAACTTTCTTAAAGATGAAAATGATGTAGTAACGATGCCCAATAGAACTTATGATATGTGGGATAACGCCATACGTGTGAAAAACCACATGAACGGTAATGACGTGATTAATACCTTGAGTGATACATGGGGTGGGTGGTCGCATGGGATGGAAACTACATTTCTGAAAATTTCTACGGGTGTTTTTAGTAATGATAAACCAGAATTACTTGAACAGCAAAACTATGTGTCAAGTGATAAAACAAAGTTTGTAGGTTATGTTAAAAATCGTTCTTACAATGTTAGAACTAGAGGTTGTTCAAATATAACTTTTCAAATTCCATATGCTCCTCAATTTTATATTCCTCGTTCAATCACTTGGGACGCTCCACCTACGCTTAAAAGACTAAAAATTGACGGTTTACAAAACGGTGAACATTATTCAATCCATTGGTACTCCTTTATAAACGGAGACTATATGAAAACAGATTGTTTAAAAGCAACGAATGGGAATATTAGATTAGAATTCCCTATTCTTACGGCTTTCTTTAGTGGTATTATGGATAATCCTGTTTTATGGTTTGTAGCACAAAAAAGCAGCTGTAATCAAAATAAATCTGCAACCTTTGATGATTCTACTAAAACTTTTCCTGATAGAGGCCAGATGAACGAATTAAAACACAATATGATTTATCCCAATCCCTTTGAAGATTACTTCATGGTGAACAGTCAGCAAGCTGATATTTTCATTCTTCAATCTCTGGATGGAACCATTATCGGGGAGTATAAGGTAGGAAAAGGAGAAACAAGAATAGCTAAAATTCTTTCCAGCGGGTTGTATATTGGAAGATTACAAAATCAGAATCAAACTTTTAAAATTGTGAAAAAATGAAATATCTAACTATCATTTTAACATTCTTATATCTAAGTTGTTTCTCACAAGAAAAAATAAAATTTGTCACTGGTTTTTCAGGGTCTTTTGAAAAAGAACTAATAAGTAATAAAGGAAGTCAATTATATGGAGTACTTGGAGTAAATGCAGGAGTCCGTCTTCATCAAAAGAAAGGGGATTTAGAAGTTTTTTTCTCCTATGAATTCTCTTCTAATGTTCTTCATTATAGACACGCTGATAGTACTGCATTCAATGGTGACTATTATCAAAATTACGATGTTTATGGTAACGAAATTGATCCTTATAACTCGCTCTTAAGAAGTCATTTTTTAGGTGGTGGAATAAAGTATTTATTTCGAGAAAGAAAAAAAACAATTCGACCATTTATCAAAATTCATGTTTTAACAGAAGTTAGCACCAATTATCACAATGGTTTTTTGCTACAGGAGGAGTATTTACCAAAAAATGAGCCTTGGGGAGATGGAGAAACTTTCAATCCTTATTACTCTCATTTCTACCATTCCACTCCAATAGTGACTCGTTTTCAAGGTGGAGTAGATATTATGCTAATTCAAAATTTGAACTTAAACATTGCTTTAGGTTATGGCTTCCGAGTTATGAAGGTGAAATATGCAGAGTGGAAAGAAAGCGAGGATGTTTATGAAAAACTGAAAACAATTCCAACTGAGAATATAAGTTCTCAAATGCTTGACGTCCAAATAGGCTTTGCTTACGTTTTTCCCCGTAAACCCAAACCCTAATAGTTTTTTTGTAAATTGAAAACATGAAACCTGAGAATCAAAATATAATAATGCCTTATGATGGGCAAATGACTTCCGGTTTTAGTGGTGTTGCAGAATTTTATTCTAATACTTTTGCTAATTACTTTATTGTAGAAAGTCCATTTGCTGATAAAATTCTCGTTGAAGATCCAGCGGGAAGGATTATTTTAGAACAAAAAATACAGAAAGAACGCAATCGAGTTCAAAGTAAAAGATTACCGAGTGGAATATATTTTGTGCGGTTCGTTAATCAAAGTCAAACCTTTAAAATGATTAAACGATGAGACTTCTACTAATGTATATTTCATTCATTATTACATTACCTTGTTTTGGACAAGAAAAACTTAATGGTTATGTTGGTCTTTCTCAACAAGTACTATCAGATTTTACTTATACTGAAACAGAGGTTGAATTGGGTATATCTCTCGCGTTAAAAAAAAGTGAAATTTTATTTTTTGGAACATATCTTTATTTTGGTAACCTTTCTCTGCAAGATGATGTTGGAGAACAAATACCTCAATATAAGTTTAATTCCAATCTTTTAGGAGGAGGAATTAAATATAGAGTGAATAAATTATCAAGATTTTATAGCCCTATATTTGGTTTCTCGGTAGTATCGGAGGTTTCGTCAAATTACAGTGGGGAGCGATTGGCAATCTCAAACTATGAAGAAGAAGGAGAGTTTATATTTCGACCTAGCAATAGAATAGGTGAAATTTACAATTTTAATTGGAATGGAACAACACCAATGTATTATAATACTTATATCTATTTGACGACTCCTTTAATTGTGAACTTATCTTTTGAGAATTCATTCAAAATAAAAAATGGATTATCTATAAATGTTGGAATTGGTTTATCCATAGCAAAAAGAAGTGTTCATTATAAACAATGGAATTCTAATGAAGAAGAACCTCCTACTATCGTTGGAGAATTAAATACCGCAGAACACTCTTATGGTGAAATTAAAACCTTGAAAAATATTTACTTTACTTGTGGAATACAGTATGTGTTTTCATTTAAATCTAAAAAAGAGTAATCATGAAAAAAGCAATTGTAATACTTTATTTGCTTTCTCTTCAGTGCACAGGTCAAGAAAGTAATCCATTCTTTATTGATATTTCTGAAATGATTGTGAGGAACAATGATGGTTACTATAACGCAAATGGATTAGCAATAGGAAAAAATTATCTTTTGGATGAAGAATCTTCTCTCGATCTAAGTATAAGTTATCGTTTTTCTGGAAATTTAAAGGGACTAAATGCCGCTTCGTTTACATTTAAAAGTCATTTATTGGGTGTTAATTTTAAATATAATTTTTGGCCAATAGAACAAAAGATAAGACCATTCATCGGTATCGGTTTTTATTCAGAATTAGTTTCTGACTATAAGGATGGTTTATTAATGGCGCAAAGCCATAAACCAACGAATCGCTATAGTAAAAGAGGAGAAAGATTTAGCGCACGCTGGTACAAAGGAACCCCTCTAGTTGGGCATTTCTTTTTTGGATTTAATACGAGATTAATTCCATCATTGTATTTAAAAACAGCATTGGGTATTGGATATGAAAGAGTGAGATCAAAATCCTTATCTTGGATTGATGGAGAAATTGAAAATCCATTAGAAACAGCAGATAAGCAGCCCATGAAAATAAGTGGAGTTTTCTCATGGAATTTACTAATTGGGTTGCGATATGAGATTTCGTTAAAGAACAAACCCAAACCTCAATAATTTGTTGTAAATTGAAAACATGAAACCTGCAAATACAAATATGCTATTGGAAAGGCAAATTGCTCTCGATTTTAGTGGTGTTGCAGAATTTTATTCTAATACTTTTGAAGATTACTTTATGGTGAACATTCAGCAAGCTGATATTTTTATTCTTCAATCTTTTGATGGAAAGTTAATCGGAGAATATAAAGTTGTAAAGGGCGAAACAAGAGTTTCAGAAAACCTTTCAAAAGATGTTTATATAGGGAGACTGATAAATCAAGGTATAACTTTTAAAATTGTGAGACGATGAGGGGTTTAATTCTAATCTTATTGGTTATAAATACTTTTGTTGTTTTCTCCCAAGAGAAGTTACAATTGGTGACTGGGTTTTCAGGGTCTTTTGAAAAGGAAGTTCTTAGTAACTCTGCGAGTCAGCTTTATGGCGGGATTGGATTGGATGCAGGAGTACGTTTCAACCGTAACAAAGGTAGTTTAGATGTTTTGTTGAATTATCAGTTTTCATCAAATGTTACTTATAGATATCCTTATGATAGTATTAGTATTGATAATCAGAAAACAGAACATTACGATGCAGCAGGGAATAGAATAAGATTTCCATATAGATCTTTGTTAAGGAGTCATTTTGTTGGTCTGTCTTTAAAATATAATTTCAAAAAAGAAAGAAAAATTGTAAACCCATTTATAAGTATTCAAGTCCTAACTGAAGTAGGTTCAAACTTTAAAGATGGTTTCTTAATTTATGGAAGCTTCATTCCCAGTCAAACAAAAACTGGACAGCAATCTTCAGGTTTTGGAGACATTTTTCTTGCATCAAACTTCTACAATTCCACTCCTTTAGTAGGTAGCGCCTTAGGAGGGGTAAACATCGAGTTTTGCCAAAATACAAGCTTAAACATTGCTGTCGGCTATGCTTATAGAATGATGAAGGTGAAATATGCAGAGTGGAAAGAAGACGAGGATGTTTATAAAAAACTACAATCAATACCAACAGAAAATGTTTTTTCTCATTTTTTAGATGTTCAACTTGGTTTTACTTATGTTTTCTCTTTCAAAAACAAACCCAAACCCCAATAATTTTAAATTTACAAATTACAAAACAACCCAAAAATAACCAACTTCAAATTCCTGTAAAATTCTCCCTTTTCAATTATTTCAACTTCTCATTCCCGTGATGCCTTTCACTATCTCTTTTCGTTTTCTTTTCTAAATTCTTTGTTAAAGCTTCAGTCAAATCTAGCCCAGTCTGATTCGCAATGCAAGTCAATACAAAAAGAACATCTGCCAATTCATCGCCTAAATCTTTGTTTTTATCAGATTCTTTTTCGCTTTGTTCGCCATATCTTCTCGACATTATTCTAGCGACTTCACCCACTTCTTCCATGAGGACAGCTGTATTGGTGAGTTCATCAAAATAGCGCACTCCATGTTCTTTAATCCAATTGTCAACTTTGGTTTGTAATTCAGAAATTGTCATTATTCTTTGTTTTTGGTGTCAATTGTTATGGTAACTGGTCCGTCATTTATCAACGCAACTTTCATGTCAGCGCCAAATTCTCCACTTTCTACTTTACAACCACTCACAACTGCTAATACTTTTTTAAATTTTTCATAAAGGGGAATCGCGGTCTCTGGTTTTGCAGCATGAATAAAACTTGGGCGGTTTCCTTTCTTGGTTTTGGCGTGTAAAGTAAATTGAGAAATGACTAAAAACGCTCCTTCAATATCTTGAATGCTTAAATTCATAGAACCATTTTCATCAGAAAAGATGCGCAAATTACTCAGTTTTCTGCTCAGCCATTCAATATCTTCATCGGCATCAGTTTCTTCAATACCTACTAAAACTACTAGTCCATTTCCAATTTGACCAGCTACTTTGTTTTCTATCGTAACACTGGCTTCCGTTGTTCTTTGAATGACGACTCTCATTTATCTGTAATTTAAGCTTTGATCTTCTGTGATTAAATCAACATAAGTACTGTAGCGTGAAGCTTCAATTTCTCCTTCTTCAACAGCTTCCTTTATTACACATTGAGGTTCGTTGAGGTGCTGACAATTGTGGTATTTACATTTATTCAATAAAGCACGCATTTCTGGGAAATAGTGACTCATGACTTTTTTGTCTAAGTCAATCACGCCAAAAGCACGAACTCCAGGTGTGTCAATAATATAACCGCCAGTTTGTAATTTGTGCATCTCTGCAAAAGTCGTAGTATGCTGACCCTGCATGTGGTGAATAGATATTTCAGCAGTTTTTATGTCTAAATTACTGTCTAAAGCATTAATCAATGTACTTTTTCCTGTTCCACTATGTCCGGCAATCATTACTTGCTTGTCTTTAATGTCATTTCTAAGAAAATCAAGATTCGACTTGTTCAACGCCGAAATCTTGTGACACGGATAGCCAATTCCTTCATAAACAGCCATAATTTCATCTACGATTTGAATTTCTTCTCCTTCGTAAATATCAATTTTATTAAAAAGTAAAGTCACAGGAATTCGGTAAGCTTCAGCAGCAACCAAAAAACGATCGATAAAAGCCAAATGCGTTTCAGGAGCAACAAGCGTAACCAACAGATAAGCTCTATTAACATTCGCAGCTAAAATATGCGATTGTTTAGACAGATTTATTGATTTTCGAACGATATAATTATGTCGCGGAAGAATTTCTGCAATTACACCAGTTCCATCTTCATTTTCTGTAATCATCACTTCATCACCAGCTGCAACCGGATTGGTGGTTTTAAATCCTTTCAATCGAATCTTTCCACGTATTCCAGCGTTCACGATATCACCATTTTCTAATTCAATGATATACCATTTCCCTGTTGATTTGAGTACTTTTCCTTTTTTCAAATTTTGATCTATTTCTTTGTATGGTTCAAATTTAAAGAAAAAAGGCAAGAGGCAGTTGATAATTGATAATTAACAATTGATAATTTTAAATCCTACAGCGAGGAATTCCTTCAAAGTAGACACACAATTTTTAATTCATAATTCAAACATTCAACATTCAACTGAATTTTTCATTCTTCATTCTTCATTTTTCACTTTTAATTTTTCATTCATAACTCATCATTTTTTAAATCCTACAGCGAGGAATTCCTTCAAAGTATACACACAATTTTTAATTCATAATTCAAACATTCAACATTCAACTGAATTTTTAATTTTTCATTCTTCATTTATCTCTCCTTATTTTCCATTTTTTTTTAAACATTAAAAATACACTACATGACAATTTTCAATAAAACCATGCTAAATCCTTTCTTTTCAGGGTTTAAAAGGAAGCTGGATATATATTCTAAGCCATATTTGAAAACCGATTTAGCCCTATGACCGTGATTTTTT
>Ga0307486_1000605_pt1 | contig 31592 bp, 25 predicted proteins | sample CBIW02metaG_FD_203663 | JGI IMG/M metagenome (GOLD analysis project Ga0307486, IMG submission 203663) | Sea-ice brine microbial communities from Beaufort Sea near Barrow, Alaska, United States - CBIW 0.2 | ecosystem: Environmental > Aquatic > Marine > Coastal | place: USA: Alaska | collected... | reverse complement strand
TCTACGACAAGCCGATGGTCTACTACCCCCTGTCGACTCTGATGAGTGCTGGCATCCGCGAGATCCTGATTATCACGACACCGGATGACCAGCCGCAGTTTCAACGACTGCTTGGCGATGGCAGCGAACTCGGCATCGAGCTGACGTACGCTGTGCAGCCCTCACCGGATGGGCTCGCGCAAGCGTTCATCATCGGTGAAGAGTTCATTGGAGACGAAAAGGTTGCCCTCGTATTGGGCGACAATATCTTTCACGGTGTTGGGCTCGGCTCGAATCTGCGCAAACACAACGATGTCGATGGCGCCCTAATTTTTGCGTACCACGTTCGCAATCCTCGCTCCTATGGTGTCGTGGAGTTCGACGAGAACTTCATCGCGCAGTCGATCGAAGAAAAGCCGCTCGAGCCGAAAAGTAACTATGCAGTTCCCGGACTCTACTTCTATGACAATTCTGTCATCGAGATCGCGAAGTCGATCACGCCAAGTGCTCGGGGAGAACTCGAGATATCGACCATCAACGAGCGCTATCTTGACCGAGGTGACCTGCAAGTCGACGTGCTTGATCGTGGAACGGCATGGCTCGATACGGGAACGTTCGAATCCATGGTTCAGGCCACCGAATTCGTGCGCGTAATCGAAGACCGTCAGGGCTTCAAGATCGGTTGCATCGAAGAGATCGCGTGGCGTGCCGGCTGGATTACGGATGACCAGCTTGCCGCTCTCGCAGCACCCCTCGTCAAGAGTGGCTATGGCGAATATCTCGTTGGGTTGTTGGCGGCAACACGGTGACTCGCGTACTGATCATCACTGGCGACCCGATTGGGCCGCGGATGGCTGGACCCGCTATTCGATCGTGGAACATGTCGCTCGCGCTCGCTGAGGCAGGTAACGACGTCACGCTGATGACGACAACCAAACTGCAGAAGGTTGATGCCCCGTTCGAGCTCACACTCGTGACTCCGGGGGAGAACGTCGCGTTTGCGAAACTTGAGCAGTGGGCCGACGTGATCGTGTTTCAAGGCCACGCGATGCGTCAGTTTGGGGCACTGCGAACGACGGAGAAGATCACCGTCGTCGATATTTATGACCCCATGCATCTGGAAATGTTGGAGCAGGGCCGTGAGTTGGCCCGTGCCACCTGGGAGCTGCGCGTCACCACCGCGACCGAGGTTCTGAACGAACAGCTCGCGCTCGGTGATTTCTTCCTGTGTGCCTCTGAACGCCAGCGATTGTTCTACTTCGGCCAGCTTGCCGCTCTGGGGCGACTCAGTCCTGCGACCTATGAGAACGACCCGCACCTCGAACGTTTGCTCAGCGTTGTGCCGTTTGGGCTTGAGGGCACACCGCCTGCGCACACCCGCGACACCCTCAAGGGCGTACTGCCCGGTATCAATGCCGACGACAAAGTCATGATGTGGGGTGGCGGTGTCTACAGCTGGTTCGACCCCAAGACCCTGATCCGCGCTGTCGCGAAGCTCTCTCAGACGCGCCCGACGGCGAAGCTCTACTTTCTGGGCACCCGGCATCCTGGCGTCGACCAGATGGGAATTGTGCGGGAGTCGCACGACCTCGCGAGCGAACTTGGCGCCCTCAACACTTCGGTATTTTTCAACGAAGAGTGGGTTGACTATGCCGACCGTCAGAATTACCTGACCGAGGCGGATGCCGGTGTCAGCACCCACATGTCGCACATCGAGACCACGTTCTCGTTTCGCACGCGCATTCTCGACTATCTGTGGGCCGGACTGCCCATGGTGGTTACCGAGGGCGACAGCTTTGCGGATCTCATCGAAACAGAAGGACTCGGCCTCACTGTGCCCGCGCAGGATGTGGATGCTCTCGCCGCAGCCCTCGACCGGGTGCTGTATGACGAAGCGTTCATCGTCGAGTGCCAACGCAATGTCGCTCGAGTGCGTCAAGATTTCTACTGGCAGCGCACTCTTGCCCCGCTCGTGAACTTTGTTGCTCATCCTCGGCACGCCGCTGATCATGCGGCGACTCGTCGACGGGGGGTCGCGATCGGAGGCCGGGTGCGTAAGCCATACGGGGTGCGGCACGATCTGCGCATGGCCTGGCATCACCTCCGGCACACTGGAGTTCGCGCCACGCTGGGCAAAGTATTTTCGAGACTGGGGCGCTAGGCCGTGCTCACAGCAATCTTTAGGTTCGTTCACGTTAGCTTTGTCCGATGTTGACTGGCGTGCGCTCCGTGCTGTCACGCTCAGACCGTCGAATCGGGCTGCTCGTGGCGCCTTTTCTGGTGTTCGCCGCGCTCGCTGCGTGGGCGCTCTCATCACCCGTTGGTTCGAGCCCCGATGATGACTTTCATCTGACGAGCATTTGGTGTGCGACCGGCGATAGCGACTACTGCGCGCCCAGCGGCGACCCTGACACGCGACTTGTGCCCCCGGCCATCGCGGATCCTGCATGCTTCGCCTTTGACGCCGACAAGAGTGCGGGATGTCAGAATCGCATCGACTTCACCGCAGGAGCCACTGAAGAGACCGAACGCGGTAACTTCGCTGGCGGATACCCCGTTGTGTATTACGGCACCATGAGCCTGTTTGTGGGGCCGGATGTCCACGCTTCGGTGCTTGTGATGCGACTGGTCAACATCGCTCTCTTCGTAGGGCTCGGCATCGCGCTCTACCTGCTTCTGCCTGTTAACCGGCGCCAAATACTGGTGTGGCAGTGGGCGCTCACAACAGTTCCGCTTGGACTGTTCGTGCTGTCGTCTAATAACCCGAGCGCCTGGGCGTTGATGGGGGTTGGCTACGGGTGGCTTGCCCTGCTTGGTTTCTACGAAGCGCGCGGGCGAAAGCGAATCGCGCTTGGCGCGATATTTCTCCTTACGGCGGTGCTGGCATCCGGCTCGCGAAGCGATGCCACGATTTTGTTTGTAGTCGCAGTTTTCGCCGCCGTGCTGCTTTCAGCACAACGCACGAAGCATTTTTGGGTCTCATCGCTATTGCCTGTAGTTGGATTCGTAATTTGTGCCCTGCTATTCCGTGCATCTCGATCGGCGGATGTTGTGACGGGCGGCGTCGACGAGCAACTAGGTTTGGGAGTTATAATTCCCCGGATTGCATACAACCTCACGGAGGTGCCCTCTCTCTGGACAGGAATTTTCGGTCAGTCGTGGGGACTCGGCTGGCTTGATACCTCTATGCCGTCGGTTGTGTGGGTGAGTAGCCTTGCTGCCCTGATTGGCGGGGGATTTGTCGCTGGACGAGACGGCTCCGTTCGTAAGTCCATTGTCGTAGCCCTGGGGGCTCTCGCTCTGGCTGCGATCCCCGTTACTCTTCTTGTGCTTGCAGGAAAAGATGTGGGCGAAGACTTTCAACCTCGCTATTTATTGCCCTTGATTGTCGTCTTTATCGGAGCAGCATTTTTCACTACCGCGCGACAAGCCATCGTGTTTAGCCGTGCGCAAGTCTGGCTGGTGGTGATCGCGCTCTCAGGCGCGAATTTCATCGCGCTGCATCTCAATATTCGACGCTACGTTACTGGCATTGATGCACTAAGCATGGATCTTGATGCGCAGCGGCAGTGGTGGTGGCAACTGGTCGTCACGCCTAACGTCGCGTGGATCGTCGGCTCGATTGCTTTCGGTCTAGCGCTTGCATTGTTGTTGCCGCGGCAACGCGAGACTACGGCGTTGAGTGTTGATTCCACTGCACCAGTTTCTGCCGTGAACAGCTCTGTCTCATATAGCCTGTAGTGATGCGACTCGGAAGCCAACAATTGTCCTCTGCGCGCAGCGATAATACTCACAGCTCCCGTCGATTCCGTCTGATCCTAGTAGCCCCGCTCCTTGCGCTAATCGCTCTTAGCGCATGGGCTTTTGCATCGCCCATGGGAGCCTCGCCCGACGACGACTACCACTTGGTAAGTATTTGGTGTTCAACGGGCGATAGTGCCTACTGCGAACCTGGCTCAGTTGACTCGTCACGGTTTGTCCCCGAAGCGGTCCTGGAATCACCGTGCTACGCGCCGTTTGCCAATAGGAGCGCCGTTTGCCAGTCACGACTGGACTTCAATACTGACGCGCTCGTCGAGACCAATCGCGGAAACTTTGTCGGTGCGTACCCGCCCGTGTATTACTCCGTCATGAGCGTGTTTGTCGGCGACAACACGTTAGTGTCCGTAATTCTGATGCGGCTATTCAACATTGTGCTGTTCGTCGGCATAACGACCGCGCTCTACGTGTTGCTCCCTAAACAGCGGCGACCCGCGTTGGTCTGGGGATGGCTGATTACCACGATGCCTCTCGGGCTATTTTTGATCGCGTCGAATAATCCGAGTGGATGGGCGATCGTCGGCGTTGGCACCGCGTGGCTTGCGCTCCTCGGATATTTTGAGTCAGTCGACAGAAGAAGGATGATTGCGCTTGGTGCGATTTTTGTACTCGCTGTTGTTATGGCGGCGGGTTCGCGCGGAGACTCGGCACTGTATGTTGCGGGAGCGATTGGCGTTGTAGGAATTCTCGCGTATGAGCGGTCACGTAACTTCTTTGTGCGTTCAATTTTGCCGGTCGTAATGCTGGCTGTGAGCGCAGCGTTCTTCGTAACCTCTCGTCAGACGAGTAGCGGTCTGACTGGCTTTGGCGGCGGCTCCAACGCATCCGTTCCGAGCGAGCAGGTAGCGGTCGGCGTCGACAGCCTTTCAGGATTCGGCCTGTTCGCCTACAACCTCTTCAACGTCCCTTCCTTGTGGGTTGGGGTGTTTGGCGGCTGGGGGCTGGGTTGGATTGACACGGTGATGCCCGCGGTGGTCATGCTCCTCGCTCTGGCCGTATTCCTAGGCGTTGGATTCGCGGGGTTGGCGGTGCTCGATGGCAGAAAGGCATTCGTGGTTGCCGGCGTCGGGTTTGTGCTCTGGGCACTACCGACCTATGTGCTGACACAGGGCGGCGATAAGGTGGGAGAGCAGGTCCAGCCGCGATACATTCTGCCGCTTATCGTTCTTATCGGTGGGCTCCTCGTGCTGCAGGCCGGTCGCAAGAGAGTGGTTCTCGGGCGACTTCAAACCATGGCTGTTGTTCTTGGCCTCAGCGTCGCGAACCTTGTAGCGCTACACATGAATATGCGACGCTACATAACCGGTACTGATGTTCCCGGATGGAACCTCAACGCTGGTGCGGAGTGGTTTTGGTCTGGAGCACCCGCGCCGATGCTGGTGTGGGGTGCCGGATCGCTCGCATTCGCCGGAATGGTCGCAATTCTGGCACGCGAAATGTCGATCTCAGCCGCGGTGGCACCCGAGATCGACCTCAACGAAAAAGCTACGCTGTCGGCTTCCCGATAACGCGGTACGTCACTCCAGGCCACTGATCGGCGCTGCTCACGCGGCGACCGTCAACAAAGGTCTGGAGGCCGGGCAGCTGTTCCGCACTGAGGGTGCGGTATTCCTTGTGGTCTGCTTGCACGACCGCAGCGTCGATTGGTTCGCTGTAGTGGTATGGGGTGAAGCCAAGCTTGGTGAGCTCGTCATCGGAATAAAGCGGGTCATGCACGAGAACGATTGCACCACGGCTGGTCAGAGCATCGACAGCGGCAAACACGCCGGAGAATGCAGTCTCTTTGACCTCACCGCGGTAGGCGGCACCGAGAACGACGATGCGGGCACCGCTGAGATTGCCGTGGGCGCCTTCGAGAAGACCGATCGTGTATTCGGGCATTCCGGCGTTCGCCTCGCGCGCGGCACGCACAATGGTGGCCTCAGGGTCGTTCCAGAGGTACAGGCGCGGGTAGACGGGGATGCAGTGACCGCCGACGGCTATTCCGGGTTGGTGGATGTGGCTGAATGGCTGAGAGTTAGTGGCCTGGATTACGGCGTAGACATCGATGCCGTTTTTGCCAGCAAAACGTGCGAACTGATTCGCAAGCCCGATGTTGACGTCCCGGTAGGTGGTCTCAGCGAGTTTCGCAAGTTCGGATGCTTCAGCTGATCCGAGATCCCAGACGCCGTTTGCGCGAGCGAGGTCGGGACGTTCATCGAAGTCGAGCACCTCGTTGTAGAAATCAGTTGCCTGCTTCGCGCCTTCGTCCGACAGGCCGCCAACGAGCTTCGGGTACTTGCGGAGATCTTCGAAAACGCGGCCTGTAAGTACGCGCTCAGGAGAGAAAACAAGGTGGAAGTCTTTGCCCTCTGTGAGGCCGGATACTTCTTCGAGCAGTGGCTTCCAGCGGTTACGGGTGGTTCCTACGGGCAGCGTTGTCTCGTAGGAGACAAGCGTGCCGGCGGTGAGTTGTTCACCCAACGAGCGGGTCGCGACATCCATCCACCCGAAGTCGGGCTTCGCGTCGTTGTCCACGAATAGAGGCACGACGAGCACAACCGCGTCGGCACCGGGGATCGCGTCGGCGTAGTCCGTGGTCGCACGCAGTTTTCCAGCCGGAACAAGTTCGCTCAGGTGTTCCTGCAGGTGCACTTCGCCAGGGAACGGCTCAATGCCCTTGTTGATGAGGTCGACGAACTCGGCGTTGATATCGACACCAACAACTTCGTGACCCTTCGAGGCGAATTGAACGGCCAAGGGGAGGCCGATCTTACCGAGGGCAACAACTGCGATCTTCACGAAATTAGGTCCTTTTTGTCTGCTTGGCGATCAGCGTGCGAACTCAATAAGTGTAGTTGCTACGGTACTGAATCTGGCCCGCGCGGTTGATGGCGAGAGATCGCGCTCGGCGCGACAACCGGGGTCGTGCGCCAGCGATGCTATCGTGATGCGGTGCGCGTACTGATGGTCACTCCGTGGTTTCCTGCTCCTGGCTCTGCAGAGTCGGGAATCTTTGTATTGCGCGACGCGCTCGCTCTGAGTTCTGTGCATTCAGTGAGCGTGCTGCATCTCGACTCTGATGTGACCGCGCGGTCGCGTAGCGGTTCAACCGAAGTGCGCGGAGTACCTGCGGTGAGGGTTCCGTTTAATAGATGGCGTTTGCGCGATTGGATTTCCGCGCTCAAAGCCGTCCGCGCCGCCGCCATTGATGCGGATGTTGTCCACACTCATGCTCTTTCTGGAATCCTATTGTTTGCATTTGCCCGGCCAGGCAAGAACAGGCGCTGGGTTCACACTGAGCACTGGTCAGGCCTGACCGCGCCGGAGACATTGACACCTCGCGGCCGAGTCAGTCGCCGGGTTCTCATGCCGATCCTTGCGCGGCCAGATGCCGTAATCGTTGCGTGTGATCGACTCGCGCGAACGATACGCACGGTGCGCAGCAAGCCGATCATTACTGTGCCTTGCGTAGTTGTTCCGCCAGTGTCTGTGGCCCCTGCGCCCAACGACTCCGACGTACTGCGAATCGTCGGTATCGGCGGAATCATCGAGCGCAAGGGTGCAATTTGTGCGCTCGAAACCGTTGCAGAGCTCAAGCGTCGAGGAATCTCTGCAAGCCTCACGTGGGTCGGTGACGGCCCGCAGCGCCCAGAGCTAATTGCTCGGGCTCGGGAGTTGGAGCTCGAAGAGCAGTTGACCCTGACGGGAGCGCTGAGCGAGGCCGAGGTCGGGTTCGAGCTTGACTCGGCAGATGTTTTCCTTCTACCAACACTTGGTGACAACTTTTGCATTGTCGTTGCCGAAGCGCTGTCGCACGGCCGCCCCATTGTGAGCGGTGCGGATACCGGTGCGGTTGACTACTCAGCGCCGGAGGTTTCGCGGTTCGTCGCTGACGCCAAGAACCCGCTCGCATACGCAGATGCAATCGTTGATCTGCGAGCGGCGACTAGCACCCTGAGTGCCAATGATGTCGCTGCAACCGTGAGAGGTCGTTTCACTCCCGAACGCGTCAGCGAACTTTTGACGGCGGCCTACACGGCATAGCAAGAGGTTTGATGAGCGGATGCTCGCTAGTTGGTATCCGTGACGGCAAAGCTGAGACCAAGCCCGTACGCGCGAGTGTCGTATTCGGCGTGGGTGCACCATCCGCGTCTGGCTGCGATCCATGCGGTTTTCACCGCCGCTAAGTCGGCTGCAACAACGATATCCGCGTTCTTGAGGGCTTGAAGTGCTGACGGTTCCCGGCGAATATGCCGCCAAAACACTCTGCCTTGGTCAAGGGGCCCGATGGAGTTGATGAGTCGTCCGATGGGGAACGTTGCGAGGCGCGCATACAGTGTTCGTATCCCGACGGCTGCTAGCGCGCGATCGAGTGCTGACAGTTTCGAGCCATCAATCGCAATGTTCTGGCTGATTGCGGCCACGTTTCTTGCGAACCCAAGAGAGACAACCGACAGCTCGATTTCGCCAGCGCTGTCATTGATAAGGGCTTCTAGGTATGACGTCTCGCCGCTGAGAGTTGCGCCAGCCGACGAGTTGGGGATACCTCCAATAAGCAGTAGTACTTTTTTCACTTTCGACCGCTTTCGATCACTGTGCGAAGCGCGGCGATGCGCGGCGAAAGCTGCGCATCACGTTCGAGATGCGCAGCCCATGCTTGTGCGACGTCACGCGATTGTGCTGTAGATCTGGCTGAGGAGATTGCCGCCGATTCAATAGCGTCCGCGAACGCTGCTGCGCTAACGCTTTTCGCGGGATGCACGCTTGGATACCCCTCCAGAATCCCCGTTGCGGCGGTCACTGGATCATGAAGAGCGGCAATCGGCAACCCCGTTGATGCGTACTCGAACACTTTGCCGCTCGTCACGTACTTGCTTTTGCTAATGATCAGGAGGAGCGCATCAAAATCTTGGTACGCTGCGGAAACTTGGGTCTTGCTCACTGGCCCGCCGTAGCTGACGTTTTCACTCTCAAAAGACTTCAACAAGTTCGCTGCTTCTTGATCCGCTTCTGCGAAGTGCCCGAGACGTCCGCGGAAAACCAATTGAGCGTCCGCCAACTCGGGCACTCGGGCGCGCGCTAGTGCCCACCCTTCGAGTGCCTCGCGGAGGGGGATCGGGCCATAGATCGTGCCTAAGTATCCGAAAACGAGCGGTGCATTCTCTGGTCGCAACTCGTTCGTATTTCCCACAAAGCTCGTGTCATACCCATTTGCGACTACATGAAACTTCACTGCGGCCTGCGAGTATTCAGAAGCGTGCCATTTCTTGATCGGCTCGTTGACGAACCAGGCCTCCGTACATCGCGCCAACAGTGAGCGTTCGAGACGATTCGACCGGTGCCAACGTTTTCCCACGCGCTTGCCTGAGTAGACGTTAAGGTGCCAGGCGTCTCGATGGTCGATGACAAAAGGAGTGCCAAATCGCCGATTCAGGTAGTTGGCTGGGGCAAAGTCCACGTTCGGGTTTGCCGTACCAAGAACCAGATCGACCGGGGACGACGCACTGATCCGCTCAGCTTCCTGCTCGAGCGGCTTGCGCCACGATCCGTAAGCGAGTTCGGGAAACTGAGCGAGGGAAACCAGCCAGCGCGACGCGTTCCACAACAACGAAGAGAACACCCGTAACCGCGACCAGGAACCGATATTCGTGTCGCCACGTTCAGGATCGAACGGAATGCGAATCACATTGATTCGTGGATCGATTGAGTTGACTGTCTCTGGATCTGATCCTGTGAGCCGCTCGTAGGTATCTTCAGTGGCGGTGAGAACGGTCACGTTCCAACCGTCGCGGACGAAGGCGTTCGCTGTCGCGAGTGCGCGGTACATCCCGGCGTTGCGCGCGGGGGGAAAAGCCCAGGCGACATAAAGAAGGTGCGGGCGATTTTCTTCGGAGACCATCAGGGTTTAGCTTATTCGGTTTGCGGCACGTTAGTGCAGCGGAGCGTTGCTAGGCTCAGTCATGTGCGAGTACTAAGTGTCGTGGGCGCGCGCCCACAGTTTGTTAAGTTGGCCCCGATTTCACAAGCGATGAAAGGGCGAGCGGAACACATCGTCGTGCACACCGGTCAGCACTACGACGAACTCATGTCAGATGTGTTCTTCCGCGACCTCGGCATAGACGCTCCCGACGTCAACCTTGCGATCGGCTCTGGCAAGCACGGTGAGCAAACAGGCGCAATGCTCGCGCAGCTGGAACCGATCATCGAGCAGTACCAGCCAGACTGGGTGCTTGTGTATGGGGATACGAACTCGACTTTGGCAGCGGCTGTTGCTGCTATCAAAATCCATGTTCCTGTCGCTCACCTTGAGGCAGGATTGCGCTCGTTCAACCGTCGGATGCCTGAAGAACACAATCGCGTGTTGACTGATCACGCAGCTGACTTGCTGCTTGCTCCCACTCAGGTTGCGATGGATCACCTCGCACACGAGGGACTCGCAGAGAAATCTGTGCTCGTCGGCGATGTAATGACTGACGTGTTGTACTCCGTTCGCGACCGCGTTCTTGAGAACCCACTTCCGCTACCCGATGGCCTCGAAGCCGGCGGATACTATCTGGCGACTCTTCACCGCCCCGACAACACCGACAATCCGGAGCGTTTGGCCGAGATTCTCGCGCAGCTCGGTTCGCTGAAGCTTCCCGTTCTCCTCGCGGCGCACCCGCGCTTGGTTTCCTTCGCCGAGAGCCACAAGATCGACCTCCACCAAGGTTCTATCCGTGTGATCAGCCCACTTGCCTACCCTGAGCTTGTGGCTACCGTGAGTCGCAGCGCTGGGGTCATCACCGACTCTGGTGGGCTTCAAAAAGAGGCATTCCTGCTGCGCGTTCCGTGCACGACCATTCGGCCCGAGACTGAATGGGTCGAGACTGTGTCCCTGGGGTGGAACGAGCTTGTGAGCGACGACCTCTCCATGCTGAAGCCCAGCGTCGAGCGCCCGCGCCCGGCTGAAACCGTAGAAGCTCCCTATGGTGTGGGGGCCGCTGCTGTAGCAGTCGTCGATGCTCTCCTTGCCCATAACAGGGCCTGAAACTACTTGGGGTTCAGCCCCGCAAGTTTTGCCTGCTTAGCAAAATCAGGAACCTTTGCAATCAGTTCGTCGAAGGTCCCGGACTCAATGAGGAATCCGTCGCGCATGAAGAAGATTTGGTCGGCTTCTTTTACTGTTGATAGGCGGTGCGCAACCGTAACGATTGTCATTGAGCCCTTGAGGTTGCGAATCGCATCGCCTACGGCCGCTTCAGTGGCAGTATCGAGCGCACTTGTCGCTTCGTCCATGACGAGAAACAGTGGCTCAGCGTAAAGTGCGCGAGCTATGCCTAATCGTTGGCGCTGACCGCCTGAGAGAGTTAAACCACGCTCCCCAACCTTGGCGTGAATTCCTCCCTCTCGAGCTTCTAGAGTCTCGAGAAGCTGTGCCTGACGGAGGGCTTCGCGGACCTTGTCAGAGTCGAAGTCATTAGTCCACGTCAGCGCGACATTCTGAGCGACAGTTGCGTCGAATAGCGAGACGTCCTGAGGTACGTACGCGACACGAGATCGCCACGACCGTGTCAATTGTTGAAGTGGCACTCCGTCGACGCTCACCGTTCCAGAGGTTGGAGGCATGAGGCCAAGAAGGAGGTCGACAATCGTCGACTTTCCGGCCCCTGATGAGCCGACAAACGCCACCGTTGACCCGAAAGCTATCTCAAGCTTGATGTCGGAGAGCGCATTTGTCGCGCCTGCGTTGTAGCTGAACGAGACATCATTGAGGCTGAGGGCAGTGGGTTTGTCAGACAGCGACCGCGCCTCGGATGGGTGCGGGGCTCCTTCGCTGCTAGCTTCTGAACGCTCGATCTCCGCGATCACCCTTCTGGCGTGGGGTTCGCTATTGGCTAGCTGCGAGACGATGCTCTGGAACCGGACAATCGACGGAGCCATCCGGAAACCAGCAATGCCAAACAGTGCAACTGCGGTGGTCGCTTCGGTGACTCCGCCCGTGGCAAACCCGACGAGAGCGACTAGTACGAATCCTCCAACAAGCCCCGCCTCCACAATAAATCGTGGCACTTGCCCGAGAAATTGCGAATTTGATCGTGCTTGAGTCGTTCTGCGTCGATTGCTCCGCACTACATCGGCGGCCTCTTGGGACTTGTCACGCAGGGTTACCTCTTTGAGCGCCCCTACCATTTCGGTGATCAGCCGTGAACTACGCAGCGAATATCTCAGCGCCACCTGTCCTGCTTGGCGGGCACGGCGAGTTACCCAAAAGAAAAGGAATGCGCCAAGAATGCCGAGATACACGACAGCGGTCAACGCGACTAACGGTTGAACGAACGCAAGCACTACTACGACAGTGAGGAAGCTAAATACTTCTCCCGGCAGAGTGGTGATGGGGCGTAGATACCCTGAGATCATCGACGAAACGCTGCCGTCAGTCAGCCGGACAACATCTGCTGAGTTTCGCTTGAGTCGTTCAGTCCATCCCGAGTTGAGGTAACTGTCAAAAAGCCGAGAACCGATTACGAGTTCGTATTCGGCGAATGTTCGGGTCGCCCGCCAGATGACGAGAATTGACAATGCGCCCTTGAGAATAATCAAGAAACAAACGATTCCGAGAGCAGCTAGCAATCCGGCCGTATCGATTACACCGATCACCGGGATAGTGATTGCCGAGTTGCTGACAATCGGACCAATGATGAGCGCCATGAGCCCAAGTGCTGCAGCATCGAGCATGGAGAGCAACGATAGGGACACCGAATATCGCACAAGAAATCCTTGTGCCTTGGGCGGAAGAATGCCGAGAATCTTCCGATATAGTTCCCATGCGTGTTTCAAAGGGGTCCTTCCGGGGCTGTCTGGCTCGCGAGCAGTGGAGTCTATTGACGACCATACTTGAGGGTCGAACTGTCGATGCTGTGTGTGATGGCGGCGCAGGCGCGGGAAGCGGCTGCCTGTAGCGAGTAGTGCTCGGCCATCCAGTTTACGGTCTCTTCAGGCAGCGTAGGTTTCGTCACGCTCGCGGCTTCCAGCATCGCTTGTGCGACTTGTGAAACTTCCCAGTCGACAGCCCATCCAAGAGAGTGGGCTTTCGTAATGTCGCGAACCGGCCCGACCCCTGCAAAGATGAGCGGGGTTCCACACGCCACACTGACTAACGCTTTAGTAGGGATGGCGAAGTCGTACCCGAGGCCAGGACGAACTGAGGCTAGCCCGGCCTGTGCTCCGCGAAGGTGCGACGCAACAACTTCTGAGTCAACAAACCCAAGGAAGTCCACCCGATCGCTGACCGGAATAGCTAGCTTCTTGAGTTTTTCCACGTCTACGCCCCCTCCGAACATCATGAGGCGAACTGTTGGATGTTTCCGAGCGATACGCACGAACGCTTCGACAAAAACTTCCGAGCCTTGAAATTCGGACATGGTTCCCGCATAGACGAAATACGGAGTCTGGACGTCTGATTGAGGTCCGTCGGGTCGGTAAATTGACGTATCTACGCCGGTGCCAACGACAGTTACTTTCGAATCGTCGGTCATTAGCTCACGAAGCTCACTGTGTACCCCTTCCGATACGGCAAGCACTCCGCGCGCACCGTTGAGCACGAATCGCTCCATCGCTGTAACTGCCTTGATCACCATGGAGGGGGCTTGAATCGTTTTCACTGCTGCTGACGTGACATCAGCGGAGTAGTAGAAGTACGGAATTCGGCGAATCGCCAATGCTGCTCGAGCGACAAGGCCTGTTGTTGGTGGCGGTTCTACAACAACAAGCTCGGCACGTGGCGCGAACAGCAACCTAAAAAATAGTGGGATATCAAAACTTGCGTACTGGAGATAGCCCCGAACCGATCCTGACTTGTCGCGGAGGACGGGCCACCGACGCACCCGATCCGTGCTGGGCGGGCCACCAGGCGATTTCGTTGTAAATACTGTGACCGAGTATCCGCGCGACGAAAGCGCGGCGGTCAACTGCTCTAGGCGATAGGCAGCAGCGGTTCCCTCGGGCGCGTAGACGCGGGTCGCGACGATGGCACGATGCGGGTGATTATTCATTGGGACTGTGTTCCGGACATAGCGAGTGGTTTTGAGCATTCGCTAATTGCTGCAAGAAAGGTTTGACCCTCGGTGTCTGCATTCAACACGTCGGCCGCTTGGTGTGCTGATTTTTTCAGTTCGCGAACTCGTTCAGCGCTGAGGGAGTTGATCGTTGCGGCGAGATCGTTTGGTGTCCATCCGGGCACGATTATGCCAACGTCAAACTCATCCACGATCTGAGCCATCATTGGGCTTTTGCCGATAATGACCCCCATGCGAGCTTGAATTGCTTCGAAGAGTTTGTTGGGCAGTGCGTATTCAAGATTCGCAGTCTTCGGCGGAAGAAAAATTATCTCAAGATCAAATTCGTTGATGCGGGAGGGCACTTCGGTCATCGCTACAGGGTCCACGAAGGTGATGCGATTGCCAAATGGTTTCGCAAGTTTTTTCACCTCTGCGATGAGCGCCTGGTTTCCGGTCAACATGAATGTCATTGAGAACCGACTATCGATCAGCGGGAGTGCAGCAAATATCTCTCGGAACCCGCGCGCCCAGCTTGCCATTCCATGGAATACAAGCTGGATGTTCGCGTCTGACACTTTGGACGGTGTGAGTTCTTCAGGCGGGGGAGTGTTTCGAACGATTGTTGGCAATCTAAATCCAAAGTCGTCAGCGTAGAGTTCCGCTATTCGACTGGCAACAGTTGTTCTGGTGTCAATTGAGGGGTGACCGATAAGTGCGCGCCGCCAACGGTAATAGCGATCTGTCAACAACCGTCGGATGCTTGTGAGCTTCAGCCGTGGATCCCGGTATTCGAACATGTCGAGATGGATCTGACGTTGGAGGGCCAGCGGGGTGAAAATTTTCCGTCGCGTCAAAAGTGGCAGGAAATGGTAATCCTCGAACACAATACAGTCGTACGCGCCAGCAGCGATCTTTGCTAGGAGCTCTTTCGGTATGCGGTCGAGCATGAGAAATCTGAACCGTGCCTGCGAGGGGAAGGTGCCGTAAACCAGCATCGATCCTAAGCGTGAGCGCACCCAGCGGCGCTGATCAACGAGCGCGTAGTGTGCGCTCACAGCGTGGGCTGGGTGCTCTCCTAGCCCGAGCGTGTCGACCGCCCAGCCGCTATTTGCGAACCAAGCAATTTGGTGCTGAACCCGAGGATCCTCTTTCACGTTTGAATAGGGGATCAGGAGTACGCGTGGCCGAGTCAACTGTTAACTTTCTTGATCGAGCTGAAGAACACTGCGCGTTCCGATTCCGCCGAGATAGCGCGTGCGGCCCGATCTGAGTTCGCTTTCATCTCCGTAACACTCTCGGCGGTTAGCGACTCGATGCCAGCCGCCAAATCTTCAGACGACCATCCTGCGGTGATTATTCCGTTGGAATATTCTCTTACCACCTCGGCCATCATGGAGCTTTCACCCATTAGCAAGGCCAGTCGACCCTGCAAAGCCTCGAATAACTTGTTTGGGAGGGCAAACTCAAGATTTCGATTACGTGGTGGGAAGAACATCACTTCAACGTCGTATCGGTTGATATGTGCGGCAATTTCTTCCACGGGAACAGGCTCAACGAAGTTCACGCGTAGATTTTTCGCGTGCGCCCAGCGTCGATACTCCTCTATTTTGGCTTGATCGCCGACGAGGATAAGAGTGAGCAGGAAATGTGGAGAGACGCGTTCCATTGCGCTGAGCATTTCAGGAATCCCACGCAGGTCGTTGGCTGCGCCGTGGTAGACAAGCTGAATCGCAGCCGGATCAACTGGACTTGGTCCTTGCTCCACAAACGCCGGTGCACTGCGCACGATTGATAGCGGGGGTATTCCGAACTCATCGACATAAAGTCGAGAAATTCCCAACGCAACGGTGGATCGAGTGCTCAATCGTTCGTCGCCGATGAAAGTGCGAACCCAGTCGTAGTACGGAGCTGCGAAAATTCGCCACAGGCTATCTCGAGGCACGCGTGGTCTTACGTATTCGTGGATGTCGAGATGAATTCCGCGCTGAACTACTTCGCGCGTGAACACCCGTTTGTCTCGGAGCCACGGTAAAAAATGGTGGTCGTTGAACAGGATTAGATCATATTGATTTGTTGAGATGCGATTCTTCACCGCGGCAGGGATGAGGTTGGATAAGAGGATTCGAAACTTGGCGTAGTGGGGGAGTAAACCGTAGAGAATCGCGGAGCCCAGGCGCGAGCGAGTCCACAACGGTGCCTCGCGAATGCCGAAGTGGGCGTCTACGCCCGGTACGTGGTGCCCTGAGGGCCCGACAGTGTCTACAATCCAGTCTTCGCTCGTGAGCCATTCGATCTGTCGCAGAACTCGGGGATCCCTTGTAATGGGAGACATCACAATGATGAGAGCCCGTCGATTGCTGTGCGCCATAGTGAGCCAATCCTAACTGTTGCCTGTGCGCGAGGTATTGGCGATCACGCCTGCGGTGTCGAAGGCAGACGCTGCCCATCACTCGCGCGTCTAGCTGGAGTCAACCTCATCTATTCGCTAGTTGACCCGATCGACTCAAAGAAGGCAGCTCGTTCAGTTTCTGCAGATATCTCACGCGCGGCTCGATCGGAATTCGACTTCATCGCGGTGACGCTCTCGGCAGTCAACAACTCGAGCGCCTGAGCAAGGTCCGCAGCAGACCAGCCTGTCGCGACAACTCCGTTGGAGTATTCAGCGACGATCTCCGTCATCATCACGCTTTCACCCATTGCAAGTGCTAAGCGGCCTTGCAGCGCCTCGAACAGCTTGTTGGGCAGAGCAAACTCGAGATTGCGGGTGCGTGGCGGGAAGAACATAACTTCCACATCAAATTTGTTTATGTACGTTGCAATTTCATCAACGGGAACTGGGGGTGCAAAACTCACGCGAAGCCTCTTCGATTCGGCCCGGTGGCGGTACTCCGCAATCTTGCTTTCATCTCCGACGAGTACGAGGGTCAGGTGAAACCTATCCGGCAGAGTTTCCATGGCTTCTAAGAGCTCGGGGATTCCACGATTGTCATGCGCGGCACCGTGATAAATAAGTTCGATCACGTTCGTATCGACTACAGAAGGTATCTGCTCCACGTAAGCTGGCGCGCTCCGAACGACTGCGAGGGGAGGGATGTCGAACTCGCTTGCATACAGGCGCGAGATGCCAGATGCGACGACGGATCTCGATGCAAAACGTGGATCGCCAATGAACGAGCGCACCCAATCGTTGTAGCGCACTGCTAGCGAGCGCACCCATGAGCCACTCGGCACAGTCGGCGCTACGTACTCGTGCATGTCCAGGTGGATGCCACGTCTAACGACGTCAGTAGTGAACACAGCGCGGGTGCGGATCCACGGCAGGAAGTGGTGGTCGTTGAAGAGGATGAGATCGTAGTGGTCGCCAGCGATCCGCTGCTTGACCGTCTGGGGGATTCGGTTCTCCAGCAGAAACCGGAACAACAGTCCGTGCGGAACGAGCGCGTACAGCAGAGGGGCGATGTGTCGTGAACGGGTCCACGCTGGCGCGTGGCTCACCCCGAAGTGAGTTTCGACACCAGGAACATGATGACCGACGGGCCCCACAGTGTCGACGCTCCAGCCGTCCTGGATCATCCACTCAATTTGTCGACGAACGCGTGGATCTCGTGTGATGGGGGACTTCACGATGATCAGAACCCGCTTGTTTTTCTGCGACATAGTGAGGCAATCCTAGCTTTCGGGTAGGCGCTAGGTGAGCCACGTGATCCTTGGGACTGTGCGAAACTAGTCGCATGGCGCAAACGTGGGCGGTTGTCCCGATGTTCAATGAGGGCACAATCATTGCGTCGGTGGTTTCGGAGCTGCGCAAGTCCATTCCTCACGTCGTCTGCGTCGACGACTGCTCGAATGATGACTCCGTCGCTCAAGCAGAATCAGCAGGCGCGATTGTTGTACGTCATCCGATTAACCTAGGCCAGGGCGCGAGTCTTCAGACTGGTTTTGAGTTCGCGAGAGCAATTCCTGAGATGACCGAGATTGTCACGTTTGACGCGGATGGTCAGCATCAGGTTGCGGATGCGCTTGAGATGGTTCAGAAGCTTCGTGATGAAAACCTCGATATCGTGATCGGTTCGCGCTTCTTGGACGATCGCACTGACATGAGCCGGCTTAAGCGCGGTGTATTGCGACTGGCGACGGCCTATACGCGAATGACATCGGGCATGGAGCTTACCGACGCTCACAATGGTTTGCGAGTAATCTCTCGCGACCTTGTTATGAAATTGAAGCTCAAGCAGAACCGTATGGCGCACGCCTCTGAACTTATCGACCAGATCCGTCTGCACGAAGCTAAGTGGGCTGAGCATCCTACGCATATCGTTTATACGGACTACTCCCGCGGCAAGGGCCAGTCTGTGCTCAACTCCGTAAATATCCTCGTGGAAATCATCTTCAAGTAGGGCATCGTGACCATCATTTTTCAGATTATTGCTCTCATCGCTGTGGTGCTCGTCGCACTACTGACCCTTCGCGGGGGCGGAGCGCGACGACAAGCAGTTCAACGTCTTTCCATGCTTTTCTTCATCCTCGCGGCCGGATCATCGATCATCGCGCCACAACTCTGGACTTTTGCCGCACGTCTTCTCGGCGTTGGTCGTGGTGCAGACCTGCTGCTGTACATCACAGTGCTGGCGTTCCTCGCGTTTGTCGGCTCGACCTATCGTCGTTTTCGACGTCTCGAGAACGACATGACCGAGATGGCTCGGCAGCTGGCGCTCACTAGTGAGCAGGCCAACCACAGCACTCTCGACGACTAGCACGCGGAGAGCGCTGATCGCCTAGGGGCCGCTGATGCGGTGTTCAAGGCCGTCGGCGACCAGTTTTTCTGCAATCGCAACTACCGCTGCGCCTTGAGCGAGAGTAACGATCGCACCAGTCTCGCGAGAGAGCACAGCGTCTCTGAACGCTTCGTGTTCAGCCCGCAACGGCTCTTTCTTGTCTAGCGCGAAGCGAGTCACATCGCCCTCGCTCACGCCGCGGAACTGTGAAATGTCGTCCCACTCGTGGCGGCCGACTCCATTCTCGAAGAACGTCAGGTCTGCAGTGAGAGTATCCGCAACAAGTGCGCCCTTCTCGCCTGTGATGATCGTTGTGCGTTCTTTAAACGGTGTCAGCCAGTTCACGGTGTGACTCACGATTGTGCCCTTGCTGAGAGTTCCGACGGCGACGACCATGTCCTCGTGTTCGCGACCACTTCGGAACGCAGTTCGAGCGTTAATCGACACGTACTCCTGCTGAGTTACCCAGGCAGTCAAATCGATGTCGTGGGTAGCGAGGTCCTTGATCACGCCAACATCAGCGATGCGTCCGGGGAACGGTCCCTGGCGGCGGGTAGTGATCTGATAGATTTCGCCGAGCAGACCATCCTGAATGCGTTGGCGTGCCGACTGGAGGGCAGGATTGTAGCGTTCGATGTGCCCGACACCGCCGATGAGGTCGGCGGCGGCGAAGAGATCGCGCAGCTCGATTGCGTCTTCCGTTGTCGACGCCACGGGTTTTTCGATCAGTGCATGGATGCCGCGCTCAGCCAAAGTGCGACCAATGTCGAGGTGGTAGGTGGTTGGTGCGGCTACGACGCAATAGTCGAAGCCCATATCAAGGAACGTCTCCAAGTCGCGGACGACCGGTTTTCCTTCTATCTGGTCGGCGACCGTCGGTGAGGGGTCGTAGACACCCTGAAACTCAACCCCGTCAAGTTCGTTGAGTACACGGCTGTGGTGGCGGCCCATTACTCCGAGTCCGAGTACGCCTGCGCGTAAAGTCATTTAGCTGCCTGCCTTTGCGACGTCGTTTACTGCCTCGACGATGGTGTCACGTTCCTGCTGAGTGAGCGAGGGATAGACCGGAAGTGAGAGAGCCTGAGTAGCGACTTCTTCAGTAACAGGAAGGTCGAGTTCGAGTTTGAACGAGGGAAGTCGGTGAATCGGGGTGGGGTAGTAGACGCCGGTAGCAACTCCACGCGCGGCTAATGCTTCGGCGAATGCGTCACGGTCCTGATCAACAACTCGGATCGTGTACTGGTGGTACACGTGAACCGAGCCATCCGCAGTCGGGGGAGTAACCACGCCCGAGAGGTTCTCATTGAAGAAGTGGGCGTTATCTTGACGCTGCTTGGTCCATCCAGCCAACTTGCCGAGCTGCACTCGACCGATAGCGGCGTGTATGTCGGTCATGCGAGTGTTGAAGCCCACCACTTCGTTTTCATAGCGGCGTTCCATGCCCTGATTGCGCAGAACTCGAGCCATGCGCGCAAGTTCGTCGGACGATGTGGTGATCATTCCACCTTCACCAGATGTCATATTTTTGGTGGGGTAGAACGAGAATGAACCGGCGATACCCCAGTTTCCCACAGGGACACCGTTGACCGATGCGGCGTGGGCTTGAGCGGCGTCCTCGAAGACGAGAAGATCGTGCTTCTTTGCGATGGCCGTTAGCTCGACCATGAGTGCGGGGTGGCCATAGAGGTGCACAGGCATGATTGCGCGAGTCTGAGGCGTGATAGCGGCTTCTACTGCGACGGGATCGATGGAGAAGTAGTCCTTCTCGATGTCGACGAACACGGGCGTTGCGCCGGCCAGCGCAACCGCGTTTGCGGTCGCAGCAAAGCTGAATGAGGGAACGATCACTTCGTCGCCCCGACCGATGCCTGCAGCGACGAATGCCATGTGAAGCGCTGACGTTCCGGAGTTGACGGCTACCGAGTGCGCGCCGCCAACGATTGCGGAGAACTCTGTCTCGAACGCGGCGACTTCGGGGCCCTGAGCGAGCATTCCGGAACGCATTACGCGATCTACGGCGTCGCGTTCTTCTTGCCCGATTTCTGGCTTAGCTGCGGGAATCACTTACTCTGCACCTCAATTAATTGGTCGGTAGCTACTTCGCGATATTTCGCGTCGGTGACAGGGCATGCCCATTCACCGGGGGATGTCTCTTTAAGGGGATGGCCGGCGGTGCCGACCCAACCCACACGCTTAGCGGGGCTGCCCACCACGAGCGCGAAATCTGGCACATCTTTGACAACGACGGAACCGGCGCCGACAAGGGCCCAGCGCCCAATCACAATGGGGGCAATGCACGTGCTGTTGGCGCCGATCGATGCACCTTCACGGATGTCGACGCCTACGGGATGCCAATCGTCAGAAGACTTGGGAGTTCCGTCGGCGTTGATTGCGCGAGGAAAGTGATCATTGGTAAGAACAACCGCTGGTCCTATAAAAACGCCAGCGCCGAGCTTGGCCGGCTCGTATACGAGCGCATAGTTCTGAATTTTACAGTTGGGTCCGACCTCGACGCTGCTGCCTACATACGCGCCTCGGCCGACGACGCAGTTTTCGCCGAGCTGAGCATTCTCCCTAACTTGCGCGTAATGCCAGACTTTTGATCCCTCGGAGATGAGAGCGCTGTCGGCAACGTCAGCGGTGTCGTGTACAAAGCCGCGAGGCGCAGTCATAGATCTCCAAGGCAGATAGGCGTACTGGGGACAACGTACAGAGGAAATCCTACCGCGTCGATATTCAACTCTCTGAATGCCGAGTACTTGTGCTGAACAGACGACAAACGATCCTGAGATCTTCGCTGCCATCGGTCACCGTGCGTTCTAGTCACCGAATCGCGGGTGTCTGCCATAATTGGTGCTCAATGAAACCTCTACTTCTACGAAACCTAATTGCCTTGAGGGATTCGCTGCCCGAGCGGCTCTCTAGTCGGTTGCGAAAGAAGAGCTTTCGGTATCGATTGTCGGACGTTCCGGCGGTGCCACACCCTTCCGGCGGTGATGTTCAGCTCTATATCGCGCGTACAAACTACGCCGGGCAAGGCTATCGGTGGGCGCGAGCTGCCGAAAGAATACCGAACGTCACCGGGGCCAACCTCACGTTGCTCATGGGGGAGGCGCGGTTTCCGTCTGATTTCGCTGTTCCGTACGTAGTTTCTGAGATTTCTCGTCAATGGCAACGCAAGCACTTCGAGAGCGTTGCTTCGGGGTTCAGCAATGTGTTGATCGAAGCTTGTGCCCCGATGTTTGGGCCGCTTTTCGGAGGGGATGTTCGCCGTGAGATTAAGGCGCTCCAAGAACGCGGCGTTCGCGTCGGAATGATTAGCCACGGAAGTGAAGTGCGACTGCCCAGTCGACATAGAGAGGCGCACGCATTCTCACCGTTTCATGTGATGGCACCAGAGCGTGTGGAGTTGATGGAACGGGTTGCACAGAACAAACTGGCACTCCTCAAAGACCTAGGGCTGCCGTGTTTCGTCTCTACACCTGCACTTCTCATCGAACAGCCAGATGCCACATGGTTGCCCGTCGCAATCGATACTGAGGTCTGGGCCAGCGAGCGAATCCCGCTCGTTAGGGAGGTGCCTGTAGTGGTTCACGCGCCAAGCCGCGAAGTAATGAAGCGTTCTGACTTGATCGACGAGGCGCTGATGAACCTCCACGAACAAGGTGCGATCACCTATCGAAGAATCACCGGTGTACCAAACTCAGAGATGCCGTCGGTTCTTGCAGGTGCTGATGTCCTAGTTGATGCGGTGGGAACCGGAAACTACGGGGTCGCGGCTTGCGAGGGTATGGCGTCAGGGTGCGTTGTGGTTTCCTACATTGACTCGCAAGTGGCCGATTTTGTTAGCCACGAGACCGGGCGGGACTTGCCAATAGTCCATACCGAACCGAACGAAGTCTCAGACACTATTCTTCGGATAATCGACGACAGACCGCGTTACCAGGCGTTGGCCGCGGCGGGGCTGCCGTTCGTCACTGAAATTCACGATGGTGCTCGCTCTGCCGAGTCATTGCGGAAATTTCTGAATCGCTAGAGCGTCGCTGCCCACGAGGGAAGCCCTCCCCAGCCTTTTTAATTGGCTGAACTCTCACTGGCGAACTTCAGCAAGCAATAAGCGCTGAACCTTTTCGACGGAACTCCTAGACTGTGTTTATGAGAGTTTTGGTCACGGGCGGCACGGGCTACATCGGGGCACACACCTCACGGCTCTTGGCCGCACGCGGCGACTACGTACTCGTGGTTGACGATCTCGTTACGGGGTCGACTGATCGCATTCCAGGGGTGCCTGTCGTAGAGCTCAACATGGCCAACGGCTCCGCAGCGCAGTTAGAGACCCTCATGCGGGAACATCGCATTGATTCGGTCATCCATTTTGCTGCTCAAAAGCAAGTAGCCGAATCTGTTGAGAAGCCTGCTTGGTACTACGAGCAAAACGTTGGCAGTGTTGCCCAATTGCTATTGGCGATGGACGCCGCAGAAGTTCACAAGCTGATCTTCTCGTCCTCTGCAGCCGTGTACGGGCACGCCTCAGGGGCAATTTCAGAGGACGCGCCTACCCTGCCAATCAATCCCTACGGTGCCACCAAGCTCGTGGGTGAACAGCTCGTTTCGGCATCGTCGCGAGCCTGGCCGTTGCGTGCTGCGAGCCTGCGCTATTTTAACGTTGGCGGTGCGGGTGGCCCGGAGCTTGGCGATACGCAAGAGCTCAATCTCATCCCGATTTGCTTCGAACAGATCGCCGCCGGAAAGCCACCGCTGATCTTTGGTGACGACTATGACACACCAGATGGTACGTGTGTCCGTGACTACGTTCATGTCCTTGATGTCGCTGAAGCACACCTTGCGGTGTTGGATGCCCTACCTAGTGAACCCCGCAACACTGTTCTCAACATCGGTACAGGAGTGGGGACAACAGTGCGTGAAATGGTGGACGCGATCCTCGACGTGGCGGGATCAGACCTCTCGGCCACGGTTCTCGACCGCCGTGCAGGCGACCCTGCCGCAGTAGTCGGTGTTGTCGACAGTATTCGCGACCTCACCGGGTGGAGCGCGCGTTTCACGGTCGCTGACATAGTCGAGTCAGCCTGGGCGTCGCGGCAGTATTTCGACAGCCTCGCGATTCGTTCCTAAACCAACGAATGCGACTTGGAGTCTAGAGCGTTTCGCCAACTGAGTTCCCGCGCGGCCTTCACGCAGCACACAACGAACGTGAGCCAACCAAATCCGATGAGCAGCGAGCTTTCTGCGGCCGCGCCAACAATCAGCACGAGCAAAACCAAGGCGGGCCACGCGTACACGACGCTGCGGCGACGCGAAGCCAACAACCATGAGCGCATAAACGCGAGCCCGAGCAGTCCGACGAAGATGAGGAACCCTACGAGTCCTAGCTGGAACCACACATCCAGGTAGGCGTTGTGTGCGGAGGCAGGTACTCGCGCACCAAAGTTTCCGAACGCCGTGAACGGCGCGAGACCGGCATCCCACGGCCCGATCCAGCCCCAGCCTTCAAGCCGGTGAATCTCGCCGAGTGACCAGAGTTGTCGCCATACGCGAAGTCGGTAGGAAAGTTCGCCGCTCGCGTCGAATGATGCCACAATGGCCGTCCGAGACAGCCAGCTCACAAGGGCAATCGTCGCGACAAACCCGATCAGAACGATCTGCCAGTATCGGCGACGCCCCGAGGGAACCCGTCGCAACCCGTACAGCGCGGCGCTCGCAGCAAGAACAACAAGCGCAATTCCAAAAGCAAGGGGTGATTGCGAAAGCACAAGAACCACCGCGGCGAGAACGAGGGAGCCGATTGCGAAACCTCGTCGTAGAGACTTCGTGCGGAGTTCTGTCGCAAAAGTGATGAGCGCAATCACTGCGATGATGCCCAGTTGGTTGCGCGAGCCAAAGATGCCCTGAATTGGGTCAGCTGTACCGAGGTTCCCTGCAATCGCGAGGGCCTTCAGTGATGTGTCGAAAATTAGCCCGGTGAGGATCTCTAAACCAATAGAGATCACCAACACAAATCGCATCACGTCGCCAAAAGTTCTCACAATTTGGATGGTGTCGCGAACGAGTGCAATGTAAATTCCCAGCACGGTGACCACAAGCATGTAGCTCAGTGCTGCGAGCGAAGCCCATTGGTATTGGCTCCAAAAGATTGTCAACCACGCCCAGGCCGTGAACACCGTCAATGAAATCGGTACAAGAGCTCGCCAGCCGATATTTCCCCATTGCGCCGCCAGTGAGGCCGCAACAAGCACCACCAAGCTGATCAGAATCGCGAAGAGCCCAGCGGCGCCCAGCGTATTACGAAGGGCAAACGCGCACAGCGCTGTGCCAACTGTGGCGGTCGAGAGCACCGCTGATACGCGCGCGGAGCCAAGCACGGCAGCACCCGTATCGATGATGGCGCGATAGCGAGGCGGAGGTTGGATCATAGTGTTTGCACCGTCCAGTCTGGGCGTTTTGTCTTGACCGCAATGATCACAAGCATCGCGAGCGCATATTCGCCCAGGAGTCTGCTCTCAGGGATGCTCTGCACAACGAGGGCAACCATGATCAAGATCGGCAGTAGCGTCAAAGCGGAGTATGAATCAGCCGCACCGGATGATGACCGCGGTTGGTCGACAGCCGCGAGCCACGAGCGCAGCAGGGAAGATGCCACGAGCGCGGCGAAAACCACTACGCCGACGATGCCGAGCTGCAGCCACACATCCAACCAGGTGTCGTGCGCTTGTACCTGTACGACACCGTTGCGAATGACCAGCCCCTTGAATGGTTCAGTCCAGGGCATCCAGAAACTAATCCAACCCCACCCGAATCCGGGGCGTTGCTGGGCGAGATCGGTCACGGTCTGCCAGATGTCTGCTCGACCGGTAAGGTCGCTGCTCTTGCCGAGGATCTCAAGAATCGTGTCACGCAACGCAAGGCCGATAGCGATGCCGGCCGCGACCAAAGCCACAAAGCTCACGGCGAGCCAGCGTCGAGCGGAAGTGGTGCGGCGGCTGCGAATGAGGAGCAGCGTGAGTGCGGTGAAGGTGACCGCGACGAGGGCGATGGTCACCGTCGCGGATCGAGTGAAGAATAGCGTCATCGCAGCCAGCACGATCCAGGTGATCGACCACCGTTTGCTCGCGCTACCCACCGCCCACTGAATCGCGAACGCAATAAGTCCGAGCAGTGCGAGGAATCCGAGGTGGTTGGCGTTGCCAACAAATCCTTGAATGCGGCCGTCATCGAACGTCTCGAACAATTCGTTTCGCGACCAATACAGCATCTTGGGGATCGTGTCATAGCCCGGAACAGCAACTTCGGGTTGTGCCGTCCACGGGAGAATCGGACCGCGAACGATTGTCGCAATGATCAGCTCGAATAGGAGAGATGCCGCAATAAGAAGTCTTAGCACCTGGGCGAGACCGTTGAGCAGCTCGCTCCAACTGAAACCGACGGCGAGAGCCAGGGCGCCAAGCACCGTCAGCCACGTTGTTGTGAGTCCGAGCGCGCTCGCGGCAGGGTATTGAGACCAGGCGAGCGAGACCGTCGCCAAAGCCATGAAAACGACGAACGGATAGGGCAGTCCGCCAATGCTCCAGTTGTGCCGGGCCTGAACAAGGATCAGCACCGAAGCGACCGCGAGCCCAACGGCAACGGTGCCCCACGCGACCCAACCGACTGAATACCGCCACGCATCCCCACCGAGGAGGATCAGGAGCGACAGAACGAGAAACCAGGCGCGCGCCCTCGGGTGCTCAATCAGTCGCATTACGCAAGATTAGACGAATGCTGCCTTACCTGTGATCGCACGACCCACGATAAGTGTGTTCATTTCACGGGTTCCCTCGTACGAGTAGATCGCTTCGGCATCGGCAAAGTGACGCATAACGCCGTAGTCGAGAACGATTCCGTTGCCGCCGAGCAATTCGCGACACCAAGCGACGGTCTCCCGCATCCGGCTCGTCGTATATTCCTTGGCGAGTGCTGCGTGCTCATCCTTCTGGGTTCCCTTATCAAGCATTTCGGAGACTCGCGTAACCATGCCGATCGACGCCGTGATATTTCCGAGGCTCTTTGCGAGATGTTCCTGCACGAGTTGGTGGCTGCTAATCGACTTTCCGAACTGGATGCGTTCGTCCGCATATTTGACTGCTGCTTCGTAGGCACCGATGGAGTTTCCAACCGCGGCCCACGCGACTTCGGCGCGAGTGAGTCGCAACACTGCGGCGGTTTCGCGGAATGATTCTGACTTCTGCAGTCGATTGCGTTCAGGAACGATGACGTTTTCGAGAACGATGTCAGCGTTCTGCACGATGCGCAGAGCCTGCTTATTTTCGATGCGGGTTGCCGAGTAGCCGGGGGTGCTCGTGGGAACGATGAATCCCTTGACCTGGTTGTCTGCTTCATCGCGCGCCCAGATGATTGTCACATCGCTGATGGAGCCATTGCCGATCCAGCGCTTGGCACCGTTGATGACCCAGTTGTCGCCATCGCGCTTGGCGACAGTTTGGAGGCCTTGGGCGGTGTCCGAACCCGAAAGCGGCTCCGTGAGGCCGAAAGCACCGAGCAATTCGCCGGATGCAAACTTGGGTAGCCATTCGTCGCGTTGTTCTTGAGAACCGGCAACACCGATCGATCCCATCACGAGGCCGTTCTGCATTCCGACGAGAGTCGCAGCGCTGGCGTCAACGCGGGCAAGTTCAAGTGCGACCCACCCGCGGAAGACGGCAGAGTTGGGGAAGGGCTGGGTCTCAGCCCAGGGGAGTCCGAACATGCGAAGGTCGGCGAGGCCCTTGACGACGACGTCTCGGTCAAAAAACTCTGCTTTGGCCCACAGATCGTTTGCGATGGGACGTACTTCTTTGTCGAGGAAGGCGCGCAGCTTTACGATCGCTTCTTTTTCTTGATCCGTGAGCGCATTCTCGTAGCCGTAGAAGTCGCTGCTGAGGGTCTCAAATGACATTGTTGTCGCTCCATTGCTTGTCGAAATCACTGCGAGCCTAGAGCGTCGGCAGCTGTCCCTTCTAGACGGTTGGTACTTTGGTCTAATGCTTCGAGAAGAGTGGACTGAATGTTTGTAGGCATCACTAATACCCCACGCGATTACGCCTGGGGATCATCCGGTGAAATTTCCGCTCTGCTGGGAACGCAACCAACGGGAAAGCCAGAAGCGGAGCTGTGGTTGGGGGCTCACCCCGGCTGCCCCAGTGTCATCGTTGACCCGTCGCAGGCAAACGGTGCCAGTGATCTTTTCGAGTGGATTCAGCGCGACGGCCCGCAGATTCTTGGGGAAGGCATCGAGCGGCTTCCGTTCCTGCTGAAGGTATTGGCCGCAGGGGCGCCGCTCTCTCTGCAGGCCCACCCGACCCCAGAACAGGCTGCGAAGGGATTCGCTCGCGAGAACGCAGCAGGGATTCCGCTCACTGCCAGCCACCGCAACTACAAAGACTCGTCCGCCAAGCCAGAACTGATTGTGGCGGTGAGCGAGACATTTGAGGCTCTGTGCGGTTTTCGGCCGATGGCAGAGAGCCGAGCATCCATTGAACGACTTGTTGCGATGGATGTCGCCAGCAGCACCCCCACCCCTGAACTGTTCGCCGAATGGTTGGCGTTCGCTCGCGATGACTCCACCATTCGCTCGATGTTTGAATGGCTGATTTCGGCTGAGCCGCCTGTCGGCGATCTTGTTGCGCGAGTTTCGGCGCTCGCAGCAGATGATGCCAGTAACGAGTTCGCTCTCGTCCGAAATCTTGCGGGCCACTATCCCGGCGACCCCGGCGTACTGATCGCGCTCATGCTCAATCACGTCACCCTGGCGAAGGGCGAGGCGCTGTTCTTGGCCGCAGGCAACATTCATGCCTACCTGCGGGGTGTTGGCATCGAGCTGATGGCATCTTCAGACAACGTGCTGCGCGGCGGTCTCACGCCCAAGCACGTTGATGTTCCCGAACTATTGAGCGTGCTCGATTTCTCCGCGAGCCCAGTGCCGTACCTTCGGCCCGAGCTGTTTGGCGCTACATCGGCGGCGTTTAAACCAGAGGTTCGGGACTTTCAACTTATTGTCTTGACAGGGGCCGAGACGGTCCCGCTTCGCGGCGCTGCGATCGCGATTTGCGTAGGAGGATCGTTCACTCTTGATGGCGACAGTGGGGCGACGGCGGTTCACCGAGGCGAGGCAGTTCTTGTAACCGCGGACGAGCGGTCGGTGAGGGTCGATGGCTCTGGCATTCTCTATTTGGCGACGATTTGATAGTTTTCTCACCCAAAACGGGTGACGGAATAGCCAAATATGCTGCAATCGGGTGTCAGCGAACGTAACCTCTATTGATACGCCTGAAGTTTTACAGCAGTAGGCAGTTCACTGGGGGGACGTTCGTGATGGGTAATAGTCGTACAAAATTTAGGGCGCTCGCCGCAGCTATCGCTGGCTTCGCGCTCGCAGGCACGCTCGTTGTCGCACCGAGCCCGGCTCCGGCGACGGCGATCACCGGGTCAGATTTTAACGCCGGGAACATCATCAGCGACGCCTTGTTTTACGACGGCCAGGCGATGACGCTTGGAGAGATTCAGTCGTTCTTGAACTCCAAGATCGGCTCGTGCTCAAACGGTAAATGCCTGAACGTTCTCACTACTTCGGTCTCGAGCCGGTCGCGAGAAGTTTCGCAAACGACCGGAAACCTAATTTGTGACACTTTCACCGGGGGAAACCTCAGCGCGGCAGACATCATTTATCGCGCCCAGGTCGCGTGCGGCATTAGCGCAAAAGTCATTCTCGTAACTCTCCAAAAAGAACAGGGCCTCATCACGAGCAAGGCGCCACGGGATTCGGCGCTGGAGCGCGCAATGGGCATGGCTTGCCCTGACACTTCTGCTTGTGCAGAGTACGCGCTGGGATTCGGAAACCAAGTTTATTTGGGCACGCGGCAGTTGAAAGCCTACAAAGCTGCGGCGTTTGCAAAGCAGCCTGGGGTGCATCAAATTCAGTATCATCCGAACACCTCGTGCGGCAGTAGCTCGGTAAATATTGTTAACTACGCTACTGCAGCGCTCTACAACTACACCCCCTATCGGCCAAATGCTGCTGCCCTCGCGAACTTAGGCGGCACCGGAGACGCCTGTTCGTCTTACGGAAACCGAAACTTCTGGTGGTACTTCGACATCTGGTTTGGCGGCTCAGTCGAACCCGTAATCACGTCAACGGATACTCTGTCGCATCTTCTTGCGCGCTCGAACTCAGGGGCGCTGTCGGTGTTCCAACCCGATTCAAAGGGACTGATCGCTGCGGCAAAGAATATCGGTTCGGGGTGGGGCGCGATGGCGTCGATCATACCTGCGGGTGATGTCGACGGCGACGGCCACCGAGATATTCTTGCAATCGATAGTGCTGGGGTCATGTGGCTCTATCCCACAGACGGAGTCGTCGGGTGGAAGCCACGCGTTCAAGTTCCTGGCAAGTGGGGCAGTTACGCCTCCGTGTTCAGCGGGGATAGGTTTGACGGTGACCAGTGGGCCGATTTGATGGCAGTTGACGCCGACGGCAAGCTTTTCCTCTTCGGCGGAACAGGTCGAGGGTCGTTTACAGAACCCCGCCAAATCGGCCATGGATGGAACAATCTCACTCAGGTGTTCTCCGCAGGAGATTTCGAGGGCGACGGGAATGTCGATGTCATCGCTCGTGATAGCGCGGGCTCCTTGCGCATCTACAGCGGCAACGGTGTCGGCGGCTGGAAGGGGTCCTACAAGATCGGCCATGGCTGGTCCAAAATGCAGGCAATTTTTGCCGCTGGAGATTACAACCGAGACTCGGTCAACGACGTGTTTGCTCGCGACAGCGACGGCGCGATGTGGGTCTATTTGGGTAACGGTCTCGGTGGTTGGAAGGGCCGAGTCGGGGTCCAGGGAAACTGGGCAGACTACGATCTTGTAGCTGGCGCTGGTCCTGCGGCAGGAAACAGCTATGTTGCTCCTCCAGGATTTGGCGACTTCAACGCTGATGGAACGGCAGACATTGCTGCGCGAACGAACGATGGTCGAGTCTTGCTGTATCCAACAAATGGCTTTGGATCGTGGAAGTCGATGGTGGATACAGGGGAAAACTTCGCGAGCATGACTGCGATGGTGGCGATTGGCGATCTGTCGCAGAAGGGGCAGCCTGACTTGCTCGCACGTGACTCCGCTGGAGTGCTGTGGCGTTACTCGGTCGCGACTAATGGAAAACTGAGCGCACCAGTTAATCTCGGTGGTTCTTGGGGCGCGTACGTCACTCTGCTAGCCGCAGGGGACCTGAGCAAAGACGGCATTCCCGACCTGCTCGCAGTGGACGCAGACGGGGTTTTGGTGCGCTTCCTCGGGGAGTCTGATGGAACGTTCGATTCTGGAACTCAAGCAGGACATGGATGGGGCGAAATGACTGCTCTTTTCAATGTCGGTGACTTTGACAGCGACGGCGCTACTGACCTCGTGGCTCGGAAAGCCAACGGTGATCTTTTGCTCTACGGCGGCACCAGTGGGCTGAAGTGGAAGTCTCCTGTGGTGATCGGCACCGGGTGGGGTAAAGCAACCGCGATTGCCGGATCAGGAGATTTCGACGCCGACGGAAATGTAGACGTGATCGCCCGATTTGCCGACGGATTGTTGCGCGTATATGCGGGCAACGGCTCGGGAGGCTGGGCGAAGTCGACAATCGTAGGTCACGGCTGGAACAACATCAGCTGGATCGGATAGTCAACCAAGTACGATCGGCGTATGTTCGCTAAACGCATCCTCGGCTTTGCGGGGTTGCCGTTCCTGTCGCTGATTACCCCGTTTCTGTTCTTGCCGGTTCTGGCAAGAGTTGCGGGTGCTGACGCGTGGCTTGCGATTGCGATCGGTCAGTCGAGTGGCGGCTTCTTTGCGCTCATTGTCGCGCTCGGATTCAACACGGTAGGGCCGCCGCTGGTTGCGTTGGCTGAGCCGAGCATCCGCCCCCGATTGTTGGCGACAAGCCTGCAGGCTCGGCTGTTGGTGTGGTTGC
>Ga0307486_1000604_pt1 | contig 31609 bp, 32 predicted proteins | sample CBIW02metaG_FD_203663 | JGI IMG/M metagenome (GOLD analysis project Ga0307486, IMG submission 203663) | Sea-ice brine microbial communities from Beaufort Sea near Barrow, Alaska, United States - CBIW 0.2 | ecosystem: Environmental > Aquatic > Marine > Coastal | place: USA: Alaska | collected... | reverse complement strand
AGAAAGCGGTTAAATCCGTCATTATTTAGTCGTCTTCCATGATTTGAGGGCGCTCAGCTCAACCCCAGTTGCCAGAGATAAGCTGAACTGGCTAAAAATCGGTGTTTCTGGATGGGCACTAGTTAGTCTAATTTTTAAGTCCCCCGCGGCACACCGTGTTATAAACTTTCGGACACCAGCCTAATCACCCGAAAGACGGCGCAGCAGCGTCCTGAATAGCGACTGAAATAAGAAACTTGGCGAATACCTGTAAAAGTTCCGTAAAAAATATTTATATTTCATGGGCTTCGCATTTTTTACAGCGGCCTGGTGATTCTGCTCGTATTCTTCAGCTGTCACTTCCACTTGCTGACTGTTCTCGGCCAAACGCGCGAGAATTTCATTGCTTGCGGCGGCATCTGCCGGTGCCAGCGTAAAGTCTTCACCTATCACGATAGGAATGAGTGAATAATCCGGGGCCTCGCCCTCTTTTAGGCGAATGTCCGCTATGACGCTTAGCTTTGTATCTTTTGCCCACAAATCAAAAACAAAATTCCCCAGACTGTAGAAGATCAGGCCATTTTTGTACCGTTCGACCGGCCACAAAAGATGGGAATGATGGCCCACAATTACATCGACACCCGCATCGATCAACGCCCTTCCCAGCCTGATTTCATCGGGGCCAGGATAATCCAATACCTCTAAACCCCAATGGATCGAACAAACCAGGAACCCTTCGCAATTTTTCTTCAGTTCGGTTACTTCAGCCAGAACCTTTTCGTGGTTATCACGAAGACTGTAAGGCACAGGAGCGTCACTCCATTTATCTGGCCGCATGGACAATGCAAAAAACGTGTGCATTACCCCGTTCTTTTGGAAAGCATAGGGTTTTGTGCAGCCTGATTCCTGGTCTACCCCCATTACACCTAACCCGCAGCGCTGCAAATGGACAAGGCTATCCTTGAACGCAGCAACACCATGCTGCATGGCATGATTATTAGCTACGCCAAGTAAGCCAAAACCGGCATTTTTCAGGTACTTCAGGGAGGCAGGATCACCACGCATCTCATAGGATGGGAGCCAGTGCCGGTTCAGGCCGGCATCTGACGCCACCGTTTCCAGATTACCAAACGCAATATCGCCCTCTTGCAGGTAGGGTTTAACATACTGCAGAATATCGTCTTTTCTACGCTCGAAAGCCGAACGCATGCCGTGTCCTGCGCAAACAGGATGATCGCCCATAGATATGTCGCCTACGGCAGAAATTCTTAATTCTCGCTTCGCAATCTGATCCATCAGTTCAGCCTGCCCTTCCTAACTTGTTAATAAGAGTGGAGTATCCATAAGAATTTAACGTCTTTGGAGTAATGATTGTGACGCACAGCAACGAAAACGCCAATTGAATTGATTAGTGTCCTCCTAACTCCGATTTTACGAATTTGAATTTTCCGTTCTTTTCCCGAGGTAGGTGATCCACGTACTCAAACTCGATCTGCATTGCTGCTCCAACGTGATTCTTAAGCGCATCCCGTATCTGAATTTCTGTAGCATCGGTGTATTCGCTCGAAACGATCAAATTAACCTGTAGCAAAGTTCGTGTTTTTTGAATGATTTGAGTTTCGGATACCCCTTTCACGCCTTTGAAAATGGGGCCAAGCCGCCCCACTCGAGAACCGGAACTGGCGATAACGACGTCGTCGCTCCTTCCTTCTATTGAGTCAAGAAACAAGAAATATGGATAACCATCCACTTGTTCCTTTGAAGTCTTAACGATGTCACCCATCCGGTATCGTATGAGTGGCATTGCATGGTTCAGCAAACCTGTACACACCAAATGGCCTGATTCACCGGGTTTGACCGGCCTGTCATCATCATCTAGAACCTCTACGATCGAATATTGAGGAGGCATGAAGTATCGCCCATCTTTCTGCTGGTATGCCATCACGGCCATTTCTGCACAACCATACTGATCAAATACGGAGCACTGGAAGGCCTTTTCAATAGCCTCGCGCTGGTGATCTCCCAAGGTTTCAGAAGAGGTAACCACCGCTTTTAGCTGGATCCTGTGTTTTACCTTGTTGGCATTGATGAACGAGGCGATCTCATAAATTGCTGAGGGATAGCTATCTATAAAATTTGGCTGCCAGTCCTCAAGCGCCTTTATGTAAAAAGGTATAGTTTCAGCGCTCAGGTGGTAAGAAGAACACAACAGCGTATTCATCGCGTAGTTCTTGCGCCAGTATGGCGGAGCCTTGCTCGCCTCTGGCACGATGAGACGGCCCGCAAAGGTTGCACTGCGCTGGAACTCATCAACTCCGATTGTCCGCAAAAATAAATTGAAAAAGGCGTAATTCTGCCTTACGGATTTTTTGGTGGCGTGCACATTCAACGGGGTGCCGGTAGTACCACTCGTGCTTGAGGTTGTGGTGCTGCTTTTACTGAAGCTATTGCTATGGAAGGCGGAAGGATTATTTTTTACCGTCGCTTTTTTGAGCACGGGAAAAACGCTTGTAAAATTGTTCAGATCGATTTCTGACGCGGTTAATGACGGCCCACCAAAAAATTCCCTGTAGTGGTCAGTTTTCTGAACTGCGACCCGTACCAGTTCCCGCAGGCGTTCACTTTGGTCCAGCAACGGATCCGCCGTTCCGGCTTCCAGGCTCGCCAGTGTCTGACGAAAAGCTTTTCCATATCGTAACTGACGCAGTACCAGACCATATGCACTTAACGCTAAATCCTGAAGTCGTGGTGGCAGTTTGTGGTAAGTGGACAGCAGTCGGGCCATTCTTAGAGCTTCCATTCAGAAAAGTTTAATGCCCTTTTGCGACCGTCAGCACCTAAAAATAAACGGCCATCTCCGCGTTCAGTCGATAAACCTGAGCGTAATTCGGTTGTATCAATAAATCCAGTTTCAAAGTCAGTATATTTTTTTAACCCATCTAACTTAAATCCGCAGATAAAAATAATCAGAGCTTAAATTAAGACAGATTAAAACCGTATATTTGCCATGAAGCCTTTTAAATTTAATTAATCACATTACGCCCAGCTTAGAAAGCGAGCTCAGCATCACAGACTTATCATGTTCCCAATTATATTTTTCAGAAATCGCTAACCGACCATTATTTGAAAGTTCTTGGCGCAATGAAGCATCGGCTAATTTAATAAGGGCCTGGCATATAGACTCCGGGCTTTCATCATCTGTTACAAGACCACATTCCGTTTCAGTAATGATCCGTTTAATAGGTACCACTGGCGTAGACAACACTGGTAAGCCGGAAACCATGTAATCGAATATCTTATTTGGTATAGTGTGGTTCCAGTGTCCACACACTCGATAAGTTACCACACCTAAATTCGCCTCAGCCAACTTGCGATCTACTTCCTCTTGACTAAGCCAACCATGAATAGTGACAACTTCATTTAGTTTAAGCTTATTACACAAATCAATTAATTTCTCCTTTTGCGAACCGGTACCGATTATGTCTACCCTGATCTCTTTTTTAGGAGCTTCGGCTGCCAAATACCTTGATATAGCTTCCAACAATAAGTCCAATCCTCGAAGCTTTGTGAGATTTCCGACGTAGACAATTCGCAATTCCCTACCAGTATGAATGACCTCATCGGCGAGCTTTGTAACAGAAGCAGTATTGCTAACGATACCAACTTTTTCTGGGCTTATACCCATTCTGAGCAGTCTATCCCTGGACTCATCAATCATTGTAAAAGTAAAATCAATTTTTTTTAATACTGATTTTTCGTAAGTTCTGGCAACTGTAGGATTCTTTAGAAACCTATTAAAGATAGTAGGCTTAGAGTATAACTGCATCGATTTATACATTTCAGGGTATACTTCTGCCATGTCGTATATAACCGTTAAATTATATCTTTTCTTAAACAATAAAATCGTCCGCATCAACGGTAAATCTCTTACAATAACCGTATTAATTTCCTCTTTTTTTAAAATACGCCATAGTGTAAATACCCATATCGGATTGAACCAAATAGGGAGCTTGAAAAAACTCGATACTCGGCGAGGCATCCAAGCCATCGCAGGTATACGAAATATTTTACAACCTTCACCGTTACATTCTGTTTCTCTATTACTTATGTTATTGCTAAGCACAAATACGTTCTTTCCGAAACTAGAAAGCGCAAGAACAATTTTTTCGACACGCACGTCCCATGGATAATCTTCCTTGTATACGACTAGTACTCCCTTTTTACACATCTTTTACTCCCATTAAAACGATCTTTCTTTTTACTTTCGCCTTGGATCCATGTCACAAGTGCCGCACCGGTCGTATGATAAACCGTAAGCGCCACTAAATCGACACCCTTGCCGTCAGTCGAACTGAGCCACTTTTTTTGGATCCTGCATCTCGCTCCGAAAAAAGCCTTGACACCCACCGAAGCCTTCGATTAAGACAACTCGTAGCCATGATGATGGCAGATTCATTACCCAGCGGTAAGACAGAGCAACTGGCCTGCAAAGCCCTGAACCTTTGTCGTAATACGGTGCAGTCAGCGCATCAGCAGTTGAGCGTCATCGGTCCTCGTGAGCTCCCTCCACGATGCTGAAAAGACGCCTTATAACTTAAGCCGTGGATGCGTGTTGGAGGTATTGAACGACGAAAGCTACTGCAATCAGCCACCAATGCAGGTGTATCAAAACCTGCTTTGCTTCAACGAGGTCGGTGCCACGCTTGGCGTGGGGATAAAGCAGCGTCAATGTGCTATTGGACGCTCAGTTCAACCAGTGGCGCTTCCCGCTCAGGTTAATACGGGTCTCATCAACATGCATGAGCTCAGATTTGGCGAGCTGAGCTTTCGCCCACTACTCGAAATGATCCAGCTTCTCGTAAGCCTCTTTGTTGAAATTGAAGACAGAGCCAGCACTGACCGGAATATCCATCTGCTCCTGAAAGTGGTCACGGATTCGGTCATAGGGCAACAGCTGAAACTGCGACATATAAACCACATTGGCCTTGATGCCGATGCCATACTGAACCGACCGACTGACCCTGTCCGGAAATGCAGCAACCAATCGATTCCCTTGGTCGTCTTTAACAACCTGTGCTCGGTATTCAGTCGCGAATCGCGCGATATCAATATCGATCACCTACCGTGTTTCATAACCGTCCACTTGATGCCGCCGTCGCGTCGATCGACTTTCAGCTCTTTCACTGCGTCAGAGTCATCAACCTGGTGCAAGGTGGTTCCGATACGCCCCTTCTGACCGCCGGGTTTTCTATTGCTGGGACCCTTTTTGGAAGATTTGTCACGGTTCGAATCCGTTGAAGGCGGCTTACTACTATTTTTGATTGATACTGAGCGTCGTGCGGTTGAGCAGTAGCGCCACCAAAACAAGCAGCAGTTCCAGAGCGGCCTTGAGTGAAGGCGACAGGTCACGCTCTTTCTCAAGAAGGTTCTTGACGGAGGCAATTGCTGAATCAATATCGATATTGTTTATTTTCAATGACTGCTCGCACGGGGATGGCTTTGTAAGACAGTCATCATCGCACGGGTTTGTCAGAGCGACATTTTGGGCTCTGAGCGCTCTTATACGGGATTAACAAAACCGGGGCTGCCCCCTTGATCGGCATCGGTCATTGAAGCCCTTCAATCGCTCTCATGTCGTCGCTTATGACCTGTCTAGCGCCATCGATGCGTATGCCGGTAAGGCGAAGAGATTCAAGCAAAAACCCTGTTAAGAACTTTCACAGGTTTTTTGAACTGAATAGTTACACATGGTCTTTCATGGCGTAAACTAGTTACCGAGTATTCAATAAAAATCAATTTTTTCTCGGGCCGGCTTTCGTTAATCGATCAGCGCTTCCTTAGCCATTGCGTGACCTGTGCAATCGGCACTGATTCTCAAAACCCATTTTTGTTAACGTTTGGTAACCAAAAAATACCCACCCTCTGGATACAATAGCCTGCCTCAAAGCTAGACTTCACAAGTTGACTATACAATGTAGGGAAATTTTATGAATAAATTTGCGGTCGCCCTTACGGCGGTGAGCTTCTTTACGTTTGGCACATTTGCAAATAGCAGTACAATTGTATCCGACTCATTCGAATCCGGAGACATGTCCGCAACAGGCTTAGCTGGATTCAGGTGGTCGTTAACAGAGGTCACTTCTGTCGTTACTGCAGATACCGAAGTATTTGTTACTTCTCCGGTAAACATTCCAGCCCCTGAAACCAGTCAATGGGAAGCGAAGACCGGAGATCATGTCTTGATGCTACGTTATGACGCGGGAAGAAGCTGGACAGAACAAAAGTTCTACTTGAGTGAGCCTCAGCCGGAAATCTGGATGAGCTTTTGGCTAAGGGTCCCAAAGAATTACTCACACCCAGAACGTGACGTGGCGGCAGATAATCAAAAGCTTTTTAGAATATGGATGGATGCGTACGGTCATAAAGGTGACGGGACAACTGTAGGGATGGAATTTAGAGGTAATGGGCGTGGAGGTTCCTATTTCTATGGCAAAATTGCTGGAGGTGGTGATAAAGGAAGTGTGCCATTTATAAGCATCCCTGGCGATCGCGGCAGATGGATGCATTTGGTAGTTCATGTTAACAGTGAAAGTTCACCTGGCGAAAAAGATGGGTTAATGGAGGTATGGCGGAAATGGGATGGAGATATTGACTATACCAAAACCCATGATTTTAAAAACCAACCTATCAAGCTTAGCTCCACGAAAAAAGGCTTTGCCTCAGGGTACTTAATGGGTTGGGCCAACGCTGTCTATCCAGTAGATACAGAATTCCTGCTTGATGATTTCGAACTCTCCACCACGCCTTTGTTCTCAAGTTCAACCGTTCCAAGTGCTCCCTCAGGGTTGAGTGTTCGCTAATTTCGCCTTTGGTTCGCGTGGCTCAGGTGTGCAGGGCTTGGCCGAGCCGAACGCGAAAACGAAACGCGCCAGCGCCGTGTCTGGCCCAGCCTGCACATCCAGCGGATCTGTGGCCGGCCAGATTTTGTCAATGTGGATTACCGTCATTGCACCAAGTTCCGTCGAAGCGCCACGCACTGACGAGCCTGATCGACTGGCCACGCCACAAGGACCGGACCACCGGCTCGGGAAATTCCGATGCGAATGCGATTAAATTTTTGTACGTCTCAGGTTGAGGCCCCAGTGTCAGCCGACACCATGTCGCTTCAGTCGCAGCTCTCCAAGGTTAGAAAGTCAGGCGCTTTAAGCCGGGTTTCGTTGCCGGCGACGGAACGCAGTGAGACCGACCAAGCCTATACCGAAAAGGCCCAAAGTGCCTGGCTCAAGGACCGTCGCCTGCGTCAGTTTGAACCGCAAATCATCAAACTCAAACACGCTTATAGTGTCATGTCCTCCGACAATCAGCGAAATCATGCCCGGTATGTCCCAGTTCATCTCAAACACGATGCCACGATTGTCCCCCTCGACACCATTCTCCCAACCGGAGGCCAGCTCATCCCCATTTACGTCAAAGGCATACCACTCTGCGGATAAGCCATAACCGACGTCGTTGCCTGCATCTTCCGCGGTGCGACCGTACCCGCGATTCATGGCCTTCAAAGACACCCAATCCACCGGCTGGTGGAACGTCATACCAAACCCCGCATAACAATCAAAATCACCGCCGCATTGCACCGCGCCGGCTCCGTAATTTCCAAACCCTGGAGTGGTCAAGCACTTTGTGACAACCCAGTTAAGCTGCTTTCCTCAGTTCAACAACGGCTGCTTCGTAACCCATGGGGCTGATATAACCCAGCGTAGAGTGCAGGCGTCGACTGTTATAAAACATCACTGCGTATTCCAGACCAAGGTTGCCACCCCGGTGCTCAAATCCGCGACAACGCCTTGTCCAAGGCACGCTTCGAATTCCGTTGGGAGGATCAGTTCAATCTCGGTCTCAATCCAGACACGGCGCGCGAATTTCATGATGAAACACTACCGGCGGAGGGCGCCAAATCAGCGCATTTTTGCGCGATGTGTGGGCCCCATTTCTGTTCCATGAAGATATCGCAGGACGTACGCGTCTACGCCGCCAACCTGCGCAACATGGAGACAGAGACTTGAATGTTTAACCTTGAGTGAGCAGAGCCCGCAGGAGTCCCTGTTCGTGACCAAAAATGTAACGTAGAAGTTGATCGAAAATCACCTGGTCGGAGAACGTATGAGGCGTGGCGAAGAGATCAATAGGAGGTATGAGAATGGCTGAGGAACTTAGCGCGCAGAAAGCTTTTATAACGTGGGAAGAATCGGCGGAAGTATTACGAACTGACGCATGTCATGGCATTGCCCGCGCACAACGTTTGCTGGCTATACGCTACCTGCGCGGCCGTGGCGTGCATAAGGACGAGGCCATCGCCTTTTCTTGGATGCAGCTCGCAGCGCAACGACATTTCACCATGGCGCAGCGCAGTCTGGGCGAGTTTTATGAATACGGTTCGGGTATTGCACTGGACATTACCCAGGCGTCACACTGGTACCGCCTCGCAGCACTTCAAGGCGATTCCACCGCTAAAGAACATTTGCAAGGCTTGGCACGACCAAAGACGGAGACGGCATGAAAAAACAATCACTCTACGCGACAAAAGCCTATATGAGCACGAAGATCATTCCCATAGTTGACCAGCGCGCCGCCAGCCGTGTGGCAATCATTCCGACGCACGCACTTAGCCCCGGCGGCGCGCTGGCGGACACGCGCGGCCGGCTCATGCGCGACCTGCGCATTTCGGTCATCGACCGCTGCAACTTTCGCTGCACCTACTGCATGCCCAAGTCAGTGTTTGACAAGGACTATCAATTTTTACCGAAATCCGAACTTTTGAGCTTTGAGGAAATAACGCGCATGACGCGCCTGTTCGTCGCACACGGCGTCAACAAAATTCGCCTCACCGGCGGCGAACCCCTGCTGCGCAAAAACCTCGAGGTTTTGATCGAGATGCTGGCCGCTCTCAAGACGCCTGACGGCAAACCACTGGATCTGACCCTCACCACCAACGCCTCGCTGCTGGCCAGGAAAGCCCAGGCGTTCAAGGCCGCGGGTCTGCAGCGCGTCACCGTCTCGCTCGATTCGCTCGATGAAACTGTATTCCGCGCCATGAACGACGTCGATTTTCCGGTGGCCGATGTGCTGAAAGGCATCGACGCTGCGCACGATGCCGGCTTTGCGCCCATCAAGATCAACATGGTGGTCAAGAAAGGCGTCAACGATCAGGACATCGTTGCGATGGCGCGGCGCTTCAAGGGCAGCGGCCACATCGTGCGCTTCATCGAATTCATGGACGTGGGCTCCTCCAACGGCTGGCGCATGAACGATGTTGTGCCATCGGCCGAGATCGTGCGCAGGATCAGCGACCAGATGCCGCTCATCGAAGTCGAACCCAACTACACCGGTGAAGTCGCCGAGCGCTGGGCCTATGCGGATGGCAGCGGAGAAATCGGCGTTATCTCCAGCGTGACGCAAGCCTTTTGTTCCACTTGCACCCGCGCCCGCCTCTCGACCGATGGCAAGCTGTACACCTGCCTGTTCGCGCAGTCCGGCCATGATTTACGCGCGCTCATGCGTGCGGACAAGAGCGACGCGCAAATTGCCGCTGCCATCGGATTGATCTGGAATCAGCGTGAAGACAGGTATTCAGAAATTCGTACGGAAGAGACTGCGCAAAGTAAAAAAATTGAGATGTCTTATATCGGTGGATGAAAATTTCATGCGCACCGAATATGAATTCGCCGACGCAGCCCGATCCGTTTCGGCGCTACGCGGGAGCGAATTTCGTATGAGACAAGGCCGTACCGGACACACAATTTGACGGGGGTAGTTGGATGAATGAAGGCTTGCAATGAGTGAATGGGTCACGGTAGCGTGGGTCGAAGAAGTCGCGCCAGGCGAGCGACGGGTTATTGATGTAGACGACACGCAGATCGTCGTATTTAACCTCAATGGTCAGTATTATGCCATCGAAGACGTCTGCACCCATGATGGTGGTCGGCTTACCGGCGGCACCGTCGAAGGCGACCAGATCGTTTGCCCACGCCACGGCGCACGCTTCGGCCAAACAAACGATTTGACGGTATACACTCAAGATAGGAGCCGTATGCGTTAGTAGCGCACGTACGGATCTGTGCAGGGGGTGTCGGGTGACCGGCATTCCTACTGCGACCGAATAACGAACTTCCCTGGTCGCAAATGCGCGGTATGCGCAACAAAATTGCCTACGGCTACTTTGATATCAATCTGGATATAGCCCTGCGAAATACCAGTTACTGACGGGAAAACTCTGGATTAGCATTAGCTTTCCAAGCTAACGATCGAAACGAGCATGCGTCTGCTTCCTTCTCTTAATTCAACTTGCGCATTTGAGGCTGTGGCGCGCTACCAGAATTTCACTTTGGCAGCCCGTGAGTTACCCGTTACGGTGGCCGAAGTAAGTCATCTGGTGCGGCAATTAGAATCACACAATGTCGACGTGTTGGATCCCAGTCCAGGGATTCGGTCGATTCATCAAATCTTCAGAGGTGTGAAGAAAAACTCGACGGTGGATGAAGATGCAGATCCCTGCAAAGGGGGTTACACCATAAAATGGGTAATGACTGGAATGGGATTTGCAAAAAAACGCTAGCATCACTTAACTGGCACTTGAGGACAGATAGCCAGCAGTTGGGCGAAGAACTTCACGTCGTGGGAACTCCGTTTCCGCCTATCACTACGCCAACGGTCCTGGCTAACTCTCGTTGTGAGATTGAGCTTTTACGACATTTTAAATTCACCCGCAATACCCCAGGTATCAGCGCGGCAGCTCGCACCCTGATAAAGAGCACTTTAAGAGGGCTTGTGGAAAAGCATACCCACGTAAGACTGTTTCCGATGGCGTCACTGCATGGCTGTCATAGCAGTACGAGCAATATGGACACCCACCCTGCCCGCGCATCCAGCAGATCAATGGCCGAACTAGGTCACATGGTTGATGATCTGCACGACCTGAATGGCAAGTATGGCGGTGAGCGTATCGCGGCATGCAAGAACTGGCATCACCTGCACCTTGCTGGTGGGATTAAACTCATTACCGATTCGTGGCACAAACGCTATTACTGGGAAAATGAGGGGGGCTCCCATCACATGGCCGTGCTTTGTCACGAGCTAACCACGCAATCGAAGGAATGGAACCCTAGCGTCACCGTTACCGAATACACGCTGAACCCTGCACTACTGAGCGAAACAAAGGAAAGCCTCGCGTTTTTTGTTATGCCTCACCAACCAAATAAATACGGCATAAGTCAGGCATTCAAGCCGATGCAACGGTTGGAAGATCGGCCCTACCTAAAGGGCAGTATTGGAGTTGAGGTGTTCAGCCATAACCGGCGATATCCCGCCATTGAACGTGTGAGGCCGCTGTCGGTTGTAGTAGTCCATTAAATAAATCCCAACATCTTTTGTGGCATCCGGCAGACTGCGATAACCTAAATCCGGTACCCACTCGCTTTTGAGGCTTCGGAACACCCGTTCCATTGGCGAGTGTCCCAGCAGTCAGCGACCGCCAGCATTTCAAGGTTTTGCTCCATGCGGTCAGCAATTTTCAGCAGTATATTCGAGCGCTCGGTGGTTGACGTCTTGCCCCAGGCAGGCGCTGCCTTGTGGGCAGCATCTAACGCCAGCTCTATATCTTCGGCCTTGGAGCGGGGAATCTCGCAGATTACCTCGCCGGTAATAGGCGTGATGTTATCGAAATACTGGCCTTTCACCGGCGCGACCCATTCGCCACCGATGTAATTCTCGTAACGGGATTTGAAGGAGACGACTGAGCCTTCCTTACCTGGGTTTGCATAGATCATGAGCTCGACCTCTTGTTGTGGTTGTCGCATGGCAACGCGGACTTTCGCGTCTTACTATTCCAATTTAGACCGGAAACCCACTCAGAAAAATGATCCGATGGAGGCGAAAACTCCTCCGTTGGTAGTAGATAGCTCCGAGTTCACGGCGGAGTATAGGTGGCGCAGGTCATGGCATTTCTCCTCACAAGTAGCAGCCAGCTCGCTCCGAGGTCGCATTGAGCCAGACCCCTAAAGCTCTAGCATGGGAATTCAAAAAAAGAACCACAGGAGTACCTCATGGCAGGGCGCATTGTGCTTCTTGTTGCCTGTCTGTTTTTTCTGCATCCGGCTCAGGCAGAACTGTCGGACGGCAAACGGGCTCTGATCCAGAAGCTGTTCCCCTCAGCAACCGTTATAGAAGAAAAGTTACCGGACTTTCCCGTGTATCCGGTATACCAGCTTCAGGAGTTGCTCGGCTACGCCTACGAGTCCGTAGACCACAGCCGTCTTCAGGGCTTTGCCGGAAAACCCATCAATATGCTGATCGGTCTGGACACCAAAGGCCGCTTTACCGGGGTGAAGGTGCTGAACCACCACGAACCGGTATTCCTGCATGGCCTTGGTGAGGAACCCCTGTTCGCGTTTACTGACCAGTATGAAGGTCGCTCTCTCAGGGAGCAGATCATTGTCAATACTTCGAATTCCGCCCGGTCCGGGCGCACCAGCGACGGCAAGGTGGTGCATTTCGACGGTGTTAGCAAAGCCACCGTGTCAGTACTGATCATCAACGATACGGTGCTGTCCTCGGCGCTGAAAGTCGCTCGCACCAAACTGGAAGGTTTTGCCCAGAGCGCCCCGACACGGGCGAAACCGGATTTCTTCGAGCCCCTGTCCTGGCAGCAGCTGGTGGACCTTGGCTATATCGGCCAGTGGCAGGTCTCCGGTAAGACTATTGAAGCGGATCTGGGGCGGCCGCTCAGCGACTATCCGATGGATATCGAGCCTGCCGAAGGAGAACCCTTCAGCGAGCTGTTCTTCGCCTATATCAACTCGCCCATGGTCGGGCGCAACCTGCTCGGTGACGACGGTTACCAGCGACTGATGCAAAAGCTTGACGACAACACCCAGGTACTGGCTGTCATGCCCCGTGATGTATTCCCCCATGTGTCCGACGAATTTGTCCCGGGTAGCACACCGAACCGGATTAGTCTGACCCAGAACAACCTGGCGATTGAAATGCGGGACCTGAACCTGCTTGGCCAGAACATGGACTTCCACGCCGCCGGCATCCCCCCATTTGACGCCCGGCACCTGTTCCGCGTTGGTGGCAACGCTGGCTTCAACCCTGGCGCAAAGGCCAGCCTGAATCTCAACGTGGCGCTGGCCCGAAACCATCTGGTGATGGATCGAACCAGCCTCGACATCCCGCTCAGGTTTAACGACAGGCTGTTTGAAACCGTTGAGGTCGCACCCGACCCCCGGGATAGTCGCGAGCCAGTCTGGATCAGTCTCTGGAAAGAGCGCTGGTGGCAGATCTCGCTGCTGTTAGTAGGGCTGACTGTGCTCACGGTATTCTTCGCCAGGCAGAAAACTCTGAGCCGACACCCGAAACTGGTGCGCCGTTTCCGCTGGGGATTTCTGTTCTATACCCTGTTTTTTATCGGTTTTTACGCACAGGGCCAACTTTCGGTGGTCAATATCTACACCCTTTTCCTGGCGATCTGGGACGGTTTTTCCCTAAATGTGTTCCTGCTGGACCCGGTGATTTTCATTCTCTGGATCTACACCTTTATTACCCTGTTTATCTGGGGCCGGGGCCTCTTTTGCGGCTGGCTGTGCCCCTTTGGTGCTCTCCAGGAGATGGCCGCCTGGCTTGGGGAAAAACTGAAGTTCCGGCAGACCAGGATACCGGAGCACTGGCACAGACGGCTAATCCTGATCAAATACCCAATACTGCTGGTGCTGGTGGGCACTGCCTTCTACTCACTTACGCTGGCCGAACAACTGGCGGAAGTAGAGCCCTTTAAAACCAGTATTACGCTGCTTTTCGTACGCTACTGGCCGTTTGTGGTCTACGCCGTAGGCCTGCTGGTGATCGGCATGTTCATTCACAAGTTCTACTGCCGCTACCTGTGCCCGCTGGGCGCGGGCCTTGCGGTGCTGGGCCGCCTGCGGCTATTCAGTTGGCCGGACCGCGTCGAGCTTTGTGGCAATCCCTGCCAGCACTGCAAAAATGCCTGCGGGATTAACGCCATCCGCAAGGATGGCCGGATAGACTACGACGAGTGCATACAGTGCCTGGAGTGTGTCGTTATCCTGCGGGACGAGGAAGAATGCGTAGACAAACGGTTAAAGAACCGAAAACTGGCAAGGCAGGCAAATATACTGGCGACGAACGCGCGCTAGCTTCAACGCAAAAGGGCTGCCCGAAGGCAACCCTTTCATACCGACAGGGGACAGGTCAGTTACTTGCCACGCGATCACTCGGCAGCTTGAAGGTCCATACGTGCCGCCCTGGTTGAAGTCCTTGACCACCCTGGCCACTTCACCACCCCAGAGAGGTACCGCACCGCCCCAGCCGGTGGATATGGACACATACTGCTCACCGTCCATTTCCCAGGTTACGGGTGTGCCGACAATACCGGTACCCAATTTTTGCCCCCCAGGAACGCCGGGAAGGCAACGACTGTCTCACCTTTCTCACCGTCAGTGTCGGCCGGGTTACCCGGACGACCGTCCTCGGTGTTGTAGATCGGACTGCCGTCCTCGTTCAGTCCCTTGGCCCAGGTGATCTTGTCCACAAACGGGAAGCCGCGGATAAAGTCGCCGTTCTCGCGGTTCAGCACGTAAAAGAAACCATTACGATCGGCTGTGGCAGCTGCCTTGACGGTTTCGCCGTCCTCTTCATAATCAAAGGAAATCAGCTCGTTGACGCCGTCGTAGTCCCAGCCGTCATTGGGCGTGGTCTGGAAGTGCCACTTGATGCTGCCATCTTCCGGGTCAATAGCTAGCGCCCATCCAGAAACTAACAACCATCTGATTTTCAAGTGATAATTTAGGGGAAGGGTAAAAGAATCCTCTTGGCTCTAGTATGTTTTAGGTGCGAACAAAAAACATCAAACAACCAAGAGGATCCAGCATGCGAGAGGCCCGCAATGCTCAGGCCAGTATATTCGAACACTACTCAAATCACGAGTATGGCGTCAGGCTCCGGAAGCTGTCGGAGGTTCTGGACAGGCACCCCGAGATTCTGGATCTGGTGGCCGCAGATTTGATAGACGCGTCCGTTTCAGCCGTTGGGCGGACCGGTCTCAGCGCAGAGAGTGTTCTGCGTTGTCTGGTGTTAAGGCAGCAACTGGGTTTCAGCTATGAACAGCTGGCGTTTCATTTGTCGGATTCGGTGACCTACCGAACCTTTGCCCGATTGCCGGCTCACCTGTCGCCCAGCCGGTCCTGCCTGCAGTCCACGATCCGCAGCATCAAGCCGGAAACTCTGGAGCTGGCGCACCCGGTACTGACCCGAAACCTGATGCACCAGGGCGTGATTTCGATGGATAAACTGCGTATCGACAGTACCGTGGTGGCCAGCCATATCGCCCCGTGCGGAGGCCTCCGTATCCTGCCAGAAATGGCTGGACGCTCTGGCACATACAGAGATCTGACATCGCGGGTGAGGGAGCAAACGGAACGTCGTGTCATCCATGGTGAACGGGGTCCCTCCACGGACAAGATCGTCAGCCTGTTCGAGCCGCACACTGATATTATCGTTAAGGGATTCCGCGATGTGCAGTACGGCCACAAGATCAACTTGAGCAGTGAAGTAAGAGGCTTTATCACCGCGTTAACCATCGAAGACGGGAATCCCGGTGACAAGGCGCTGTTCCTGCTGGTTCTGGATTTTCATCGGTCTGTCCTGGGTAAACTACCTCGCTCCGTGGTCGCGGATGGTGGCTACGCAGGCGAACGTTGCAGCCGGACGCGCAATGGGACTCAAGCACGTTGTGTTTCACAAGCCAGTGGGTGTATCGCTCACCGCCATGGGGGTGAAGTCGAAAACCTTTAACGCATTACGTCATTTTCGAGCCGGAATCGAAGGCAATATCTCGGAGTTGAAGAGGGCCTTCGGCGCCACGAAAGCGAAGTGGAAAGGTCACGATGGCTTCAAGGCGTTTGTCTGGGCCTCGGCTCTGAGCTATAATCTGGTGCGGTTGGCGCGACTTAGTCCGGATTATCCCCCAGGTACGATCCGGAAAACCGCCAAAAGCGTCCATGGACAGGCCATACAAGGCCCGCCCATGGCCGGAATTCGGAAAAACGGGTCAGATGATGATGAAACTGACCAGTATTTAGTCGCTTTTAATTTTTTGAAGGCTCTCAGCTAAGTTCCCATTTCCAGGGATGAGCTGAACTGGTTCAAAATGCGTGTTTCTGGATGGGCACTAGTTACTTGGTAGTAGGTTCAAGGGGGGTTAACTCTGCAACAGGCTGAAGAATAGTCCTTTAGTACCGCCAGTTTCCAACTTTCTGAATATTTCGGCGGCTTTCTCCCTTATCTAATCTGATATCAACTATGCTGGAATTACAACAACAACACGGAGAATCCCATGCCTCTCTTGTGCAAGATTGCAGCCGCGATATTGACCACCGCGGTCATTGCCGTGCCCGTCCAGGCAGAAACGCTGGACGTGCGCATTGGCTACCTGCAGTGGGTGCCAGACCAGGGGCCGGTGCTGTCCAATGTCATACCCGAACCAGAGGATGCCGGCCTGAGGGGCGCCGACTTGGCCATCGACGACAACAACACCACCGGTAAATTCCTGGGCCAGACCTACACTCTCCAGAGCACGGTTGCCGACTCCGCGGAGGCGGCGATTGCTGCGTTCGACAGCATGCGCCAGAACGGAGTTGAGCTGTTTGTAGTGAATGCCCCGGCAGAAACCCTGAAGACAATGACCGGCAAGGCGGGCGATAACACGCTGATTTTCAACGCCGGCGCCAAGGATGACGAACTTCGCACAGCCGAATGCCACGTCAATCTGCTGCACACCATGCCCAGCTATTCCATGCTCACCGACGCCCTCGGCCAGTGGCTTAACCAGCGACGCTGGGACGAAGTCTTCCTGATTACCGGGCCCACCGAAGCTGACAAACATTGGGCGGATGCCTTCCGCCGCTCCGCCAAGCGCTTTGGCCTGGAGATTGTTGAGGACAAACCCTGGACCTTTGATGCCGACCTGCGTCGGACAGCCTCGAAGGAACTGCCGCTATTTACCCAGGCCAGCGACTACGATGCAGTGGTGGTTGCCGATGTTCGCGGTGATTTCGGCGAGTACGTGCCATTCAACACCTGGCTACCACGACCGGTGGTCGGTACCCAGGGCATGTCACCAGTGGCCTGGCACCGGGTGGTGGAAAGCTGGGGAGCCGCGCAGTTGCAGAACCGGTTCCGGGAGCTGGCCGATCGTGACATGAACAGCGAGGACTACGCCGCCTGGGCCGCTATTCGTTCCATTGGCACAGCCGTGACCAATCTTGATAGCGCCAACCCTGCCGAGATCCGCAGTTTTCTGTTCAGCGACGACTTCCAGCTGGCCGGCTTCACGGGCCGCAAACTCACCTATCGAGACTGGAACGGCCAGCTACGCCAGCCAATCCCGCTGGTGCACCCGCGCGGGCTGGTGGCACGAGCCCCGTTCGAGAGTTTCCTGCACCCAAACACCACCATGGACACGCTCGGCTTCGACAGGCCTGAGAGCGAGTGCCGTATTAACAGCTGACCGTGCCTGCGCAGTTTTTACAATAAGAAGGAGTTCCCCATGAAATCACTGTTCAAGCACACCGCGCTGGCCGCCCTGATCGGCCTCTCGACACCGGCACTGGCCAGCCTGGCTTACGTGTCCAACGAGAAAGACAACACGCTTTCTATTATCGATACCGAATCCCTGGAAGTGGTCGACACCATTGATGTTGGCGCCCGCCCCCGCGGCATTCTGCTGTCCAACGACCACACCAAGCTCTACATCTGCGCCAGTGATGACGACACCGTACAGGTACTGGACCTGGCCACCCGCAAGATCATCGATACTCTGCCGTCCGGTGAAGATCCGGAGCAGTTCGCCCTGCATCCCAACAACAAGCACCTGTACATCGCCAACGAAGACGACGCCATCGTGACCGTGGTGGATGTAACCAACAAGAATGTGCTGGCACAGATTGACGTCGGTGTAGAACCGGAAGGTATGGCAGTGAGCCCGGATGGCAAGTGGGCAGTGAACACCAGCGAAACCACCAGCATGCTGCACTGGATCAACACCGAGACCTTCGAGATCGAGAAGAACATCGTCGTGGGTCAGCGCCCGCGCCATGTGGAATTCAGCAAGGACAGCGAAACTGCCTGGGCGTCGGCAGAAGTCGGCGGCACTGTGCACATCATCGACGTGGACAATCTGAAGCAGACCCACGAGATTTCTTTCAAGGTACCCGGCGTTAACCAGGACCGCGTACAGCCGGTGGGCATCGAACTGACCTCGGATGGCAAATACGCCTTCGTGGCTCTCGGCCCTGCCAACCATGTGGCCGTAGTGGATGCCCAGACCTACGAGGTGCTCGACTACCTGCTGGTGGGCAGCCGGGTGTGGCAACTGGACCTGGACAAGGAAGAGAAACTTCTTTTCACCACCAACGGTGTCTCCGGTGATGTGTCTGTGATCAATGTGGAAGACATGAAGGTGATCAAGTCTATCAAGGCAGGCCGCTATCCCTGGGATGTGGTGATTGATCCGACTTCATGACCATTGAAGTCAGGAACATCAGTTTTCGCTACGGCGACAAGCCGGTGCTTGAAGAGGTCAGCTTCGCGCTGACCTCTGGCCGTTTTCATGCCCTGCTGGGGCCGAATGGTGCTGGCAAGTCAACGCTGTTCGGTTTGCTGACCCGGCTATTGGCACTGCAGCAGGGGGAACTGTATCTGGCTGGGCAGTCGCTGAAGAAACAGCCATCCGAGGCAATGCGACAGCTTGGTGTGGTGTTCCAGCAGAACGCCCTGGACCTGGATCTGACCGTGCGCCAGAACCTGCAGTACCACGCCGCGCTCCACGGACTCTCACGCAAGGAGGCGCGCACCCGCGGGGACCGGGAGCTTGAACGTTTTGAATTGCTGGAGCGGGCGAACGAGCCGGTCCGGAAACTCAATGGCGGCCATAGAAGGCGGGTGGAGATTGCCCGCGCACTGCTCCATGAGCCATCTTTTCTGCTGCTTGATGAACCCACCGTGGGCCTGGATGTGGCCAGCCGAAAGGGCCTGAATGATCACGTCCGCACTCTGTGTAACGAAGCGGGTTTAACCGTTCTGTGGGCGACACATCTGATTGAGGAGGTGCGTCAGGAGGACCGGGTGTTGATACTGCACGAAGGGAAGTTGCTGGCTGACGGCACGGGGCATGAGATCTGCGAAGCCGAAGGCACTCGTGACCTGGCGGAAACTTTCCAAACCCTGACCGGAGCCGGATAACCATGAAAGCTGCGCATTATTGGCACTGTTTTGTCGGCATCCAGACACGGGAGTGGCTGCGCTTCTGGCAGCAAAGAACCCGATTCGTCAGCGCCCTGGTGCGGCCGCTGCTGTGGCTGGCGGTATTCGCTGCGGGCTTCAGAGCCGTTCTGGGCATTTCAATCATTCCGCCCTATCAGACCTACATCACCTACGAGACCTACATTGCCCCCGGCCTGTGCGGGATGATCATTCTGTTCAACAGCATGCAGGGTGCCCTGTCCATGGTGTACGACCGGGAGCTGGGCAGCATGCGGGTACTGTTGATGAGCCCGCTGCCCCGGCCCTTTCTGCTGGTGACCAAGCTGCTGGCGATGGGGGTGGTGTCCGTCGGGCAGGTGTATGTGTTTCTGCTTCTGGCGCTGTTGGTGGATGTCGAGCCGCCGCTGTGGGGGTATCTTGCGGTGTTGCCAGCTTTGGTCTTAACCAGCCTCATGCTTGGTGCTCTCGGACTTCTGATCGCCACCTGGATCAAGCAGTTGGAGAACTTTGCGGGGGTGATGAACTTCGTTATTTTCCCGATGTTCTTCCTGTCGTCAGCGCTTTACCCGCTGTGGCGCATGAATGAAGCCAGCCCCTGGTTGTACTGGATCTGCCAGTTCAATCCGTTTACCCACGCGGTGGAGGCCATCCGGTTTTCGCTGTATCTGGAATGGAACCCGATGGCCTTTGGCATTACCGCGGGCGTAACGATCGTTCTGTCATTGCTGGCGACTGCCGGATTCAGACCCCAGCGCACCAGGATACTTGGGACCTCTACGCCCGCTTGATCAGGTGGCAGTGGACTTTGGGGAATGGGTTTCCAAAGTCCCCCCGGACCTCGTACTAGCCTCTCTTTCGTAGCTCGGATTAGCCGAAGGCGTAATCCGACAAATAACTCAAGAGTCCGCCAGATCAAGCCTCCGAAGCCTCCCCAACACACCGTCAATAAGTCCAGGCTCACCAACCCTGTCGTCCCACTGCAACTGAGCGGGCTTGCCATCCAGATACCACAGCCGATTCGCCAGAATCTCCGCATCGGCACCGTCGTGGGTCACACAAATCATCGCCATGTCTGGATTGGCATCCATAATCCCGGCAATTAGTGCTTTCAGTTCACCCGCCATCACCGGATCCAGTGACGAAAACGGCTCATCCAGCAACAGTAAGTCTGGTTTAACCGCCAGACAGCGCGCAAGTGCCGCCCTGCGAGCCATACCGAGGGAAAGCTGATCAGGCAGGTAGTGACCGTACCCGGAAAGACCGACCTTTGCGAGATAGGTTTCGGCTTGCTGTTCGGTCGCACCCACGAGTCGGAGGTTGGCGTTTAAGGTTCGCCAGGGCAACAGCCGGTGCTCCTGGAACAGGTAACCAACCCGTAATTCGTCCCGACCAATGATTGCTTCCGGCGGAATGGTTTTATCAAGCCCGGCAATAGCATTCAGCAAGGTGGTTTTACCAATACCGGAGGGACCGAGCAGGCAGATTCGATCCCCCCGCTCTATCGTGGCGAAGACTTCCCCAAGCACGGGTTGACCAAAACTGCGGCCGGTTATTCGCAGTTCAAGCATGGGCCGCCTCCGGCTGGCGCCAGCGGCTGGAGCGGCGCTCCAATGGTTGAAGGATAGCCAGCTCAATAAGCTGGACCACAGCAATGAACGCCAGGCTATAGGCCAGAATGGTAGCAACATCGAAGACCTGGAACGCCAGATGAAGCTGAAAGCCGACACCGCTGGAGCGGCCGAGCAGTTCCACCACCAGGACGATCTTCCAGATCAGGGCCAGGCCACCACGGGTTGCGGCCATCAGGTAAGGAAACAGTTGCGGCACCCAGACATCACGGAATCGCTGCCACCGGGTGAAGTCGTAAACGGTGGCCATTTCCTCGAGCCGGTAATCCAGGCTGCGGGCCCCTTCACGAACGGTCACCGCGACATTGGGAACCTTGTTGATGACTACGGCCATTATGGCGGCGACTTCCACCAGACCGAACCAGACGTACATCAGGATGATGGTAACCAGTGCCGGCAGGTTGAGCAGCAACACCAGTAACGGGTCAAACAGGGCGTTGGTGGTTCGTGACCGGCCCATGACAATACCAATGGCGGTACCAATAAGCATGGCGATAGTAAAGGCCACGACGACTCGCCCCAGGGTAGCGCCGAGATGGTGCCAGAGTTCGCCAGAGGCGGATTCACGCACCAGGGTGTCAAGGACGTTCAGGGGGGTAGGTAGCAAAGGCGATTCCAGCAGCCATGCAATCAGTGCCCAGAGCAGGACAAACGAAGGCAGAACCACCCAATAGCTCCAGGTCGGCGGGCGGCCGGAGAGGTTGCTCACGGATTACTCCGGTAGAACAGCTCCGCAGACATCAGATTGTCAGAATCAGCACCGGTGAGTGCCAGCAACCGATGTAGATCGGTAATCCGCTGATCCGTTAGCGGCTCCGGTGTGCCGGCTATAAAACCGTCTTTCAGTGCCCGAAACACCCCATTTTCCGGATTGCCCATTATTGGCCGCAGACGTTGCCAGTAGGATTCATCCCCCGCCAGTTCCGATTTTGCCTGCCGCAGGGATGTCGCAAAGCGATCAATCAGCGGTCCATGATTTCCGGCCCAGTCAGCCGGAAACACATACCCCAGAACGGGCAGGTTTCGGTCCAGCTCCATGGCGGCCAGCAGGTCTTCCATGCCGAACGCAGAGCGCCAACCGCCCTCCCCCTTCAGGCGGGCGGCAAAATGCCAGTAAGTGACAACCGCATCCACCTGGCCCCGTTTCAGTGCCTGACTCAGCAGGGGTGGGGCGGCAAACTGAACTTCGGCAGATTCTGCCAGGTTAATTCCCTGCTGCAATGAAACCTTCTGCAGCAGTATCCAGCCCTTGCTGTCCGGGCCGCCGGCGACGCCGATACGTTTGCCGGCCAGGTCAGTCACGGAGCTGATGGCAGAGTCTTCAGCCACCACAATATCGCCGATCTGCGAAGAGAACGGCACATACAGGTAGGGTGTGCCGGCCTGGAATCGGAACTGTGACCATAGCAGATCGGCCACAGCGCCGTTTACCGAGCCGCTGGTTACTGCCAACCGGGAAGCCGGAAGGTTGGCTACCAGGCGCAGGTCCAGTTGATAGCCGTTGGCCCGGTCCAGATCATGGGTGAGGATATGGTCCAGTTCCCAGTGTGCAGTGCCGAACTGCAGAACACTGAGACTCAGGGTCGGCAGCGGCGAAACGGCATTGTCAGCATGAAGGTTAGACGAGAACAGGCAGGCCGCGACAATTAGCCAACTGGTCAACCCTGACAATGAGCTATAATCATAGAGTGGTTTCATTACTCCACAATAACAAAGCCCGCAGGCGGGTAAGAATAGTACTTTGGTGCCTTTTTTTTGGTGCGATAGTCGCATTCAACAAAGGTTCTCAATAACGTGTAATGCCATTATCACAATAATAAGTGGAAGGGGAGCCCGACGGCCTTCATCTTCCTCAGCAGGAGGCAAAATTGTGAATGAACTCTATGACGCGCTTTCCACCAAAACCCGCTACCACCAAGCGGAAGCCATTCCTGAAAAAGATAACGAACGGACGGGAAGTTCTATGGAACCGGCCTATAAAATTCTTATTGCCGACGACCATCCCCTGTTCCGCGAAGCCATTAGCAATGTTATTGCCTCCGGTTTCAAGGGCAGTGAAATCATTGAAACCGACGATCTGGACAGCGCGCTGGACATCACCCGTGCGAATGAAGACCTCGACCTGATTCTGCTGGACCTGAACATGCCGGGCATGCACGGTCTTACAGGTCTGATCACCCTGCGCAACGAGGCGCCGGCGATTCCGGTTGTGATCGTGTCCGCCGAGGAAGACAAGCAGGTGGTCCTGCAGGCAATTACCTATGGCGCCTGTGGTTTCATCACCAAATCCTCACCCCGAGCGAAGATGACGGAAGCCATTCAGCAGACCCTGAACGGCAATGTGTACCTGCCTTCAGACATCATCCGCACCGGCAAAGAACCCAGCAGCCACCGGCGAAGTTGCCATCAGGACAACCCGATTTCTCCAGAGCTTCTGAATTCGCTTACTCGTCGGCAGTTACTGGTTCTGGAACGGATGTCCAAAGGCGAATCGAACAAGCAGGTTGCCTATAACCTGAATATTGCGGAAACGACGGTAAAAGCCCATGTGTCGGCAATCCTGCGCAAGCTTGGAGTTCACAACCGGGTGCAGGCGATTCTGTCCGCCAGCGATGTGGATTTCAGCCAGTACCTGAAACGCTGATCGCTAGTTTCGCAACAGGTGATTAAGCGCGCTTCGCAGTTTTGACGGCTTCACCGGTTTATTCATGAGCAAATGGCCCTGCTCACGAATGTGCTGCTTCAGGTCGTTGGTGTAGTTGGCGGTGATCATAATAACCGGTGCCTGATGATTCCGGCGCTGGTTGATGGCAGCGACAAGGTCCACCCCGTTTTCATCGTTATCCAGGTGATAATCCGCCAGAATCAGATCCACGGGAGCCTTGGTGGGGTCCAACTGGCGTTCCAGATCTGGCAGCGACACGGCCGTTACAACTCTGCAATCCCAGCCTTCAAGTAACGTTTGCATGCCTCGGCAGATGGCATGGTCGTTATCGATTACCCAGATGCGGGCACCGTTCAGACCATGCTCCACCGGCTCATTCGGGCCCTGTTCGGACACTAGCCGATTCCGAAGGTGCCCCAGAGGCACACGAACACTGAACACAGACCCTCTACTCTCCTCCGACTGCACCGTGATCTGGTGCCCAAGCATACGGGAAATCTTGTCCACAATTGCCAGCCCCAGTCCCAGCCCCTTATCCGGTGGTGAACCTGCTGGGCGTATACATTTGAATTCCTGAAAAATCTCGGTGAGCTTGAGAACTGGATAGTCAGGTCGTCACCCACGTAAGCGATCAGCGCGGGCACGTGGTCTGTCACTACCCGGATCCAACGTTCACTTTCTTCCAGCGCCTTGATCCGTCGCGCCATTTCACTGTTCTTGACGTCAGTGATATCGGAGTAGAGAACCACCAGACCGCCTTCCCGCGTTGTCCGCTCGGTCATCTGAACCCAGCGGTCATTGGACAGAAGGAACACCGCCCCTTCTGAATAGCCGTTGGTATGCTCTTCGCGGATCAGCCCGGACTCCTGCACCCGGCGCTTTACAGCGGCCACTGTCGTGCCCACTTCAGGCACCTGTAAACCACAATAGTTCCAGTAATTCCGGAACCGGCTGTTGCTCTGGATCAGACGATGCTGGTTATCAAACAGCACGAAGCCATCAGCAATACTTTCGATGGCATCCACCAGGCGATGGCGGGTGGTTTCGGCTTCTTCCCGGGCGCGGTTGAGGGCCTTGTTGCTGATTTTCAGCTCTTCCATGGCGTGATTGAGCGCATCGGTACGCTCCCGCACCTGCTCCGCGAGCACCACGGAGTGTTCGAACGCCGCGTAGGGCTCAGGCTTGTGGGTAGATCCGGACTCGACACGAAGGATAAGGGCATCGCGAATGGTCCGGAGGCGGGCGTTCTCTGATTCGAGGTCCGCAATTCGCTGATCCCGGGGGCTTGTGAAGAGTCTGCAGAAGCGATTCCGGCGACATGGAGGTCATGACGATGCCAGTTTCCACCGCACAGTAAAACGTCATGCTGCCGTCCCGATTCACACGCTGCACAGAACGGACGAAATAATGACCGCCGATACGTACGCCCAAGGGCCGTAGTGCAAACACTTCCCGGTTCAGCTCATCAACCGACATGCCTACGGCCCGGGCGTATGCATCAGCGGCCGGCTCGGCATTAAGTTCATAAACACTACGGCTCTGTGCATCAGCCCTGGTGACCACCAGCTTCTCTTCTTCAGCCACCATGTGATGGGTGGAGAAAACACGGAAGTCCAGGGTGGTGTTAACCAGCAGCACAGTAGCCGCGCCGGTGTGGAACTGGCCGTTGTAATAAACATGGGTATTGGCGAGCTTTTCATCGTCACCGGCAGAACCGCCAAACTGGGGAATAGTCCCCAGCGCTGAATTTAGTGTCGCCAACACCAGTTCCTCGCGACTGGAAAGCCCGTCCAGCAGTGTGATTGCGAAAGTGTTGCCTTTGATCGGTGCCACATTGGCGTCGCGGCAGGTAGACAGCAAACCGTCGATCACTTCCTGGGCGTCCTGAAGCTGAAACCGGTCAACCTCTCTGATCAACGCACAGTCGATGGTGAAATACCGGCTGTCAAAACCGATGGCCGTGATGCAGCCACGTCCGTAACCGTCCGGGGTAATTTCGCCAGCTGAGGTGCAACCGCACACGAGCACACCTTGAAAGACATGCCGAAGAGCTATGCTCAGGCGCTCCAAATTATATTCAGCGGAACAGAAAAACAGCACGCAGCCGAGATTTTCATGGCCAAGCTGACTGGCAAGCCTGGTGGCTGCCAGCATTGGGTCTCGCGCATTTGAACTGGCAACACGAGCCGCGGAAAACGCTGTTTCTGGCCGCATGGGACGGGGCTCCAGACTTCCAAAGCTTTCCCTTGATTCTACCGGTTCTCCGTAAAGAGCCAATGCGACTTCAGTGCTTTTAATGGGCGCGCCAAAATGATCATAAGCCATTGATTAAACAACCTCCTGAATCAATGCCTGACGGCGCTGCCGGTTTGCGGGGATGCAAACCGGCACTTTAGTCCTAGGAAAAGTACCCACGCATCCCGACTCCCTGCCCGCACTTTTTACCTTTCCCATCACAACACGCCTAGAACGTGACCACTGCGCCCAGCGCCAGGGTGTCGAACTCGGCAGCGTCTGCACCGGTGGACTTGGTGGTCTGCTCAAACACGTTGTATTCGACAACCAGTTTGAAGTTGCTGTTTACGTCATGGAATACTGCAAATGAGCTGTTCTCAGTCTCGAAATCGCCCTGATCCGAATCCGTCTCGCCGTAGGAAATCACGAAACGATTGGCGCCCAGACTATAGGAACCCTGCACCAGATAGCCATCAGCATCTTCCTCACTGGCAAGTGCGGAATCACTGATCAGTACTGGAACGTCGCCCTCAGATGTAAAGCCAGAGGCTGTCAGTGACAAACCCGCCACCGATGCTTTGAGACCGTAGCCAAGGCCCTGACTGTCCACTTCCGTCGTCGCATTCTCGGAACTCTGACTACGACCGTTTACCCAGCCGGTCAACGCCACACCACTCAGATCGGCTGCGTAGGTAACCTCTGCTTCGAAACGTGGCGCAGACTGCGCGGATTGCGCACCAGGAGTGGTGTTGGCCGGCTCGAAAATACCCGCTGAAAGCCCATTTTGACGTCCGAGTTGCGAACGTCATTCAATTTGTCGTCTCGGTTCACGTAGAACGCATTGAAGTAACCATCAACGGAAAAACTGGTACCGTCCTCGCTGTACAATTCGACGGCTGCATTGGCGCCAGCACTTGCACCCATGGCCACAGCCATTGCGATGGCCAGTCCTGACTTTCTGACGTTGTTAGTATTCATAATTCCCCCGGTTATTTTTATTGAGTCTGGGTTTTGAGTAACGGGTGATTACCCGCAGCCCAGGCGCACTCTCTCACCTGAACTCTATAGTCAGCCAAGCAGAGACAGTGAAAAATGCACCTAGGGAGCAGGTTTGCTGCTTATTTAGGAGGCAGTGAAAACAGGACTTTGGGATTAAGACTGGTAAATGGAGTAGTGTGGCAGCCGGCCTCAAAACAGGCTTCGGGAGCACGAGACACGTCTGAAACCACCGCGCTAGTTTTGCGCGAGCGCAGCCTCGGCATCCTCCTAAAAACCCATCGAAACACGTTTATCGTCGCATGTACCCCGGGCACACAGGTGTGTTGTACTGATGTTTCAATCGCCAACAACAGGAACCGGCCATGATCACATCCTCAACAAGCCCTTCGACAACGCCTTCCACAACACTCCGGGAACTGACTGGCCTTGACCATAGCCCATCACGGCTCTCCGAATCCGCTCTGATCATGATCGACTGTCAGAACACCTATCGCGAAGGCACGATGAAACTTGAGGGCGTGGAAGAAGCCCTAAAAGAAGCCCACGAACTGCTGGAGAAAGCCCGCGCTCAGGGTATACCTGTGTTTCATATTCGCCACGATGCCGGCCCGGGCTCTCCATATGACGTCAACGATCATATCGGCGCCATTGCCGATATTGTTGCCCCGAAAAACGATGAGCCACTGATTACCAAGAATTTCCCCAACTCATTTGTGCAGACTGACCTCGATGAACAGCTTAAGGCCAAAGGCGTGAAAAATATTATTCTCGCTGGCTTCATGACCCATATGTGCGTGAATTCCACCGCACATGGTGGATTCAATCTGGGTTATTCGCCAACCGTGGTGGCCAGCGCAACGGCAAGCCGGGCGCTGGAGGGAGCTAATGGGAAGGTGCTATCCGCTGAGGAGGTCCATCAAGGCGCACTGGCGTCGACACGGGATCTATACGCCGCGGTCGTAGACAGCGTTGCGGATTTGCCTGTATAGCAAAAGCAACGACTGTTATTCAGAGTGATGAAGAGCCCGACACCCACGTGAACTGCGGTTAAGGGTACTGAAGTACAGTTTCCGATCTTAACCAGCCCTGCTAGCGTGGATCAGTCAACTCATACTCCGGACACCAGAAATGGAAGCTGTCACGCAATCTTACAGGTATGCTCTCAAGGCGATAGCACTCACGGTATTAATCGCGCTGGCACTTCACGCGACGACAGCTCGGGCGTCAGACGACCAGCTTCGAGTTGCTCGGGACATGATCAGGACGCTGGAAGCCTATGCGGTGTACAAAATGGGCCAATATGACCTGGCGTTCGAGCGCTATCTTGCACTCGCCGAAGACGGAAACCGTCAGGGCATGCTTAACGTGGCAAACATGTACTCGGAGGGCAAAGGAGTAGCACAGAGTGACAGCAAGGCCTTCAGCTGGTATCTGAGGGCAGCTGAAGTCGGCGACCGGATCGCAATGGAGCACGTTGCAAACGCTTTCCGCACGGGAAAAGGGGTGCAGGAGAACGCCGAGCGCGCAAGGTATTGGGAAATGCGCGCTCGGGCTGGCGACTGACGGAGCGGTTGGGGATCAATGAGGTGGCTACTCAATGTTGGCTTGAACTTTATCTGCCGTTATTTATTTAATGATAAATATAACAACATATATCTATCCTACTGGATCAGAAGGCGTAACTCCCTGTCAGGCTCTTAGTTAAACCAATGAATAACGGTAATTTTTACAACCAGAACGGTAAATTTTTCCATTACGGGTAAACCCAAAAATCCGATTCAACGTTGAGCACGAAACTGCGCAATCCAGATATTGATCCGCACACACAAAGCCCTTGACTTTAATGGCCTGGGCTCAGACGTATTTAAGGATTTTCAATCTATTGAATAATGGTGTGATATTGGCTTTGTTAACCATGCCGATTCTACCGTGAACTTATTTACGGGAAACGGTCATTTAACACCTAATATGATGAACAGGAGATCTCAATTGAGCGGTTTGCTTAATGAAGCTGATGTGAACAAGAAGTTGCACAATCTGATTGAGCTCGACTACGACGCCATCGCTGCGTACAGGGCGGCCATTGATCGAATTGAAGACACCGCTTACAAATCCAAGCTGGTTGAGTTTATGGGAGACCATGAACGCCACGTTACGGAATTCAGCGGCATCATTCACAAGCAAGGTGGAACGCCACCTGACAGTGGAGATTTCAAACAGGTCCTGACCGGGGGCAAAGTGAAGATCGCAGACACTGTGGGCGGCGACGAAGCCATCCTTAAAGCCATGTTGGCCAATGAGGAGCAGACCAACAGCAAATATGAAAGCATGGTGGAAGAAAAGTTTCCGGCGCCTGTTCTTAAATTGTTGGAAAAGGGTCTGGCGGATGAACGCGGTCACCGGGCGTGGATTAAGTCGGCACTGAATAAATAAGCGAACGCCGACAAAAGAAGGGGGAAGCCAGAGCGGCCTCCCCCTTCTTTCTCTCCTGCATCGGCGCCTTTTTAAAAACGGAAGCCTGAATCACCTGATACTACAGCCCCAGGTCACTCAAGCCCGGGTGGTCGTCAGGCCGTCGCCCCTGAGGCCAGCGAAACTTCCGCTCGGATTCGCCAATGGCCAGGTCGTTGATGCTGGCATAGCGCCTGGCCATCAACCCGTTCTCATCGAACTCCCAGTTTTCATTGCCATAGGAGCGCCACCATTGGCCGCCGTCGTCGTGCCACTCGTATGCGAAGCGCACAGCAATGCGGTTTCCACTGCAGGCCCAGAACTCTTTGATCAGACGGTACTCATGCTCTTTTTGCCATTTGCGCGTAAGAAACGCCTGAATTTGCTCCCGGCCGCGGAGGAACTCTGAGCGGTTTCGCCATTGGCTGTCCGAAGTGTAGGCCATTGCGACCTTCTCCGGGTTACGGCTGTTCCAGCCATCTTCCGCCATGCGGACTTTCTGCCGGGCAGTTTCGTCGGCAAAGGGTGGAAAAGAGGGAAAGGTTGGAAACGGCGGGCCGACATCATCAGGCTCTGTCATGGTGTACCCCCTGTCTGAAAATCACATCATTGCCAAGATCGGCACTATGAGCAAGAGGCAAGCTCTTGCTCATAGTGCGACAAGGTACTGCAGTTGCCGGATATCCACTGTTCAGAAGTGAATAACCGAGCGGATACTCTTGCCCTCATGCATCAGCTCAAACGCTTCGTTGATGTCTTCCAGGGGCATGTTGTGAGTGATGAACACATCCAGCGGGATATCCCCTTTTTCGGCTTTTTCCACATAACCCGGCAGCTCGGTGCGGCCCTTCACACCGCCAAACGCAGAGCCTTTCCAGACCCGACCCGTCACTAACTGGAACGGACGGGTGCTGATTTCCTCGCCGGCACCGGCCACACCAATGATAATGGATTCGCCCCAACCCTTATGGCAGCACTCAAGGGCTGAACGCATTACCTGAACATTGCCGATACATTCAAAAGAGTAATCCACTCCGCCGTCAGTCATTTCAACAATGACTTGCTGGATTGGCTTATCGTAATCTTTGGGATTAACCACATCCGTAGCCCCCAGATCTTTCGCGATATCGAATTTGCCCGGGTTGATATCGATGGCAATGATGCGGCTGGCCTTGGCCATGGTGGCACCGATAATGGCAGCCAGACCGATACCGCCCAGGCCGAAGATGGCCACCGTTGCACCTTCTTCCACCTTGGCAGTGTTCAATACCGCACCAATGCCGGTAGTGACGCCACAACCCAGCAGGCAGACCTTTTCAAGCGGTGCTTCCTTGGGGATCTTCGCCAGCGATACTTCCGGCAGCACGGTGTATTCGGAGAAAGTGGAACAGCCCATGTAGTGATAGATGGGCTCACCCTTGTAGGAGAAACGGGAGGTGCCATCCGGCATCACCCCCTTACCCTGGGTCTCACGCACGGAACTACAAAGGTTGGTCTTGCCGGAGAGGCAGAACTTGCACTTGCCGCACTCGGCTGTATAGAGGGGAATCACGTGATCGCCGACCTCTACTGACGTAACGCCTTCGCCAACCGCTTCGACGATACCGCCGCCTTCATGGCCCAGTATGGCCGGAAAATTGCCTTCGGAATCGGCGCCGGAGAGGGTGTAGGCGTCGGTATGGCACACGCCAGTGGCGACAATGCGCACCAGCACTTCGCCTTTTTTGGGCGGTTCGACATCAACTTCCACGATTTCCAGTGGCTTGTTCGGCGCGAACGCCACGGCGGCACGGGATTTAATCACTGGCAAGCTCCTCTGGATCTGTCGGGATCTCGGCTATTGCGGACCCCGTTTGTTTGACGAATTCTAGACGAACGGTTCAGTATACCAGACATGACATCGAAGGACACCCGCACTCATATCATTCATACCGGCGCCGATCTGATTGGCCATAAAGGCTTTGGCGCGACGGGCATCAATGCCGTACTGGCCACGGCCGGTGTGCCCAAGGGGTCGTTCTACCATCACTTTAGCAGCAAGCACGATTTTGGCCTGGCGGTCATTGATACCTTCGCGGAGGAATACGACGCCAGACTGAGTCGGATTCTCAACGATACCAGTCGCAGCTGCGTGGATCATGCTTCAACGGTTCAGAGTGGCAATGGTGCGCTCCGAACACAAACGGTTTTGCTGATGTCACGGGCTCATCCTTCCCAAGAAGTTGACCTGTGGCTCAGCCGAAGCAATTCGACCCCTTCGCTCCGCCTCCACTACAGCGGCATCAAAGCTACTACAGGTCGATCCGTCCTCAATCCGTGC